>SMVA01162478.1_pt1 | contig 11304 bp, 10 predicted proteins | sample 2456451 | NCBI WGS metagenome assembly SMVA01 (sample SAMN11095933, study PRJNA526329) | marine sediment metagenome | biome: Marine sediment; feature: Surficial sediment; material: Deep marine sediment; isolation source: Hadal surficial sediment | place: Pacific Ocean | collected 2014-05 | depth...
ATTCCGATACCACATACGGCCATCATCCAGTCACGCAAGAATGAACTGGGTGATGCCATGGCGCGCTTTGTTGCCGACCACTTTCTTGATCCCGAAGTCGTTCGTTCAAAACTGAAAAACGTGAATCTGGCTGCTTATACTGTGAATTGGCTACAGTCTGAAAAAGGGCGGGCGAGTGTTGCTAACCTGGGTGCTGCAGTGATGAAATGGGCGCTGGGTGCACTGAATGAACAGCGGGTCAAAAAATTTCTCTCGAAACTTGGTAAGCGACAACTGAAAGATGTCAGCCTGGCGCCATTTTTGGGTCATACCCTGGATTGGCTGGTGCGCGATGGCCGCCACCAGGAAGTACTCACACAGATGCTGCGTTATGCCATTGTAGTGTTACACGACAACCGGGAAAGCATCCGCGAACGGGTGCAGCAGAAAAGCCCCTGGTGGATACCCGGTTTTGTTGATGACCGGATACTTCAACAGATGCTGCAAAGGATCGAGAGCCAATTATTTGAAATGACCCTCGACCCGGAACACCCGATGCGCGGGCAGTTCAGTACCTGGATGGAGCGCCTGGCGCATAATTTGAAGACTTCACCGGAACACCGGCAACTGGGCGAGGAATTCAAGCAGAAAATACTCGAAAATGATGCATTGCAGGACTATCTCTATGGGATGTGGCGTGAACTCACGGAGCGACTGGAGAAAGACCTTGACCATCCAAATTCAAAGGTCAGGGAAAAAATCAGTCACTGGCTCGATGGTGTGGCACAGGAACTGGAACATGATGAGGAAATTCAATTGTGGATCAACGGCTGGCTTGCAGATGCCATGGTTGTGATCGTTGAGAACAACCGCGCCCAGATCTCAACGCTGATCAGCGATACGGTGCATTCCTGGGATGGTGAGGACACCAGTCGCAGAGTAGAGCTTGCCATTGGCCGTGACCTTCAGTTTATCCGTATTAACGGTACATTAGTGGGGGGCTTGGTTGGCCTGCTGATCCATGCGGTTTCTTTGTTCTGAGAGCTGACTTTTATACTGGCTCAAATCGATTTTCAGCCCGGTTCTTGCGCACTTCACCCGGTTTCCATACTTTACCGTTCATCGTGATCCAAGTGCCTTCAGTTAAAGACTGAACTGCACCAACAGCACAACCAATATTGAAAACCGCATCTGAGTCGCGGAAGCGGGCGGGGTGAAGCGCGCCCGTAAGGACGATGACCTTACCTGGAATCCCTTCAATTACCCGGGCAGTTTCAGGCATCGTATCTGTGCCATGGGTAATCAGGATATGACTGACTTTGCTGGCAATGATCGTATCGCGAATGAGCTGGCGATCCTGGTCGGTGATATGAAGGCTGTCTTTTCTCATCAGCGCCTGCACTTCAAAGTCAAAACCGACATTCATGGCATTCAGCGTGTCAGTAATTTGTGGCTCACCAATCTGGTAATCGCTTTTGTCGTCGAAATAGATCTTATCGATGGTGCCGCCAGTAGTAATAATCAGGAGATTTTCAATCATGTTTAAAATATGCCGCGAACCAGAAGCGGGTTAGTATAGCTTGCACAAACTCTTAAAGGTCGTAGCGGTGCGTTTTTACAGGATTGGATTGATCACATTCAGACCACTAAAAGTCCATTGCGGTTTGGCATTACTGAGCGTTGCATTGCTGTGCGTTGCATTGCTTAGGCCGACGATTGGTTTTGCGCAGCTTGTTTTGCCGGTTGTAAATGACGTTGCAGCACGTGTTGCGGATGCTGCTACACGTGAGCAGGCGCTTTTCAGGCTTGCAACGGTCGCCCGGTTCCTGTCCGTTGAAGCAGACCAGCTCAATGAGGACATGGAGTGGATCAGCCGACTTGCTGCCCGCCATGAAAGAATAACGCTTCGCAGCCCGGTACTGGATCCTGCTGCCTGGTTAATCCACCTTGAGCTTAAAAAAAGACAGCTTGAATCCAGCAAGTTGGTTTCGCCGCTGGGTCCGGGTCTGGAAGTTTTTCTCACCCAGGTTTTCGACCGGACTGAGGAGCGCCTGGCTTCGGTCATTATGCCGGAATTGCTTTGGCAGATTGAAGCTGACTCGACCACCATCTGGAGTCGATTCGTTACGCGGCTTGACGCGGATGAAGGCTTGAAATCCAGCGTAATGGAAGCTCATGCACAGTGGTTCGCAGATTGGGCAGGATCTGGCCGCAAGCTCAAGACAGTCCGGCCTTCAGATTTGATTTCAGAGATTTCAGCTTCACTGGATGTAATGGTGTCAAACGCAACCGCACCGGCACCCCCTGATCCTGAACGCCTTGCGAATATTCGTTTCCAGCTTTTATCTGCCATGCCGTCGCTGCAACAGGACGAGCAATATGAGGCCATTTTCTTCCTGCGCATGTCGGGCCTGGTTGACGGACTCCATGAACGCAAATTCTTTTCAGTTGCCGAGGGTTTATTGGCAGCAGCCGGGAGCATGCTGAACCAGGCCGGCAGCGGGGCCGGAAGAGAATCTATGGCACTGGGATGGCTGTCAAAGAATATTCCATTGATATCTGCTTACTATGCGAAAAGTTTCTCGCTTGTAGATCCCCGCTTGAATTCGGCAATTGCGGCCTCGTTCGATATTGTTGAAAGCCTGTCCAGGGCCGGATTCTCCGAACCCGATGAATTAGGCTTGCAAGCCGAATTAGCCGATGCAAGCGCCCAGCTTGCACTGATGATTCCGGACATGGGTTTCTACTTCAACCTGCCGGTACGCGATTTGATCGCAGGGGGCATGGATGCCTGCACCGGCATCATGGCCACCCGCGAAGATGATGGCAGTCCGGCAATGACCCGTGAACTTTTCGATGACTGCCAGCAAAGCCTGGTTGATCTTGCAGACCACGAGGCAAGGGTGGCGGCACTCTCAGGTGACCCCAACGGTCCGTTCGGAAAGGATGAACTTGATCGGGAACTTTCGGTGACCTCAGGTCAGCGAATCAATTACGCAATCGGTTACCTGCATGACAGGTACTCAACAGGATGTGAAGCACCCGGCCGGCCTTTACCAAATTCAATTGAGTGGTCAACACTGGCGACTTTGCTGGCCTGGTTTGCCGGGCAATCACCGGTTTATTTTCAAACCCCTGAAAATGAAGCCCGCCTGGAGCGAATGCGAGAGATCGGCAAGGAGTTGTTGTCGGTTATTGCTGAACAGGTTGATTGTTTCGCCGGTGCCGGGGCAGTCATCAATGATCCAATTACCCGTAGCCTGGTGGATTACCGGGATGCGCTGGTTGCTTTGAGCAGCGGCATCAATGCCGCGATATTTGATTACCGGGCAAAGTCACTTTCTGCCGGTGCTGATGTGGCATTGGAACAAGATTCATCACAACCCACGGCCTACCGTCCGGACAAATTGATGATTACGCCCTGCGACTCAGCCAGGGTGTGTGAGATGACCGATTCGCTTAGTTCAACGCGGGCATTGTGGGGCCTGTTCCCGGATGAGTTCCTGATTGCGGATCAAACCGGTCTGGGGAGTGTGGAAATCTGTTACGAGGAGATGGCCTGGGTTGACAGACGTTCGGAGCAGGTACGTGCCGATGACACCAATGTTGCCAATTATTTTGGCCGTCTTTCTTTCAATCTTAAGGGCCGCTACAGACAATCTGATTCAGTCAGTGAGGTATTTGGTTTTCAGTTCAAGTCCCCCAATGAGCATCACTATCTTTTCGCTGCCGCAACTGCCGAAGTACTGGCAGATGATTGTCCGGTTGAATGGATCGGCCAGCGGATTGTGACAACTTTGAAAATAGATCATGGCGTGGTTCCCAACCGGCTTACTTACCTCGCTGCATCAAGAATGCTGCCATCGCGCCTGCTTGCAAATAACTGGCAGCGGGGTGCAGAATGGCGTGACTGGTTTATTACCGGAATTGGCGTCAAAAAGCTCGAAGATATCATTGCCTCTGATATCAGCAGTGGCGTTAATCAGCAATTGTCGAACCTGTACCGGGCTGAACAGGCGGCAGTTTTTCAAAGTATTCTGCATCCCGCATCACACAGTAAATCAATGGGTATCGAATCGCTTTACCAGGAAATGAAACAGCTGACAACAGCCAAGTTATTGATCCATCAACAGTTTATACTTTTCTATCCGCAATTACTCAGCGAATCGGATGCATTGCGTAGCGCAGTCGCCGGGCATGGTGGCTTATTGGATGATGCGATGCTTGTACGATTCAGGTCAGATAATGTACCGGTTAGTTCGCTCAATAGAATTGCCTTTGAGCGATTGGAGATGGTTCAGGAAGAATGGGAAAAGCAACCCGATGCTGTACGTAGAATGGGTACCATTGCTGGCGGCCTGGCCCATGCAATGATGCGATTAAATGCGCTTTATCAGGAATTTTTTGCGGAATCTGCTGCGGAAATTATTCCGGTGCTTGATGATCCGGGCGATTGAGTAGAACCAGCCCCAGAAAAAACCCGCAAGACAGAATGATCTGGATGATGGCGGGCACACGCTGATCAGCGTTACTCCAGGTTTCCATCACGGCAACGATGAAATACAGCATCGCCAGGAACATTCCCCAGACCAGCGATTTATGACGAATTTTGATTACCCCCGGTGTCAGTAACAGCAATGGCAAAACCGTGATGCCGGCAAGCATCCAGCTATCACTACCGGCAGGTGGGGGCAAGATGGCGTGCCAGCACAACTGCCATAACAGCAGCCCGATCCAGCCCGTTAAGACCGCCAGTCTGCCAATTTTATTGATCGGGCTCACTACCGCTTAACGACTCAGCTTAAGCGCGATTTCGCTGACCCGCCGCCCGAGTGCGTTGCAAAGTTCTATTTCGATTTTGTCGGGCGTATTTTCGCCCTCCCAACCCGAATAATGGCTCGCACCATAAGGTGTGCCGCCGGTGCGGGTCCTGATAATGCCGGGCTCGGTATAGGGCAATCCTGTCAGTAACATGCCGTGATGCAGTAACGGTAACATCATGCTGAGCAGGGTGCTTTCCTGTCCGCCATGCAGGGATGCAGTGGAGGTGAATACGGCGGCAGGCTTGCCTGCCAGTGTCCCGGAAAACCATTCGGCTGATGTGCCGTCAACAAAATATTTTAATGCAGCCGCCATGTTACCAAAGCGTGTGGGGCTACCCAGGATCAGGCCTGCACATTCAGCAAGATCCTGTCGGCTTGCATAGGGCGGTCCTGACTGGGGAACTGTGGCGGCATCATTCGGTTTGATACTTACCGGTGGCACGGTTCGCAATCGGGCATTGGCCCCTGCAACGCTTTCAACCCCCCGGGCAATTTGCCGGGCCATGGTTTCGGTATGGCCGTGCAGGCTGTAATAAATGATCAGAATGTCCACAGTGTCAGCTCACAATATACTCAGAACCGATTCGGGTGGCCTGCCGACAGCGGCTTTTCCGTTGGCCAGTACGATGGGCCGTTCGATCAGGCGCGGTGTCGATACCATTGCTTCAATAAGCTGCTCATCAGTGATATCAGGATGATCAAGGCCCAGTTCAGCATATTCAGATTCACCCTTGCGGATCAGCTGGCCGGGGCTTAGCCCGAGCTTTGCAATAATGGACCTGAGTTGTGCCGCATCAAGTGGTGTTTCCAGGTATAGGACAATTTCGGGCTCGAAGCCATGGTCTTGCAGCAGCTGTAAAGTTGCACGTGATTTCGAACACCTTGGATTATGCAGAATTTTCGGGGTCACCTTGTCTTTTTCCTTCATTAGGGTCAGGTACAATAAACCAATAATCTTTCAAATTAATTGTACCTGACCCTAATGACTCAATCATTCAATCACGCGCAACGGATTAAACAACTTGCCGCACATGTCTGGCGGCATTTCAGGCAGGATCGCTGTTTTGAAGAAGCTGCATCGTTGGGTTATACCAGCTTGCTGGCTGTCGTTCCCCTGTTTGCGGTGGTTTTTGGTGTGGCTTCAGCTTTTCCCGTTTTTGACCGGTGGTCGATCGAACTCCAGTCGTTTATTTTTGAAAACTTTATTCCAGCGTCGGGCGAGCAAATCCAGCAATACATCTCCGGTTTTCTGGCCAGTGTTAACAAACTGACCTTGCCAGGTACTTTTTTCCTGATTCTAACTGCATTGTTGTTGATGATGCGAATTGAAAGGGCTTTTAACCGCATCTGGCGGGTACCGGTAGCACGCACAATTGTCAGTCGAGTTGTGGTGTATTGGGCTGTTTTAACCCTGGGCCCGCTGGCCCTGGGTGCCGCCGCCGCACTGAGTGCAGGGTCTGTTTTTGCATCTTTGGAGGTCAACGGCAATGACACCGCAGCAGTCCGCTCGCTGGGTATTTTTGTACTCACCTGGTTTGCTTTCATCATGATCTTTTGGTTGATTCCCAACCGCAAGGTGAAATTGCTTCACGCCGGGATAGGCGCGCTGTTGTCAGCGGCCCTGTTCTCAATGGCAAAAACCGGTTTCATTATCTTTGTGGGCCTCGCCAGTTTTAACGTAATTTACGGTACTCTGGCCACCATTCCTATCTTTTTGTTTTGGCTGTACCTGGTGTGGATCGTGATCTTGCTGGGTGCTTCCCTGGCTGCCTCATTGACCACTTTCAGTGACCGGCGCAGTGACTGGAGTTGGCCCTGGGAGTGGGAGTTTCTGTTGGCTTACAGGCTGGTAGGCCACTTTTGGGAAGCTCAGAAGAGTGGCAACACGCTTTCGCAGGAAACACTGTTATTGAGTGAATCAGGGGTTCGTGAATCAACCCTTCAGCAACTGTTGGGTCAATTTCTGGAGGCCGGGTTGATCACACGCGACCAGCAGGACAACTGGCTTTTAACCCGCGACCTGAGTGAGGTGAGCCTGCTGGAGCTGTATCACGCAGGACAATTCCACCTGCCAATTGGTCAAGTGCCCGAAATACCATCTGAAAACAAGTGGGACGAAGCGTTTCTCGATGCAATTACACCGCAAGAACTGAAAATGGGTACGGCTTTGAAATCAATGTTTCAGCAAAGCCATCCTGCTTCTCAGGATACTTGATTTAGGGAAGCTCTGATTTATTCTGGGCGAAGTAGATTGGAATCCAAAATGTTCAGATTCAAGGCGCGAATCGCACGTAATAGCTAGCTATTGCGAAGATTTGCAACGCAGAAGGTGGGCATTTTGGGCCTAAGATACGAGTTCATGAATAGATCAGAGCTTCCTTAGAGCAGTTCAGGTTCCAGGACTGCCATGACCGGGGCAAATGTTTTGCGGTGAACCGGGCAGGCACCCTTGATTTTCAGACTCTGTAAGTGTTCGGGCGTCGGGTATCCCTTATTGCGGTCAAAACCATACCCCGGGTACTCCTGATGCAGCAGTTGCATGATCCTGTCCCTGCTTACTTTTGCCAGGATTGAGGCAGCTGAAATTGCCGGCACGAGGTGATCTCCGCCAATAATGGTTCTCAACTCACAGTCAATTTCCGGTGCCCGGTTGCCGTCTAACAGAGCCAGGGTAGGGCGGGGCTTTAAAGCAAGTACTGCGCGCTTCATGCCGGCCATGGTTGCCTGCAAAATATTGAGTTGTTCAATTTCCTCGATGTCAATAATTTCCACCGCATAGCTGACAGCAATGGCTGTGATTTCCTGAAATAGTGACTCACGCAGTTGCTCACGCACCCGCTTGGAGTCGTCCAGGCCTGGCAATTGATATTCGGCAGGCAATATGACGGCAGCAACCACTACAGGGCCTGCAAGCGGCCCTCTGCCAGCTTCGTCGACACCCGCTACGTATTTATGATCACCGGTGATCTCTGTCAGGTTCATTGCCAGCTTCATTGTTTGTCTTCCAAAAGACCCTTGATGGATGCTGCGGCACAGGCAGCCGCATTCTTCTTGAGGCAGAAATGGAGTTCCGAAAACCTGGACCGAACCGACTCTCTGCGTTTGTCATCATCAAACCAGGCCAGGGCCTCCCTGGTGATCCGTTCCTCATTGGCCTGGTGCTGGACGAGTTCCGGTACCAGGAATTCACCGGCCAGAACGTTAGGCAGCGAAAAGAACTTACTCTTGAACAGGTGCAAATTTTTTACAATTTCATAGGTCACAGTGCTAAGCCGGTAGACCACCACCATGGGCCGGTTAATCAGCAGGACTTCCAAAGCTGCCGTTCCGGATGCGCAAAGCACCAGGTCCGCTGCCTTCATGGTCAGCCTGGCTTGTCCATCAACCAGCGTGCAATCCAGGCCCGGCCTGTGGTCAAGTGCAGCCTGGAAAATTGTCCTGACCTTTTTATTGGCCATGGGCGCCACAAACTGTGTCGCCGGGTCATGTACAGATAAATTATGCGCTGCGCCAAGCAAATGTGAACCCAGGCGTTCTACTTCGGATTGCCGACTACCAGGCAAAATTGCGATACAGGGGCCGGAAGGGTTCAGGCCCAACTCTGACCGGGCAGTGTGCTTTTCTGATTGCTCGCTTAAAAGATTGACACTATCAATCTCATCCGCCATGGGATGACCTATGAATTGCGCTGCAACACCATGGGCATGATATAGCGCGGGCTCAAACGGGAACAGGCAAAGGACGAGGTCGGTACATTTCCCAATGGTCTTTGCACGGTTTTGACGCCATGCCCAGATTGAAGGGCTGACATAGTGGGCAGTGGTTATGCCTGCTTTTTTGAGCTTTTTTTCAAGGCCGAGGTTGAAATCCGGGGCGTCAATGCCGATAAACACATCCGGTTTTAGTTCAAGTAAACGATTCTGCAATGCTTTGCGAAGTTGCAACAGTCGCGGTAGGTGGGAAAGAACTTCAGCCAGGCCCATTACGGCAAGTTCATCGCTATCCCACCAGGCATCAAGACCCTGTGCCTTCATATGCGGGCCGCCAATACCGACGAAGCGGGCTGCGGGGTATAGTTTTGCCAACTCGCCAATAAGCGATCCGCCCAGTTGATCACCGGAGGTCTCACCAGCCACCAGGGCAATCACGGGGCCGGCAGAGTTGGCCGTGGCTAGTGGTTGATCAAGCGGCAAGTTCACAACTCACCTGATGATACTGCGCTCGACATTATTCAGAAAATCGACCATCGATGATATTTCCCCGGACTCTTCATCCATCGCCGCGAGTTTGTCGATTGCATCTTCAAGTGAAAGGCTGGAACGATACAAGGTCCGGTAAGCCCTGCGCACATTTTTAACCTGCTGTGCGGAGAAGCCCCTGCGTTTCAGTCCCTCGGTGTTAACACCCTTGGCCTTGGCTTTTTCCCCGGACACCGTGACATAAGGCGGAATGCTTTTATTCACATGACTGGCGAATGAAACAAAGCAATGCTGGCCAATTTCAACGAATTGGTGGACGCCCGAAAAGCCGGACAAAATGGCGAAATCACCGACCGTCACGTGACCGCCCAGGGTTGCGTTATTTGCCATGATGACATCGTTTCCGATCATGCAATCGTGGGCAATATGCACGTAAGCCATAATCCAGTTGTCATTGCCAATTCGGGTGACACCGCCGCCCTGGTTAGTGCCGACATTAAAGGTGCAAAACTCCCGGACAGTATTGTTGTTACCAATCACCAGCTTGGTATCTTCACCGGCAAATTTTTTGTCCTGGGGTTGTTCCCCGATCGATGAAAACTGGAAAAACCGGTTGTTTTCACCGATGGTCGTATTGCCCGTAATGACAACATGCGGCCCGATGACGCAGCCGGCACCAATGCTGACCTTCGGTCCAATGATTGAATAGGCGCCGATTTCTACGTCATCGGCAATTTTGGCATCGGGGCTGACGATCGCCGTTTCGTGCACCTGCACTATGAGTGCTCCTTCAATGCAATTACTACAGTTTCAGCGAGTTGGAAAGTAGTTGGCCACAAGGCGCACCTCGCAGGTAATGGCCTAGTCCTTGCCAAGAGGAGCAACACCGAGGACGACCGCTTCCCAACTCGCCCGAAGGGAGGAACCCAGATGATCCAGACCTGTGTTGAAGCCCTTGAAAAGGACATGCCATTTTCGGCGGTCTTCGCCTTGTTCTGGACCATTTGGGTTCCTCTGAACTCACAGTAATTGCGTTGACGGAGCACTAGGACCTTCCGGCAGTAAGCACTTCGGCCCGGGCAACCTGTTTGCCATCGACCAGGGCCTGACACTGGTACAGGCCCATGCCGCGTATCATGCGTTTCTGGATGACCTCAAGCACCATCTGGTCGCCCGGAATGACAATCTTGCTGAATCGTGCCTTGTCGATTTTGACCAGGTAATAAAGGCCTATGTCAGCTTTTTTGGCAGAATTGCTTACAAATGCCAATATTCCGGAGGCCTGCGCCAGCGCTTCGATAATCAACACGCCAGGCATGATCGGATTTTCAGGAAAGTGTCCCAGAAAAAACGGTTCGTTTATGGTGACGTTTTTGATCGCGGTGAGTTTCTTTACCGGCTCTACTTGCCAAGATAGCACCCGGTCAACCAGCTGCAGCGGGTAGCGGTGCGGGAGCATTTGCATGATCTCTTTGACTTCGATAGAAGAAAGCGTTTTATCATTCATGACCGTTTTATTCCCCGGATTTTTTTTCAAGTAGACGAATACGTTTGACGTACTCATCCAGTTTTCGCCAGTGGATCACTATTCGTTTCCACTGTTTTCGTGGCACCGCCGGGACAAACGACGCCCATTCGCTGCCTTCCTCTTTAATGTCCCTGGTAACCGTGGACATATTGCTGATGGTAACCCGGTCAGCAATTCTCAAATGCCCGAAAATTCCGGCTCCGCCACCGATAAGACAATATCGGCCCACTTGAGTGCTGCCTCCGAATCCGGCACCTGCCGCAATCGCCGTGTGCGCCCCTATAGTCACATTGTGTGCAATATGCACCAGGTTATCCAGGCGTACATCTTCGCCCAGTACGGTATCTTCAATCGCGCCACGGTCAATGGTTGAATTGGCACCGATCTCACAATCATCACCAATTTTTACACCACCCAGTTGTGGCACTTTTTCCCAATGGTCCTTATCGAAGGCAATGCCAAAGCCATCTGCACCAATGACGACACCGGGATGAATAATGACTCGTTTTCCGATTCTGGATCTTTCTGACAGGGTGACGTTGGCATGAATATAACTGCCTTCACCGATTTCACAGTTGCGGGCAATGACGCAGCCTGCGCTGATGGTACTGCCGTGACCGATTGTTGTGCCGGCACCAATGACAACGTGGGGCCCGATATGTGTCGCAGCACCGATTTGGACGTCCTGCTCAATAACCGCCGATGGGTGTATCCCCGGATCAGGGCTAGTGCGGTAGTCAAACAGGTCTGCAATCCTGGCATAGCTGACATAGGG
>SMVA01162078.1_pt1 | contig 11302 bp, 10 predicted proteins | sample 2456451 | NCBI WGS metagenome assembly SMVA01 (sample SAMN11095933, study PRJNA526329) | marine sediment metagenome | biome: Marine sediment; feature: Surficial sediment; material: Deep marine sediment; isolation source: Hadal surficial sediment | place: Pacific Ocean | collected 2014-05 | depth...
ACTCGGGGTCGACAAGAAGGGAGAAGAGTTCTACCAGGTCAGCCTGGGTGGCAACCAGGACAAGGATACCTCCATCGGCAAAATTCTCGGCCCCTCCTTCCGCCAGCGCGATATACCCGATGTGATTGAAAAGATCCTCGGCACCTATATCGCCCTGCGCGGGGAAGAGGAGTGCTTCCTCGATACCTATCGCAGACTTGGCCCGGACCCTTTCAAGGAGGCGGTGTATGCCAAACCTCATTAAAGACGGGCGTATCGTCAGCACGGAGCAGGAGGTGCCGATACTTAGCCTGGAAGAGCTGAATCAGGGTGCGGCCAGTGATGGGACTGCCGTTGGCGTTGTCCTCGAAGCGGACCAACCCCCATCAACCATCGAGCCGGCCCTGTCCAGCCTGGCGCTGGTTGCCATCAACTTCCCGGTATTTTCAGATGGGCGCGGCTTCTCCTATGCGAGAGAGCTACGCGATCAGGGTTTTACCGGTGAAATACGAGCTACCGGCCACATTATCCGGGATCAGCTCTACTTCCTCAGCCGCTGCGGCTTCAACGCCTTTGAGTTCGATGATGATGTAGACCTGGAACAGGCCCTGGCCAGCCTCGACGATTTCAGCGAGGCCTACCAGGCCGATACCGGACAAGCGGATCCCTTGTTCAGGCGACGGTAGCTGTATACTGAGGCAATGGACGCCAGCTCAATCACCTTTTCGTTTTTCCTGATCTTCACCGGTGCGGCGGTGCTGGCGTCAATCGCACTCTATACACGCCAACCGCTGATTATTGCCTATATCGTGCTCGGCGCTGTCATGGGACCCTATGGCCTGCATTTGGTGACCGACGTTAAGCTACTGGCGGAAATTGCCCAGGTCGGCATTATTTTCCTGTTGTTTTTGCTGGGCCTGGATATGCAACCCCAGGCGCTGTGGGCCACATTGCGCAAATCCACCCTGGTGGCCTTCCTCTCCTCGGCACTGTTTCTGCTGACAGGCTACGTTGTTGCCATCAGCTTTGGTTTCAACAACTTCGATGCGCTGGTTATCGGTGCCGCGATGATGTTCTCCTCCACCATCATTGGTATCAAACTGCTGCCGCTCACCGTGCTACACCACCGGCATATCGGGGAACTGATGATCGGACTCCTGCTGCTGCAGGACCTGCTGGCCATTCTCGTGCTGATGTGGTTGTTGAGTACTTCCGCCGACTCTGCGCAAACCGCACCCGCCTGGTGGCAGATAGCGCTCAGCCTGCCCCTGTTGCTGGGTGGGGCCCTGGCGGCCGTGCGCTTTGTTATATTGCCACTCATTACCCGCTTCGACCGGTTCCATGAGTACATCTTCCTGCTGGCTATCGGCTGGTGCCTGGGCCTGTCGGAGGCGGCGATCGCGCTGGGATGGTCCGGGGAAATCGGTGCTTTCATAGCCGGCATCACCATCGCCACCAGTCCCATTTCCCAGTACATTGCGGTAAACCTTAAACCCCTGCGCGATTTCTTCCTGGTACTGTTTTTCTTCTCGGTGGGTGCCCGCTTCGACCTCGGCCTGTTGGGTGTGGTGATTGTCCCGGCGCTGGTGTTATCTGTGCTGGTACTGGGCTTGAAACCCGTGGTGTATCGCTTCCTCCTGCAAGGTGTCAGCGAACAGCGCAGCCTGGCCTGGGACCTGGGCTTCAGGCTCGGGCAGGTGAGTGAGTTTTCGCTGTTGATTGCCTATGTGGCGGCGGGCGGTGCCTTGATCAGTAACCAGGCATCCCTGCTGATACAGGCGACGACCATTATCACTTTCGTGGTTTCATCTTATATCGTGGTGCTTAACTACCCCACCCCGATTGCGGTTTCGGATCACCTGCGGCGGGATTGATCCCCACACTGGCTTAGGTTATCCCACGTGAGCGCTGTTACGGTTATTCCGTGGTCAATCTGCTGCGGACAAGGCTGAGGAAGATGGCCGTGGAAATCCCCGCCGAGGAAAAAATCATACACATCACCATAATCTGGTAGCGCGCCGCGATCAACGGTGAGACGCCGGACAGAATCTGCCCGGTCATCATGCCTGGCAGCGAGACCAGCCCCACTGCAAACAACGCATTGATTACCGGAATCATCGCCGCCTGGAAGGCCGTAACCCGGGCCTCCTCCCACTCAACGCCGTGCCCTATCTCGGCATACAGGCGCTCACCAGCCAGGCTGATGGCTGTCATCGCGTTGGCGAACACCATTCCCGCCAGGGGAACCATGTAGCGCGGCAGATACCAGGGATCCATTTGTAACACCACCTGCGTAATCAACACCAGTGTCAGGCCGCCACCGACAGTCAGCCCAATGAGCGAGGCCCAGAGCAGATGCCACCGGTGTTGCGGGATGGTGCGCAGGGCAATCCAACTTGAGGCCAGCAACATGATGGCCAGCACCAGTATTATCAGCAGCCCCTGGTCAGCCTCGAATATCCAGGCCAGTACATATCCAATAAGCAGCAGTTGTACCAGCATGCGTGACAGCGCATAGATCGCGTTGCCGGTTCCCAGGGACCAGCGGAGCAGGACCAACAGCGTTATCACCACCGGGATGAAGGCCAGCGATAGCTGGAGCAGAGACAGGCTAATGACCGGATTTTCCACGTTGGAATCAATTCCTTGAATGACTGATGTGGTGTTGAGTCAGTCTATCAGTCGTCAACAGGCAGGTCACAGGTCGCTGAATTCAGTGCGCGAGCCGTCAGGGTCTTGACACTCTACGGAACCACTGAGATCAAGCCCAGCGATCGTTCGCTAGACTGCATTGATGGAGCCTGTCCAGCATGCGGCGGGTAGTCTGATGCGTACGGATGTTGGGACAGCGCCCCCATGAATCCCGCTCTGAGTCCAGTGTAGGGTCGAATTTATTCGACCATTGGTGGTGTTGGAGAGAGCGTTGGTCGAATGAATCGTCGGGGTCGCCCAGACCCCACAGAGGAAGGGGGGGTACAAAAAAGCCGGCGCCTCGGGTGAGGGGCCGGCTCTCGTGGCGCGTCGGGGTTTAGAGCTTGGAAACCAGCTCCGGTACCGCAGTAAAGAGGTCCGCTACCAGGCCGTAGTCCGCTACCTGGAAGATCGGTGCGTCCTCGTCCTTGTTGATGGCGACGATGACCTTGGAGTCTTTCATTCCCGCCAGATGCTGGATAGCACCGGAGATGCCCACGGCGATGTAGAGGTCTGGTGCGACGATTTTACCGGTCTGCCCTACCTGCATATCGTTGGGTACAAAACCGGCATCTACTGCCGCACGGGATGCACCTACTGCAGCGCCCAGCTTGTCGGCCAGGGATTCCAGCATGGCGAAGTTCTCACCATTCTGCATGCCGCGACCACCGGAAATAACGATATCTGCCGCGGTCAGTTCCGGGCGGTCAGATACCGCCAACTCCTCACCGACAAAGCTTGAAATGCCCGCATCGTGAACCGCGTCAACCGCTTCTATAGCCGCGCTGCCACCCTCGGCGGCAACAGCGTCAAATGCCGTGCAGCGAACGGTGATCACTTTCCTGGCATCCGCAGATTGCACGGTGGCGATAACATTGCCCGCGTAAATCGGGCGCTTGAAGGTGTCGGCAGACTCCACCGAGATAATGTCTGAGATTTGGCCCACATCCAGCAGCGCGGCAACCCGCGGCATGATGTTTTTACCGTTGCTGGTGTCGCCGGCCAGGATGTTGTCGTAATTGGCACCCAGCTCAGCGATCAACAAACCAACATTTTCAGCCAGCTGATGCGCGTAGGCAGCGTTATCGGCCACCAGCACTTTGCGCACCCCGGCAACCGCGGCGGCGGCTTCACCTGCGCCACCACAGCCTTCTCCAGCTACCAGGATATCGATGTCGGCGCCGATGGCCTGGGCGGCCGCAACCGCACAGAGTGTCGCCGGCTTCAGACTGGCGTTGTCGTGTTCTGCAATAACCAGAGTACTCATGAGATTACTTTCGCCTCGTTTTTCAGTTTGTCGATCAGTTCGTCCACACTTTCAACTATGATGCCTGCCTTGCGCTCTGCCGGTGGCTCTACCTTCAATGTGGTCAGGTGGGCTTTGGGTTCTACGCCCAGGTCGGCCGGGGAATAGACATCCATCTGCTTCTTCTTCGCTTTCATGATGTTGGGCAGCGACGCATAACGCGGCTCGTTGAGGCGCAGGTCGGTGGTTACGATGGCCGGCAGGTTCAAGGATACCGTTTGCAAACCGCCGTCCACTTCCCGGGTTACATTGACCTTGTCGCCGTCAATAGCAACTTCAGATGCGAATGTCCCCTGGGCCATATTGGTCAGGGCGCCGAGCATCTGGCCGGTCTGGTTGTTGTCGCCATCGATGGATTGCTTGCCCAGGATAACCAGCTGTGGTTGCTCCTTTTCAATCACGCCTTTAAGGAGCTTGGCGACGACCAGTGGCTCCACATCACCCTCGGTTTCAACATGGATGCCGCGGTCAGCACCGAGGGCCAGGGCGGTACGAATCTGTTCCTGGCAGGATTTGCTGCCGATCGACACAGCGATCACTTCGGTGGCGGTGCCGGCTTCCCTCAGGCGTACGGCCTCCTCCACAGCTATTTCACAAAAAGGATTGATCGCCATCTTGACGTTATTCAGGTCAACATCGGACCCATCCGCCTTGGCGCGAACTTTTACGTTGTAGTCGACAACGCGTTTCACAGCTACAAGAACCTTCATGGATTCTCCTGGGTTTTACGGGTTTGATAAGTGGCGAGGCCAGCAGTCATGCAGAATCCGCCGTGATTGGGGCGGCTATGATGCCGAGTAAAGGAAGGCAGGTCAATAGCATAATGTGACCTGAATATTGATCTGATCGGCCATTTTGGCGAATTGGGTATCCGCCGGCCCTATGGGCGCTATCTGCCTGATTTATAGAGTTAATGTGCGAATAAATATATAATGCCGCACCGCCCATAGTACTGAACAAGGAGCCACTCGTGGAACGCGAATCAATGGAATTTGACGTGGTCATTGTCGGCGCCGGCCCCGCTGGATTGTCTGCTGCCTGTCGCATCATGCAACTGGCTACGGAAAAGGATCAGGAAATCACGGTCTGCGTGGTTGAGAAAGGCTCCGAGGTCGGCGCCCATATTCTCTCCGGTGCAGTATTGGAGCCCCGGGCGATGAATGAACTGTTTCCCCAGTGGCAAGAGCAAGGCGCACCCATTACCACCGCGGTGAGCGGAGACAAGTTCTTTTTCTATACCAGTGCCAAAGGCGCGATCAAAATCCCCAATTTCTTTATCCCCAAACCGACGCACAATGAGGGCAACTATATTGTCTCCATGGGTAATGTCTGCCGTTGGCTCGCAGAGCAGGCTGAGGCACTGGGCGTTGAGATTTATCCCGGCTTCGCCGCCGCCGAAGTGCTCTACCATGAGGACGGTCGGGTCAAGGGCATCGCCACCGGCGATATGGGGATCAGCGCCAATGGCGAGCACAAGGACAGCTACACGCCCGGCATGGAATTGCATGCCAGGTATACGCTCTTCGCCGAGGGTGTTCGCGGGCACCTGGGCAAGCAACTGATTGAAAAGTTTGGCCTGGATGAGGCATGTGATCCCCAGCACTACGGCATCGGCATCAAGGAAATCTGGGAGATACCGGCAGATCAGCACGAGGAAGGCCTGGTAGTACACGGCCTGGGCTGGCCTTTGTCTGAGAGTGGCTCAAGCGGTGGCGCCTTTTTGTACCACGCAGAGAACAACCAGGTCTTTGTCGGCCTGATAGCCGATCTCAACTACTCCAATGCCCATATGAACCCCTACGAGGAATTCCAGCGCTGGAAGCACCACCCGCAAACCAGCCGTTACCTGGAAGGCGGATCGCGTATCGCCTACGGCGCACGCGCCATCGCCAAGGGTGGCCTCAATTCCCTGCCGAAGATGCACTTCCCCGGCGGCCTGCTGATCGGCTGCGATGCAGGCACCCTCAACAGCGTCAAGATCAAGGGCAATCACACGGCAATGAAGAGCGGCATGATCGCGGCAGAATGCGTTGTAGAGGCCCTGGCGGCCGGTGCAGACGCCCCCGCCGACCTGGAGAGCTTTGCCACCGGGCTGAAACAATCCTGGTTGCACAAGGAACTCTACTCAACCCGCAACTTCTCCGGTTTTATGCACAAATTCGGTACCTTGCTGGGTGCCGGCATGGTCTGGATCGACCAGAATATTTTTGGCGGCAAACTGCCTTTTACCCTGCACGACACCAAGCCCGACTATGCAACGATGAAACCCGCTGCAGAGTGCAAGAAGATCGATTATCCGAAGCCTGACAACAAACTGAGCTTCGACCGCCTGTCTTCTGTATTCCTCTCAAATACCAACCACGAGGAAGACCAGGTCTGCCACCTGACACTGAAAGATGCCAGCATACCCATCCAGGTCAATTTGCCTAAATGGGACGAACCGGCCCAGCGCTACTGTCCGGCGGGTGTCTACGAAATCATTGAGGATGCTGGGGAGCCGAGATTCCAGATCAACGGCCAGAATTGCGTACACTGCAAAACCTGTGACATCAAGGATCCGTCCCAGAACATCGTCTGGGTAACACCGGAAGGATTGGGTGGACCCAATTACCCCAACATGTAAAAGCTGCCCTGGCTGAGCAGGCCAAAGCCCTGTTCAGAGTCCTCGCCGAGTTCCACCAACCGATACCAGGCCGCCCGGCTGAATAGTGCGGCCAGTCCATTGTCCAGCGCCACTGCCGGAATCTCGACACTGTCATCGGCGGGGATAAACAGGGGATGGGCTTCCCCTACTTCGTAGTCGCGCCCGGTATTGGTGTGTACACGCAATAGCTGCTGTGCCGTACCCGCCTCTTCGAGGGAAAAATCCCCGATTAGCAGGGGCAGGCATTCCACCCGCAGCCGCCATTTTTCAGCGGGAGTAACCAGGTAGTAGTTTCCATCTTCCTCCCGTCGCAGAATACTGGCGAACAGGCGCACCAGCGAGGCGCGCTCGATGGGCCTGCCCTCGTGAAGCCAGGTTCCATCCCTGAGGATGAGGATATCGATATCGCCGGACAACGGTGGATGCCACAGGTGTACCGGGGGGTTTGACGGGTCCTTGCTGCCTTCAAACTGTTTTGACAGCTGTTCCAGTTGTTCGCTCACCAGCTAGCCGATCACCCGCACAGTGATCACGCCCTCGACCTCCCGCATCTGGGTAACCAGAGCTTCTGAGGGGGCGGTTTCGACATCGATCAGCGTGTAGGCAATGTCATCCCGGCTCTTGTTGAGCATATCGATGACGTTGATATTTTCATCGGCGAAGATGGAGAGCAGATTTCCCAACATTTTTGGCACGTTCTCATTGCTGATGGCAATGCGTGTCCCCTCAGTGGGTTCAAGTAGCAGCGTGGGGAAGTTAACCGAGTTGCGGATATTGCCGTTCTCGATGAAATCCCGAATCTGGTCGGCGGCCATAATAGCGCAATTTTCCTCTGCCTCCTCGGTACTCGCGCCGATATGGGGCATGAGGATAACGTCATCCCGTCCGATCAGGGCGGGCTGCGGGAAATCAGCAATATAACTGCGCAGGCGTCCGCTATCCAGTGCCTTGGCAATGGCATCGGTGTCAACGATTTCCTGGCGGGCAAAATTCAACAAACAGGTGCCCTCGCGAGCGCCCTGTAGCAATTCCCCGTTGATCAGTCCACGGGTACTGTCCAGCACCGGAAGGTGCAGGGAGATGTAGTCACAGCGACCGAACAGGGATGCCAGGGCATCGACCTTTTTCACGTTGCTGGAGAGGCGCCAGGCTGCTTCCACCGACAGGGCCGGGTCGTAACCGCAGACATCCATGCCGAGTGTCAGGGCCATCTCGGCAACCATGGAACCAATGGCTCCGAGACCGACAACTCCGAGGGTTTTGCCGGTCAGCTCACTCCCCTTGAAACGCTTTTTCTGCGCCTCCAGGGTGCGGTGGAGCTCGGCCTCGTCAGTGACATCCTTGAGCGTGTGTACATAGTTGATGCCGCCGACAATGCCGCGGGAGCCCAGTAGCAGTGCCGCAGCCACCAGTTCTTTCACCGCATTGGCATTGGCCCCGGGTGCGTTGAATACCGGTATACCCCGCGTCGTGCACTCGGCCACCGGGATATTGTTGGTACCGACACCCGCCCGCCCGATACAGGCAACTGTGTCGGCGATCTCACTCATAGCCAGTTTGTGACTGCGCAACAGAATTGCGTCGGGGTGCGAAAACTCGCTGGCAATTTCATACTGGTCACGGGGAAACCGATCCAGACCGTTTACAGATATCTGGTTGAGGGTTAATACTTTATACACCACTGGGTCCTCTGTAAGTTGTCAGCTTCTGACTACATCTGCACGACTGCGTAATTCCTGCTGGAAGTAAGCATCGGCACGCTGGCCATACTCGTCACTGATTCTGCGCTGCAGTCGCTTGCGCTGTGATTCCACCAACCGGGATGCCTCCCCCGCAGTTACCCTTACCAGTTCAAACAACTCGATATCACCCTCGTCGTTCTGCACATAGTCATAAGAACTGCTTTCATCTGCGGGCACCGGTAATTGAAACAAGCGGCGCAACAAGCTGGAAGGCAGGCCCTGGTTATTGCGTCTGGCCGCCAGCTCAACCTGCCACACATAGTCGCCTTCCAGTGCCAGTTCCTCTATCGAGCTGCCGGCATGCAAACGCCGCAGTAGTTCATTGGCCTGCTCGCGGATTGCCGTTCTCGCCAGCTCGGCGGCCAGCGCCTGCTCAACATCTTCGCGTACCACCTCAAGTGGTTTGGGTGCAGCGGGGGCATGGTTTAGCACACGCAAGACCACGAAGTGCTCCGCATTGAGCTCGATAACCTCACTGTTATAGCGATCGCCCAGTACTTCCGTGCTGAATGCCGCCGTGATCAACCTGCGTTCCATAAACAAACCCTCGCGCTGATCGCGCGATACTGCGGCACTGCGTTGCACCGTGAGCTCCAGTTCAGCCGCCGGGCCCGCCAGGTCATCCGCGTTAAAAACCAGATCGCGCAGGCGGTCTACCGTCTTGATCAGTTCCAGGGCCGCTTCTTCGTTTTGCAACTGGTCGTGCAGTTCACCGCGAACCGATTCGAAGTTCCGGCTCTCGCCACTGCGAATTTCTGTCAGCTTGATGATGTGTACACCGGCATCCGTCTCAATCGGCGGTGATACTTCATCGAGCTCAAGCGCGGCAATAACGCTTTCCATCTCTTCGGGAAAGGTATCGCCGGCGGTAAATCCGAGGTCGCCGCCAAAGTTTGCCGAACCGACGTCCTCTGACAATGCACTGGCCACATCGGCGAACACCTGGTCACCGCTGGCGAGCTGTTGCTGTGCCGCTGCTACCCGGGCCGCCAGTTCGGCATCAGACTCCTGCTCGCCCTGCTCGAACAATATATGTGAAACACGCCGCTCTTCGGCCAGTTGGAAGCTGTCCGTATCCAGCTGGTAAAGTTCGCGAACCCGCTCCTCGTCTACCGGCTTGCGAAAGGTGTCGAGGCTAAGCTCGATATATTCCAGTTCAACAGATTCGGCCGTGGTGAACTGCTGCTGGTTGTCTGCAAACCATTGCTGTATCTGTTCCTCGCTGAGCTCCACGTTGTCGCGGAAACCCTCCAGTGGCAGCACCAGGTAGCGGACATCGCGTTGCTCGTCATTAATTCTGGCAATCTGATCGATTTCGGCAGCAGTAGCAAACTCGGAATTGGCCAGACCCGTGCGCAGTTGCGTCGTCAACAAGTCTTCCTGCAGGGATTTTTGAAATCCAGCAGGACTATAGCCCTGGTCGGAAACCCGCCGCTGATACAGTTGCCGGCTGAAGCGGCCATCAACCTGGAATACAGGCATGTCGGCAATAAATTCGCCCAGGCGTTGATCGGATATGGCGAGGCCATAATTCTCTGCGGCCTGCAACAACAGCACTTTACTGATCAGGTAATCCAGCGCCGGCCCAGCTAACAGCTGGTCATCCAGCATTGACGGATCAATGCGGTCACCCAGACTGTTCAGCAGACGTCGCTTCTGCTGGTTGATCTGCTGCTGCAACTCAGTCGCACTCAGCCCCTGGCCATTGACCTCGGCGACGTACTGTACGCCGCCACCGCCTACCAGCGAATCGATGCCGAACAGGGCAAAGGGTACAACAATAATGGCGACAATAACTTTGGCTATTGTGCCCTGAAGGTTCTTACGGATATCTTGCAGCATAGTTAATCGTCTTCTTCAAAAAAAAAAGCGCACCAGTAGTGCGCCTTCTTCCCTTGGTTTATTACTAGGTCTGTCAGCGGTGGTTGACAGCGTCCTTCAATGCCTTGCCGGCTTTGAAACCAGGAACCTTGGCAGCAGGAATCTGGATTTCTGCACCAGTCTGCGGGTTACGTCCCGTGCGTGCTGCACGATCCTTGACCGCAAATGTACCGAAACCAACCAGAGCCACGGAGTCACCGCCTGTTAATGCGCTCGTGATGGAATCAACCACTGCATCCAAAGCGCGACCTGCAGCCGCCTTCGGAATATCGGCGGAGGCAGCAATTGCGTCTATCAGTTCTGTTTTATTCACACTTATCCCCTTTCACTAGTAATGCGTGGAATTGTTCTTATGACCGGAATACCGGGGTATCCAGACCACTGACTTTATAATAGATTCGAGATTCCGGTCAACACAAAGCATATCCGTTAATGCGTATTAATGCGATTTTTTTCTTCATCACTGGAACCTGCCGTTCTGGCGATGGGATCGGCCAGGTAATCTTCATCGGAAAGTGGTTCGGGCATCCTCTCCAGGGCAATATCCAACACCTCTTCGATCCACTTTACCGCCTTGATATCAAGCTCGGCCTTGATGTTGTCCGGTATCTCCTTGAGATCCCGTTCATTTTCCTTTGGAATGATGATCGTGGTGATGCCTCCGCGATGCGCTGCCAGCAGCTTCTCTTTCAGCCCACCAATGGGCAGTATCTCACCTCGCAGGGTAATTTCGCCGGTCATGGCGACCTCTGATCGCGCCGGGATACCCGTCAGCACAGAGACCAGGGCGGTACACATGGCCACTCCGGCGCTGGGGCCGTCTTTCGGCGTTGCACCCTCGGGCACGTGAATATGTATATCGTGCTTGTCGTGATAGCTGGCGGGAATCCCCAGGAGCTGGGAGCGGCTGCGCACCACCGTGATAGCGGCCTGAATGGATTCCTGCATAACATCACCCAGAGAGCCGGTCATAACCTGCCGGCCCTTGCCGGCAATAGCAACCGCCTCTATGGTCAGTAATTCACCACCTACCTGGGTCCAGGCGAGACCGGTAACCTG
>SMVA01132771.1_pt1 | contig 11301 bp, 10 predicted proteins | sample 2456451 | NCBI WGS metagenome assembly SMVA01 (sample SAMN11095933, study PRJNA526329) | marine sediment metagenome | biome: Marine sediment; feature: Surficial sediment; material: Deep marine sediment; isolation source: Hadal surficial sediment | place: Pacific Ocean | collected 2014-05 | depth...
ATCTCTCGGGCGGCCAACAACAGATGCTGGCCATCGGGCGAGCTTTGATGATGCGCCCGCGACTCATGTTGCTGGACGAACCTTCGCTCGGCCTCGCACCGAAGTTGGTGCATGAGATCGCTGAGATCATCCAACGGCTGAACTCAGAACAATCCGTCACCATGCTGCTGGTAGAGCAGAATGCGAAAATGGCGCTGGATATCGGCGACTTGGGCTATGTGATGGAAATGGGTCGCATCGTCATGGAAGGCAGTTGTGAACGGCTGCGCAATGCGACCGACATTCAGGAATTTTATCTCGGTATGAAAGATGAGGGCGTGCGGGGTCGCCGACGCTGGAAGCAGAGGAAGACCTGGCGATGAACGAACAAGTCATCGACGGTTGCCGGACGGTCTCGGCGCTTTTCTGGCAACGCGCCTGTACGTTACCGGACAAGGTCGCGTTACGTGAAAAAGACTTTGGCATCTGGAACGAATATACCTGGGGCATGTGGGGCGAGCAGTCCCGCCTGGTGGGCCTGGGGCTAAAATCGCTGGGACTGAAACGCGGCGATGTGTGTTCCATAGGCTCGGAAGTCAATAAGGAGTGGCTGTTCACCGATCTCGGCGTCATCGGTATTGGTGGTGTGGTCAACGGCGTTTATGCCACGGATGCATCGAATCAGGTTGAGTACCTGATCAACGACAGTGGTACGCGGTTTTATTTTGCCGAGGACGAGGAACAACTCGACAAGGTGCTCGAAGTTCGCGAGAGAACCCCAACGCTCGAGAAGGTCATCATTTTCGATATGGACGGGTTGCGCAACTTTTCCGACGAGCAATGTTTGAGTTTTGCCGAACTGTTGGAACTGGGTAGAAATTACGCCCAGGCAAATCCCGAAGTCTGGAGCGAAGAAGTGGCGGCAGCCGATCCCGAAGATCTGATGGTGCTTACCTACACTTCAGGCACCACGGGCCGCCCCAAAGGCGCCATGATCAGCCAACGCAACATGATGTACATGATGCGTAACCTGCAGAATATTTACGGTATTTATCCAACCGATGAGCAACTCGGTTTTCTGCCGTTGGCGCACGTAGCCGGCCAGATTTTCTATGCATTTTCCGTCATCGAATCGTGTTCGATCATCAACCTCGTGGAAGAACTCGAAACGGCTATACAGGATCAGCAGGAGATTGCCCCGACGATTCACTTCGCCGTTCCGCGAGTGTGGGAGAAGCAATACTCCACCGTTGCGATAAAGCTGAAAGAGGGTACGGCGTTGGGGCGTTTTGCTCACGATCTGGCTCTCAAGTCCGGTACCCGGATTGCCGAGTATCGCAAACGCGGCGAACGCCCGGGCTGGATGTCGTTGTTGTGGTTCCGGGTCCTGGATTTTCTCGTGCTGAAGAACATTCGGATCATGCTTGGCATCGATAATTGCCGGTGGCTGTCGACGGCGGCGGCTCCAATAGCCCCGGACCTCATCGATTGGTTCTGGGCGATCGGTAAACCCATGTTTGAGGTGTACGGCCAGACCGAATGTACCGGTCTCGTCACCGCCAACTCCCCGGACGATTTCCGCATTGGCAGCGTCGGTAAAGCGACGATGGAATCTGAAGTCGTATTGGGCGAGGATCAGGAAATTCTGATTCGCGGTCCCGGGGTCGTACTCGGTTATTGGAACCAACCGGAAAAAACCGCGGAAACTTTCCGTCAGGGCTGGTTGCATACGGGAGACATCGGGAGGATCGACGACGATGGCTTCATCTATGTGATCGATCGCATGAAGGACATCATCATCACCGCGGGGGGCAAGAACATCACCCCGAGCGAGATCGAAAATCAGCTTAAATTCTCACCATACATATCCGATGCGGTAGTCGTAGGCGACCGACGCCCCTACCTCACCTGCCTGGTGATGATCGATCAGGAAAACGTCACCCACTATGCTCAGGACAATAACGTGCCGTTTACCAACTACATGAGCCTGTGTCATACGCAAGCCGTACAGGACCTCGTCTGGCAGGAAATTGAGCGGGTCAATACCAAGTTTGCACGTGTGGAGACCATCAAGAAGTTTTGTCTGATCGACCAGTTGTTGGACCCGGAAGACGAAGAACTTACCCCAACGATGAAACTCAAACGCAACGTCGTCAACAGGAAGTACGCGCATCTCATCGAGAGTATGTACTAACACGTCGTTCATCGTGCCACTCGGTTCGTAACCGCGAGAAAAGACGACCGTATTTGTAGAGTTCCCAGACAGTCACGGCAATGAAAAAGATCACTACGATCATCACACTACGGTTAATTTCGCTCTGAACATCCACACTTACCGTTGCATCCACTTCAACTAGAGACCCACTGGTTAACAAGATGATGGCCAGACAGATAAACGCAACGTCCAGAAAACATTCCAGGGCCAGCGTTTTTTGGTGCCAGTTGCCTCCCGCTGCCAAGCAGGCGTGTAATAGAAAGAACGAACCCAGAACCACGTTCAAGGGCCAGTAGATCGCTGACCACGCTTCCGACATGGCGATGCTCGTACCGGCGATCTCCAGCCAATTAGAGAACGTCAATACCTCGTTCCACCACAGGAGCAGGACGCCTTCGACGATAATGTTGATAAGCAGATCCTGACGGTCGACCGGTGTGCTCGGGCCATGATCGAGAGCATCAGGATGCCAGTTTTCGTACCAGTTCAACCTTTCCCCGGAATATTCGATGGCCGCAAACACCAGAGTGACGATCACCACGACGGTGATCGCCGTATCGAGCAGATGCCAGAACAGACCAAAGAACGAAAGGTCCCCGTTCGACTCGAAACCCGAAACGGCCAGAAACATGACCAGATTAATGGCCAGTACGACGATCGGGATGATCTTCAACGCATGTAAGTACGCGGGGAACAGCCTCGGACCGATCAGATACTGCTGTGAAAGATAAGCTCCTGCGATCTTCATCGGATGACCGAATTCGCTCAAGACTGCCTTTTCGTCTGCAATGCCGGGTTGGCGATTTTCGGCCGTGGCATGGTCGAGCACCTGCTCTTCGAGCGTTGCACGCAGTTCTGCAATAACGTCTTCGCGAAGGTCTTTCGGTAGAAGTTGTTTTGCCTGGTTCAGGTAGTTTTCTACTAGCCTCATCATTTACCTCCATCAAGAAGAGCGTGTATTCCATCGTCGAGTTGCCGCCACTCTTCGCAGAGTCGCTCGTAAACGGCCCGGCCACTGGCGGTCATTGAATAAAAGCGCTTCTTACGTTTGTCCTCCAAACGCCATTCGCTTTCGAGCAGACCCTGGTGTTCGAGCCTGCGTATGAGGGGGTACAACGTTCCTTCGTCGATGTTGACGCCTCCTTCGCTGAGGGATTTGCGTAGCGAGTAGCCGTAGTGTTCGCGCTGCAGTTGAGCGAGCACTGCCAGCACGATCACGCCACGACGCATCTCTTGCCTCAGCTTGTCGAAAGTCTCCTGGTCTGCCTGATCGATCATAAGTACTGTGCGGTACCAAGTGTGTACTACATACTATATGGTACATAGTAATAGTACAAACAGGCCGGTCAAGTCGCGGGACAAACCTGACCCGAAGCGCCCCACTTGTCACTTGCGAGCAAGTACGGAGTTACCGATGTGGATGGAAAACAACCCGGGTCGATGGCCGTTCAGGAAGGGAGTTCGTTGGTCTTCTTGTAACGGTTGCGGAAATTCACGAGAATTCTCCATCAAATCCCGAAAACTCTCCCAACCAAGAGGCACACATGCCAGCGTTACATTCCGACATCGATCCCGACGGTCTACTCGAATATTCGGTTGTTTATACCGATCGTTCCCTCAACCACATGTCTCAATCGTTTCAGGGCGTGATGAGGGATATCTCCCGGCTCCTGAAAGCCGTTTACAACGCAGATGTCGCCATCGTCGTACCCGGCAGCGGCACCTTCGGCATGGAGGCCGTAGCTCGGCAGTTTGCAACAGGGAAAAATTGCCTGGTCATTCGTAACGGCTGGTTCAGCTATCGCTGGACGCAGATATTCGAGATGGGGGACATTCCTGCGAGTTCGGTTGCATTGAAGGCGCGTCAGGTAGCCGAGGGCAGCCAGGCACCGTTCGAGCCTGTTCCGGTCGAGGAGGTGGTGGCAACAATACGCTCGCAACAACCGGATCTGGTTTTTGCTCCTCATGTGGAAACCTCTTCCGGAATGATCCTGCCACCAGATTACCTGAGCGCGGTGGCCGAAGCCGTGCACGAAGTGGGAGGACTGTTTGTCCTCGACTGCGTTGCGTCGGGCACCATCTGGGTCGACATGAAAGGTTCAGGCGTGGACGTGCTTGTCAGCGCGCCGCAGAAAGGATGGAGTGGATCGCCCTGTTGCGCCCTGGTGATGTTGAGTGAGCAAGCTCGTGAACGCCTGAGTTCCACAACCAGCAGCAGCTTCGCCTGCGATCTGGGTAAATGGCATCAGATCATGCAGGCATACGTTGGCGGTGGACATGCCTATCACGCAACCCTGCCAACCGATGGATTGCGGAAGTTGCGCGACGTAATGCTGGAAACCGAGGAGTACGGCTTCGACAAGGTCAAAGCCGAGCAGCAGGAACTGGGTGATCGGGTGCGGGCTATGCTGGAAGGTAAGGGCATCAAGAGTGTTGCCGCGCAAGGTTTCAAAGCACCGGGGGTCGTTGTCAGTTATACCGACGACGACGCAATCCAATCGGGCCAGAAGTTCCTGGCAGCCGGGTTGCAGATTGCGGCCGGTGTACCGCTGCAATGTGATGAGCGTGACGACTTCAAAACATTTCGTATCGGGCTTTTTGGGCTGGACAAGCTGCACAACATCGATCGTAGTGTAGCGAAGCTGGAGGAGGCATTAAACAAATTGGAATAGCGGACGGGGGGGCGGCACGTCTTGTCAAGGGGTTGGTCATTCGAAATTGAACATGGCAAAAAGCCGTCATTGCAAACTAAATGACGAGGAGCTGCGACAGATAACTCGAGGGGAACCACCCATGTCATCAAGAGGTGACTATTATGAAACTCGTCAGGTTCTCCCTCCTCTTTCTCGCTTTAGCTCTCGCAGGCTGTGCAGCCACGGAGTCCACCTCACTCGCCGCGATGCAGAACCATCAGGTTCGCTCGCTCGCGATGGCCTGTTACCGCGAAAACGATGGATTTCGCTTGGTCTACGGAAGTCACCGGATGTGGGCCGCCTGTAAGGTACAGGCAGAACAGAAGTCAGGCCGGTCGCTCATGTTGTATAGCTCGATCGACGATCCGGCGATCTGACTCAAATCGGTTATCATCCAGCGCTATCCACTATCCCGAAGGCGCCTGGTTGATGACTCTCATTCGCTTTGTCGGTCATTGCCTGGCCGTCCTGACAATCGGTCTCAACCTCGCCGTCCGGGCGGAAAGTTTCAATCCGGTAACAGAGCAGATGCTGCGCGACCCTCCGCCGGGCGACTGGCTGAACTGGCGTCGAACCGACAATGCCTGGGCCTATAGCCCCTTGACCCAGATCACTCGAGACAACGTGGGTCAACTACAGCTGGTGTGGTCATGGGCCATGGAAGAAACCGCAGCACAGGAGGCCGCTCCGCTGGTGCACGATGGCATTGTCTACCTGCCTAATTCTCAGGGGGTGATTCAAGCACTGGATGGTGCCAGTGGCGATCTGATCTGGGAATATCGACCGAACCTGACACCGGCAGCCGGCGAACGGGCGCTTGAAAATGTCGGTCAAAGTGCTGGTTCGCCGCGGTCTCGTTCCGGCGCGGTCAGCGGCCCGGGCGTACAGAAAAATATCGCCATCTTCGGAGACCGGATTTTTGCTGCTACGGGCGATGCGCACATCAAAGCCATCGACGCTCGCAATGGCGAGTTGATTTGGGATGTCGAGGTGGCTGATTCCCGTCTTGGTTATCGCTACACGGCCGGTCCCATCGTCGTCAAAGGCATCCTCATTACCGGAATCTCGGGTTGCAGCCGCTACAAGGACGACGTCTGTTTCATCACCGGCCACGACGCCGATACGGGGAAGGAACTATGGCGTACCTCCACCGTGGCAAGGCCCGGTGAACCAGGGGGTGACACCTGGGGCGAGTTGCCGCTGCGGTTTCGTGCGGGCAGTGATGCCTGGATTGCCGGAAGTTACGATGCGGACACCGGCCTCGTTTATTGGGGGACCGCGCAAGCCAAACCCTGGGCCAGCGCTGTGCGTGGCAGCCAGGGAGACGCGTTATATACGAATTCCACCCTGGCACTGGATCCGCAGACCGGCGAGATCGTCTGGTTTTATCAACACCTGCCCGGTGAAACTCACGATATGGACGAGGTTTTCGAGAACATCCTCATCGATTTAGATGGTCGTAAATCGCTGTTCAAAATGGGGAAAATCGGCATTCTCTGGCAATTGGATCGGGTCACGGGTGAATTCATCAAAGCCACAGATCTGGGTTACCAGAATCTGTTGACAATCGATGCCAACGATGGACGGATTACCTACAACGAGGGCATGGTTCCCGAAATCGGGGTACAAATCGACATGTGTCCCAGCACCTCCGGAATGAAAAGCTGGCGAGCCATGGCATACAGTCCCCGGACTCGAGCGATGTACATTCCGCTCACGCTGAATTGCGAACTGGCCACCTTTGGTCCTGTCGAGCGCATCTTAGGGGGTGGGGGCGCGGGCCCGGTACGCAGAAAAAATCATTTTCATCCAAGATCCGAAGGTATGTTGGGTGAGTTTCTGGCCATGAGTGTAGAGACGGGTGAGATACTCTGGCGTCATCGCACCGTTACGCCATCGAACACCGCCGCCCTTACGACCGCCGGTGGGGTGGTGTTTGGCGGAGATTGGGACAGACACGTTTTTGCGTTTGACGAAAGCACGGGCGAGGTACTGTGGCAAACTCGGTTGACCACCTCCGCACAAGGTTTCCCCATCAGTTATCTGGCGAATGGCAAACAGTACATCGCCGTTCCCGCCGGTGTTGGCGGAGCGAGCTGGTCCACCTCAGTACCGCGAGACCTGGTCCCCGAGATCAAGCGGCCGAATCACGGCAATTCCTTTTACGTGTTTGCCCTGCCGGAAAAATGACCACACTGACGGTCAGAAAGACGATCCTGTTGCCCGGCTTCCTCTGCGCTCTCCTCGCCGCCGGATTCACGCGCGCCCAAACCAGAGCCAGCGTATGGGATGGTGTCTACTCTGCAGAACAAGCCGGGCGAGGCGCCCTGGTATTCGGTCAAGTGTGTGCAGCTTGTCATGGAGAAGATTTGCGCGGCGACAGTAATTCGCCTGGTCTGATCGGGATCAGTTTCATGTTTCTCTGGGAGGGTCGCTCACTGGGGGAGTTATTTACCAGCATTAAATCCGAGATGCCGCCGATGAATCCCAATAGCCTGCCGAGCGAGAGTTATCTGGATATTCTGACGTACATCATGAAGGTCAATGATTTTCCGGCTGGGGAAGACAGACTCAGATCCGAATTTGAGCAGTTGGATCAGATATTGATCACACCCAAGCCGTAGCCGCTTGGCGTGGCAAGTGAACTCTGGGGGAGAACCTCGCTATTGACAATCGCGCCAGAATTGACAGAGTTGGAACATATTCCTGGGAGGGGCGGTATGAAATATTTGAGTATTACGCTGGTAACTGCGCTGTTATGGGGTTGTGGTTCGGGTAGTGAGCAAGCGGACACCGTCGGCAAGGCAACGGTAAAAGTACGCGGGGTGACCGACAACGAAATCGTACTCGGCAACCATACCGATCTTTCCGGTCCGGTTGCAATCTGGGGCGTCGGCGCGACCAATGGCGCCCGGTTGCGCTTCGACCGGGCGAACGACGAAGGTGGGATCCACGGGCGTAAAATTCGCTTCATTGTCGAAGACACGCAGTATCAGGTACCACGGTCCATTCAGGCGGTAAACAAGCTGATCAACCGGGACAACATCTTCGCGATGGTGTTGGGTTTGGGAACGCCGATGAACAACGCACTGATGACTACGCAATTTGACTCCAACGTACCGAATCTGTTTCCCATCTCTGGTGCGCGGTCGATGGTTGAGCCTCTGCACCCGATGAAGTTCACCCAACGCGGGATCTACTATGACGAGATGCGCGCCGCGGTAAAATATTTCGTCCAAGAAAAAGGGAAAAAAGCTGTTTGCGCCATCTATCAGGATACTGACTACGGGCAGGAAATCCTGGAAGGTGTCGAAGATCAGCTCGAGTCGATGGGGATGGCGATCGCCGGAGTTTCTGCCCACAAACCGACGGAAAGCGAGTTTACCGCTGCGATATTGAGGCTGCGCAAAGCCGAGTGCGACCTCGTACTTATGGGCACCGTGCATCGCGATACCATTCTCGTGCTCGAAACCGCGCGCAAGATGGGTTGGGAGGGTGTTGCCTGGGTTGGCAACAATGCTGCGTACGGTCAGGTCATCGCCGATCAGAAGAGCGGTGAGGGTTATTACGCATTCGTGCACATTGCCAAACTTTATGCAGATGACGAGATGACCCCGGAAGTAAGGGCCTGGTGGGATGAATATGTAGAGCGCTACGGTGTCGAGCCGGATCTTCCGGCAATGGAAGGATATCGCGCGGCCGATCTTGTCGTCACCGCGCTTCATGGGGCCGGACGAGAGCTGACAGTGGCCAGTCTGCTTGAGGCTGTCGAAGGTATTTCCGAGTACCACGATATCTTTGGATATCGCGTTTCTTTTTCTGCCAGCAAACACAGTGGTGCGACGGAGTCCGTGCTTTCCCAGGTACAAAATGGCCGTTGGGTGAAACTCGAGCAATCCATCGGCTATTGAACGGATGCGCGGGTACGTAGCAAGGAGGTATTGAGGATCATGACGCTGGATAAGTCCACCTGGACTCTCGTGGATCTGGCCCGCCGCCAGGCAGAGGCATACGGTGATCGTGAGTTCATGACATTCGAACAGGGCACCCGCCTGACTTTTGCCGGACTAGACACCGACAGCGATAACCTGGCGAGGATTCTTGCGGGGCTGGGTGTCGTTGCGGGAGATCGAGTGCTGGCGTTGCTCAAGAACCGGGCGGAATTCATGCTCGTGATGCTCGCGACCATGAAGTTGGGTGCCATCTTTGTCCCGGTGAATACCGAGCTGAAGGGTGCGTTCCTCCAACATCAGTTGATGAATGCAGAGCCTCGCGTCGTGTTTGTCGATGCGGAACTGAGCAGTGCTTTCGCGGGCATAGAAGGCGGTGCCCTAAACCTATCGGGCACCGTGTATGTCGCCGGAGACGTTGACGACTCGCTGCCAACGGTTCTCGCGGGTGCTCCTGCCATGACCTTTGAAACTTTTTCGGCACTGGCTCCTTCGAAGGACGACGTACTCGTCACACCCGGCCCCCAGGACATCGCCTGCATCATCTACACCTCAGGCACGACGGGTCCCGCGAAGGGCGTATTGATGCCCCACGCTCACTGTTACCTGTTCGGGCGTCGGATCGTGGAAAGGCTGTCAATGACACCGGATGATTGTCAGTACATCTGCATGCCGCTGTTTCACACCATGGGGCTGCTGCTGCAGGTTGTGAGTTCCTGGATATCGGGTGGGCGGGTTTATTGCATCGAGCGGTTCAGCCCGAACCGTTGGCTCCAGGACATTCGCACCTGCGAGGCAACGGTAACGAACGCACTCGGCGTCATGCCCGAGTTCATCTTTCGCACGGCCCCAACGGAACACGACCGCGACCACCGCCTCAGAAAGGTTCTTGCCGTACCCATCGCGGCCGAGTGGGGTAGTGCGTTCGAGGAACGTTTCGGCATCAAGTTCTTTCAAGGGTATGGGATGACTGAAATCAACTTGATTTGTTATACCGCGGACGACGACCCCTTGACCCCGGGCATGGCGGGAAAGATTTCCGATGATTTTTTCGAGGTTAAGATCGTCGACGCCGAAACCGACCAGCCGGTGCCGCCAGGCGAGATTGGCGAGATCGTCGTTCGACCCAAAGAGCCATTCTGTTTCAGCCAGGGATACTTCCGCATGCCGGAGAAGACCGTCGAGACCTGGCGGAATCTCTGGTTTCATACCGGTGACGCCGGTCGTTTTGACGAGCAGGATCGGCTCTATTTTGTCGACCGAATTCGCGACCGTATCCGCCGCCGCGGCGAGAACATCTCATCGTTCGAGATCGAACAGGTCCTGAACGATTATCCCGAGGTTATCGAGAGTGCGGTCATCGGAATCCGTGTGGACGATGCTGGTGGCGAAGACGAGGTCAAAGCCTGCATCGTGACGGAGGGCGGTGAGGACATCGACAACGTTGCGCTGTTGAACTATTGCGCGGAACGCATGCCGCGTTTTGCCGTACCCCGGTTTGTCGAAGCCATGAGGGAGTTGTCTAAAACGGCAACTGGCAAGATCCAGAAGGAACCCCTGCGCAAGATGGGTATTTCAGAACACACCTGGGACCGTGAATCGGTCGGTTACAAACTGGCCCGGCGGTAAACTGAAGTAAGCCGCTACCCAGCTCCTTCGCCGCCGCGAGATCCTCGCGTCGCATACCAGTACAGAATTGCCGCAAACAAGTTGAATACGAGGCTGACCACCAACGCCCAGCGCAACGAATCCGCGCCGAGATTCCGTCGTCGCCTGGAAAACGTCCGAAAGGATCCCGGTGAACGGCGGCCCCATGCCCATGCCAAAGATGTTGATCACGAACAGGAGTATTCCTGATGCGAGGGCGCGCATCCGCAAACCTACGAGACCCTGAGTCATGGAAAAGGTAGGAGCGAGCCAGTAGGCGCCGAACAAGTAGGGCAGCACCAATCCCCACAGGGCAAAAGTCGGTTCGTCCCACAGATAAGCAAACAACGAAAACGGCAGTGCCGCTATCGTCGCCATTCCCGGGATCCACATGTACCAGCGTGCGTCGCGCGCGCCGTAACGATCGCCGAGCCAGCCACCGGCCAGCGTTCCCACGATGGAAGCAAAACCGAGGTAAAAAAGCGCCGTACCCATCTCCCCGGTCGATATTCGTTGGAGCGGCTGAACATCGCCGGTATCCAGAGTGCAATTCCAACACGGATGACAATCGTCAGCGAACCAGTTTGCCGTTTTTGATTACCACCTGCACGTCTTCAAGAACGGTGATTTTTTCTAACGGATCGCCGGACACAGCAATGAGGTCGGCAAGTTTTCCGGGTTCGATGGTCCCGAGTTCATCCGATCGCTCCAGCAACTCTGCGGCCACAACCGTCGCGGTACGAATCGCATCCATCTCGCTCATGCCGGCGTCCACCATCAACGCGAATTCTTCGGCGTTTGCACCATGTTTGATTAC
>SMVA01219597.1_pt1 | contig 11298 bp, 9 predicted proteins | sample 2456451 | NCBI WGS metagenome assembly SMVA01 (sample SAMN11095933, study PRJNA526329) | marine sediment metagenome | biome: Marine sediment; feature: Surficial sediment; material: Deep marine sediment; isolation source: Hadal surficial sediment | place: Pacific Ocean | collected 2014-05 | depth 0-1...
ATGTCGATCTGCCCAACCTGGCGCCGGAACGCCTGAATGCGTGGATCGAACGCCGATACCTGTCCGAGCGCGGCCTCCATGCTCAACGCGCCCGCGACAACGGCCGCCGCGAACACCGATTCCGCCCGCGCCAGGCCATCGACGGCAAGCGCGGTCGAGGCCTGGGTGCCGTTGACCATGGCCAGCCCTTCCTTCGGCCCCAATCGGTAGGGGGAAATCCCGGCCGCCGCCAACGCCGCCGTGGCGGGCTCGATGGTGCCGTCGCGTCGAATCTCACCCTCGCCGATGAGGGCCGCCGCCATATGGGCAAGCGGCGCCAGGTCACCGGAGGCGCCGACCGACCCCTTCGACGGCACGCCCGGAACCAGCCCTGAATTCAGCAGCGTCAGAAGCGCGTCGACGAGGTCCCGCCGGACGCCGGACAGACCGGTCGCCAGGGTGTTGATCTTGAGCACGAGCATCATTCGAACGATGCGATCCGAAAACAACGGCCCCGTTCCGGCCGCGTTGGAGAGGACCAGACGGCGCTGCAATTCGGCCACGTCCTCGGCCGCGATCGGCCGGTCGGAGAGGGTGCCGACGCCCGTGTTCACGCCATAGGTCCGCGTTCCGGTCTTGACGATGTCCTGAACCAGGGCGGCGGTCTTGTCGATGGCCGCATAGCTGTCCGGCGCCAGTTCCAACACGGCATCCGGCGAGCCCAGGGATTTTAGGTCGGCCAGAGTCAGATGCCCTGGAACCAGGATCACCGTCTTCGGCGCCTGATCGTCTGCTGCCATCATCCACCTGCAATATTCGTCGTTCAGCCAGATTCGAAAAGCCGACACCGGCGGATCGTATTAGGTGTCGGATATCAGTAGTGTTAGATTTGGAAAATATAATAGTTTCAAAGTTCACATTCTGATAATCATATTTAACGCCGGGAACCGGCCAGGGGCTACAAAAGGTGGAGACGGGCTTTGCGACAGGTGATGGACGTCGAAATGAAGCTTCTCCGCGTATTCTCGGCGGTGGTCGAATGCGAAAGCTTCACCGGCGCGGAAGTCTTGCTGGGCATGTCCCAATCATCGATCAGCGTCGCCATGTCTCAGCTCGAAAGCCGGATCGGGATGAGACTCTGCGAACGGGGCCGGAGCGGATTTCAACTGACCGAGGCGGGGCAGATCGTCCACCGATCGACGCAACGGTTGTTCGGCGCCGTCGAAGAGTTCAAGGCCAATACCGGCGTGCTTCGGGGCCGTCTACGCGGAAACCTGCATCTTGGCATCATCGACAATACGATCACGGATCCCAATTCGCCGGTTTGCATTGCCATCGAAAAGTTCGATCGACGGGCCGAGAACGACATTCAGATTGACATCATCATCGAGTCCCCGATCGAACTTCAGAAACGGGTGCTCGACGGACGGCTCCATGTGGGGATCGGGCCGTTTCGCAATCGGGTCTCTGGATTGGTCTACACCCATCTCTATGACGAAGGACTTCTGCTCTATTGCGGCCGTAGCCATCCGTTGTTCGACCAACACTCGCACGCGCGGTCGATCGGGGCCTTCCGTGACAGCAGGCTGGTCTCGCGCAGCGGCCTCAACAACGACGACCTCAAGGCGATGGGGTTGAAAGGCCCGGCGACCACCGTCGACAACGTCGAGGCCCAGACCATCCTTATCCTTTCCGGCGCCTATATCGGATTCCTGCCGAAACACTTTGCCGCCAAGTGGGTCCTGACCGATGAACTCAGGCCGCTATCGAAGGAAAAGCTCGAACGGGTTTCACGGTTCGAGATGATCGTCCGCAAAACCACCCTGCGAATGCCGAATGTGAAGGCGTTCATCGACTGTCTCGCGGCGGCGACCAGCCCGCGAATCATGTCCCTAAATGAATGCCGAAATCCTAATGTAAACTTTTGAAATATTGAATTTTTAAATCTAAGGCAGGCGTTACCATGAACGCGGTCGAGGATCCATGAGGGTCCTCCGGACCTGCGTAAGAGGTTTCAGGGCATCCGTGCCGCGTCAAGCGGCCGCGAGCGCATCATGGGACCTCCAAGTGTCGATCGGCGGCTCGCCCTCTGGCGACGGGATATCGCGTCAAGTGCGATCGCCGCCGTTCACAAAGCAAGGGAGGAACTGCGTTATGAAAGTCATGAACAAGGCCCTATTGGCCGCCCTGTCGGCGGTGCTGCTGAATTTCACCGCCCCCGCGTTTGCCGATACGTTGAAAGTGGCACTCGTGATGCCCGGCAACATCACCGATAAATCGTGGAACCAAGCCGGATACGAGGGCCTGATGCGGGCCAAGAAAGAGCTTGGCGTCGACGTCGCCTTTAGCGAAAAAGTTGCCCAGCCGGACCAAGCCGAAGCCTTGGCCGACTACGCCCGGCGCGGCTATGATTTGGTGATCGGCCACGGGGGCGAATTTCAGGAAGCCGCCAATCGTGTCGCGGGCCGGCATCCCGAAACGGTCTTCATCGTCAATAACGGAACAACGCCCAACGGCAAGAACCTGGCGACGGCCGACTTCTACTACAGCCAGTTCGGTTACATCATGGGCTTCATCGCGGGCAAGATGTCGAAAACCGGCAAGATCGGCTTCATCGGCGCCCAAAAGATCAAATTCTCGACCGATCTTGTAGAGAGCTACACCGCCGGCTTCAAGGCGGTTCAGCCCGACGGCGAGGTGTTCGTCGCGTGGACCAACGAATGGGACGATATCGCAAAGGGCAAGGAAGCGGCGCTCAACCAGATCGACGCCGGCGCGGACGTCATTTTCCCGACCATGGACAATGCGGCGATCGGCAGCCTCCAGGCCGCGCGTGACAGGAAGCTGTGGGGCTTCGGGCTGTGGTACGATGCCCTGGCTGACTGGCCCGATACCGTGTTGCAGTCCGCCATATTCGATATCCGCAGCGCGATGGTTTCCTACATCGGCAAGGCGCAGGCCGATGGCCTCGAGGGCGTCAACTACAATTTCAACCTGAACACACCGAAGGGCGCGCGAATCGGCAGTTTCCATCCGTCCGTTCCGCAATCGGTTCAGGATGAGGTGATGGCGCTTATCGAGAGGATGAAATCCGGCGAATTGAAGCCGTAAAAAAATCGTGACGGGGACCCGAAAGTCGCCCACGATCGGGTCCCCGTTCCGCACTCGATTTACCGCCCATCTTCGACGCGGGAAGAATTCATGAAAGATTATCTTGTCGTCGATCGGGTCACCAAGTCGTTTGGCGACCTGAAGGCCAACGATGCCGTCAGCATCCATGTTCAAAAAGGGACGGTCCACGCCATCCTGGGTGAGAACGGCGCCGGCAAGTCGACCTTGATGAACGTTCTTTATGGGCTCTACCAGCCCGACGACGGTCGCATCTTGATCGAGGGCGACGAAGTTACCATCCATACGCCGCGCCAGGCCCTTGGCCACGGGATCGGCATGGTCCATCAGCATTTCATGCTGGTCGGCCCGCTGACCGTGACGGAGAACATCATTCTTGGCCTCAAGGACGGTCGGGCGACGATCAACCTCGCTGAGCATGGCCGGCGGATCGCCGAACTCAGCGCGTCTTTCGGATTCGACGTCGACCCCAAGGAACAGATCTGGCGGCTGCCGATGGGGCAGCAGCAGCAGGTCGAAATTCTGAAATTGCTGTACCGCAACGCCGAGATCCTGATTCTCGACGAGCCGACAAGCGTTCTTACGCCAAGTGAGACGGGCCCGTTCTTCGACGTCCTCAATCGGCTGAAGGACGCCGGAAAGACGATCATTTTCATTACCCACAAGCTGGAAGAGGTGATGGGAATCGCCGATACGGTCACCGTCATGCGCGGGGGTCGGGTCACCGCCGAACTCGAAACCTCTGAAACGAACCCGCGTGAACTGGCGCGCCTGATGATCGGCCGGGACGTCGTGCTCGATATTGTCCGTTCGGACGCGCATTTCGGCGATGTCATGCTGGAGGTCGAGTCGCTACGCGCCCGGAACGATCGCGGATTGGAGGCGCTCGACGGCGTTTCCCTCTCGGTTCGAAGCGGTGAAATTCTCGGAATCGCCGGTGTTGACGGCAATGGGCAGGCGGAGCTGGCCGAGGTGATCGCGGGGTTGCGTCCCCTCCATGCCGGGATCATCCGCATCGGCGGCGAAGATGTCGGCGACACCTCGATCGCCGACCGCAAGCATGTCCTCAAGATCGGCTATGTGCCCGAGGACCGGCAGCGGGTTGGGCTCGACCTCAACCATAGTGTCGCCACCAATTTGATCCTTCGAAGCTACGACCGTCCGCCCTTCGCGCGGATGAAGATATTGCAATTCGACGTCATCGAGGAAAATGCCCGGCGACTGGTCAAGCAATATGACGTGCGCCTCAGCGATATCGACCAGCAGGTGCGTTTTCTGTCCGGCGGAAACCAGCAGAAACTGATCCTTGCCCGCGAGATCGAAGACGAACCGAATGTGCTGATCGTCGCGCAACCTTGCAAGGGTCTTGACGTCGGCGCGATCGAGTTCGTCCAAAACACGTTGTTGGAACAGCGCGAACGCGGGGTCGCGATCCTCTATATATCGACCGAGCTCGAACACATTCTGGCGGTCTGCGATCGAATCGCCGTCATGTTTCGGGGCCGCATCACCGGCATTCTGACACCGGATGAAGCGACCGCCGAAAAGCTCGGCATGTTGATGGCCGGCGTCAGCGAAGATGCCGCCTGATGCAAGTGCTGTTTCGATCCATCTACATGTTGAAGGGGGTCTGGGCCGTCCTGGCCGCGCTGCTGCTCGGATCCGGCCTCATTTGGCTGGGTAATTCGGACCCGATCGCGGCCTACAAAGCGTTGTTTACCGGCGCCTTCTTCGAATATCACGGCTTTGCCACCACCCTCGTCAAGATGTCGCCGATGCTGCTCGCCGGTCTCGCCGTGGCACTTCCGCTACGGGCCGGATTGTTTAACATCGGCGCCGAGGGGCAGATCTATCTGGGCGGATTGTTCGCCACCTGGGCGGCACTCTATTTGCCGGCCATGCCGGGGCCGATCGGCATCATCGTCTGCTCGATCGCCGGGATGATCGGTGGCGGATTGTGGGCGCTCATTCCCGGCTATCTGAAGGCCTATCACAACGTCAACGAGGTCATCGTCACCTTGCTGATGAACTATATCGGCATCAATATCGTCAGCTATTTCGTCAGTGGCCCGATGTTGGCCGAGGGCGCGCCCTATCCCTATTCGGACGAGATCAGCAGCGATCTATGGCTGCCCTTGATCATGCCGAGGACCGATGCCCATCTCGGCGTCGTCATCGGCATCATCCTGGCGGTGGTTCTCTATGTCGTGTTGCGGCGGACATCGTGGGGCCTGTCGCTTGCCACGGTCGGCCACAATCCCGCCGCGGCACGCTATGCCGGAATGTCGGTCAAGCGTCATATCATTTATTCGTTGGTCTTCGGGGGCATGCTCGCCGGACTGGCCGGCACCTTTGAAGTTCTGGGCCTGAAATATCGCCTGTTCCATATGTTCAGCAGCGGTTACGGTTTCGACGGCTTGGTCGTCGCCCTTCTGGCCGAGGGCAATCCGCTATTCGTCACCATCGCCGCGTTGTTCCTTGGCGGGCTCCGCAGCGGCGCCAATATCATGCAACGCGCGGTCGGCGTGCCGACGACGGTCGTCGAGACGATCCAGGGGCTGGTCGTCATTTTCGTCGCCGCCAGCGTCGCCTTCCGATACGAAAAAAGCTTTCTCGGCCGCGCCATGCACCGCCGGAACGAAATCAACGCGGCCCTCGACGCGGAGCGTAAAAGGGAGACGCCATCGTGATCGACATGTTCCTCGATCCCGTCCTGTTGGCCGGCTTTCTGGCGACCTCGCTACGGCTTTCGGTGCCGATCGTTTTCGCCGCCCTCGGCGGCGTGCTGTCCGAACGCAGCGGCGTCTACAACATCGGTCTTGAGGGCATGATCATTGCCGGCGCCTTCGGCGCCGCTGTCGGCACCTATTTCACCGATATTCCCATCCTTGGCGTCTTGGGCAGCCTTTTTGCCGGTGCGTTGATGGCGTTGGTACTGGCGGTGCTGGCGGTTTCGCTTGGCGTGAATCAGATCGTCTCGGGCATTGCCATCAATTTGTTCGCGATCGGGCTGACGGCGTTTCTGTCCCGGATCGTCTTTGAAGGCCAGGCCAACACCATGACCCTGCCGGGCTACAAGGCCATCGCCATTCCGGGGCTGTCGTCGATTCCGGTCATCGGGCCGGTCTTTTTCAACCAGGACGCCCTGGTTTACGTCATGTACGCCACCGTACCCCTGCTCTATTTCCTCATCTACCGAACGCCCTGGGGCTTGAACATTCGCGCCGTCGGCGAGAACCCCCGCGCCGCCGATACCGCCGGCATTTCGGTCGCCACGGTGCGCTACCTTTGTGTTCTCGGTAGCGGCGCCTTGGCCGGACTTGGCGGCTGCTACCTCGTGCTGTCGCAGGTTTTCCTTTTTTCAGAGCATATGAGCGCCGGCAAAGGCTTTATCGCCTTGGCCGCGATCATCCTCGGCAGATGGAGCCCGATCGGCGCGCTGTTTGCGTGTCTGTTGTTCGGCCTGTTCGATGCATTACAATTGAGAATGCAGTTTTCCAATCCCGAGGTGCCCTACCAGGCCTTCGTCATCCTGCCCTATGTGGTTTCGATCCTGGCATTGGTCGGTTTGGTCGGCAAGCCGAGGCCCCCGGGCTCGGTCGGCATTCCCTATGAGCGGGAAGGGAAATAGACACAGCACACCGCGCCGCCCATCAATGAAGGAGCCTGCCCCATGATCAAGAACCCCGTGCCCTGGCCGAACGGCGCAAAATGTGCCGCCGCCATTACCTTCGATATGGATGCCGACAGCATCCTTCATTTGGAGCAGCCGGAAACGTCGATTTCCCGGATCTCGGCGATGTCGATGCTGCGCTACGGCCCGGAGGTCGCCGTGCCACGCATTGTCGAAACCTATAAGAAGTTTGATATCAAGCAGACCTTCTTCATCCCCGCCTGGTGCATCGAACAATATCCCGCCGCCGTCGAGACGATCCTCGAGGGCGGGCATGAAATCGGCCACCACGGCTATATCCACGAGAACCCGAACGCGCTGACCCGCGACGAGGAAGCCTATTGGCTCCAGCGCAGCATCGACGTCATCGTGAAGACGACCGGACAGCGCCCGCGGGGCTGGCGCGCGCCGCTGTACAATTTTTCGAATCATTCGGCCAACCTGCTGATCGCAGAAGGGTTTCGCTACGACGCCTCGTTGATGGGCGACGACGTGCCTTACATCCTGCGCACGAAAGACGGCGAGCTCATCGAACTGCCGGCCCATTGGGGCGTCGACGATTGGCCACCCTTCGTTCACAGCATGGATCTGAATTATCAGATGCAGGTCCAGGCCCCGGAACGCGGCCTGGAAGGGTTTCGCCAGGAATTCGACGCCATGTGGGAGTACGGCGGCCTCTGGATCGGTGTCTGGCATCCGTTTGCAACCGGCCGCCTGGCGCGCTGGCGGCAGGTCGAAAAGATGATCCGGTATATGCTCGACAAGGGCGACGTGTGGTTCGCCCGGATGGAGGATATCGCGGCCCACGTCCGCGCCTGCATCGACGACGGCAGCTATGCGCCGCGGGTCGACGACCTGCCCTATTATACCGAGCGCGTCTGCCCCGTCGCGGTCCCGGACCAGGCGGCGGAGTAGCGGGGCGCCGATGGCCGCCGGGACGATCGTTCGGGGCCGCTGGGTGGTGACCGGCGGCGGTCCCGACGATCCGATCGTGACCGATGGCGCGGTCGCCCTCGACGGCGACACCATCCTCGAGGTCGGGCCCTTCGAGGCGATCCGCGCGGCCAATCCGGCGGCCACCGTCATCGGCTCGGACAAGGTCGCCGTTCTGCCCGGATTGATCAACGCCCATCACCACAGCGCCGGCGCCACCGTCCTGCAACAGGGGGTGCCCGACCGGCTTCTGGAATCCTGGTTGTTGGCGCGGCGGCGGATGCGGCGGTCGGATATCTATCTGGACACGCTGATCAGCGCCGCCCGGCTGCTGGCGACCGGCGTCACCAGCGTGGTCGACGTCCACAGCGGCGGCGGCACGGCCGAAACCTATTCGGATCGGGTCCGCCAGGCGTTGAAAGCCTATGGCGAATCCGGCATTCGGGTCGCGTTCGCGGCCGGTGTCACGACCCAGAACCATATCGTTTCGGGCTCGGGCGAGGACCGGAAATTCATCGACTCCCTGCCCGATGACATGCGCGAGGCCGCCCAGGCCCAGTTGCCGGAACCGGAGCGCCTCGACCAACGGGACTATTTGGCCGTGATGGAATCGCTCTGTCGCGAATTCGCCGACCACCCGACGATCGACGTTTGGTTCGGGCCGCCGGGACCGCAATGGGTCTCCGATGAGTTCCTCCAGCAGATCGCCGCGGCGGCTGCCCGCCACGATGTCGGCGTTCAGACCCATGTCCAGGAATCGTTCTACGAGAAGCTCCACGGTCGCCGCGAATACGGCAAGCCGACGGTCCTGCATCTCCATGATTTGGGCGTTCTCGGCCCCCGGTTTTCCATCGCCCACGGTGTGTGGTTGACCGAAGCCGAGATGGCGGTGATGGCGGACACCGGCGCTTGTCTCAGCCATAACCCGGGCTCGAACCTCCGCCTGCGGGCCGGCATCGCACCGCTCAACGCGTTGCTCGATGCCGGCGTGTCGGTGGCGCTGGGCATGGACGGCACGACCCTTAATGACGACGAGGACATGTTCGCCGAGATGCGCCTTGCCCTTCGTTTGTCCCGCCGGCCGACCTTCGACGACGCGGCCCTTGAGCCCGCCCGGATACTGGAACTGGCGACCGCGGGCGGCGCGCGGTTGCTGCGCAAGGAAAACCGGCTCGGCCGACTGGCGCCGGGTTTCGCCGCCGATGTCGTCGTGGTCGATCTGGACCGGATAACCTGGCCCTGGACCGCGCCCGAGATCGATCCACGAGACCTGCTGATCATGCGGGCCAAGGCCGGCGACGTGACCCTTGTCCTTGTCGACGGCGAGGTCGTCTACCGGGACGGCCGGCCGACCCGGTTCGACCTTGACGCCGTCGGCCGGGAGGTCGCCGCGCGGCTCGACGCCGAGCCGTTTCCGGCCGATGCCGCCCGGCACGCCGAACGCCTGCGGCCCTATCTGGAGGGCTATTATCGAGATTGGGAGGCGCCCGAATTGGAACCGTACACGGTCTTCAACTCTCGCAAATAGGTTGTTTCCCCGCGACAGTCGGCGATCGAGCAGAGTCCGCTGTTGACGGGACGGGCCCCTGCGGAGACTATTGCGGAGGTGCTGATTTCACCCCCGCCAGCCAAATGGATAGCCGCCCCATGACCCAGATTCTTTCTGCACGAAAGGCCCGCGCGTCGGAAATTTTGTTCGAGATCGACGCCATTCAGTGCCGTCCGGACGAGCCTTTCATCTTCACCTCGGGCTGGGCCAGTCCGGTCTATGTCAATTGCCGCAAGATCATCTCGATGACGTGGCATCGGCGGGAGATCATCCAGCTTCTGGCCGAACTGATCGAATCGAATATCGGCGTCGGCACCTTCGACGTGGTCGCCGGCGGCGAGACCGCCGGCATCCCCTACGCCGCCTGGATGGCGGAATATTTCTACAAGCCCATGGTTTACGTTCGTAAGAAGCCAAAGGGTTTCGGCCAGAACAAATTGATCGAGGGCGATATCGAGGCCGGAAGCAAGGTCGTCATCGTCGAGGACCTGATGACCGACGGCAAAAGCAAGGTCCACTTTGCCGATGCATTGCGGGCCGAAGACCATCTCGTCGACTGGACGGTGGTGGTGTTTTCCTATGGTGTCTATCCCGCCACGGCGGACAATCTCGCCGGCGCCGGCCTCAAGTCATGCGCGTTGACCGATTGGCATACGACCCTGGATGTCGCCGAGGATAGGGGCGTGTTTTCCGCGACCGAGGTCGCCCAAGTGCGCGAATACCTCGCCGACCCGCCGGGATGGTCCAAGGCCCATGGCGGCGTCGACCGGTAGGATCCGGTATCATCCCTCTGCTTTTTGGCGCCGGTACCAGTCGAGAATTTGCGCCCCGGTCCAGAACAGGACCCCCGGCTTGTCGGCGAGATGGGCGAAGGCGGTCTCGAAATATTTGATGCGGTGGGGGGTGCCGGAGATGAAGGGGTGGACGGCGATCGCCATCACGCGGGCGGTCTCGGCACCCTCTTCATAGAGGCGGTCGAATTGGTCACGGACCCGGTCGACGAACTCGCTCGCCTTATGGTGCTGGATCATCATCATCGGGATATCGTTCAGCTCGACCGAATAGGGCAGGGAGACGATCGGCCCGGCCGTGGTCCGGATTTCATAGGGTTGGTCGTCCATGACCCAGTCGGCGATATATTCGATCCCCGCCTCGGCCAGCAGGTCGACGGTCTCCCAGGTCTCGGTCAGGCCCGGTCCCAGCCAGCCGAGGGGCGGGGTGCCGGTAAAGTCGCGGATGGTCGCAACGGTCTTGGCGATCATCGCCTTCTGGTCGTCGAGGATATGCGCCGGCTGCTGCAGGAACCCATGGCCCATGAACTCCCAGCCGGCGTCGCGGGCGGCGCCGGCGACGCGCGGATAGTTGAGACAGACCGAGCCGTTGATCGACAGGGTCGGGGTGATGCCAAGGTTGTCGAGGGCCGCCTTCAGGCGCCAGAAGCCGACCCGCATGCCGTATTCGTGCCACGCCCAATTGGGCAGATCGGGGATATGCGACCCGCCGCCGGGCGGCGGCAGCACGGTCCGCGCCATCGGCCCGTTGATGTCCCATTCCTCGACATTGACGATCGGCCACACGACCAACCGGGCGCCGTCCGGCAGGCGCAGCGGCGGCCGATCGACGATCGCCGAATAGGTGACTCTCTCGGATGGTAGCTTCACCGCGTCCTCCCCTTAGCGATCCCCGCCATGGCCATCAGCATAGCGCAGATGCCGACGATCCGTCATAATTTCGTGACGTTTGCGACGGGCGCGGCGCTGTGTGAGACTCGCCAAAACAAATGTGGTGATCAAGGATGAATGCGAACAGCCCGCGCCGGATCGATATCCATGCCCATTACTATCCGCCGGCCTATCTGCGCCTGATCGAGGCCGAGGGCGGGGATTTCGGGGCGACCTACGAGGCGACCGCGAACTTTCCGACGAGAGCTTTTTTCCGGTCTACGAACGCGCCGAGGCGCTTGGCCTGCCGGTCTTCCTGCATCCGGTCAACGTGATCGACCCGGCGCGGCTGAAGGACTATTTCCTGTCCAACC
>SMVA01085693.1_pt1 | contig 11297 bp, 8 predicted proteins | sample 2456451 | NCBI WGS metagenome assembly SMVA01 (sample SAMN11095933, study PRJNA526329) | marine sediment metagenome | biome: Marine sediment; feature: Surficial sediment; material: Deep marine sediment; isolation source: Hadal surficial sediment | place: Pacific Ocean | collected 2014-05 | depth 0-1...
CCAGATGTTCAGCCCGATCGCTGCCGAGGTGGTGGTCCAGGCCGGCTAGGGTTTTAGCTCATCGTTTTGGAGCACGGTCCCGGTTCCTATCTGGATGCGGTTGCAGTGATACAGGCGATCCAGGGCCGGGACTGCGCGCCGCTCATGCGGGTGCCGTCCAATGGCGAGGTGGCGCTCAAGCGCGCGCTGGATACCGGCGCCGCCGGGTCAGGGTGCGGCGGTGAATACGGCGGACGAGGCGGCCGGCGCGGTCGCGGCCTGCGACGATCCGCCGCGCGGCCGGCGCGGCATGGCCGCCGCCATCGTGCGCGGCGCCGATTACGGCCTGCGCGGCGCCGAGTACATCCAAAGCGCCGGTGAGGAACTGTTGGTCATGCGCCAGATCGAAAGCGCCGAGGCGGTCGAAAACGTCACCGCCATTGCCGGTACCGAGGGTGTCGATATGCTGTTTGTGGGGCCTTTCGATCTCTCGGCCAACCTCGGTCACGTCGGCGAACCCGACCATCCGGAGGTGCGCGCCGCCATCGCCCGGGTCGCGGCCGGCTACGAGCTGATCGTTGTGGACGCCGACGTACTTTTGTTGCGCGACGGGGCGCAAGCGAGCCTGGCCAAGCTGCGCGCCGAATTCTAGCATATGGGGGGTCAGAAACAGGGAAGGGCGCCGTCATGGAACTTCGCAAGACCGTGATCGTAAAGGAAACCATCGAGGCCAACGATTTCGGCGCGGTCTGCGGACCGATCGTCCGGGTCGCCGCGCTCGCGGTCATTCGCAATCCCTTCGCCGGAACGCAGGCCGATGATCTGACGGCGCTGTTCGACCTGGGCGGTGAACTGGGTGCCCGCCTGATGGACGATCTGGTGGCATGGCTCGGGGGTCCGGCGGTCAGTTACGGCAAGGCGGCGATCGTCGGGGTCGCCGGCGAGATGGAGCACGGCGGCGCCATGACCCATCCCAAGCTGGGCAAGCCGATGCGCGCGGCAGTCGGCGGCGGCAAGTCGCTGATCCCCTCCAACGTCAAGGTGGCGGCGCCCGGCACGCCCATCGATCTGCCGCTCGGTCACAAGGACGTGGCCTGGTCTTTCGACCACTTCGATACCATGACCGTGATGGTCCCCGACGCGCCGCGCCCCGACGAGATCGTGCTGTGCATGGCGGTGGCCGACGGCGCCCGGCCCCTTCCACGCTGCGGCAGCGCCCCGATCACGGATTGATATCGAGACTTTTCGCGGGGCGCGACTGTGTGACAATGCGCCATGTCCGATGAACTCCTGACCGTGGCCGAGATGGCCCGTGCCGATAAGGCGGCGATCGCCGCCGGCGTGACCGGTGCGGAGCTTATGGAGGCCGCCGGGCGCGCGGTGGCCGAGGCGATTCTCGCCCGCCATCCAGCCGAACGCCAAGCCGGCCCGGTGCTGGTGCTCTGCGGGCCAGGCAACAACGGCGGCGACGGATTCGTGGCGGCCCGGCACTTGGCTGCCGCCGGCTGGCCGGTTCGGCTCGCGCTGCTGGGCGCGCGGGAGCGGCTCGCCGGCGATGCCGCCCATCACGCCGCGCTCTGGGACGGAGCGATCGAGGAACTGGTGGCGGACCGCGCGGAAGCCCTGCTGTCAGGCGCCGGAGTGGTCGTCGATGCGCTGTTCGGCGCCGGGCTGTCGCGGCCCCTGGCGGGCGCCGCGCGCCGGATGGTCGAGGCCCTCGCATCCTCTCCGGCCGTCGTGGTTGCGGTCGATGTGCCGAGCGGCGTCTCCGGCGACAGCGGCGCGGTCCTGGGCGCCGCTGCGGTCCAGGCTGCGCTCACGGTCACCTTCTTTCGCAAGAAGCCCGGCCATCTGTTGCTGCCTGGGCGGCAACTTTGCGGAGAGGTGGTGGTCGCTGAAATCGGTATTCCGGACCGGGTTCTGGGCGGAATCGCGCCCCGGACATTCGAGAACCGGCCCCGGCTCTGGGGCGAGGGGTATCCTTGGCGCAGGCTCGGCGATCACAAGTACGATTTTGGACATGCGCTGGTGCTGGGCGGCGCGACCATGACCGGCGCCGGGCGGCTGGCGGCGCGGGCGGCGCTGCGGGCCGGCGCCGGGCTGGTCACCGTGGCTTGTCCGCCGGAGGCCTTGCCGATCTATGCGCTCTCGACACCTAGCGCGATCGCCGCAGCGGTCGCGAATGAGGCGGAATTCGCAAACCTGCTGGCCGATGAGCGCAAGAACGCGGTGCTGCTCGGCCCGGGCAACGGCGTGGGCGGCGAGACCCGCGAGCGCACTCTGGCGGCCCTCGACACGGGCCTAGGGACAGGCAGGGCGGTGGTCGTGGACGCAGATGCCTTGACCGTGTTCCAGGACCGGCCGGAAGCGCTGTTCGAGGCAATATCGGGACCCTGCGTCCTGACCCCGCACGAGGGCGAGTTCCAGCGTCTGTTCCCGGACCTGGAGGGCGACAAGCTGTCGCGCGCCCGTGCGGCCGCGGCCCGCAGCGGCGCGGTGGTGCTGCTCAAGGGCGCCGACAGCGTGATCGCCGCGCCGGATGGGCGGGCCGCGATCAATGCCAATGCCCCGGCAGCCTTGGCCACGGCCGGCAGCGGAGACGTACTTGCAGGCCTGGTGGTCGGATTATTGGCGCAAGGAATGGCGCCGTTCGAAGCCGCTTGTGCCGCGGTCTGGCTGCATGGCGAGGCCGGCGCGGTCTGTGGCCCGGGGCTGATCGCCGAGGATTTGAGCGAGGTTTTGCCCGGAATTCTCCGCAATCTCGGAGAATTTTTACGCCGATGATTCAACCGCGCGCGGGTAAAGTCTGGAATCCCGGTAGTTTAAATCGTTAACCGCTGTTTAAGCGGTCATGCGGCATACTCCCAACCGTAATAAGCGCATTCCCGGGGGAGAGCGATTTGAACGAGCCGGGACCTAGTGAAAGGTATTCATGATGTTTGCGCAGCAGATAAGCCAGTGGTTCAGTTCCGGCGTTCGCAGGAAAGAAATCACGATTGGTGGCGTGTTCCGGAATATCCGCCAGGGTAACATTATCGAGACCGCCCGGGTGCTCGATATCGTGCCCGATTCCTTGGGTGTTCCGCACGTACATTTCACGGTTTCCCTGGGCAGCGCCTACCAAAACTGCTTCGAGGAGCAACGCACCTTGGGGCTGGCCACCTTCGCCGATAAATTCCCGAGCGCCCTGCCGGCCTGACGCCGGCTACGGACCTTCGGTATTATCGGTCGGATCCAATGGATCGGCCGCCGCCGAAGGCATTCCGGACTGAATCCCCTCGATTTGCGCCCAAGCTCGTGAAATAGTGCGGCAATCTGCCGCGCCGTTCGGAGCATTTTGGCAATGAGTAAATCCTCGGCAGCGCAACCGGAAGCCGGCCGGCCCAGTCCAGTGGCCGAGCGGTTCGCCTGCCTGTGCGAATTGGAACGCAAGGTCCTGTGGCTGTCCAGTTGGACCATTCACAACGCCAACCATTTGCGCCCTAGCCGCGACGGCCTCAAAGTCGGCGGCCACCAGGCCTCCAGCGCCTCCCTGGCGACGCTGATGACGGCGCTTTATTTCAACGTGCTCCGGCCCCAGGACCGGGTCGCGGTCAAGCCTCACGCGAGCCCGGTGTTTCACGCCATCCAATATCTCCTGGGCCGGCAGAGCCGGGACCAGTTGGAGCGCTTCCGCGCCTATGGCGGCGCCCAGTCCTATCCCTCGCGCACCAAGGATGGGGACGATGTCGACTTCTCGACCGGCTCGGTCGGGCTCGGCGTCGCCATGACCACCTTTGCCAGCCTCGCTCAGGACTATTTGCGGCTCAAGGGTTGGGCGCCGGAGGGCCTGCCCGAGGGCCGCATGGTGGCACTGGTGGGCGATGCCGAACTCGACGAGGGCAACGTCTACGAGGCCCTGTTCGAAGGCTGGAAGCACGATCTGCGCAATGTTTGGTGGGTCATCGACTACAACCGGCAAAGCCTGGACGCCGTGGTGTCGGACCGGCTGTTCGGGCGCTTCGACCAGATGTTCACGAACTTCGGCTGGCGGGTCGTGACCATCAAGTACGGCAAGCGCCTGGAGGCGGTCTTCGCGCGCCCGGGCGGGGCGGCCTTGCGGCAGTGGATCGACGACTGCCCGAATTCGCTATATTCGGCGCTGGTGTTCAAGGGCGGTGCGGCCTGGCGCAAGCAGTTGGAAGCCGATATTGGCGCCGAACCCGGGGTCGGCGCCCTCCTTGCCGATCGCGACGATCCGGCCCTGGCCGCACTGATGACCAATCTGGGCGGCCACGATATGGCGGCCGTGCTGGAGGCCTTTCATGCCATCGAGGACGACCGGCCGACGTGTTTCATCGCCTATACTATCAAGGGGTTGGGGTTGCCCTTCGCCGGCCACAAGGACAATCACGCCGGGCTCATGAACCCGGACCAGATGGCGGAATTTCAGCGCCGCAACCAAATTCCCGAGGGCGCGGAATGGGACCGCTTTGCCGGTCTCGACCTGCCCGAGGCGACGCTGCGGGATTTCCTCGACGCCGTCCCCTTCGCCGCCCAGGGCACCCGGCGCTACGCCGCCGCGCCGGTCGCCGTGCCCCGGAATTTCCCCCGGCCCACCGCCCCCAATTCCAACGGTGGGACCCTATCGACTCAAGACGGGTTCGGCCGAATCATGACCGAGTTGGCGCGCGGCGATGGCGCTCTGGCCGAACGTATCGTCACGACTTCGCCCGACGTCACGGTCTCGACCAACCTGGGCGGCTGGGTCAACCGGCGCGGCATTTTCGACCGCCACCCGCGAGAGGACGTGTTCAAGGAGCAGAAGGTGGTCTCGGCCCAGCGCTGGGGCATGTCGCCCGCGGGCCAGCATATCGAGCTGGGTATCGCCGAAAACAACCTGTTCATCCTGCTCGCTGCGCTCGGGCTGTCCCACAGCCTGTTCGGCACCCGCCTGCTGCCGGTCGGCACGCTTTATGACCCTTTCATCCAGCGTGGCCTGGATGCGCTGAACTACGCTTGCTACCAGGACGCCCGATTTATGGTGGTCGGGACCCCCTCGGGGATCACGCTGGGGCCGGAAGGCGGCGCCCACCAGTCGATCTCGACACCGCTCATCGGCATGGCCCAGGACGGCCTGGCCAGTTTCGAGCCGGCCTACGTGGACGAACTCTCGGCGATCATGGCCTGGGCCTTCGATTACATGCAGCGCGATGACCGGGGGGCGACCGGTTCCGGGACTGCCTGGCTGCGCGATGCCGCCGGCGGCTCGATCTACCTGCGGCTCTCGACCCGGCCCCTGGCCCAGCCGCCGCGCGAACTCTCGGCTGCCCGTGCCGAAGAAGTGATCGCGGGCGGCTACTGGCTGCGGCCGCCGGCGCCTGGCGCGGAGCTGGCCATCGTCTATTGCGGCGCGGTCGCCGCCGAGGCGCTGGCCGCGCACCAGGAAATTCTGGACGATCTGCCCGGCGCCGGGCTGTTGGCGGTGACCTCGGCCGATCGGCTCAACGCCGGCTGGCACGCCGCCGAACAGGCGCGCCGGAGCGGGCCGGCGGAGGGAAGCCGGGATAACCTAGCGGCGATCGAACGCCTGCTTGGCCCACTCGCGCCCGATGCGGCCCTGATTACGGTGATCGATGGCCACCCAGCCACACTGTCCTGGCTCGGGGCCGTGCGCGGCCATAGCGTTCAGGCGCTCGGGGTCGAGCATTTCGGGCAGTCGGGCGACCTGGCCGATCTCTACCGCCACTACCATATAGATACGGAGGCGATCCTCGATGCTTGCGCCGCGGCTTGCCTGTCCCGGGTCCGCTAGTGGATAGAATCTAACATATGGTACCCATACGACGGCTTCCCGAGTTCACCCGGCCCAGAGTTCACTTAGCACGGCGCGCGTTCCGTGCGGTGATGCTGTCGCATCACAAGCGGGATGCAACGCAGCCGGTGAGCTCGGGAAGCCGCCCTCCGGGTCCCGCATCCCGGTTTCTCGGGGCGTCGAAGGCCCTCGACGATGCGAATGCATCGCCCGCGGGCCTGCTCCTGCCGAGAAACCGGGATACGGGATCGTAGGGGTACCATCTGTTAGATTCTATCCACTAGGCGCGTTGAAGCTCTTTCGAGCGCGGCGAATCGGGCGGATATCTGCGGGCTTGCGTGCTCCGGCGCTATGTTATAAACGGGCGAGCCGCAGGGTGCGCGCCAGCGCGGCGCGGCAGTGAGCGCGGCGGTAAGGCGTGGGCCTGGCGCGCGGGCGTGGCGGAATTGGTAGACGCGCTGGCTTTAGGTGCCAGTGGAGCAATCCGTGGGGGTTCGAGTCCCTTCGCCCGCACCACGCACCGGGAAAACGCGTTCAGGTGGCTCTCGCGAGCAAATCTGGGTGACGATCGAGGAACAGGATGCGACTCCAACCGAGAATAGAAAGGCCGGACCGCCGATGCAGGTGACCGAGACCAATTCAGAGGGCTTGAAGCGGGCCTTCAAAGTTCAGCTCGAAGCGCGCGAAATCGACGAAAAATTGACCGGCCGCCTAAGGAAGCTGGGCAACAGTGTCAAAGTGCCCGGATTCCGTCCCGGCAAGGTGCCGATTAAGATTCTCAAGCAGCGCTTCGGGAAATCGGTCCTGGGAGAGGTTTTGGAGCACGCGGTTACCGACAGCTCGAACCAGGCGCTCAGCGAACGCGGCCTGCGCCCGGCCATGCAGCCCAAGATTGAGATCACGTCCTTCGACGAGGGCAAGGACCTGGAATATACGATCGAACTGGAGCTGCTGCCCGACGTCCAGCCGATGGATTTTTCGCAGATAGAGCTCGAGCGCACGGTGATCGAGGTCGCCGAGGAGGCGGTCGAGGAGGCCATTGCCGACCTGGCCAAGTCGCACAAGAATACGAAACCGCTGGAGACACAGCGCAAGTCCCGTAGCGGCGATGTTCTGGTGATCGATTTCGAAGGGACGGTCGATGGCGAGGCTTTCCCCGGCATGGCCGGCGAAGACCACCACCTGGAACTCGGCTCGAGCAACTTCGTTGCCGGCTTCGAGGAGCAGTTGATCGGCGTCGAGGTCGGCGATGCGCTGGAGGTCAAGGTTACCTTTCCCGAGGAGTATGTGAACGATCGCCTGGCCGGCCAGGACGCGATCTTCAAGGTCACCGTCAAGGACATGCACGAATCGGCCCCCAGGGCGATCGACGACGAGCTCGCCACGACCCTGGGCGAAACCGACCTGGCGACGCTCAAAGAGCGCGTGCGGGAGCGGATCTCGGCCGAGTACAAGGACTTAGGCCGCTCGCGCCTCAAGCGGCAGTTGCTCGACCGCCTGGCCGACGGGCACGATTTTCCGGTCCCCGAGGGCATGGTCGATACCGAATTCGACGCGATCTGGAAGCAGATCGAGCAAGACACAGAGGCCGGCAAGCTCGATCCGGAGGATGCCGATAAAGACGAGGACGATCTCAAAAAAGAATACCGGGACATCGCGGAACGCCGGGTCCGCTTGGGCCTGCTGATCTCGGAGGTCGGCCGCATCAACGAAATCGAAGTCACCGAGGATGAGGCCAACATGGCGCTCTACCGCGAGGCGCAGCAGTATCCGGGCAAGGAGCGCGAGGTTTTCGAGTTCTACTCGAAGTCCCCCGAGGCCATGGCCAACCTGCGCGCGCCGATCTTCGAGGACAAGGTGGTGGATTTCATCATCGACTTGGCCAAGGTGACGGAGCGTAGCCTGACGGTAGAAAAATTGCGCGAGGAGATGGAGGCGGAGGCTGAGTCGAAGAGTGGCGGCGAGGCCAAGCCGAAGAAAAAACCGGCCAAGAAACAGGTGGCCAAGGAACAGGCGGCCAAGGAACAGGCAGCCGAGAAAAAGGCGAAGAAGTCCGACACAGACACGGAACCGAAAAAGAAGCCAGCCAAGAAGGCTGCCAAGAAGGATCCCTGAGCCGGACCGCACGATTTTATCCACTAGGGTCTTATCGTCTTAGATCGAACCGCTCTAAGACGTGAATAAGCCCCTACCTTATGAGTTAGAGGGCGATTCTCGCTTCAAATCGATTCGATTCGAAACGGTCGCACTCTAGGGAAAAGACCGAACTCATGACCGATGCACGCGACACCTACATGAACACCTTGGTCCCGATGGTGGTCGAACAGACCAATCGGGGCGAACGCGCCTACGACATTTTTTCGCGCCTGCTGAAGGAGCGGATCGTCTTTCTGACCGGCCCGATCCACGACATGGTGGCCAGCCTGATTTGTGCGCAGTTGCTCTATCTGGAATCGGAGCACCCGAACAAAGATATCGCTTTTTACATCAACTCGCCCGGTGGGGTGGTGACGTCGGGCTTGGCGATCTACGACACCATGCAGTATATCCGGCCGGAAATCTCCACGGTCTGTATCGGCCAGGCCGCCTCGGCGGGCTCGCTGTTGCTCATGGCGGGCGCCAAGGAAAAGCGCTACGCACTGCCGAACGCGAAGATCATGGTGCACCAGCCTTCCGGCGGCTACGAGGGCCAGGCGACCGATATCGAAATTCACGCGCGCGAAATCCTCAGCACCCGGGCCCGGCTCAACCAGATTTACGCCGACCATACCGGTCAGGATTTGAAGGTGATCGAAGCGGCCATGGAGCGGGACAATTTCATGTTGCCCGACGAGGCCAAAGCCTTCGGCCTGATCGATCACGTGGTGAGTAAACGTCCGCCTTCGCTCGGCGATCAAGACGAGGATAAATCGGATGACGGCGAAAAAAGTTAGACCAAGCAGCCCATGTTAACCAAATCGTAACATGTGTTAATCGATAAAGGCACCTGACCCAAAGGGCGATAAGTACTGCATTAAGACATTGTTGAGTACAATCTCCTACTGTGGAGATCGCCCGAGAAAGGGGTTGCCGCAATGCTGGAAACGGCGTTGAATTCAGCCGATTTTAGCGTTGTGTGGCTGCGGTGCGTATGTCTAACATGAACTAGATAAATCCGGGTTCGAGGCGGTTTAAAGTATGACAAAGTCTAGCGGAAGCGACTCGAAGAATACCCTGTACTGCTCTTTCTGCGGCAAAAGCCAACATGAAGTGCGCAAGCTGATTGCGGGACCGACTGTGTTCATCTGCGACGAATGCGTCGAGCTGTGCATGGACATCATCCGCGAGGAACACAAAACCACGCTGGTCAAGTCCCGCGATGGAGTGCCGACGCCGATCGATATTTGCACCGTGCTCGACGACTACGTGATCGGCCAGGTGCATGCCAAGCGCGTGCTCTCGGTCGCGGTCCACAATCATTACAAACGCCTGGCCCACGACGCCAAGGCGTCCGATGTGGAACTGGCCAAGTCCAACATTCTGCTGATCGGACCGACCGGTTGCGGCAAGACTCTGCTAGCCCAGACTCTGGCCCGGATCCTGGACGTGCCCTTCACCATGGCCGACGCCACGACGCTGACCGAAGCGGGTTATGTCGGCGAGGACGTGGAGAACATCATCCTCAAGCTGCTGCAGTCGGCGGACTACAACGTCGAGCGTGCGCAGCGCGGCATCGTCTATATCGATGAGGTCGACAAGATCAGCCGCAAGTCCGACAACCCCTCGATCACCCGCGACGTTTCGGGTGAGGGCGTGCAGCAGGCGCTTCTCAAGATCATGGAGGGCACGGTTGCCTCGGTGCCGCCCCAGGGCGGACGCAAGCACCCGCAGCAGGAGTTCCTGCAGGTCGATACCACCAACATCCTGTTCGTCTGCGGCGGCGCCTTCGCCGGGCTCGACAAGATCATCTCCCAGCGCGACCGTGGCACGTCGATCGGCTTCGGCGCCGACGTGCGTGCACCGGAAGAGCGCGGCACGGGCCAGATCCTCAAGGATGTGGAACCCGAGGATCTGCTAAAATTCGGTTTGATCCCCGAATTCGTCGGCCGCCTTCCGGTGGTTGCGACGCTGGACGACCTGGACGAGAAGGCGCTGGTCGAGATCCTGACCAAGCCCAAAAATGCCCTGGTCAAACAATACCAGCGCCTGTTCGAGATGGAGGACGTGAGCCTCGATTTCACCGAAGAGGCCTTCACAGCCATTTCCAAGAGGGCGACGGCCCGCAAGACCGGCGCCCGGGGACTGCGCTCCATTATGGAGGCCATTCTGCTGGAGCCCATGTTCGAGTTGCCTGGCCTCGATGGGGTCGAAGAGATCGTCATCAACCGGGAAGTGGTCGAAGGCCGGGCGCAGCCGCTCTATATCTATACCGACAGGCGCGAGGACCTGGAATCCAGCGCTTGATGTCAGGAGCGTCGGGGCAGTTGTTGACGCCAGGCTTGAACTTTCCCTCGAGGCTCCCGATTTGATGCTCAGTGGATGGCACCGCCGCGGCGGCTGCCGGTCCGGATCTGGCGCCGCAGGTTGGCGCCGACCATAAGCAGCCGAAGAGGTACCATGCTCGAAATCCCGGGTGGCAATCTATATCCAGTCCTACCGCTCCGCGACATCGTGGTGTTCCCCCACATGATCGTGCCGCTCTTCGTTGGCCGCGAGAAATCCGTGCGCGCCCTCGAGGACGTCATGAAAGACGACAAGCAGATCCTCTTGGTGACCCAGAAGAATGCGGCCCAGGACGATCCGACTCCCGTTGATATTTACACCGTGGGTACGATCGGAACGGTGCTGCAACTGCTCAAGCTGCCCGACGGCACCGTCAAGGTGTTGGTCGAGGGCAGCCAGCGCGCGGCCATCACGAAGTTCACCGATCGGGAGGATTTCTTCCAGGCCCATGCCGAGTTGATCGAAGATGCGGCCGGCGACGATCGCGAGATCGAGGCGCTGGTGCGTACGGTGATCTCGCAGTTCGAACAGTACATCAAGCTCAACAAGAAGATCCCGCCCGAGGTCCTGGTCTCGATCAACCAGATCGACGAGGCCAGCAAGCTCGCCGACACCATTGCCTCCCATCTCTCGCTTAAGATTCCGGAGAAGCAGGAGTTGCTGGAGTGCCGGACGGTGAGCGAGCGCCTGGAAAAGGTCTACAGCTTCATGGAGGGCGAAATCGGCGTTCTCCAGGTCGAAAAACGCATCCGCAACCGCGTCAAGCGGCAGATGGAGAAGACTCAGCGCGAGTACTATCTCAACGAACAGCTCAAGGCGATCCAAAAGGAGCTTGGCGAAGGCGAGGACGGCCACGACGAATTGGCCGAGCTCGAGGAGAAGCTGACCAAGACCAAGCTGACCAAGGAAGCACGCGAAAAGGGCCTGAGCGAACTCAAGAAACTGCGTTCCATGAGCCCGATGTCGGCCGAGGCCACGGTGGTGCGCAACTACCTGGACTGGCTGTTGGGCATCCCGTGGAAGAAACCATCGCGGGTCAAGA
>SMVA01359097.1_pt1 | contig 11296 bp, 11 predicted proteins | sample 2456451 | NCBI WGS metagenome assembly SMVA01 (sample SAMN11095933, study PRJNA526329) | marine sediment metagenome | biome: Marine sediment; feature: Surficial sediment; material: Deep marine sediment; isolation source: Hadal surficial sediment | place: Pacific Ocean | collected 2014-05 | depth...
AAGCGTGATACCGGCGGTGCGTGGAGCCCCTACGGAGAAAAGCTCAGGCCCTTACTGGATCATTTTTCGTAGACTTTCCGTCCGGCGACATAGGTCGCCAGCACCTTGTTCTTCCAGATGTCCTGCTCGGCTACCGTGAAGTAGTCATCCCGTACCAGTATGAAATCCGCAGCGTAGCCGGGCAGCAGGCGGCCTATCACGTTCTCCTGATGGGCGGCCCAGGCCGCGTTCTCAGTGAACAGGCTAAGCGATTGATCCCTGGTAAGTTTTTCTTCGGGTAACCAGCCGCCCGGTGGTTGGTTATCCTTGCCCTGGCGGGTCACGGCGGCATGTAGACCAAAGAAGGGGTTGGGTGATTCCACCGGGAAATCGGAACCGCCGGCAAGCTTGGCGCCGCTGTCCAGCAACTTCTTCCACGCATAGGCGCCGGCCAGGCGTTCCTGACCGAGGCGGTCGCCGGCCATGTTCTTGTCGCTGGTGGCGTGGGTGGGCTGGATCGAGGCTACCACCCCGATTTCGGCGAAGCGGGAAATATCTTCTGGTCTGATGATTTGTGAATGCTCATTGCGATGGCGCAGGTCGCGGGTGTTGTAACGCTTGATCATCTGCGCGTAGTAATCCAGTACCCGCGCATTGGCCAAGTCACCAATGGCGTGGATGTTCACCTGGTAGCCTGCGGCCATGGCCCGGCTCATATGGGTATCCAGTTGTTCATCGTTAACCAGCAGCAGACCTCTCTGGCCGGGCTGGTCACTGTAGTCCTCGAACAGGGCCGCTCCTCGCGAGCCCAGTGCGCCGTCGGCGGAAATCTTCACGCTGCGGATAACCAGCATGTCCTCGGGGTCAATCAGCGGCCCCTCGCGCAGGTAGGCATCGTTGGCCGGGTCCATTACGTCGAGCATGGCGTATACGCGCACTGGGAGATTGTTGTCGCGTCGCAGAGCCTGGTAAGCGCGCACTTCCTGGGCCTTGATGCCAGCGTCGTGAACGGAGGTCAGGCCGTAGCCAGCCAGGTCTTCAAGGGCAGTGCTTATAAAACCCTGCATGTCTTTGTCCGTGATCGGAGGCATGATCGCACTGACAAGGTCCATGGCATTGTCGATGAGTATGCCGGTGGCACGGCCGTTGGCGGCGCGGATAATCTGGCCGCCCTCGGGGTCAGGTGTATTAGCGTTGATGTCGACAAGCTGAAGCACTTTGCTGTTCACCCACATGGCGTGTCCGTCGATGCGGTTCAGGGCCACCGCCTTGTCGCCGGCAATCACATCCAGGGTGCGGCGGTCGGGAAATTGATTACTGGGCCAGATAACCTGGTTCCAGCCACGCCCCATAATCCACTCCTGGTCACTGTTTTTTGCTATAAAGGCAGCGACCCGGGCCGCGGAGTCATCTTCACTGGGGCTGCCGACCAGGTCCACTGCACTGAGGGCGCGACCGTGGGACGAGATATGCCCGTGGGCGTCGATAAGCCCCGGTAGCAGGGTGGCGCCTTCGCCGTCGATCCGCTCCGTCGCCGCACTGTTGGCAATAGAGTCTGGTTGGCTGTACAAGTGGGTGACCTTGCCATGGTCGTACTCCAGGCCGATGAATTCGATGCGCTGGCCGTGATCCATGGTGTAACCGTGAATATTGTGGATCAATGTGGCGGCATGGGAGGCACTGCAAAATAGCAGTGCGCAGGTACAGGCGATAAAGCGGCTCATAAATCGGCTCCGAGCTATTGTTGAGCAAAAGCGGTAATTTCCCCGATATCGTAAAGCTTCAGGCCGCACTTTTGAAAGGCCTGCAGGTCGTCATCGTTGGGAAAACTGAAGTAATTGCCAGCGGCGGGTTGTGGGTGCACGTCGAGGGAGTGCCCGGCATCCAGCTGCTGTACACAGGCGAACAGCCGGTCACAGGCCTCGGGATACAAGTGCAGGACGTGCCAGAGGTAGGAGTGTTCGGGGTCCACCACAAGGCGGGTAGTGCCAATGATGTCGCCGGTATCGATGCCGGGATCTGAAATAAAATGCAAGGTGGTTCCAATCTCCCGTTCGCCATTGAGCATGGCACGAAAAGTCGCCATGACACCCCGATAGTCAGGCAGCAAGCCTGAGTGCAGGTTGATTACGCCGAGTCGTGGCAGGGCGATTGCCTGTTCCCGCAGAATGCCGCCGTAGCGGATGCTGAGGATGAGATCTGGCGGGGATTCGCCGAGTACGGCCAGGCTTGTATCACTGTTGATCCGGTTCAGCGTGCTGAGCGGCTGGTTTGTGTACCGCGAGAGCTGCAGGAAGCTTAGTAAAGCACCGCCCGAACTTCCGCTATCGAGTGCCGGGAACAGCAGCGTGTTGAACATGCCCTGTTCAAAAAATGCCAGCTGCGTCAGTTGCGCCGGTACAGACTGGCTGCCGCCGACCTTGCTGGACAGGAACACCCGCAGCTGGTGTTTTTGTGCCAGCCGGGGAAGGAGTAGGTTGAGTGCGAAGTTACTGGCCAGGTCCTGGTTAGCGAGGAGGCTGATGTTCAACGGCGCAGATCCAGCTGCATGATCCGGTCTGTTTGCTCGTCAGTTCCCAGCATGAAGGGGTGCTCGCCGACAGTGATGAAACCCTGGCGATGGTAGAATTCGATCGCGCGCTCGTTGTGCTCCCAGACACTCAGCCACAGGGTTTCGAATCCCTCTCCCCGGGCCAATTTGATGCAAGTGTGAAGCAGGGTCTTGCCGACACCGGCACCGATCAACTCCGGGTCGGCGTAGATGCGTTCCAACTCAACCGCCCGGGGTCCGGTGACGCAGTCATCGGCGTCGCCACGGTAGAGTTTTGCGTATCCCGCGGGTATGCCGTTCTCCTCCGCCCAGATGAAGGTAGAGGCAGTGTCGGAGAGTTCACTATGTATGGTTTCCACGGTAAAGGCTTGCTCGATGTAACGCGCCATATCTTCAGGCGTATTGATGTCTGCAAAGGTGGCTATAAAGGTATCGCGGGCCAGGGCGGCGACCCGCGCGGCATCTTTGGCCGTGGCGATGCGAATATCAGGGCTCATGGTTGTTTACCCCGCTCAAGGCTGTTTACCCTGCTCAAGGCTGTCTACCCTGCTCAAGGCTGTTTACGCTGCTCAAGGTTGTCTACCCTGCTCAAGGCTGTTCCGCCAGCCTGGTCAGTGCCGCGCCGGTGAGGCGGTAGCCAATCCACTCGTTCAGGGCCTCTGCCTCCAGCGACTCATAGAAGCGGATCGACGGCTCATTCCAATCCAGGACATTCCACTCGAAACGTCCACAGTCCTTGTCTTTGGCAATGCGGGCGAGGTGTGACAGCAGTGCCTTGCCCGCGCCGATACCCCGCTGCTCGGGAGTGACATAGAGATCCTCAAGGAACAGGCCGTACTTGCCCAGCCAGGTGGAATAGTTAAAAAAGTACACCGCAAAGCCGATGGCTTCGCCCTCATGCTCACAGATCAGGGCATCTACCCGGGATTCAGGGCCAAAAATAGTTTCGCCTATGGTCTGCTCCGTGGCGAGAACCTCGTGTTCAGCTTTCTCATAGATCGCCAATTCCCGGATGAAATGCAGTATCAGGGCGGCATCTTCGACAGTTGCAGGGCGAATATGCGTCACAAACAGCTCCATTGGACAGGGACACTCACAGCATAGCTCAATTGAAGAAATTTCGGTGCACCCTCCGACCCCACCCGATGCGTCGGACCGCTCCGACCCCTGGGGGTCGGTGGGTGGGGCGGGGCGCGCAGCCTCGGAGGGTGGTTTTGTGTATCTGGCGTTGTTCAATACTTGTATGCAGGGAAAACATACTGTAAGTTCAAACGCCTGTTTGGAGGAGCTAATTATGGATACTCATTTTTCTGCGGAAGACCTGGCATTCCGCGACGAAGTGCGACAGTTCTATGCCGAGGCATGGACTGACGAGGCGGCCGCGGGTTTTGCTTCCCCGGAGACCTATAAGCAGGCTCTGATTGACTGGCAGGGCAAGCTTTATGACAAGGGCTGGATATCACCCAGTTGGCCGGTTGAATACGGCGGTACTGGTTGGACTGCCACCCAGAGCTATATATTTGAATCCGAACGTACCGCGGTCGGGGCTCCGGATGTGCTGCCTTTTGGCCTGAAAATGGTGGCTCCGGTTATATACACCTTTGGCACCGAGGAGCAAAAGGCCAAATTCCTGCCGCGTATCCGTGAGAGCAAGGACTGGTGGTGCCAGGGCTATTCCGAGCCGGGGGCCGGTTCCGACCTGGCCTCTCTGAAGACCAAGGCTGAGTTGGACGGCGACCACTACGTGGTTAACGGCGCCAAGATGTGGACCACCTATGCCCAGAATGCAGACTGGATTTTCTGCCTGGTGCGTACCAGCACTGAGGGCAAGCGTCAGCAGGGCATCAGTTTTCTGCTGATCGACATGAAGACAGAAGGTATCACGGTCAATCCGATTGTCTCTATTGATAACCATCACAGCCTCAACGAGGTGGTATTTGAAAATGTGCGGGTGCCGGTAGAGAACCGCATCGGCGAAGAGAACAAGGGCTGGACCTACGCCAAGGCGCTGCTGGCGCACGAGCGCACCGGTATTGCCAATGTGGCTGACTCCAAGCACAACCTCTCACTGTTGATCGACTTTGCCAAACTGGAAGTACCCGGGGGGCGCCCGATGATCGAAAATCAGGCTTTCCAGCGGCGCCTGTCCGATATTGAGATCGAGCTGATGGCGCTGGAGTTTACTGAATTGAGGGTGCTGGCAACCGTGGAAACGGGTGGCGCACCGGGGCCGGAGTCTTCACTGCTGAAGATTAAAGGCACCGAAATACAGCAAATGCTGCAGGAGGCGCGCATGGACCTGGCGGGTTACTACTGCGGTGTGACTATTCCCGGGGGTGCCGAGGACGTCAGCGGGCATGAATTCGCCAATGCGGCTAGACAGCGGTATATGTACGGTCGCGCCTCAACGATTTTTGGAGGTTCCAACGAAATCCAGAAGAATATTATCTCCAAGGCCGTAATGGGCCTGTGAGCAAGGGAGCAATCAGGTGAATTTTGAATTTTCAGAAGAACAGGTAATGCTGCGTGACAGCGTCGCGCGCTTCGTCCAGGACGAGTACGACTTCGAGAGCCGCAGACGTGTGGTCGCGGAGGAGAAGGCTTATTCAGAGAAAAACTGGCAGACCTTCGCCGAGTTGGGTTGGTTGTCGATTCCCTTTGCCGAGGAGCATGGCGGCTTTGGCGGCAATGCCCTGGACACCATGGTAGTCATGGAAGAGTTCGGCAGTGGCCTGGTGGCGGAACCCTTTGTTGCCAGTGTGCTGCTGTTTGGTGGCCTGATCCAGGCGGCCGGCAGCACCGCACAGCAGGAGGCCTGGCTGCCGCGCATTATCGCCGGAGAAGTACAGGGCGCTTTTGCATTCCTGGAACGGCAATCCCGTTTTGAGCTGTCTGATGTGGCAGTAACGGCCACCGCTGACGCTGATGGCTTTGTGTTGAATGGCGAGAAAACCGTGGTATTCAACGGCAGTGCAGCCGATGCCCTGGTGGTGTCGGCACGTACCGCGGGAGAGCAGACCGATACTGATGGCATCAGCCTGTTCATCGTTGATGCAGCCGCCGTGGAGAAGACCAGCTACCGCCTGATGGATGGGCAACTGGTTGCGAATATCCGCTTCGACACTGTCAAAGTGGGTGCCGATGCCCTGCTGGGTGAGGCCGGCGATGGCTTCGCCGCTATCGAGTCGGTAACCAATGAAGCTATCCTCGCCTTGTGCGCTGAAGCCCTGGGTATTATGGGTAAGCTCAACGCCACCACTCTGGAATACTCCAAAACCCGTGAGCAGTTCGGTGTCGCCATCGGCTCCTTCCAGGCCCTGCAACACCGTATGGTCGATACTTTTATGGCCTATGAACAGACCAGGTCCATGCTCTACCGTGCGGTCTGCAGCCAGTTGGATGAAGACAATGAAGGTGGCGAGACAGAAGACCGGCGCAATCTGCATGCCCTCAAGGTGATGGTAGGCAAGGCCGGCAAGCTGGTGGGCGATGAGGCCATCCAGATTCACGGTGGTATGGGTATTACCGATGAGTTGGATGTGGGTCACTACGTCAAGCGCCTGATGATGATCAGAACCAGCTTCGGTGACGCCGACTACCACCAGCAGAAATTCAACGAGTTATCTTACTGACGGCAGCTGAAGGACTCTGGAAGCCGCTTACCCCAGTCCAGCTCGCCGCCGCCGCATAACCACACCGTACTGTCGCTTTGTATCGTTCAATACTTGAAGATCGCATTAACATACTGTAAGTTCAAATTCCGTTTTCCGGTGCCCTCCCGGTGCCGTTCTGATTTGGAGCATGTGCTATGAAACTAGGCTTTCTGCTGGGCTATTCCGGCAAACGAATTCACATTCCCCTCGATGCAATCAAGCACGCCGAGAGTTTGGGCTACGATTCCTGCTGGACGGCGGAGGCCTACGGCTCCGACGCGGTAACGGTCGCAACCTGGGTGTTGGCGCAGACCGAGAAAATTCGCGTGGGTACGGCGATTATGCAGATGTCGGCGCGTACGCCTGCCATGGCGACGATGACGGCGATGTCGCTGGCGCAGATGTCCAACAATCGCTTTATTGTGGGCCTGGGTGCTTCCGGGCCTCAGGTGATTGAGGGTTGGCACGGGGTTCCCTACGGCAAGCCCATTGCCCGCACCAAAGAATACATCCAGATTATGCGCAAGATTATGGCCCGTGAAGGCCCGGTTGAGTTCGACGGCAAGGTGTACCAGATGCCCAACAAGGGCGAGGGCACGACCGGCCTGGGTAAACCACTGAAGTCTATTCTTGAAGGCAATAACGACATTCCCATCTACACGGCGTCCATCACCCCCGCGGGACTGCGTTGTGCGGCGGAGGTGGCCGATGGTGTATTCCCGGTGTGGATGGACCCGGACAAATACAGCATTTTTGCCGAGGATTTCAATACCGGCTTCGAGAGAGCGGGTAACGGCAAGAGCCTGAAGAACTTTGATGTGGCGCCCTTTGTCTCAGTCTCGATGAATGATGACCTCGAGGCCGCATACGCGTCACTGCGTCCCTGGCTGGCCTTGTATATCGGCGGCATGGGTGCCAAGGGCAAGAATTTCTACACCGACTTTGCCACCCGGTTGGGCTACGGCGAAGCTGCTGAGAAGATCCAGGATCTTTATCTCTCAGGCCAGAAGGCTGAAGCCGAGGCACTGGTGCCAACGCAATTGCTCGATGAAGTCGCCCTGGTCGGTCCCAAAGACCGGATTCGTGAGCGCCTGCAAAGCTGGAAAGCCGCAGGTTCGCGGGATGAGGTTGGCAGTATGTTGATTGGCTCTCAGGATCCGGCGGTGCTGGAGTTGATCGCAGAAGAGATGCTCTGATGCAGGTACGCGACAAGGTGGTGGTTGTCACCGGTGGCGCCAACGGCATTGGCAAGGGCCTGTGTGAGCGATTTGCCGCAGAGGGTGCCCGGGTTGTGGTGGTTGTCGATCTCGAAGAAGACAACGCCCGTGTGGTGGCCGAGGCGATAGGCGGTGTCAGCTTCGGTGTGAATGTTCGCGATGAAAGCCAGATCCAGGCCATGGTGGCCAGCGTAGAGGCCGATTACGGGCAGATAGACCTGTTCTGCAGCAATGCCGGTATTATCGCCCTCGACGGCGAGCCCTGGTGGGCGACTTCTGCCGGCAACGATACCTGGCAGGCGATGTGGGATATTCATGTGATGGCGCATGTCTATGCCGCACGGGCCTGCCTGCCGAAGATGATCGAGCGCGCTGAAGGTTATTTTCTCAACACGGTATCGGCGGCTGGGCTGCTCAACCAGGTAGGCGATGCGGCCTATTCGACCACCAAACACGCGGCGGTGGGTTTTGCGGAATCCCTGGCCATTACCCACGGGGATGATGGCATCAAGGTGTCCATGGTCTGCCCGCAAGCGGTGGCAACCCGCATGATCGGCGAGGCTGGCGATGGTGGAACCGCGGGTGTTGACGGTGTGATTTCCGCGGCAGACGTGGCGGAGGCTGTCGTGCAGGGCCTGGCCGAGGAGACGTTCATGATTTTGCCCCATGTGGAAGTGGAGCAGTATCGGCAGAACAAGGCGGCCAGTTATGACCGCTGGATCGGCGGCATGCGCAAGCTGCGGCGGACCTTCGGTCACCCCGGCAAGTGAATTCAGAGGTCCAATCAGGAGCCTCCATGGCGGCAATAGAATTATTCAGGCTGGATGGAAAAATCGCCCTGGTCAGTGGTGGCAGTCGAGGTATTGGCGAGGCGATGGCCCATGGGCTGGCGGAACAGGGCGCCCATGTCATTGTGTCCAGCCGCAAGCTGGAAGGCTGTGAACTGGTAGCGCAGGCGATCCGTGACAAGGGCGGTGAGGCCAGCGCCATGGCTTGTCATGCGGGAGACCTGGATGCGATTGAGGCGCTGTTTGTCGACATAAAATCACGCTTCGGCGGGCTCGATATCCTGATCAATAACGGCGGCACCAATCCCTATTTCGGGCCGGTGGCCGAGACACCGCCGGATGCGTTTCAGAAAACCTTCGATGTAAACCTGCGCGGGCCTTTCTTTATGAGCGAGCAAGCCGTCGCCGTAATGAAGGAGCGCGGCAGCGGGGCCATTGTGAATGTGGCTTCTATCGACGGTATCAGCGCCGGTACTTTCCAGGGTGTTTACAGTACCACCAAGGCGGCGATGATCAGCATGACCCAGTCTTTTGCCCTGGAAAACGGACGCTACGGCATTCGCGTGAATGCCCTGTGCCCCGGGCTCACCGAGACCAAATTTACCGCGGTTTTCACCAAACAGCAGGAGGCATACCAGCGCACCATCGAGCACCTGCCGCTGCAAAAATCTGCCTCACCCATCGACATGGTGGGCGCCACTCTGCTGATGGTGTCTGCTGCCGGAGCCTGTATGACGGGACAGACGCTGGTTGTCGATAGCGGGGCGCTGATCGCGCACGGGCTGTAGCACAGGGTATACTTGCCAGGTGGAAACCTCCCTTCGTTTTGCGCAGACCATTGTCAACGGTTTCGAGTCGTATTTTGCTGACTTCCAGAATGTCACACTGGCGGCACGACCACGCTTTGAGAACGGAGACTGGCGGGGCATTCACAAGTCTTCAGAGCAGCGCATTGACCTGTACAAGGCCAAAGTTCGCCAGGTACTGGAATTTGTAAAACTGATTGCCGGAGACAAGCTGCACGACCTGCACTTCTGGTCGGAAGCTCGCGGTCACTACGCGGCATTGGTCGATGGGCATAACAACTTTGAGATTGCCGAGACCTTTTTCAATTCAATTTACTGTTCGACCTTCAATCACCGCAAAATCCGCGACGATTATGCATTTGTGTTCTCCCCCCAGAGCGACATGCCAGCGGTTGCAGAGTTGCATATCTTCCGCCGGTATCGGGCGCGGGACGGCCTAGAGGCTATGCTGCGGCAACTACTGGACGACTACGCGTTCAGCATCCCCTATGAAGACCGAAATCGTGATGTGGCGCATATCGCCACTGCAGTGCGCGATTACCTGTTACCCAGACTTCCTGTAACGGAAGCATCGCTGGAAATTCTGGTACTTGAATCGGTGTTCTTTCGTAACAAGGGCGCATATATCGTCGGCAAAATTGTGTCTGGCAGGGAGTCGATGCCCTTTGTACTGCCCATTTTGCGCACCGATGAGGGCTGTGTTTTCGTAGATACCGTGCTGTTTGGATCTGACCGTGTCAGCGTCATCTTCAGTTTTACCCGTTCCTATTTCATGGTCGACGCGGCGGTGCCTTCGCAGTATGTGCTGTTTCTGCAGGGTCTGATGCCCGCCAAGCCGATCTCGGAAATCTACAGCTGCATGGGCTATAACAAGCACGGCAAAACCTATTTCCATCGCTGCGCCTACCGCCACATGCGCAGTACCCGTGACCAGTTTATTCTGGCTCCGGGTATCAAGGGCATGGTGATGAGCGTGTTCACGCTGCCCAGCTACGACTTCGTCTTCAAGATCATCAAGGATCGCTTCACGCCGCCCAAGGAAATGACTCGAGCGCAGGTGATGGAAAAATATCGATTGGTGAAACGTTCTGATCGCGCTGGCCGTATGGCCGATACACAGGAATTTAATAACCTGGCCTTCGCTCGCGACCGGTTTTCCGATGAACTGATGGAAGAGCTGCATAAAGTGGCTCCCTCTATGATTGAGGAGCACGGTACGGCTCTGGTGATTCGCCATGTTTACGTGGAGCGGCGGATGATGCCGCTGAACCTGTACCTGCAGGACACCACCGACGAGCAACTCTGGGCGGTTATGGAAGAGTATGGCAATGCCATCAAGGAGCTGGCAGCGGCCAATATATTCCCCGGCGATATGCTGCTGAAAAATTTCGGCGTGACTCGCCACGGTCGGGTTGTATTTTACGACTACGACGAAATCTGCCCGTTGGTGGAATGCAATTTTCGCACTCTGCCAGAGCCTCGCACCGAGCAAGAGGAGTTCGCCAGAAAGCCGTGGTTTTCGGTGGGGCCCAATGACATTTTTCCCGAAGAATTCCGCCTGTTCTTCAGTGGCAACCAGCGTGCGCGCAAGGTATTTGACGAGTTACACAGCGATATTTACGCCGCGGAATTCTGGCGGCAGCTGCAGGCGCAGATAAAGAGCGGCTACGTGGAGGATTTTTTCCCCTACCGCAGAAAGCTGCGCTTTGCCCGCACCGAAGAACCTCAGCAGCGAGCCTACAATGGTTAGTATCTACCTTGTTCGCCACGGTGAGGCAGCAGCCAGCTGGGGTGAAGACCCGGATCCCGGCCTCAGTCAGCTCGGCCATCAACAGGCCTTGCAGGTGCGTGATGCACTTGAGTGCTGCGACAATCTTCGGATTATCAGTAGCCCCCTGAAGCGGGCGCAGGACACCGCTCAGCCCCTGGCCACGACCCTGCGCACCAGTATTGAACTGGACGAGAGCTTCCGGGAGATTCCATCCCCGGTGGGTATTGATGACCGTCGGGCCTGGTTGTCGGGTTTTATGCAGCAACAATGGTCTGCACAGAGCCCGGATATCGCTGGGTGGCGAGAGCGGGCCTGGAGCACGCTATTCGCATGCGAACAACACACCGCGATATTTACCCACTTCATGATCATCAACTCAATTTGCTGCCAGCTCACGGAACACTCTGCCACACTGTGCTGCGTGCCAGACAACGGCTCGATAATGCACTTGCAACTGGAGGGGAGTTCCCTCGAGTTGGTCAGCATCGGGCGCCAGCAGCAGACGAAGGTTAATTAGGGTCTGTCTCCCTG
>SMVA01039341.1_pt1 | contig 11293 bp, 11 predicted proteins | sample 2456451 | NCBI WGS metagenome assembly SMVA01 (sample SAMN11095933, study PRJNA526329) | marine sediment metagenome | biome: Marine sediment; feature: Surficial sediment; material: Deep marine sediment; isolation source: Hadal surficial sediment | place: Pacific Ocean | collected 2014-05 | depth...
ACCTGCCGGTTGGAATTTCAAGGATCTCACATCCTCGAAGCGTACCCAACTGTTCACTTTTCAAAGAGCCATACCGGTCAGGGCGAAGGATCGCCTTGGCCGCCAGCGTCCGGGCCACTGGTACGAACGCGGGGATTGTACCCAGCCAGCATGGGCTGTCAACGTGGAAATGTGAACCTGGGCAAATCGTCGTTCGAGCAGGGCGCTGGAGAACTGGTTCGCCAGCTGAGTGCGATGCTTTTCGTCATTGGTGGCGCCGGCGAATCGATGGCATATTCAATGGATATTCCGAGATTCGACGGCGTCACCGATGGCGAAAATGATCGTGCTCACGGCGGTGAGTCCAGTTCTTTAGCGGCCTGCCAGGGCCCCCTTCTCGCCGGATCGTCGGTGACCGCCAGAACCCCTGCGACCACCAGCCTGGGTCCGAGCCGGCGAACCAGTCGTGCCGCGGCATTCAGCGAGCTGCCACTGGTGCGGACGTCGTCGATGAGCACGACGACGGTATCCCGGAGGCTCTGCGGTGCGAACCCGGCACGCACGGTCATTCGAACGCCACGACCCAATCGGCGAGCCGACGTCAGCGACACCTGTGGCGGCCCGTTTTCTGCGGCAAGCAACTGAACGACGGGGACGCCCATCGCCATCGCTGCGCTCTCGGCGATGAGACGCGCGTGATCGATGCCCCGATACAGTCGCCGCTGCCAGGGCATCGGGATCGGCGTGATGACGATACTGCTCATGTCGGGCGGGTCGTCATACCCCAACGCATGACCCAGCCGTTCTCCCAGCCGCCGCCCGAGACACTCGGCCATCTCGGCCCACGCCCGGTACTTGATGGCCCGCACCCACGCCCGCATCGGATCGCGATAGGCATCCAGCCGCACCACGCGGTCGGTGTTCACGATGTGGTTGCGGCACGAGCCGCACCCGTCGGGCGTCTGCTCGCCGGTGCCGACCGACCCGCCGCAACGCCGGCAATACGTACCGGGTGCATCGGGGTGCCAGGCGGCCTCGGCGAGCACTCGTTCCGGCGGCGCCAGCGACCAGCCGACCCACGCCCGCTCGACGGACACGAGCCACTCCCGGACCCGGTCGAGCCGTTGGGCCGTTGTTGTCATGACCAGAGACTACGACGGCGTACGGCACCAGGTCTGCCGCAGTGCCAAAACGCATGCCGACAGCCATCGATAGGCTCTACAGCTCTCACTCGGCGATGATGAAGTAGTAGCGTGTTGCGCTCATCTTGCGGAACATGCCGGTGTCCAGGTCGCCATCGTCGAACATCTCGTCGAACTCGAGCATGTACGCGTCATCGTTGTTGGGGTCCGACGACGGGAAGAAGACCCCCAGCGATGCGGCCACACCGAACGCGTTGACCCCCGAATCCCACACGCCGCCGACAGGTGTGCTGCCTTCCCACTGATGGGCCGTGATGTAGTCACCAAAGCCGGGCGGCAGTACGCCGGGCGCCGCGTCGGGGTAGATGCCGTAGTCGAGCTCGTAGCGTTTCGCCGCTTCGGTGAATATTCGACCGTTGTTGGCAAACGCTGTCCGCGTGGCGTCAACCGTGACACCGGCGAACTGGGCGATCACGATCGAGGCCAGGGTGCCGAGGATGACGACAACGATCAGGATCTCGATGAGGGTAAACCCCATGGAGTGCCCGACCGGAGGTGTCGCTCGTATTTTCATGAAAGTACGGAGTCCCCGCACCCGGCGTGTCAAGGATGCGTCGTCACTCATACTGTCCGATCCGTTTCGGTCGGTGTCGCGTGTGACGGCGAGACAAGACCGGAAGATGGGCACCGTGTCGCGGTCGCGCGCCGGACGACGACCGATAAGTCCGGCGTGACCCGACCGTGGACCTTCATCCAATGGGTTCTCGATATGATGCAGCTGATCCGACAACCGGGTCGCGGCGGTATTCAAGGGAGGTTGAGCCATGTCGTGGATCACGCTGGTACTGACAGTCCTGGCGATGCAATCCGCTCCGGCGGACCTGGTCATCGAGAACGCGCGGATATGGAGCGACGGGCTCGTCGGATTTGCCGAGTTCGCCGGGATACGTAACGGGCGGTTTGTCTACGTCGGACCGCGGCAGCCGGACCTGATCGGCGACGAGACCCAGGTCGTTGACGCCGAGGGACGCGTCGTGATCCCCGGGCTCATCGACTCGCACATCCACATGCTCGGCGGCGGAATACAATTGCAGCGCCTCGGACTGCGGGACGTCGTGGACCGCGCGGAATTCGTCAACCGCGTGGCCCGACAGGCGGCCACGCTTGACCAGGACGCGTGGATCCTCGGCGGCCGCTGGTCAACCGAGAGCTGGATGGATCCACGGCCCCCGACCCGCGCATGGGTGGACGGTGTCAGCGACGGACATCCCCTGCTGCTGACCAGGATGGACGGTCACTCGGCACTCGCCAATTCCGCCGCCTTGAAGATCGCCGGGATCACCGCCGACGGCCCGCCGGACCCGCCGGGCGGCATCATCGACCGTGATCCCGACACGGGCGAGCCGACCGGCATCCTGCGGGACGCGGCGATCGGGCTGGTCAGCCGGCATGTCCCGGCCATGACGCTCCAGCAGCAGGTCGATGCGCTCGTACGCGCGACACGCGAAGCACGCAGTCACGGGATCACCGCGGTCAGCGACATTCCGTCGCTCCAGGACCTGCCGGCGTACGCCCGGCTGGCCGAGATCGGGCCGGGAATCCGGTTCTACCTGTATGTCACCGCCGACGACTTCGCCGAGGCGCTGCGGCAGATGCGGGCGTTCCCGCAAGTCACAGACCGCGTGGAGATCCGCGGCTTCAAGACCTACCTCGACGGCAGCATGGGGTCCCGCACCGCGTATATGCGTGATCCATTCCTCGGCAATGACCCGTTGCGTCCCGACTGGAGCGGACTGCTGCGTGAAGGCGTCGGCGAAGGCGGTCTGGTACGCAAACTCGACATCGCCCGCGAGGCGGGTCTGCAACCGATCGCCCACGCGATCGGTGACGAGGCGAACCACATGCTGCTCGACGCTCTCGAACAGGTGTACGGCGATGACCTGGCCGCGGCCCGCTGCCGCGCCGAGCACGTGCAGCACCTGTTGCCCGAGGACATCGACCGTTACGGCGCGCTCGGGGTCATCGCGTCGATGCAGCCGCTTCACAAGGCGGACGACGGGCGGTATGCGGAGTCCTACATCGGCACACACCGCGCCCGATCCAGCTACGCCTACAAGTCGCTTCTCGACACCGGGGCCGTGCTCGTATTCGGATCGGACTGGCCGGTCGTGTCGTTGAACCCGTTCCTCGGAATACAGGCCGCCGTAACCGGCCGCATACTCGACGGCACCACCTGGCAGACCCAGGAGAACATCACTGTCGCCGAAGCGCTGCGTTGCTACACCTCACGGGCGGCCTGGGCCATGCGAAACGAGGATGATCTCGGACGGATCGCCCCCGGCTACCTCGCGGATTTCGTGATCCTCGAACAATCGCCGTTCGCCCCCGAGGTGCAGTGGGAGCACGTGCGACCGTTCCGGGTGTATATCGGCGGGCAGGATCAGTAGATCTCAGTCCCCGGGTAGAACGCAACCCAGGCGAACCAGAACGTGTGCACGCTGAGCGCCTTGGCCGGCACCTCGACGATCCTCACCGACTCGCCGTCGGGTCCCACCGACAGCACGATCGCCTCGCCATCGATCGAGTCACGCACGAGCCCGTCCGGTGCGCTGCGGATCGTCGCCAGGGGATACGCCCGGGTCGTGTCGCCGAACCTGATGCCGACGACCAGGTCGCGGCGTTGCAGCCGGTCGTCCTCGTTGGCGACGGGAAACATCAGCCTGTCATTGGCGTTGAAGTAGTTCGGATAGGGATTCCGGTCGTAGTCGCGGTCGTACCCCGTCTCGAAACTCATGACGGTCGAGTCGGGGTGCCGGGTACGCCACGCGGCCGCCGTGGTGATCTCCCACGGCAGATGCGGCAGCGATCGGCCCGCGTTCGGCCCGCTGATGGCCGTGAGCCCGACCTGCGACCACAGCGAATCGTCGCTCCGGTCATACAGCAGGACGTTCGAGTTGAAGAGCAGGCCGGAGACACCGAACTCGCGCACAGCACCGTCGAGGCGGCGTTCCACAACGGTCACCGAGTCACACAGCGGGCAGTAGACGATCGCGACGGGTGTCCCGCCGATTTCGTCGTTAACGACCTCGTGGTACAGGAGCACACGTAACGGGTATGCCCGTGCCTCGCCACCGACAACCACGCCCACGACGCGGTCGTCGTCGGCCAGCCGATCGCAGGATTCCAGTGCGACGTGTTCGGGGTCGCTGATCGCGGGTATGCCGTCCTTCGGGGGGCCACCGAAGCTGATCTGGCCGATCGGAATGACAAGGTTGTCGAGGTTGAATTCCGCCGTGTGTTCCTCGGTGGTGGTCCGCAACAGTTCCGCATACAGCACGTCGTTGGCCATGCCGTCCCGGATGTTGCGAAGCTCCCGACTCAACACGACGCCGATGAACGATCCCGCCACCAGCACGATGACCACACCGAGCGCGATCCGCCCGGGCGACCAGTACACGGGTGCCTGTTTCGCTGGTGATGTTCCGGTCATGATCCAGAGCCAACCCTGCCCGATTGCGGGATATTCCCGACCGGCTCTACGCCCCGGACAGTACGGCTTCGAACACGATGAGACGCTCGTAATGCACGCCGTCCCGCACGTCGTAGCCGCCGGGCACCGGGACGGACCAGCTTGTGGGCATCCAGGATGAGCGTGTCGATGAAATAGTGACGGTAGCGTCCGCCGCTCTTGGCAAAAGGCGGGTTGGCCACCACGCAGTCCCACGGCGCGTCGCCGGCGAGATTGTGGCGAGCGTTGTCGCAAACGGCGGCATCGATCTCAGTCAGCGTCAGTCTGGCGGCACCCCCAGAGCGAGCAGGATCTCGTGAATCCCGCAGCCGGTCCCGAGTTCGAGCACGTGCTGAGAGGCGAAGTCGAGTTTCAAAGGCATGTTGCCGCGAGATCGTGACCGGGTAAGAGATTGTCGCCTTGCCACTTCTCGCCCGACTTCATGCTACCACCTGCCTGCGTAAGCCGTTGAATAAACACCGGCGTCACGTTGCGTGAGCTGGAACAACCGCTTCGCGATCTGCCGAAGGTGCAACGCGTCGTGCGCGACCCACGCGGCCAGCACGTCGCCGGCGCGAATGTCGCCCAGCTTGTGGCGGTGCGTGCGCGACCAGTCCGGGTCACGAAGCTGGTTCAGCCATGTGATCGACTCGCTTCTGACCCTGACGAACCGGCTGACGGTTCTGCCGAGGTCCGCCTCGTTGTATCGGCGCTCGACCGCCGCCCCTTCCGGGTCGATCGGCGGCCACGGCAGTTCGGGGTCGCGGAGCGTCAACTCGGTCCGCATGCGGAAGTCGTCGGTCTCCTCATCCGCGAGGTGGCCGACGATCTCCAGGATCGACCAAGCGCCCTGCTGGGGCCGCCAGCGTGCGTCGGCGTCAGGAACCCGGGCCACCACGGCCGGAAGGGTTTCGGCAAACCCGGCGAGCCGACCGATCAGCAACTGGGTGTTCACTGCAAGCGCGATCAATAACGGTCGCGTCGCCCGCCACCGCCACCGCCACCGCCACCTTCACCGCGTGGCTTCGCTTCGTTGACCGTCAGGCTCCGCCCACCGAAGTCCTGACCGTTCAACGCCTCGATCGCGGCGCGGCCCGCTGCGTCGTCGCTCATTTCGACAAAGCCGAAACCGCGTGATCGCCCGGTCTCGCGATCGGTAATGACGCTGGCCCGCCCGACCTCGCCGTGGGCGGAGAACAACTCCTGGAGCTCGCTATCACCGGTATCAAAGGACAGATTGCCGACATAGATGTTCAACACTGGAAGACTCCTGGCCCGGAACGAAAAGGCATTAACAAGCCGCGCATAGTAAGTTCCGGGCTCTCGGCAGGCAAGACCAGCTCAGCCGATTGCCTCGCCGGCGGCGACGGCCACGGCGTGGTCGTTCTCGACGCTGGAGCCGGACACGCCCACGGCCCCGATGACCGTGCCGTCGGACGCCCGCAGCGGGATCCCGCCGGGGAACGTCACGAGACCGCCGTTGGAGTGCTCAATCCCGTACAGCGGGCCGCCCGGCTGGGAGAGACCGCCGATGTCGCCCGTCGGCATGTCAAAGAGCCGGGCGGTTCGGGCCTTCTTCACGGCGATGTCGATGCTGCCCAGCCATGCACCGTCCATCCGAAGAAACGCCTTGAGGTTGCCGCCGACGTCAACGACGGCGATGTCCATGTTGGTGCCGAGTTCGACGGCCTTCAGGATGGCGCCATCGATGATGGCACGTGCCTGCAGTGCATTGATGTCGAGGGTCGAGGTCGGTTCGAGCTCGGTGAGAGTCTGGGACATTGGTTCAATCTCCTTGAAATCCGATTTATGGGTGCGCCGCCATGCGTCTCAGCACGGTGTGGAGGATACCGCCGTTTCGGTAGTACTCGACCTCGACCGGCGTGTCGATGCGGCAGCGGGTGATGAATTCGATGGACGCCCCGCCGGTGGTCGGCGTCGCGGTCACTCGTATCTCGGCGCGAGGCTGCAGGTCGACGGGCACGAGGATGTCGTACACCTCGGTACCGTCGAGCCCAAGCGTTTCGGGGTTGCTGCCGGGCTCGAAACACAGCGGCAGGACACCCATCCCGACAAGGTTCGAGCGGTGGATCCGCTCGAAGCTCTCGGCGATGACGGCGCGGACGCCAAGCAGCAACGTGCCCTTGGCCGCCCAGTCGCGGCTCGAACCCATGCCGTAGTCCTTGCCGGCAAGCACGACCAGCGGCACGCCGTCGTCTTGGTATCGCATCGCGGCGTCGTAGACCGCCATCACCTCGCCGTTGCCGAAGTACGTCGTCCAGCCACCTTCGGTACCGGGCGCGAGCTGATTCCGAATACGTACGTTGGCAAACGTGCCGCGGGTCATGACACGATCGTTGCCGCGACGTGAGCCGTAGCTGTTGAACATGATCTGCGGCACGCCGTTGTCGACCAGGTACCGGCCGGCAGGCGAGTCGAGCATGATCGCGCCGGCCGGGCTGATGTGATCGGTCGTCACCGAATCGCCGACCTTGATCAGGCACCGCGCCCCGGTGATCGGTTCGATCGGCCCCGGCTCGACGGGCATGTCCACGAAGAACGGCGGCTCCTGGATATAGGTGCTGTCGGGCGGCCATTCGAAGATAGCGCCACCGACGGTCTTGATTTTACGCCACTCGTCCGAGCCCTCGAAGACGTTGGCGTACTGCTCGATGAACTGGTCGCGATCGATGCTGGCGGACACCACCTTCTGGATCTCGGACTCGCTCGGCCAGAGATCGCGGAGAAAGACCTCGCGACCCTCGCCATCCAGACCGAGCGGATCGGTGGCCAGGTCGATGTCAACGGTGCCGGCAAGTGCGTAGGCGACGACCAGTGGCGGCGAGGCGAGGTAGTTCGCCTTGACCTCGGCGTGGATCCGACCCTCGAAGTTGCGATTGCCCGACAGGACCGCGCAGGCGACCAGATCGTGCCCTCGGATCGCGGCACTGATCGGCTCCGGCAGTGGTCCGGAGTTGCCGATGCAGGTCGTGCATCCGTAGCCGACCAGGTAGAAGCCGAGCTTCTCGAGTTCGGTGAGCAGGCCGGCCCGGCCCAGGTACTCGGTGACCACCTTCGAACCCGGCGCCAGCGAGGTCTTCACCCACGGCTTACGTGTCAGACCGCGCTGGTTCGCCTTCTTGGCCAGCAGACCGGCCCCGATCATCACGCTGGGATTGGAGGTGTTTGTGCAGCTGGTAATGGCCGCGATCACGACATCGCCGTGCGTCAGCTCAAACGTGTCGGAGTCCAGGGTGACGGTCGCCACCTCGCCGGAAGCCTTCAGCGTGGTCGCCCCCGCGTCACCGGATCCGCCCCCGGATCCGCCCCCGGATCCGCCGTCGTTATCCCACCGGTCGGCGCGAACACTCTCGGACGGGACCGCCTTGTTGAACGTATCCGCCAGCGTCTGGCGCCACCGCGGCTTCATCTGGTTCAGCGGCACGCGATCCTGCGGGCGTTTCGGCCCGGCGAGCGCCGGCTCGACGGTTCCGAGGTCGAGCCCGAGCGTGTCGGCGTAGCCGATCGCGTGCTTGTCGTCACGCCAGAGCCCCTGGGCCTTGCAGTAGGTCTCGACGGTCGCGATGAGCTCGGCCGAACGGCCGGTCAACTGCATGTACTTGAGTGTCTGATCGTCGATCGGGAACAGGCCGATCGTGGCCCCGTACTCCGGCGCCATGTTCGCGATCGTGGCCCGGTTGGCGACCGGCATGTCGTCGAGCCCCGGCCCGAAGAACTCGACGAACTTGCCGACGACGCCGTACTCGCGAAGCATCTCGGTCACTCGAAGCACGAGATCCGTCGCCGTGCACCCATCGGCGAGCCGGCCGGTCAGCCTGAAGCCCACGACCTCGGGGATCAGCATGTAAATGGGCTGGCCAAGCATGACCGCCTCGGCCTCGATCCCCCCCACCCCCCAGCCGACCACACCGAGACCGTTGATCATCGTCGTGTGCGAGTCGGTGCCGACAAGCGAGTCCGGGTACAGGACCTGTCTGTCACCGTCGGTTCCGTCCCAGACGACTTTCGCGAGGTACTCCAGGTTGACCTGGTGCACGATCCCGGTGGCCGGCGGGACGACGCGGAAATTGTCGAATGCGGACTGGCCCCACTTGAGGAACTCGTAACGCTCCTGGTTTCGCTCGAACTCCTTCTGCGAGTTGATTGTCAGGGCAACCCCGGAGTTGAAGGCGTCGACCTGGACCGAGTGGTCGATGACCAGGTCGCATTGGGCCAGCGGGTTGACCTTTGCCGGGTCGCCGCCCATTCGGACCATCGCGCTGCGCATCGCGGCGAGGTCCACCATCGCCGGAACCCCGGTGAAGTCCTGCAGAACCACGCGACCCGGCGTGAATGGGATCTCCGTTTCGCCGACGGCCTTCGCGTCGTACCCCGCCAGCGCCCGGAGGTGGTCCTCGGTGACGATCTCGCCGTCGAAGCGTCGGAGGCACGATTCCAGCAGGACCTTGATGGAGTACGGGAGGGTGTCGATCGCCCCCAGATCCTTCAGTGCGTCCAGACGGTGAATGGTCCGGTCGCCAAGCGGCGTGGACAGGATGCCCCTGGCGTCGAACGGATCGGTCTTGTCGGCCATACCCTTCATTATATCTCTCGATAAGATGACTGTCAGACGGACCACCGTTTACCACAAAGGGGGTTGACGATGACAGACTATGCCCATCCCGAAGTGCTGGTGACCACCGACTGGGTACGGGAACACCGCAACGACGCCACGGTAAAGATCATCGAGATCGACGTCGACACGTCGTCGTATGACGCGGGGCACATTCCGGGCGCCATCGGCTTCAACTGGCAGAGCCAGCTGCAGGACCAGGTGCAACGCGACATCATCAGCAAGGACGAGTTCGCCAAACTGGTCGGCGGCGCCGGCATCCTGCCTGGTGACACCGTCGTCGTCTACGGAGATAACAACAACTGGTTCGCCGCCTACGGTTTCTGGCTGTTCAAGTTGTACGGCCACGACGACGTGCGGCTCATGGATGGCGGTCGCGTCAAGTGGCTCAAGGAGGACGGCGAGTTGTCAAAGGACACCCCGGCCGTCACCGCGGTCACCTACCCGATCAATAAGGTCATCCAGGAGTACCGTGCGATGCTCCCGGAGGTACTGGACGCCTCATCGGCCGGCACCGGCAACCTCATTGACGTCCGCAGCCCCGACGAGTTCACCGGCAAGATCATCGCACCGCCGAACCTCCCGGAGACCGCCCAGCGCGGCGGCCATATCCCGGGTGCGACCAACGTGCCGTGGGCCACGGCCGTAAATACCGACGACGGCACGTTCAAGGCGGCCGAGGAGCTGCACAGCATCTACATCGATCTGGCCGGTGTGGACCCCGACAAGCCCACGATCGCCTATTGCCGCATCGGTGAACGATCGAGCCACACCTGGTTCGTGCTCAAATACCTGCTGGGCGTCCCGGACGTGAAAAACTACGACGGCAGCTGGACGGAGTACGGCAACCTCATCGCCGCACCGATCGAGCGATAGCCCCCGGCGTTGGTCGTTCCGAGGCAATCCACGACAGTAGCGTGCCATTCGGCAACACTTTGCAGCCGAAGGCAAGTGCTGGTAAGGTGCTTCCGGCAGCCTGCGCTGCCAGGTGTTGCGGAATACCGTCATACTGACCGAATACCCGCACTTCATTCGCCGGCCACGCCGGCACATATTTCCCCGCACGCCGACAACTTGAGCCTGAGGTCGATTGGGTCTGGTCTCCATTGGTATGGGGCCGTCGGTGTACGGAAGCCGTGAAACGGCTTTTGTTTCGTCACACGCGCGGTCCCCTTACATGGAGGATGCGCTCGATGGTCGGAATTTCACAATGCCGCGCTGAGGCAGTCGTAGCCGAGCGCGCCGGACGTTGGCGCGACGAATTCCGTCAGAGAATCAGTCTTCGCGCGCAGGATCACTCATTACAGCGCATAAAGAGAGTACATCGGGACCTCACCGGACGCTCTTCGTGCGCCAGCTCTGTTGACAACAGCGAAAGGGGCACCAGATGAAGACCAGGTCACTTGCGTTACTTGCAGGTACGGGTGCTGTTCTGATGCTTGGCGGGCAGGCTTCAGCCCGGTATCTCGGCATTACGACCGAGTCAAAACCAAACGAGTACGGCATATTGACGATCAGCGTCTACGCGGAGTTTGACAATCCGTATCCGGGAGCGGACGCCATGCAAGTCGTCGTGGGCACACAAAACAATCCGCTGATCATCCAGGTCGAGGGTGGCACGTTCTACAACCATATGTACGGCGACGGACAGGCCACTGCTCCTGACGCTGACCTGGTCGTTGATTTCCCCAGCCTCGCGTTCGACACGTTCATCACCATCGGCGTCAAGTCCGTCGGCCCTGGCGGTCAGCCCGTTGACGCGACGATCGTCACACCTGGCTTCCCCGGCTTGACCGGCAGCCAGATTGCGACGTCCGAATCCGGTTGGGCGGTTACTCCGCTGGCCCCGCAAGGCTATGCATTCGACCCCGTCTGCTTTCCCGGTGACGGCCGAGTACTCATTGGACAATTCTCCACCCACGACGGCTCGGCGATCCATGGCATCATGCTGCTCCAATTTCGCAGCGACGGTGTCGTCGAACAGGCAGTGGTGAGCTTCGGCGGTGCCGTGACGCTCCAGTCATTCGTCGA
>SMVA01182427.1_pt1 | contig 11291 bp, 10 predicted proteins | sample 2456451 | NCBI WGS metagenome assembly SMVA01 (sample SAMN11095933, study PRJNA526329) | marine sediment metagenome | biome: Marine sediment; feature: Surficial sediment; material: Deep marine sediment; isolation source: Hadal surficial sediment | place: Pacific Ocean | collected 2014-05 | depth...
CGCGGCGTCAAGATCGAAGAGATCCGGTAGGCGGTGCACCAAACCTTCGTGCACAAACAACTTCGCCGATTCGTCGCCGAGTCCTTCGATGTCGAGCGCCTCGCGCGATCCGAAATGCCGCAGCCGGCCCGCGAGCTGCGACGGGCATCCGAAAGTGTTCGGGCAAACAGTGAACGGCCCTCGCTCGAACACCGGGGTATCGCACACAGGGCATCGCTCCGGCATGACGAAGCGCTTGGCGCGTTTGCGCCCCGGCTCATCAAGGCGCTCTACCACCTGGGGAATCACGTCACCGGCACGTTGGACGCGCACCAGGTCACCTTCACGAATGTCTTTTCGCGCCACCTCTTCCCGGTTGTGAAGCGACGCGCGCGACACCGTGACGCCACCAAGCTCGACCGGACGCAACATCGCTACCGGAGTAATGGCGCCCGTCCGACCCACACTCGGGAAGATTTTCAACACTCTCGTCACTTCTTTCCTCGGCGGGAACTTGTGCGCGTACGCCCAGCGGGGGTGATGTGAGGTCGATCCCACTTCTTCGCGGCCGGCAAGATCGTCCAGCTTAACCACGATCCCATCGATCTCGTACTCCAGGTCGTCGCGACGGTCATGCAAGTCTTGATGAAACGCGAGGACCGCATCGATATCCGTTACCCGCGTTGCCGTATCCGAAACCGGGAACCCCCAATCCCGGAGGGCCAACATTACTTCTGCCTGCGTCCCGACGTCCATGGGCTTGGCGACGAGGATGTCGTACGCGATGACCTCGAGCGGCCGAGCGGCCGTCACCGCGGGATCGAGCTGCCGAAGCGCTCCGGCTGCGGCGTTCCGCGGATTGGCGAACGGTTCACGTTCGTCGGCCAGCAGACGCTCGTTCAGTTTCTCGAACGCCGCCACGTTGATCATGATTTCGCCCCGGACGGCAAGGAAGTCCGGAACAGCACGTAGCTTCGCATTCAGCACCAATGGGACGGTTCGGATGGTCCGGACATTCTCGGTGATCCCCTCACCCACCCGTCCGTTCCCCCGCGTTGCAGCCCGGATTAGGCGGCCTTGTTCGTACACCAACTCCACGGATGCCCCATCGAACTTGGGTTCGACCATATAGGCTATATCATCGGCCAACGCCTTCCGGAGTCGTTCGTCGAACCGGCGCAGCGCCGCCTCTTCCTTGTCGGAATCGAGGCTCAACATCGGCGCGGCGTGTTCGACACTCGGAAAGCGGTCGAAGGGTTCGCCGCCGACGCGTTGTGTCGGGGAATCAGGGGTCGCCAGTTCCGGGTATTTCTCTTCCAGCGCCTTGAGTTCGCGAAACAACGCGTCGTACGCGTCGTCGGATATCTCGGGCGCGTCTTTGACGTGGTAGAGGTAGTCGTGGTGCCGAATCGCGGTGCGCAGCTCGCGAATGCGATCTTCGGGTTCGGTACGTTTGGAACTCATCGTTTGTGACCTACAGTGCCGCGATGATGCGATACACGAACCCGTTGTCCGAGAGTATGTACAATTCGCCGTGCGAATCCCGGCCGAAGGACAGGATTCGTCCTCCAACACTCATGGTCCATTCCCTGTGTTGGTCGGGCACACCTTGGTTCATCCGGAAGGACCGTATCCATCCAGCGCAATAGTCTGAATAGAAATACGTTCCCTGAATGTCCGGTATGGCAGAACCACGATACACGTACCCACCGATGATCGAACACGCTCCCTGGCTGTGATCATAGACCACCGCGGGCAGGGTCAAACCGGCCTGGTCGCACCCGGCACCCTGAAAGCACTCGAGCCCTTCCATCGTATTCCATCCAAAGTTGTGCGCCACGCCTGCGGAGGGAGAGACGACGTTTACCTCTTCCCAAGCGCCCTGACCCACGTCGCCGATGTAGACCTGGTCGGCGACCTCGTCAAACGAGAAACGCCACGGGTTCCGCAAACCGTACGCCCATATCTCGGGACGTGCCGTCGGATGCCCGGCGAACGGGTTGTCACCCGGGATCGCATACGGCGATCCTCCATCCACGTCGATGCGTAGGATAGTACCGAGCAGGGTCGTCGAGTCTTGCCCGTGCCCGAGTGGATCACCACCATCGCCCCCGTCACCGAGACCGATATACAGCGTTCCATCGGGACCGAACACCAGGGAACCGCCGTTGTGGTTGCTGAAGGGTTGCGCCACCTGGAGGATAGTCGACGCGGACGTCGGGTCGGCTACATCGGGATCGGCCGATACGGAGTACCGGACCACGCGCGTATCGCCATTGTTGTCCGTGTAGTACACGTAGAAGAACCCGTTCGTCGCGTAAGACGGATGAAACGCCAAGCCTAACAGCCCGCGCTCCCCTCCGCTCTGCACGATGGCGGTGATATCGAGAAACGGCTGCGTGAACAACGTGTCGCGAACGATTCGGATGCGACCCGGTTGTTCGACGATGAATTGGCGCGCGTCTCCGCTCGGTGCGGTCAGCGCCAGCGGGCTGTTCAATCCGGTCGCCACCACCTGGACCGCCAGCGCCTCCGGTAACGGCGGGCCACAACAATCGGCTTCCTCGCTACAGGCAACTGCCGAAAACATGACTCCAGAAAGGAGCAGCGCGAGAGCGGGCCATCGACTATCGACCATCGACTATCGACTTCTTGACCATCGACTGTTGTCACGAAAACGCACTGAGTCCCGTCGCCGCCTGCCCCAACACGAGCGTGTGGATGTCATGCGTCCCCTCGTAGGTGTATACGCTCTCGAGATTCGTGAGATGGCGCATCGATTGATACTCGGCGAGGATTCCGTTCGCGCCCAGTAATCGCCGAGCTTCACGCGCGCACTCGCATGCCATATTCACGTTGTTCCGCTTGGCCAACGATACCTGTTGCGGCGTCATCGCCCCCGCGTCTTTCAGTCGCCCGAGTTGCACGCAGAGGAGCTGCGCCTTGGTAATCTCCGTCAGCATGTCCGCTAAACGGGCCTGTTGCAACTGGAAGCCACCGATCGGCCGGCCGAACATCATCCGGTTCTTGGAGTAGCTCACCGCCTCATCGAAACAGGCCATGGCCGCGCCCACCGCTCCCCAGGCAATCCCGTACCGCGCTTGCGTGAGACACATCAACGGGCTCTTGAGGCCGCCGCTGCCCCGAAGGATGGCATCTTTCGGAACGCGCACGTCTTGCAACACCAGCTCGCTCGTGTCGGAGGCCCGGAGCGAGATCTTGCCCTTCTGATCTTTCGCCGTGAAACCGTGCGTATCTGTCGGCACGATGAAGCCCCGAATCGACTCGACATCGTCGAGGTCTCCGGTCTTCGCCCAGACAATTGCCACCTGGGACGACGACCCGTTGGTAATCCACATCTTGGCACCATTCAAGACCCACCCATCACCGTCTTCTCGGGCAGTCGTGATCAGGCCCCCTGGGTTCGACCCGAAGTCCGGCTCGGTGAGTCCAAAACATCCGATCACCTCACCGCTGGCCATCTTGGGCAACCACTCCTGCCGTTGCTCCTCGCTCCCGAATGCATGGATCGGATACATGGCGAGCGCCCCCTGCACCGACGCGAACGATCGCACGCCGCTGTCACCACGCTCCAGCTCCTGCATGATCAACCCGTACGCTACGTTGTTCAGCTCGGCGCAGTCGTATTTCGCGGGCAGGTTGGCCCCGAACAGGCCCAGCTCCGCCATTTCGGGCACGAGTTCCGTCGGGAACCGCCCCTCGATGTAACACTCGCCGATGATCGGCATGACCCGCTCGTCTACCCAACGCCGTACCGTATCGCGAACTGCACGTTCCTCTTCACCCAGCAGTCCGTCAACATCGTAGAAATCCACCCCTTGAAACGCCATGCCTACTCCTCCCTAGCACTCCACCATAGTGGGCCGCACCGACCGAATATCGCGTCTTGCACGCGGCTCGATACCGACCTCGCCGGCCTTCTTCCGAAACATCGGCCCGTGGTCGAGTCGCAGCCCCGATTCAACTTGCCATTGATGTACCATCTCGTGCAGCAGCGTGTGACGCACCTCCTCCCACCCGTCCCGTCGGATGTGGCCCAGTCCGATGGCAATCTCGACCGGTGTGTTCATGGCCGCACACACGGACAACTCTCCCAAACGTGTCCGCATCCTCGTCGATACCCGGATGGCTATCGTAGTCAACTCGCCGCCGAAATGTTCGGCGTTCAACTCAGCGTGCATTTGCCGAAGCTGCGACACGAAACGGGTGTCGCCTCGTTCCGGACGGCGGCGGCGTTGGCTGCCCACGAAAGCTTCCACCGGAAAGTCCACGATCGTTCGCTGCGCCGCCCGGCGCCGCCTCGAACCGCTCATGGCACTCACGAACCTGACGATCGCGCTCAGCACATGGTCGGAGGCATACGCGAAGCCCCGGTGCACCCGCAGCATGCGTCGCCTGGTGACCGTTACCAAGACCGTACGATTTGCGTGGACCTCGACGCCGGCCACGCCACGTAACCCCAGCCGCTCCAAGCGGCTCGTCAGCAGCGCCGCATCGGCCGCTTCAGCCTGCCGCTGCGATCGCCTGCGCTTCATGTACTCCCGGGCGAGCAAAATGATTTACGTCGCTTCGCCTGAAGCGCCCGTTCTCAGTCTCCCAACTGTATTGCTCGACGGTAACCGATTCGTCGTCGATCACTATGCGATGGAACGCCGGGACATAGTCGCCGCGAAGCAACGACGAGACTGTCCCGGTGCACGAAACTACGATCCGGCCCCCAAGCAAGTTGGCATTGTGATGATGATCGTGCCCGCACAGGATGAGTTCGGCACCGCTCCCCGACAGCATCCGTTGCGCGCGTTGCCAATGGGCAAATCCCATGCGGTGGGTGAGCATCCCTCGCAAGACATTGTGATGAAGCACGAGTACCCGGGCTTGTCCCGGCTTTGCTTCGGCGAACGTCTGACGGATGCGGGCGCCTTCCCTAACCCGAAGATGGCCCTTCACCGCAAGATCCCGGGGTTGCAGTGTCAACGAACCCCAGGCAAGACCGTGGGCCGTCAACGCGCTCACGACCAGCGCTTCCGGAAACTCGGTCGTCGGCGCGAGGACGGGTCCAAAGTACTGCGCGAATCGCTCGTATTTGGCGTCGGAACCGAACGGGACCAGCGGCCGCTTCCACCACTCGACGTCGTGGTTGCCCGGAACCACGTGTACCGGTGCGGAGCGCTCGAGTTCACGAACGAACCCGCGCGCCGCCTGGAACTCGCCGTGGCGGGCCCGGTGGGTGAGATCGCCCGTGAGAACGATCAGGCGCGGATCCAGGTCGGGAACGAGGTCTTCCACCGCACGGACCTGGCGGAGATCGGCGTGGAGGCCAAAATGTGGATCGGACAGGTGGACGATGCAGAAACTCACGGCCGGCCGGCTATTGCAGGTGTTGGTTGAGCACCCGGCGCACGACCAGGTTGACCAAGATATACCACGCAATCACCGACATGGCGCCGACCATCCGGGATGTGGGATCCCGCGGCATCGCCAGGGCCACATAGAGCGCCAGCCCTACCGTGGTGACGGCCGCGACGATGCGGGCGATGCCCCCGGCGCGACGTGCGATGTCCTGCCGGCATTGGCGACACAAATCGCCCAACGGCAGTTCGATCTGCCGGTGACACCTGGGGCACTCTTCCTCAACTAAGACGCCGAAGAACGGCTTCCGTGAATTCGGTGGTCGAAGCATTGCCGTGAAGATCCGGGGTGAGTGCCGAGCCGTCGGTGATCGTGTCCTGAATCGCGGCGCGGATCTGATTCGCTTTCTCCATTTCGTCGATATGGTCGAGCATCAAACATGCGGCGAGCATGAGCGCGGTCGGATTGGCGATGCCCTTACCTGCGATGTCGGGAGCCGATCCGTGGACCGCCTCGAACAACGCCGCCCGATCGCCGATGTTGGCGCCCGGTGCCATGCCGAGTCCGCCCACCAACCCTGCAATTTCATCACTCAAGATGTCGCCGAACATATTGGTCGTCACTATCACGTCGAATTGTGTCGGATCCAACACGAGCTTCATGGCCGCCGCATCGATGATGACATCGTCGACCTCGACCTTGCCGCGGAATTCGGACGCGACCTCACGGCCGACATCGAGAAACAACCCGCTCACCGCTTTCAAGATGTTCGCCTTGTGGCAGATCGTGACCTTTTTCCGGCCGTGTTTGACGGCGTACTCGAAGGCGTACCGAACGGCACGCTCACATCCCTGCCGCGTGACCACGGCGGTTGATTGGGCCACGGCGCGAGGATCGCCACCGATCGGAATGAAGGTCTCGAATCCGACGTACAGTCCTTCGGTGTTCTCGCGAACGAGCACGATATCCACGTCTTCGTAGCGGCCGCCGGGCACCATGGTCTTGGCCGGCCTCACGTTGGCGTAGAGGTCGAACTCGCGCCGGAGCGCAACGTTGACCGACCGGAAACCGGTTCCGACCGGAGTGGTCAACGGGCCCTTCAGCGCGATGGACGTATGGCGAAAGCTCTCGACCGTGGCATCGGGTAACGGTGTCCCAGTCTCTTCCAGCGCCGTGACACCTCCGAGTTGCACATCCCACTCGATGGCGGCGCCGGCGGCCTCGAGCACGTGCAGCGTGGCGTCGGTGATTTCGGGTCCGATACCGTCGCCGGGAATCAGCGTAACGCGGATGCTCACGGACGAATCGGCAGGAACTCGTCGAGAGCGATGCGGAGTGCCTCCCACGGGTCGTCGGCCACACCGTAGGCGCTACCGAACCACACCACCGTTTTCTGCCGGACGTCAACTACCGAGACCGTGAACTTCACCATCCCCCCTTCGAGGGTGGTATCCGTCGGCTCTCCGAAAATCACCGCCGCCGGCACCAACGCTATCCGCTCACCGACCAAGCCAATGAGGTTGCGCATGTTGCTGATCAAGGGATCAGGCACTTTCTGGATCGCGGGGTCGCGAAGCACCGAGGCACCGATCCGGTCGGGATCGCGCAGCATCCCCGGCGCGCGGTCGGCGGCGCGGCGCAGTGCCTCAGGGAAGACCCAATCGACTTCGGGCACCCGTTCGAGCAGGAATTCCTCGAATAGGCTATCGGCCCGCAGCATCCGATCTTCTCGACCCCCCAAAGCCTCGTTCCAACCCAGCTCTTCCAGCGCGACCATGTAGGTCACGGGGAACACTGCCACCTTCCGACCCGCATAGGACGCACCGGGAAGCGGTCGGGTCTCCGGCTGGACCAACGGGTCGGATTCGGGGTTGCTACTGCACCCCAACACAAGAGCGATAATGACGAGAACTAGTTGTCTTGCCATGAGGGATCCCGTTTTTCGAGAAACGCTGCCACGCCCTCCATCGGGTCGTCCAGCGTCATGAGGTCGCGGAGGTAGAGATTCTCAGCTTTGTAGAGGGCCTCTTCGTAGCCCGAATAGTACGATTCCGTTTGGGCCCGTTTGGCCAGCTGCAACACGGGCCCCGATTTGCTCGCCAATTGCGCGACAAACTTGCCGAGACCCGCGTCGAACGTGTCGTCGGGAAGCACACGGTTCACCAGGCCGTAGGACAACAATTCGGCCGCCGGGATCTCGTCACCGGTGAGAATCCACTCCATGGCCTTGCGCCGGGGTGCCGCCCGGGGCAACACGACGGCCGCCAGCGGCGGGAAGAGACCCAGGTTGATTTCGGGAACGGCAAAGCGTGCTGACTCGGACGCCACCACGAGGTTGCATCCGATCGCTAGCTGGAACCCGCCGCCAAACGCCACCCCCTCAACCGCAGCCACCGCAATGACGTCCAACATGCGAATGGTCTCGAAGATTCTATGGAACACTTGAAGGAGGCGCGCGACCCGCTCGCGCGTGTGTTCGCTCATGTCGATCCCGGCACTGAACGCCTGAGGATTACCGCGAACGAGCAGAACCTTGAGGCCCTTCCGGCCGCGCAACTCGAGCAACGCGGCATTCATCTGTTCCATCATATCGATGTTCATCACGTTGAGCGGCGGGCGTTTGAGCGTCAGCGTGGCAACGCTCCCCTCGAACGTGAGATCGACGTGTTCGTATTGCACCGGGACTCCTCGCGCCGTTGGGTTGGGGGATTGGCAAACACTACGGGTGACCGAACCGCGCCATGCCCGAGGGCGCTTCAATGAAGCGTGAGACCCCCGTCCACTAAGATAACCTGCCCGGTGATGTGGCGAGCATCGTCTGAGCAGAGGAAAACGACCACGTTGGATACGTCTTCCGGATCGGCAATCCGCCCGAGTACGGACTCCTGCTTGGCGTCCTCGATGATCTCGGACGGCAGCATGCGGAGCAGCTCCGTATTGACGAATCCCGGCGCCACAGCGTTCACGTTTATGTTGTAGGCGCCGAGGTCCACGGCGGCGGCTTTGGTGAGCCCGACCAGCGCGGCTTTGCTCGCCGTGTAGTTGGCAATGCCGAACCCCGGCTTGTAGGCCTGGTGAGAGCTGATACTCACGATCTTGCCGTACCGCTGCCGCCGAAGGTGCGGTGCAACGGAGCGGATACAATGGAACGAACCGGTGAGATTCGTGTCGATCACCTCGCGCCACGCATCATCCGTCATCCGCCACAGCGCGCCGTCATGAGCGATTCCCGCATTGTTCACCAGGTAGTGGACGCCCCCCAATTCGGCCACGGCCCGTTCGATGAAGTCGGCGACTGCGCCCGAGTTCCGGACGTCGCAGTGCTCGCTATACACCCCGACGCCGCAGGCCCGCAACGTCGTCTCCGTCATCAGCGCCTGGGCGGCAATGTCGCGCTCCGGAAGCTCGATGTAGTTGAAGCCGATGTTCACGCCGCGGCGCGCAAAAGCCAGGGCTATTTCGCGACCCAACCCGGATGCGGCCCCGGTGATGATCGCGGTGTGGCCCTGCATCTCACGCCGCGCAACAGGCTCGTCTTGCTCGTGTTCGGCGAGCATGGCGCCGGATTCTCGACGGGAAGGGTCGAAGGCGGAAGGATCCGAGCTGAACGGAATGACACCCTCGTTTGTTAGGGGCGGTAGAACGTACGGCGTACGGCGAGCGCTAGCAACTCATTTCACCGTCACGTGCTCTTCCGCCTCGACAGATGATTGACCGCCGCCGCGGAGCGCGCGTCGCACTGCCACCGACGCCTCGAAGATGAGCCACAGTTCGAGAACGAAAATTATCCCCCCCACAGCCAGCAGCATGACCTGACTGTCAGTCCAATACCGCATCAGGTTCATGACCATGGCCCACGTGGTCATCACCAGAAGGAAGGCCATCGGTATGACCGTCACCCAGATTGGCCGGCCCAGCCTATGCAAGAACAGGGTGATGACCAGCAGGCTGAGCGCGCCGGTAAGTTGATTGGTGGTCCCGAAGAGCGGCCAGAGGCGCATGCCGCCGGCACCCCGGTCCACCGCGAGCGCCAGGAGCGCGCAGGTGGACACTGCGATGAACGTCGCGAACCACCGGTTCTGCGCAATCTTGATCTTGTACTCGGCCCCCAACTCGGAAATGATGTAGCGCTGCAGGCGGACGCCGGTATCCATCGTCGTCGCCGCAAAACTGATGACCACTACGGCGGCGAAATTGACGGAAAACTCCTGCGGCAGTCCGACACCCTGCGCCAAAACACCTACGCCGTTGACGAACGCGGTCGTAGCCCCTGCCGATGCGCTCGCCCACGTCCCATAGTGCTCATGCCACCCGTCGAGCCCGGCGTAGATGGCGAATCCCGCGGTCGTAGCCAGAATCGCCGTCAGTGCCAACAAGCCTTCACCGATCGCGCCACCGTACCCCACGTACCGCGCGTCGGTCTCCTTATCGAGTTGCTTGGATGACGTGCCCGATGCCACCAGGCCGTGAAAACCCGAGATGGCGCCGCACGCGATCGTGATGAACAGGAGCGGGAACCAACTCGGCGCATCGGCCGGCAGGTTGGTGTTGATGGCCGGCGCGACGACGTCGGGGTTGGTCAGAATCACCCCCATGAAGATGATTCCGAGCGCAACGAAAAGCTGATGGCTGTTCACGTAATCCCTAGGCTGCAACAGCAACCACACCGGAAGCACACTTGCGAAAAACGCATACACGAACAGCAGGATGACCCAACCGGCTCGGATGCCGTCGACCTGGGCCGCAACAGCCGCCACGACCGCGTCGCCGCCGGCCGCTGCTTGCTGCGTCGCTGTCGGGGCAAACCCAAAAAAGTCGGGGAGCGAGAACGGCACGTACTGCCCCAGCCAAATCATGATGTACAACACTGCGAGGGCACCGAGCGACGGCCAGAGCAACCCGACCCTGACGCGATAGATCAACAAACCCACCACTAGCGCCACCACCAGTGACCCCCAGACGGGCAACACCGAGCCTGGGTTCCCAATGAATAGGTTCGCAATCACGACGGCGAACACGGCGTTGACGAGAAGGAGTAGGAAAAAAATTATCAGCAAAAAGAGCACTTTGGCGCGGCTACCGACGATCGTCGCGGCCAGGGTGCCGATCGAGTTTCCTTTGTGTCGCGTCGAGATCCACAGCGTGCCGAAGTCGTGGACGGCACCGGCAAAGATCGTCCCCAGCACGACCCATAAGAATGCCGGAAGCCAACCCCAGATGACGGCGATCGCCGGCCCCACGATCGGAGCCGCGCCCGCCACCGACGTGAAGTGGTGCCCAAATAGCACGTGACGGTTGGTGGGGAGATAGTCGACGCCATCCTCGAACTCGTGAGCCGGCGTGACAAAATCCGGATCGAGTCGGTAGATGAAGCGGGAGATGTAGCGGGAATAGATGAGATACCCACTCGAGAACGCCATGATTCCGACTACGAGGAGGGCGATGGAACTCACGGGGACGGACCTCTCAAAATGGACGGGATAATCTATCCGGGGAGCCGCCTAGACGTAATGCACACGTCGCACCCCCACTTGCCCCCTCTCCCGCAAGGAGATGGGACAATCGGGGTTACAACACCACGGTGACCGTGGCGCTCGGCGTACCTTCGCCGGCCTGGTTCGCCGCGAACACGCGGAAGTGGATCTCGACGCCGCGCAGTTGATTGCTGAACAACTGCTCCGTGTCGGTCGAGGTACCATCCGATGCACCCAGCCCAGGCAGAGGGGTTTCGAACCTTCAAAGGAGTGTTTCGAAGATCAGAATCACTCAATCGGAACCCCGAAGCCCGTTATGCCTTCGCGGCTGACCGTAGCACGCGTTGTTGGGCGGCGGGCAAGCCATCCTTGTCGACCGACTCTACCCCTCGAACGCATCCCCCGGGATGGCCGCTATGAGTTGCCGCAGTCCATCGAGACCGTGTGGTTCGGCCTCGAGTCGCGGCA
>SMVA01439053.1_pt1 | contig 11291 bp, 11 predicted proteins | sample 2456451 | NCBI WGS metagenome assembly SMVA01 (sample SAMN11095933, study PRJNA526329) | marine sediment metagenome | biome: Marine sediment; feature: Surficial sediment; material: Deep marine sediment; isolation source: Hadal surficial sediment | place: Pacific Ocean | collected 2014-05 | depth...
ACGTCGTTCAGGCCGCGCCGGATCCAATAAGCACCGAGCCATGCGAGCGCTACGAGACCGCAATCCACGCTGATGTGGAGGCGGCGCAGGGCGATGGGGTCGAAACGCGTCATCGACAAGATCCGTCCGACAAGTGGGGCTTCATCGTGGATCGGCTCCGAAGCCTCTCGGCTTGAGGCAAGCGATGCCGCAAGATCGCGAAATCCGGAGCAAAGCCGGTCGCCTGGCCCGGGACGCCTGCCCAGCCCGGTGGCGTGGCTCGAGAAACCTGCAGCCAGCAGGCCCGAAGCGACGTCCAGCGTCAACGCGGCGTGCCTCGGTTCTTCGACCGGGCGCAGCTGGCGGGCGTGCGCCCGTGGACCGGCCGTGCCGCGTCCGCACCCGAAAGCGCTACTCCCGATCGACCCGGTCGTACTCGCTATAGGTAACGCCCACCAGCGACGCGAGACGCCCGGCCCCGTACCACACCTGGCGCAGAGCGTTCACGATCTCACCCCGACCGCGCAGCGAAGACGGCAAGGTGAGCAGACCGCCCTTGAGGATGCACCAGAAGGCATTGGTGGCGATCCACAGGTCGGAGTGCTGGCGCGGCTCCCGCCGGCGTGCGATCCAACCGCTGGAGCAACCGACGCGCCAGGACCGCTGGAAGAGCCAGCGGCGGTTGGCGCGATCGCTCTGGATCCATTCGTGCACCATCGCGAAATCGGCCCAGACGATGCGGAAGTTAGCGCGGGCGAAACGCTCGAAGAACTCCGAGTCCGAGCCTCCGATGAACGCCATCCGTTCATCGAAGAGTTGATCCATCTGGGCCATCGACGAGCAGCGCACCAGGACGTTGTGGGTATAGGCGTATCCGATACGGGTGCCCGTGGTGTGACGCGGCAGGTCGAACAGGCGGCTGCGTACGATCCAGTTCGGCGCTGTGGGCGGAAACACGGGGCGAACGGGTCCAGCCACCGCATCGGCGTTGCGGTTTTGCTGGACGCGCAGCAGCTCCGCGAGCCAATCACGATCCGGAACCTCATCATCGTCGATCAGGGCCACGAAGTCCGCCTGGCCGAGCGAGACCGAGAGCGCCCGGTTGCGCGCCTGGGGGATGCCCCGGCGCTTCTCGACCACGTACACGAGCGGCGCCGTGAGCCATTCGCGCGCCCCTTCACAGACGGCGCGTGCCGACTCGTCGACGTCGTTGTCGACCACCACGATCCGCAGCTCGGGACGGTTGGTCGTGAAGCGCAGCTGCTCGATGCCACCGAGCAAACGCATCAGGCTCGCGGGGCGACGGTAGGTGACGATGCAGACGTCCACGCGCAACGGCTGGCTGCCCAGCGACGCATTGGAATCGGGAGTGGCATGTCGGTCAGGCATCGATCCGACCCTGCTTGCGAAGCTGATCGCGGATCCAGCGGTAGGTCCGCTCGAGACCCCGCTCGAGCGTCACCAGGGGCACCCAGCCGAGCGTCTGCCGCAGCCTGGTGTTGTCGCTGTTCCGGCCGCGGACACCCGTAGGCTTGTCCAGGTTGTAGCGTTTCTTCAACGACTTCCCGCCGATTTCGCAGACGATGTCGACCAGCTCGTCGATGCTGAGCATGCGGTCCTGGCCGAGATTGAGCGGATCAGGTGCTCCGAAGCCATCAGGCGCTGCAGACCCTCGACACAGTCGTCGATGTAGCAGTAAGAGCGGGTCTGCTTGCCGTCGCCCCAGATCTCGATCTCATCGTTGTCCTGAGCAAGCGCAACCTTGCGGCAGATGGCGGCCGGCGACTTCTCACGTCCTCCTTCGTAGCTGCCGAGCGGGCCGAAGATGTTGTGAAAGCGGACGACCCGGGTCTCGAGTCCGTAGTCCTCGGTGTAGTGGCGGCATTGCCGCTCCGAGAAGAGCTTCTCCCAGCCGTAGCCGTCTTCCGGATCCGCCGGATATGCCTGCTCTTCCTGGAGCGGAGTCACATCGGGATCGTCCTGGAGACAGCCGGGATAAACGCAGGCCGACGACGTGTAGAGATAGCGGCCGACCTGGTTCTGCCGGGCCGCCTCGAGCATGTGGATGTTGATCAGCACGTTGTCGTGCATGATCACGGCCTTGTTGCTCTCGATGAAGCCGATGCCGCCCATGTTGGCGGCCAGGTTGTAGACCTGGTCGACGTCGCGCGTGGCCTTCTGGCAGTTCTCCCAACGACGCAGGTCGAGCAGCTCGAATTCGTCGGCCCGGGTCGACTCGAACTCGGGTTGCTTCACATCGACACCGCGCACCCAATGGCCTTCGGCCTTGAGGGCGCGGGTGAGGTGATGTCCAATGAATCCACCGGCACCGGTCACGAGGATGCGCGCCTTGTCCGCCATCAGTTCCGATTCTTTCTCAACAGGAAGTGATAGAGAAATCGCGAATTGCCGATGAGGTACCGACGCCAGAGCCGGCGCGGTTCACTCGCCAGACGAAACAACCACTCGAGGCCCAACCGTTGCATCCAGCCGGGAGCCTGGGACTTCGACCCCGCAATGAAGTCGAACGCCGCACCCACGCCCACCATGACGCAAGACAATCGATCGCGATGGGCCGCCATCCACAGCTCCTGCTTGGGACAACCGAGCCCCACGAACAGGATGAGGGCGCCCGAGACTTCGATGACATCGCAGATCCGGGTGTCTTCGTCGGACGACAGCGAACGGAACGGAGGACTCCACGCGAACGGGATGTGCAGATCCGGATCGAGCTTCAGGACCTTCTCTTGGACCGCCATCACCACCTCGGGCCGCCCCCCGTAGAAGCCGACGGCAATTCCGGACGCAGCCGCACGCGAGCACAGTTCGAGCATCAGCAGGGGCCCATAGACCCGGGTCGCATTCTCGACGCCCAGGGCACCGAGGGCCCGGACCAGAGAAACGCCGTCGGGCGTGACGCGATCGGCCGAGTTGACCTTCCGGAGCAGGTTCGGGTCGTCGAAACATTCCATGACCATGTGGGTGGTCGCACAGCACACCATCCCACCGGAGTCGGCTGCAACGAGATCGAAGATCGCGTCACTGGCCTCGGCATAGCTGGTCGCATCCACGCGCATTCCGAGAATGCGACGCGACTGGAACCGTTCCGAGCGATCCGGCACGCTGCGCTTGCGACGCCGCTCCCACCCATCAGTGATGGGGAGTGACGATTCGGAAGCATTTCCGCCCGGGTTCGTCGTGAGATGCGCGCGCGTCATACCTTCAGAGGTATCGGTCGGATGTACGCTTCGGTTGAGATGGAAACGCCTGGAACCCGTCCGGCGCGCTCAGGCATCGGTCTGCCAGAGAGACGTGTCGACGCCGTAGATCTGGGCCAGCCGGTCGAGGTCCGGGCGCAGCTCTGTGAGCACGCGCGCCCGCTGGCTCGGGCTGAGACGCCCGGTCGCGGGCTCGGCGCGCCGGTCGCCACGGACGCGGGCGCGGCCCAACCGGCGGAACCTCCCGGAAACCCGCTCCAGCCAGCTCTTCGGACGCACTTCGGTGGGCTGACCGACCCCGGGGAAGGCGTTATAAGGGTCGATCTCCAGAAACAGGCAAATCCGCCGGAGCTCGGTCAGGGGATCGCTCCGGAGATCTTCGAAGCGCATCAGCAGGAAGTCCTCACGCGGAAAGTGCTCGCGGTAGCAGTCGAGCTGGGCGGCGTAACGCGAAGCTTCGATGTGCTGGGTGACGACACCGTCCGCGACACTCCGCTCGATTGAACCCTCTTCCCAGGCCCGTGCGTGCTGGATCTCGATTCGCTCGATGGGATCGCGCATCAGGTAGACGAAGCGAAAGCCCGCCGGAGTCTGGGCGATGCGGCTGGCCGGGCTGGGCACCGAGGGGTGCATCGTGTACTCGGACGTCGCCTCAATGGCGATCCGCTGATCGGGCTCTCGGAAGTCCCAGAGGCTCCGATACCACTCGACGCCCAGGTCCCACTTTCGGTCGTCGGTGAAGAAGCGCGGCTCCTTGACCCGACAGCAAAGGACCTGGGGATGGGTACCGAGTTGACGAAAGAGGGTCGCCGTCCCCGAGCATGCGGCGCCGATGATGAGTGCAAACCGCTTTTTCATCCCCGCACCTGCTCAGTCCGGGAACCAGTAGCTGGAGAGCACGGACACGTACGCAAGCCCGTGGGAGACCCGCTGACCGTTCAACATCAGGGCCAGCAACACGGCTCCCGATGCGGCGACCAGACACGCGCGTCGCTCCCCCTGCTCGTCGGAAGACGGCTCGGTCTGCTGGAGACGTTCGATGCCGAGACCGATCAGCAGCCAGAAGATCGGGTAGTAGCGGGCGAAGTAACGAATGTGTGGATAGGCAAACAGGACCATCGGGATGACGCCGACGAAGCTGACCCACAACAAGCGTTCACGGTCGTCCAGCCCGACCCCGGCGCGACGCCGGGCCCAGACGAGGACCGGAACGGCCAGCCAGCCCCAGGAGAACAGCCAGCCAATCTTGCGGATACCGCGCGCCACCGACAGCGCGACGAAGTCGAGGTAGGCCAGTCCCGGGGCGAAGACGACGTCGCTCATGGAGTTCGCGCCCGGGAAGGCGCGCTGGAAGTAGACCTCGGGCTGCAGCCAGGGGTTCGGACCCGGCGTGTGTTGCAGCGGGGCCACCAGCGATGCGTAGTGCTGGATGAACGTGGCGAAGCCGCGGCTCGTCCCGCCGTCGTACCCGAAGTAGTAGTTCCACCCGATCAGCACGAGCCCGGGGGCCAGCAGAACGACCAGCGACACAGCGAAGCTTGCCAGCAAGTGGACGGCAGGCCCACGCCCTTCGTCTCGTGTCTTCCATACCAGCCAACCGACCAACGCCACCGAGACCAACAGCATCTCGATCTTGCAAAGAGCGAGCAGGGCCAGCAGGCTTCCCAACAGCCAGACCGGCGCGCCCGAAAGCCCAGCGGCCAGGGTCAGGAACAGGAAGCCACCCGTCACCAACTCACTCGAGAGCCAGAGGAACGGAAACTGGGAGCTGAAGAGCAGCAAACCGTAGACGGCGAAATGGATCGGGTCCCGCAGCAGGAGCGATCCGAGCCAGGCCGCGGCTCCAACCCAGAAAAGCATGGCGGCGATGCGGAGTACTTCGTGAAGCTCGACGGAATCGGGAACGAAGGGGCGCAAGCCGATCACGACGAGCTGGGAGGTGAAGGCATAGGACGGCGCGGGGTAGGAGGGACCGCTGAGACTGGCGTCCACCAGGCGCGCCTGGTCGTAGACGGGGGTCTTGGGATTCTCGAGCAGCACCACGGCAACGGCTGCCGCCAGCGCGAGCCACAGGACCGGCAGAGCGAGGCGAGCGACGCCGCCCAGAGACGGAGCCGACGAAACGGCATCACCCGCTGTAAAGAGCCGAACGCGTTGCATCGATACTGGATATCGGCATCGGACGAACGCCAATTGAGACACAGATCACGGCGAGTCAGCAAAAGAGGGGGCCGGTAGGCATGAATCGCGTGAGCTCCGCGCTCGCCGCCCTGATCCTGGGGCTCGCTTCCGCGGGTTGTGGGCAGGAAGAGCCGCTGCCGCAGACAGGAGCGCGGCTCACGGCCGAACGGGCCGCGCTGAAGAAACTACTCCTCCCCATGCTCCGGCTCGAAGGAACCCGGCTGGCCCGCGAGGCCCAGGCCCTGCTCACAGCGCTTCCCGACTGTGACTCCATCGAGAGCCAGGCGCCCAATGGCGACTTCGCCGCCCTGCGAGAAGGTCTCCACTGCTCCAAAGCGGGTGAAAATTCCCCGCTCACGGACGACTGGCCCGTCACGCTTCAATGGCCGCTCGAAACGGGGGGCACGATCGAAGCCCGCTTGCGTCACGGCCCGAGTGGAGAGATCGAAATCGAAGCCCGCCTCCCCAGGCCCGAGGCCAACGCGCTGCCCGCGCTGCTGATTCCGGCGGCCAAGCCGGTCGGGCCCGCAATCCTGAGCAGCCGGGAACGACTGCTCCACGCCCGCTTCAGACCCGCAGGCGGCATCCAGATCGCGCGTCTGGTGAAATCGGGCAGCCAGGCGGACCAGCTGTTTCGCTTGAAGAGCGCCCTCTTCTCCGGTGCCGTCCTGGACGGGACCTGGGAGAGCGCCATCTACCTACCAGCCCGACCGGGCGCACTCACCCGCGCGGCGCTTGCGCTGGGGTTTCAGCAACGCAGCCTGGCCACGGCAGCCATGGAGCATTTCATCGAGGACCTGCGCAAGACCTGGCCGGTCACCCGAACGCCCTTCGCCTTCGGGCTCGCCACGGGCGCGTGCCTGCTCGACATGAACGTCCTGCCCGGACTCGCGCCGTGTTACCTGGCCACCGATCGGGCCATCGTCGTCGGCTGGAACCCGGCGAGCCTACGGCTGGCACTGGAGCCGCAGGGCCCGCTGGACGACTCGGGCGCTGCGACCCTGGGCGAGCGCGGCGGCGTGTGGGTCGATCTCGACCGATTCGCCGAAGCAGACGCGCGCCTCGCCGCCGAGACCGGCGACACCCCGTCCACGCTCGTGCTGCCGTGGCGACGACTACGGATTGAACCCGAGACAAGCGGCGGCGACGTTCTGGTGCGGGTATGGCTCACGCTAGCGGAGGACTCATGAGCGCTGCTTCCGCCCTGGCCGGTTCGCGGCGACGCCTGTTCTTCCTGGTGGGTCTGTTGTTGCTCGCCCTCGCGTTCGGCGGGTACTCGTTGCGCCACGCCGGACGACAGCTCACCGTACTGAAGGCGTGCAATGCCGTGGAAGACGAAGATTGGGAGGAGGTCCTGCGGCTCACCGAACTGCACGTTGGCGCGAGCGAAACCGGGCGGGCAGCTGCGGAGTGCCGCTGTTTTGCGCTGCTCGCCAGCGGTGCCGCCGGCGAATGTTCCGAGCTGATGGACGAGGTGCTCGCGGATCCCGCCACTGTCCGCTGGGCGCCTTCGGCGCCGCTGTCGATCCACTTGATCCAGACCCGGCGAGACGAGGGTCGCGCCGCAGACGCCGCGAACCTCGCGCGCCGCGCCGGCCTCATGCATCCGACCGACCCGGATCTCTTCTTTCTCGAACTCGTGACGCGCAGTGCGGTCGAAGACGAGCAGCGGGTGATGCGTAGATTGACCCGGAGACTCGTGTCCGAAGGCGTCGCCGCAGTGCGCATGCGCGTAAGTCTCGCGACACGACACCTGCAACGCGGTGCTTACGACCAGGCCTTGGAGGTGCTCGGATCGGAGCCCCCTCCGGGCGCCGGCGACGCGCTGAGCCTCTGGTACGAGAATCGCGGCATGGCCCAGGCGAGCACCGGCGACTTGTCCGCACTCCGACAGACCTATGAAGGCTGGCGTGAGCGGGGCGGCGACCCCAGCGAGCTGCAGGCGCATTTCGCACTGACCTTGAGCCTGACCGGCCTCCAAAGCCCACCGATTCCCACCGTAGAACGGCTGCGTCGCGCGTTGGCGGACAGACCGGACGACAACCCGGGCGATCAGAGGATCGACGATGAGCTGACCGAACAGATCACGATCCGCTTGATCCTCACGTTGGCCAACGACGGTCGGCACGACGAATCCCTGGCGGTGTACGATCGTGGTCGCGAGCGTTTCGAGCTGGTGGGACTCTCCAGGGACGAGCTGCTGCGATCGGCCGCCCACCGCGAACTGGCGGATCTTCCGATCGAACAGCGTCGTGCAATGCTGCGCATTGAAATGACGCACCCGGTTCCGGGGGCGACGCTTTGGCTCTCGCCAGATCCGGACGCCCCCCTGGACTCCGCCTACGAACCGTACCCCCTCGTCGAAGACGAAGCGCTGCTGCTGGAACGGGTCGTCGGATTCGCTCCCCTGCGCTGGGTGCTCCGCGATGAGCTGGGCCGAACTCTCGCTTCCGGCACCCAGACCCTTCGTCCGGGTATCACCCACCGGCTTCGTATCGAGCCAGGAGTCGCGCGGGTTCCGAAGCAAGTTTCCGCGACCCGACGCCCAGCCGACGGGCGGCGTCGGGTCACTGTGCTCGTCCTCGATTGCGCCGATTGGCGGATCACCCAGTATCTGCGAACCCGCGGCGACCTGCCGGTCATCTCGGGACTGATCGAGCACGGTCACTCGGCCGTACTGCTGAGCAATCCACCACTCACCGCAGCCGCACTCGAGTCGATGGTGTGGCCCTTGCGCCGCTCCAACGTGTCCTTCATCGGACTCATTCACCGCTATGGCGTCGAGTTGGCGGGGCTCGCGTCTGTGGGCGACAACCCGCTGGCAGCCTTGTCGTGGCTGCTTCCCGAAGAGGCCGACTTCTTCCAGGTGATCGGCGCCGGACCGTTGTCGGCGGCCAACCTGCTCTTCTCCCACGGCGGAATCGACGCGGGGCGACACAGCGAGATCACCGGACCCAATGGACAGCGGCGGCGAATGACTCTCGGCACCAGCTCCCGCGACCTTCTCCCGAGCGAGCGCAAACGATTCCCGGACCTCGCAGCCGTCACTCGCGAACGGGACCGGGTGCACATCCGCACCATCGCCGCAGAATTCGATGCGGTAGAAGAGCTGGTAGAAAAAGGCGACGTCGACCTGATTGCCCTGCGGATCGAGCCCCTCGACATCTTGACTCATGCGCACTTCGCCCAGGCCGTCGCCAGCCGTCAAGATGACGGTCGTGCCCTGCTCTTCGAGATGTACCGTTATCTCGACGCGCGACTGGGCCGCATCGACTCCCTACTCGATGAAGACGACGTCCTGGTCGTGATGTCGGACCATGGCATCCGCACCTCGATGGAGCATTCGCCCTACGCCCTCTTCATCGCCAGCGGCGGTTCCATCGCAGCTGGGCACTCTGACGGCACCCCCGATCTGCGAGGCGTCCCGCGCGCGCTCGCCGACCTCTTCGGCATCGAGACCGTCTGGCCGGACACGGGCGTCGCCCCCTGGTCCAGCGTCCGGCTGGGGCCGCACGTGCTTGCAAAGGATGACGCGACACCCCACCCTGCTCCCGCATCGAACTGAAGATCGATCGCATCCGGGAGTGACTCTTGGTCCGCGTAGTGCTGATCCTTCTGGCGGGGGTAACGGGCATCTCGTTCGCCGCGATCTTCGTGCGGCTCGCCCTGCCGGCGCCCCCCATCGTGACCGGCTTCTACCGCATGTTGATGGCGACCGGAATTCTGTCGGTCTGGTTGTTGCTCTTCCGTCGGCACCTGGGGCTCACGCGTCGCGATACGCTGCTGGCTCTCACCTCGGGGCTCTGCTTTGGCACAGACCTGGCGCTCTGGCAGACATCGATCGTGAAGACAAGCGTCGCCTCCGCGACCCTGCTGGTGAATACGACACCCGTCTACGTGGGCCTCTTCACCCTGCTGGTGCTTCGACAACGGCTGCCTGCGCGCTTCGTCTCCGGCGCAGGCCTGGCCATGGCCGGCTCCGCGATCCTGCTGGGCATCTCACGCTCGGATCTCGATGACTGGAACGGAGCCCTGATGGCGCTGACCGCTGCCATCTTCTATGCCGGATACCTGCTGCTGATGACGGCGGCACGTCGCAGCGGCGAAGCCGTTTCCTTGCTCTACATGTCGAGCCTCAGCGCGACCGGCGTGCTCGGTCTCTACGCCGTCCTGATCGGCAACCCGTTCAGCGGTTTCCCGGCTTCGTCCTGGTTCGCCATGGCGGGTGCCGCCGTCGTCTCCCAGATCGGCGGCGTGCTGGGCATCGTCTGGGCGCTGCGCTTCGTTCCGACGACCGTGGCATCGGTCGTTCTGCTGGCTCAGCCCGTCGGAACGTCGCTGCTGGGCTGGTGGCTGCTCTCCGAGCCGCTCGCTCCGATCCAGATCCTGGGCGGCGTCACCGTGCTCGCCGGAATCGTCCTGGCCTCCCGGGCCACGGCCTCCCGGGCCACGGCCTCCCAGGCCCCATCGCCGGAGCGTCACGATTCGAAGCGCGGCACTTCCCACCAGGGATAGAAGTCCGGCATGTCCTTCGAGACTTTCATCTGGAAGTTCGCGGGTCGCTTTTCGAGGAAGCTCTGTACGCCTTCGTGGCCATCGGACGACTGCCCCATGTAGTAGATGGCGCGCGAGTCGACCTTGTGAGCCGCCATTGGATGAGCTTCGCCCAGCATCTTCCAGAGCATCTGGCGAGCCAGCGCCACCGACACCGCACTGGTGTTATCGACGATCTCCCTGGCCAGCTTCCGCGCGGTCGGAAGCAGTTCGTCCGGCGGCACGACGCGAGAGACGAGCCCGCCCCGAAGCGCTTCGTCGGCCTCGAACAGGCGTCCGGTGGCGACCCACTCCATTGCCTGGCTGATCCCAACGACGCGCGGCAGGAACCAGCTGCTACACGCCTCGGGAACGATACCCCGGCGGGAGAAGACAAAGCCGAAGCGCGCCTTTTCACTGGCGATCCGGATGTCCATGGGCAAGGTCATGGTGACACCCACACCCACCGAGGCACCATTGATCGCGGCGATGAAAGGCTTGCGGCACTCGTAGATGCGAAGCGTGATGATGCCGCCCCCATCGCGATGGGCCGAGGCCTCCTCGCGATCCGCGTGGTCGAAAGTTCCGCTGCCGCCGCCGAGATCCGCGCCTGCGCAGAAGCCGCGCCCCGCCCCGGTCACGATCACGACGCGAATCTCGTCGTTGGCATCGATCTCTTCGAGACACTCCAACAGTTCCTGACCCATCCGATCGCTCAATGCGTTCAACCGTTCGGGGCGATTCAAGGTCACGGTGAAGACACCGTCCTGCAGCTCGGTGATCAGGGTTTCGTAGGACATGACGCTCCTCGCTCTTTTCGATGCCCACGGGACGGGGCCGATGGAATCATCCGATCGGACCGTTGGGATGTTTCCACCGGGCCCACAGGACGGATGCGGTCCGGCATCATACATCACGCACCCGCGGGCCGGTCCAGCGAGCGTGATATGCTCCGCCTTGCCCCGCTCAATCATCGCGAAGCCCACGATGCGAATCGGAATCGTCAGCGACATGACCAACGTCTCGCGCATCGTAGAGCTATCCAACGAAGCCGCCTGCCTCGAGCACGGGATGCAGTTCTGCGACGGACCGCTGCATCTCGAATGGGCGGGGCGGAGGCTCGTCGTGGTTCACGATCCGCGCGAACTGACGCCCGGGCTCCTGAGCGGCTGCGACATCGCCTTGCACGGACACGACCACCGACACACGGTCGAGATGCGCGGCCAGACGCTGGTGATCAACCCGGGCGAATCTGCCGGGCACGTGAAGGGCTGCAGCACCGTGGGCATTCTCGACCTGATGAGTCTGCGGACGGAAATCCTGAACTTCTGAGGAGTCCTCGTGAGCTGGAGAAAAGAAGTCGAGGGGATCGAGCAGCGG
>SMVA01169170.1_pt1 | contig 11290 bp, 8 predicted proteins | sample 2456451 | NCBI WGS metagenome assembly SMVA01 (sample SAMN11095933, study PRJNA526329) | marine sediment metagenome | biome: Marine sediment; feature: Surficial sediment; material: Deep marine sediment; isolation source: Hadal surficial sediment | place: Pacific Ocean | collected 2014-05 | depth 0-1...
AAAAGACGGGTTTCACGCTTGGACTCACGAGGAAATTGCGCAGTTCGAAGCAAAGTACGACATCGGCACAAAAGAGCGGTTGGCATTTTCCCTTCTCCTCTTCACTGCTCAGAGGCGTTCAGACATCGTTGAAATGGGTCGCCAACACGTCAAGGACGGTTGGATGACTGTTATCCAGCAGAAAACAGGAAAGCGAATTGAAATACCGGTCCTGGACGAATTACAGCGTATTATTGACGCCAGCAAAACCGGCGACTTGACCTATTTGGTTACGAAGTACGGCAAAGCCTACGACAAAGACGGGTTTGGAAACTGGTTCCGTGACAAGTGCGACGAGGCTGGATTGCCACAATGTTCAGCCCACGGGCTCAGAAAGGCCGCTGCATCCCACCTCGCTGACATCGGATGTACGGTCCACGAGATCATGTCTATCACCGGACACAATACTATTACGGGGGTTCAGCCGTACACGAAAGCCGCTCAGCAAAAGCAACTCGCCGAACGGGTTCGTCAGCGTATTGATGGACAAAAATAGAACAAAATGTCCCAAACTCATTATGAAGTTTGGGACAAATCTCGAATAAGCCAAATAAATCAGTGGCTTAAAAAAGGGATGGTGGTGGACGCAGTCTGGCGCGAACCCGTCTCTGGACGATTTCCCTGTTTAACAGGGAAAAAACAGGGAATTTTGAAGAAACTGGCCTTATTTGAGCCCGTGATCACCGGTAAACAGCTGGAACTACTTAGTTTTCTGGAGAATTCCCTACGTGACATAACAGGGAATTTAAAGTTCAAAATAGGGAAATTATTTTGGGAAACAGGGAAGTGAAGTGCGGAATCAGGGCAGAGAATTTGCCTAAAATTTCCGATCAATAAAGACTTCTAAACGGCCGAATGCGGTCACTGCTTTAATTGGTTGGTCGCTGTCTCCTCAGCTTTCCGGTCGCGGAATCGCACACCCCTCGCTACGCCGTTACACATCGACGCTTAGTGCGGCATGAGGAGTTGCGCGGGTTCACGCTTGAAGGTCATACGCCCCCGCTTGAAACCGTAGATCGGAGGGGCCAGCTCGGCGACGGCGGCGCGGCGGTCCAAGCAGTCGAGTACCACGCAGTCCGCCGACTTGCCGACCTCAATGCCGTAGTCCGGTAACCCGATGAGTTCGGCTGGGCGCCGCGTTATCATCTCGAAGCATTCGATCGTGTCGTTGCGCTGACCCACATGGCAGATGTTGGCATAGAGGTTCGCCATACGGATCAGCGAGCAGTCGCCAAACGGCGTGAACGGGTTGAGCACATTGTTCGACGACAGTGAGCAGTTGACGCCATGGCCGAGCATTTTGTGGATCGGCACGACGCCGCGGATGATGTCGTGGTCGAGGTGGCGGCCCATCAGGTAGAGGTCGGTCGATGGCAGCACCGTCACGGCGACGCCGACATCGGCGAGACGCCGGGTAATCTCCTCGAAACGCGCCGGCGGCAGGGTCGACATCTGGGTGACGTGACCGACGGCCACACGCCCGCCATAGCCGTATTCCTCGGTGCGGTCGCAGACATGCTCGATGGTCATGCCTTCCGCAGTATGGCCAAAATCGAGATGCATATCGATGTCGACATCGAATTCGCGCGCCTGCTCGAAAGTCCAGTCGATCTGGCCGGTCGGTACACTGTCTACGTACGGCGCGCCGCCGATGACACGGCAGCCCCGCTTCAGACCTTCGACGATAAGTTCACCGGCACCCGGCAAATCGAGTAGTCCATCCTGGGAGAAGATGCAGATCTCGATATCGATCGCCCACTTATATTCCTCGATCAGCGGCAGGATACCCTCGAGCGAGCGCAGGCCGACGACGGGATCGACCTCCAGATGCGTGCGCATGTGCGTGGTACCCTGAAGGATGCACTTTTCCAGGGTGCGGATAGCACGTTGGCGCACCTCCTCGGGCTCGAAGGCCTGCTTCGCCTTGGCGACCTCGGCCATCGCTTCGGCAAGGGTGCCCTCCTCGGACTTGCAGCGGTCCAGGAGGCACGACTTGTCGAGATGGATGTGGGTCTCGACGAAACCAGGCGCAACGAGCCGGCCGTCAACGTCTATTTCCTGTCCATCAGCCGCCAGATTCGTGTCGATGGCGGCGAAGCGTCCCGCCTCGATACCGATGTCGACCGGCGGTCGGTCTTCATCGCCAGCGACCCGCGCATTGCGCAAAATGAGATCCATATCTTCCCCCCGGTTTAGACTGCCATCGAAAGGTTAGCGATAACGCCCGCGTCGGGCCAGCCACACCTCAGTGGCCGCTCCGGGCGAAGTCGAACGCCACCGGTGGCTATCGCGGCCAGCACAACCCGGCTAAACAATACCCTTCGGCGGATTTCTCGCCGATACGGCGGATCAAGGAGAGGCGCCCAAGACATGTTGCAATCGGCAAAAGGCATGCGCGGCATGGTTTCGTCCTCGCACCATTTGGCGGCCCAGGCCGGACTGAACGTGTTGCGCGACGGCGGCAACGCGATCGAAGCGATGGTGGCCGCCGCCGCGACCATCTCCGTGGTCTATCCCCACATGAACGGGCTCGGTGGCGACGGCTTCTGGCTGATCAGCACCCCGGAGCAGCGAGTGCCGCGGGCAATCAACGCAGTCGGCGCCGCCGGCGCAGCGGTCGACGAAGAATTCTACCGGCGCCATGGCCTAGACACGGTACCAATCCGCGGACCGCTCGCCGCCAACACATCGGTGGGAACCATATCCGGTTGGATGGCGGCGCTGGAAATCAGCGCCGGGTGGGGCGGCCGCATGCCCCTCGAGCGGCTGCTCGAGGAGGCGATTTATTATGCCCGCGAAGGCTGCCTGGTCACCGAAACCCAGTATCGCAACACCAGCGCAAAAAAAGATGTATTGATCGACGTGCCAGGCTGGGCCGACACATTCCTGATCGACGGCGTTGTGCCGGCCACTGGTGCTTTATTCAAGCAGCCGGCTTTGGCCAAAACCCTGGAGCGGCTGGCCACCGCCGGCCTCGACGACTTTTACCGCGGCGAGCTGGCGCGGGCGCTGGGGGCCGATCTGGCGCGCGCCGGCAGCCCGATCACCGCCGACGATCTCGCCCGTCAGCAGGCAGTGGAAACCGAGCCGCTCGCGGTCAAACTCGGGCCGGGTACCGCCTATAACGTGACGCCGCCCTCGCAAGGCGTTACCTCGCTGATAATTCTCGGCCTGTTCGACCGGCTCGATTGTGCCGAAGCGGAAGGTTTCGATCATGTCCACGGTGCGGTAGAGGCCTCCAAGCACGCCATTCTGACGCGCAACCGGTTTGTCACTGATCCCGTTTACATGACCCGTAGCCCTCAGGACTTTCTGTCCGATCGGGCACTCGACGAAATGGCCGGTCAAATCGACAAGAACCGGGCCATGGCCTGGCCAGCACCGAGCGTGCCCGGCGATACGGTGTGGCTGGGCGCGGTCGACGGCGAAGGCCGGGCGATCAGCTTTATCCATAGTATCTATTGGGAGTTCGGTTCCGGCGTGGTGCTGCGCGACACCGGGGTGCAGTGGCAAAATCGGGGCAGCAGTTTCTCGCTGAACAGCGATGAACAAAATTATGTGCTGCCCGGACGCCTGCCGTTCCACACCAACAATCCGGCGTTGGCGTTGCTCAACGACGGACGGGTGATGGTCTATGGCGCCATGGGTGGCGAAGGCCAGCCACAATCCCAGGCCGCCGTATTCACCCGCTACGCCTATTTCGGCCAGAGCGTGCAACAGGCCATCACGGCGCCGCGCTGGGTGCTCAGCCGAACCTGGGGCGCGCCGCGAACCGATTTACGGGTCGAAAGCCGCTTTTCCGACGAGGTCGTCGCGGCACTGCGCACGGCCGGGCACGAGGTCACTGTCGTCGGCGACTTCGACGATGTGATGGGCCACGCTGGCGCCATCGTGCTGCACCCGTCGGGTCTGATGGAGGGTGGCAACGACCCGAGGTGCGACGGCGTCGCAGCAGCATTCTAGTGTTCGGCGCTCTAAACCGCTGTACGTTTTGCAAGTTTGCGACAATGTATTTTCCAAACAAAAACTAATTCGATACAATGTTTCCATAACCCTGCCACTAGGCCAATTTTGAGGATATTCCGGGGATGTGCGGAATCGTCGGACTGTATCTAAAAAACCCGGCCCTGCGGAGCGATCTGGGCCTCCACATTACATCGATGCTGGGTGAGATGAGCGAACGCGGGCCCGACAGTTCGGGCATCGCGATCTACCGCCAGCCGGCTCCCGAAGGTTACGGGAAAATCACGCTGCAGACCGCCGACCCGGCGCCCGACTGGCCGAGCCTGGGCGACGAAATCGCCGCCGCACTGGGCGACGTCGCGAAATTGCGCGAGGTTGGCTCGCACTGTGTTTTAGTCGTTGCGGCGGCGGCCAGCGAAATTCGCGCCTGGCTCACCACGAATCATCCCGACATTCGTATCGTCAGCCTTGGCCACGTCATCGAAATCTTCAAGGATGTCGGCTTGCCCGGTGATGTTACCGCGCGCTTCGGAATATCCGCGCTGGAAGGCACCCACGCGCTCGGTCACACCCGTATGGCGACCGAAAGCGCGGTGACTACCGAGCATTCCCATCCCTTTTCGACAGGTGAAGATCTGTGCCTGGTTCACAATGGGTCATTGTCTAACCACAATCGACTACGGCGCTGGCTGCGCCGTCGCGGTGTCGAGTTTCAAACCGACAACGATACAGAAGTTGCCGCCGGATATCTGACCCACCACCTGCGTGAAGGCGCCAGCCTGCGTGAAGCTTTGGAGGCGGGACTGACCGATCTCGATGGTTTCTTCACCTTCGCAGTGGGCACCCGCGACGGTTTCGCGGTGGTGCGCGACGCGGTGGCATGTAAACCAGCGGTGCTGGCAGAGACCGACGATTGGGTTGCGATGGCATCGGAATACCGGTCGATTGCACAACTTCCCGGTGCCAAGACAGCGACCATCTGGGAGCCCGAGCCCGAGACTATCTACACGTGGGGTAACGCTTGATATGCCCACTGTCGATCTCGATGATTCAAGCGTGCGGGAACTCAATCAGCGCCTTCACGACCTCGCCCCGGGCACCAACGAGACCGAATGGTCGGTCATCAATGCGAACGGCCGCCACGCCATCGGTGTCGGTCTCGATGCGGCGATAAACTTAGAAATCGATGGTCATGTCGGCTACTACTGCGGCGGCATGAATAAGCAGGCTTCGATCATGATCGAAGGTAACGCCGGACAGGGCTTGGGCGAAAATATAATGTCAGGCATCGTCCACTGCAGGGGCAACGCATCCCAATCGGCGGGCGCGTCGGGCCATGGCGGCATGGTCATCGTCGAGGGTGACGCCAGTTCGCGCTGCGGCATTTCCATGAAGGGTGTCGACATTGTCGTTGGCGGCTCGATCGGTCATTTCAGTGCGTTTATGGCCCAAACCGGCCATTTGGTTGTTTGCGGCAACGCTGGCGACAATCTTGGCGATTCTATCTACGAAGCAATTATTTATGTCGGCGGCGATGTCGGCAGGCTTGGGGCCGATTGTATCGAGGAAGACATGACTGACGAGCATCAGCGGACATTGGCGGATTTGCTGGATAAATCGGGGTTTGGTGGCGATGTCAGCCGTTTCCGCCGGTTCGGCTCGGCGCGCGAGCTGTACAATTTTAATATCGACAACGCCGGCAGCTATTGAGGGATTGGCAGTGGTCGATGAACGTAAACTAAAACAGTCGGAAACATTTCCGCCCGAGACAATTGCCGAGATACAGCGCGCCGCGGACGAAGGTATCTATTCGATCCGTGGTTCCGGCGCCAAGCGGAAGATCCCCAACTTCGACGACCTGGTTTTTCTCGGCGCTTCGATGTCGCGCTACCCGCTCGAGGGTTACCGGGAAACGTGTGGAACCAACGTGACTATTGGCGCTCGAAACGCCAAAAAACCGATCGAGCTCGACATCCCGATTACCATCGCCGGCATGAGCTTCGGCGCGCTCGGCGCCAACGCCAAACAGGCGCTCGGTATGGCGGCCACCATGATGGGCACTTCGACGACCACTGGCGATGGCGGTATGACCGACGAGGAACGCGAGGCCTCGAAAATTCTGATCTACCAATACCTGCCATCGCGCTACGGTATGGACCCCGACCAGTTGCGCCGCGCCGATGCGATAGAGATCGTCATTGGACAGGGCGCCAAGCCAGGCGGCGGCGGTATGCTGCTCGGCCACAAGATCACCGATCGAGTTGCCGAGATGCGCGATCTGCCAACGGAGATCGATCAGCGTAGCGCCTGCCGCCATCCCGATTTCACCGGGCCCGACGATCTGCAGATCAAGATCCAGGAGCTACGCGAAATCACCGACTGGGAGAAACCGATCTACATCAAAATCGGCGCCTCGCGGACCCATTACGATGTGATGCTGTCGGTCAAAGCTGGCGCCGACGCGATCGTGCTCGATGGCATGCAGGGCGGCACCGCGGCGACCCAGGATGTTTTTATCGAGGATGTCGGCATTCCAACTTTGCCGGCGCTGCGCCAGGCTGTCGAGGCGCTACAGGAGCTCGATCTGCACCGCGAGGTCCAATTGATCGTCTCCGGCGGCATCCGAACCGGGGCCGACGTGGCCAAGGCCTTGGCGATGGGCGCCGATGCGGTGTCTATAGGTATGGCGTCGCTGATGGCGTTGAACTGCAACGCTCCGCTTTATGTCGAAGATTACGAAGCGCTGGGGACACGGCCGGGTTTTTGCCACCACTGCCATACCGGACGCTGCCCGGTCGGCATCACAACGCAGGACCCGAAACTGGAGGCCCGTCTCGACCCCGAGGAAGGCGCGCGCCGGGTGCGCAACTACCTGACAACGCTAACCCTGGAGTGCCAGACGCTGGCGCGCGCCTGTGGCAAATCCCATGTCCACAATCTCGAACCCGAAGATCTTGCCGCGCTGACAATAGAGGCCGCTGCCATGGCCGGGGTGCCGCTGGCCGGCACCGACTGGATTCCCGGTCGCAACGGCGCCTGAATACCCAACGAATTAATAAGCCGAACAAGACATAAAACAAGCGCTGGCATCGCCGCGCAACAATAATAAGGGAGAGCCGGTCATGAGCGTGGAACTCGCCGATATCGCCAAGGAACGGGGAATTAAATACTTCCTTGTGAGCTTCGTTGACTTGTTCGGCGTGCTGCGCTCGAAGCTGGTGCCGGCCGGCCGCATCCATGACATCCAGCGCGACGGCGCCGGATTCGCCGGCTTTGCCGCCTGGTTCGACATATCGCCGGCCGACCCCGATATGCCGGTGATGGCCGATCCGTCGAGCCTTCTCCAATTGCCATGGCGGCCCGAGGTCGCATGGGTCGCTGGCGACCCTTACATGGAGGGCGAACCGGTCGAATCGGCGCCGCGCTGGGTCCTGAAACGGCAGATCGAGCGGGCCAAGGCAGCCGGCTACCAGATGAAGACCGGCGTCGAATGCGAATTCTTTCTGGTCAACGAGGACGGCACCGCAATCTCCGATCCCCGCGATACCCAATCCAAGCCGTGTTACGACCAGAGCGCCCTGATGCGCCGTTTCGACGTCATTGCCGAAATTTGCGACTGCATGGTCGAGTTCGGCTGGCAGCCCTATCAGAACGACCATGAGGATGCCAACGGCCAATTCGAAATGAACTGGGAGTACGACGATTGTCTGCTAACCGCCGACCGGCATGTCTTCTTTAAGTTCATGGCCAAGGCGATCGCCGAAAAGCATGGCCATCGCGCAACCTTTATGCCGAAACCGTTCGCCAACCTGACCGGCAACGGCTGCCACATGCACGTGTCGTTGTGGAACGGCGAAGAAAACTTGTTTTTCGACGGCAATGGGGAACTGGGTTTATCGGCACTCGCGTACCAGTTTCTCGGCGGCGTCCTGCATAACGCGCCGGCGTTGTGCTCTTTCTTCAATCCGACCGTCAACAGCTACAAACGCATCAACGCGCCAACAACGGTCTCGGGCGCCACTTGGGCGCCCAATACCATTACCTACGGCGGCAATAACCGCACCCACATGGTGCGCATTCCCGGCGCCGGCCGGTTCGAATTGCGGCTGATGGACGGGGCCGCCAATCCCTATCTAGCGCCAGCTGCCGTGCTCGCCGCCGGCCTCGACGGCATCGAACACGAGCGCGATCCCGGCAAACGTCTCGACATCAATATGTACACCGAAGCCTACAAGGCGCGCGGTGCGAAACGATTACCGCTGTATTTGCTCGATGCGATCCGTCTGACCGGGAAGAGTAAAATGCTACGGTCTGCGTTCGGCGATCAGGTGATATCGAGCTATGTCAAGCTGAAGCAGCAGGAATGGGACTCCTACGCCAGCCACATCACCGAGTGGGAGCGTGAAAACGCGCTCGACGTTTGAAGCAGCAACCGGCTGAACGATGCCCTGGAACCTTCTGAAATACGGGCTGTCGCGCAAGAGCCACGGACCCGCGCATTTCCCGGCGCAACCAAAGCTGAAACCGGCCTATGACGTGGTTATCGTGGGGGCCGGCGGACACGGGCTGGCGGCCGCCTATTATCTGGCGCGCGACTGGGGCATCCGTAATATCGCGGTGCTCGAAAAGGGTTACTTGGGCGGCGGCAACACGGCCCGCAACACGACTATCATTCGAGCCAATTACCTCACCCCCGAGGGCGTGGCGTTCTATCGGGAATCGGTCGAGCTGTGGCGCGAACTCGACCGCGAGCTCGATATCAATCTGATGTACAGCGAGCGCGGTCACCTGACGCTGGCGCACTCCGATGGCGCGGTACGGACCGCGCGCTGGCGCGCCGAGGTCAACAAGCATCTCGACGTCGATTCGGAACTGATTTTTCCCGACGACATCGCCCGTATCTGTCCGCAACTCAACCTGTCGCAGGATGTACGTTATCCAATACAGGGCGCGCTGTATCACCCGCCGGGTGCAATCGCGCGGCATGACGCCGTGGCCTGGGGCTATGGGCGCGAAGCGTGCCGCCAAGGCGTCGAGATTCATCAGTTGACGGAGGTCGAGGATATTCTCACCGAAGGCGGCCGCGTCACCGGGGTCAAGACCAACCACGGCATAGTCCACGCCGGCAAGGTGCTGCAGGCGGTCGCGGCGTCGTCGACACTGCTCGCCGATATGGCCGGGTTTCGGCTGCCGATCCATACCGTGCCATTGCAGGCGTGCGTGTCCGAACCTTTGAAGCCATGCCTTGATCCCATCATCGTGTCGGGTTCTCTGCATGTCTACCTCATGCAAAGCGCGCGCGGAGAGTTCGTCATGGGCGGGGCGACCGACCCCTACGCGCTGTATTCGACGCGCACGACGCTCGATTTCAAAGAAGGGCTGGCGGCGCATATATTGGAGCTTCTGCCGATGCTGGCGGAAGTATCGGTGATGCGCGAGTGGGCCGGCATGGCCGATATGACGCCGGATTTTTCGCCGATCATGGGCCGCACGCCGATCGAGAACTACTACATCGACGCCGGTTGGGGCACCTGGGGGTTCAAGGCGACGCCGGTGTGCGGCAAGCGCATGGCCGAGTGCGTCGCGACCGATACCCAACCCGATTTGCTGCATCCGTTTCGGCTATCGCGCTTCGCCGAACTCGATTTCGTCGGCGAGCGCGGCGCCGCCTCGGTCGGCCATTAGGGGGCGGTCATGAAAATCATGGATTGCCCCTTGAACGGCCCCCGCAATATCTCCGAGTTCATCTGTGGGGGCGAGGTGCGTGAGATGCCGGACCCGGCAACCTGCAGCGACGGCGCCTGGGTGGATTATCTGTTCATGGAAAACAACAAAGCGGGCGTGATTTACGAGTGGTGGTGCCACACGCCCACCACCTTTTGGTTCATCGCCCGCCGAGACACAAGGAGCGAGGAAATTATCGAGACCATGACCGTCGCCGAATTTTCCGCCGCCGGCGAAGGCAGCCAACCATGAACGAGCCGGCTTCCGAACGGCTTGAGGCGCCGTTTGGCAGATTTATCGACCGGCAGAAGCCGCTGTCGTTCACGTTCGACAGCGCGTCCTATGCCGGCTATGAGGGCGACGTTATCGCCAGCGCGCTGGCGGCGTCAGGCCGCTGGGTGATCTCGCGTTCGTTCAAGTATCACCGGCCGCGCGCCGTCCTCTCCATGGCCGGTCACGATGCCAACGCCAAGGTCCAGGTGGGCAGCGAACCTAACGTCAACGCCGATCTCCGCGCGGTCAGCGACGGGCTCGCGGTCTCCCCGGTCAATTTCAGCGGCTCGCTCGACCACGACCGGATGGCGATCCTCGACCGCCTTGGCCGGTTCATGCCGGTCGGTTTCTACTACCGCAGTTTCTTTCGTTCGCCCGGCGGTTGGCGATTTTGGGAACCGATCATTCGCCGGCTAGCCGGGTTAGGTACGGTCGACCCGCAAACCGAACACACCTATCACGACAAGCAATACCGGTTTTATGACACCGTCGTCGTGGGCGGCGGTCCTGCTGGCTTAAGCGCCGCTCAGACGCTGGCCGACACCGGTGGATCGGTATTGCTTGTCGAAGATGCGCCGCAGCTCGGTGGCGCGCTGAATTATCAACGCCTCGATATCGACCGCGACTGGGGCGGCGCTCTGTGCGATCGGCTGGTCAGTGAGCTAGCAGCGTACCCGAATGTCGAAATTATGACCGAAGCAGTCGCCACCGCGCTTTATAGCGATGGTTGGGTGTCGGTGGTGCGCGGCAACCGGCTTTTCAAGATCCGCGCCGGCGCGGTGATCGTAGCGACCGGCGCCATCGAACAGCCCGCTGTCTTTCGCAACAACGACCGGCCGGGGGTTCTACTGGCAACCGGCGCAAGCCGCCTGATGCGGCTCTATGGCGTGCGCCCGGGCCGCAGCGGTGTCGTGCTGACTGCCAACGATGCCGGCTACGGCTTCGCGCTCGATTGTCTCGACGCCGGTATCGAAGTCGCGGCCGTTGTCGATATGCGTAGCGAACCGCGCGGTTCGCTACATGCCGCCGCAGTGGCGCGCGGGGTCAATGTGCGCGCGGGCGAAGGCATCGCCGAGGTAAGCGGACGCGATCGAGTGAGTGGCGTTGAGACAGCGCGCCTGACCGGCAAAGGAAAATGGGAACGAGGCGGCGTTTCCCTCACTTGCGATTTCGTGGCTATGTCGGTGGGCCATACCCCCAACGGGTCGCTAATCTGGCAGGCTGGTGGGGCATTTGCCTATGACAATGCCCTCGCCATACACCTGATCTCGCGACTACCGGATAAGGTCTT
>SMVA01031601.1_pt1 | contig 11289 bp, 7 predicted proteins | sample 2456451 | NCBI WGS metagenome assembly SMVA01 (sample SAMN11095933, study PRJNA526329) | marine sediment metagenome | biome: Marine sediment; feature: Surficial sediment; material: Deep marine sediment; isolation source: Hadal surficial sediment | place: Pacific Ocean | collected 2014-05 | depth 0-1...
GGCCACGGTGAACTACCAGAGCAATCTGAACTATAACGGCGGCGATACCTTAACGGTTCTCTCTACTGACAGTAGTGGTACACCACTAACGGATAGCGATGATGTCACGATTAATGTGACCGCAGTCGACGATGCGGCACTGGGTCCGGAACGTCGTTTCTTGGAGCCGGAAAGTTTCTTGAATATCGATTCAATTAACGAGGCTATATATAAATGGCAAGTAGCTAACGATCCAACGTCACCTATCTTGTCCGCTATCCATAATATTCGTAACGAGACTGCCTTAAATTCACGGCTAGGGGTGTTTGAAACGGATAGCGCTACTAGAGCTGAGTTAATTGCTGGAACGGGTTCTGAATCTAATACTCCAACATACGTGCAAAATGCTGTGAGGCATGTAGATTTGGAGAGTTCTTCAGCATCCGTACAGCAAGCGGTTAAGGCATCACAGCTAGAATCGACCGCACAAGGAATACGTGCGGCATCTGTTGACAATACCGCTATTCCAGCAGTAGCAAGTATTATTGATCCATTCGCACCATTAAATCTATCTGCAACTGATAAACAATTGGTTGATCCTGATCAACCATTGAATGGAGGAGATACCCAAATAAAACGAGCTTCTGCTGAGAAGCAAGCGAGCGGGATCGTTGAGAAAAGTGAGAGGCCTCAGTTGAATCTAGACGATTCCCAAGCTAAGCGGAGTTATACCGTTGAGCCAGAACCAATCACTAAATTGGATCAAGAAGATGATTCAGGAGAAAATCTGGATAAGAAAAAACCTGCTAAAAGCTTTAGTAGCCAGTTGCTTAGCGAGCTACAAAGAATCGCCTCAAATAAGCCTGCACCTTCAGATAGTGCACCAAACGTCGAATGATGGGAGCACTATTGAATACTTCAGCTACAAGGGTGACTCCTAAGAAACTTCTTGTTGGAATTGGTTTAGTGTTACCTCTATTATTTTCAGGGTGCGCTATTATACCTAAGCCATTTACTCAAGAAGAGGTAAGGGCCCGGGTTGATGAAGATACCGCTGGTATGTATCTAAACCAGGAACCCATCAACGGGCCGGTTTCGGTTGAGGAGGCCATGGCGCGTACACTGAAATATAACCTTGATTATCGGTTGAAGCAGATGGAATCAGCGCTTGAATTAGGGCTTACGGGATTAGCCACCTATGACTTGCTACCTAAGCTACTCACCTCAGCAGGCTATCGTACGCGCCAAAACGAGCCGGGCGGTACGTCTATAGGCATCATAGATAAACAGATTTCATTGCGACCATCTAGGGCAACACAAAAAAATCATGCACAAGCGGCCGCTGAATTTTCCTGGAACTTGCTCGACTTTGGTGTTTCCTATTATCGTGCACGTCAGCAAGCAGATAAATTCCTAATTGCTGAAGAACGCCGTCGTAAAGTTGTTCAAAACATGGTGCAAGATGTGCGCACCTCCTTCTGGCGTGCATTGGGTGCACAGAGGCTTTCTAAAGATGCAAAAGAGATTCTTGACCAAGCTAATCTGGCATTAGCCCGTTCACGTGAAGCCGAGGCACAGCGTCTCATTCCACCAGCGCTCGCCTTAAACTATCAACGGGCTCTATTAGATGCGATTTCTTTACTAAATTTGCGTCGACAAGACCTGGAGATTGCCAAGCGAGAGCTGGCTGCATTGATGAACGTTGAACCAGGCGTAGATTTCATTCTGGAAGAATTGGAAGAATCTATACTACCTGCGCCACCAACTGATATCCGTAAGCTCGAAGAGCTGGCATTACTACAGCGTCCAGAGTTGCGTCAAGAGGACTCCAAGAAACGCATTACCGCAGATGAGACACGCAAACAATTACTTAGTATGCTGCCATCCGTAAGCTTAGATTATGGATTTAGTTTTGATTCCAATAACCTTCTTTATAACAATAACTGGTTCCAGGGTGGTATTAGGGTGTCCTGGAATATAATGCGTCTTGCAACCTTACCTACCCTTCTTAAAACTCAAGAGGGGCAAGTCGAAGTCGATCGTTCAAGAAGAATGGCCTTGTCGATGGCGATTATGACCCAATTGCGTGTAAGTGTAGAGCGATATCGATTAGCAATACTAGATTTCAAACTGGCAGATATCGGTGCTCAAGTAGATCAGCGCTTAGCTGCCAATATGCGTGCCTCTGTTACAGCCAGACTGAGTAGTGAATTAGAAGCAATCAGAACCAATGCACGAGCAGTATTGGGCGCTTACCAACGAGCTAATGCATACGCGAATGCACAGATTGCATTTGGGCGTCTTTACAATACACTAGGTTTTGATCCACTTCCTGATAATTTTGAAGATGATACTCTGGAAATTTTAACTGGGCGTATTCGTGAGCACATTAAAGCAACCGAAGAAGATACGCTTAGAATGACATCTAATTTATTTGGCCATTTGCCAACAATTTCGATTACATTTGTAGGAGTTGAGGATCCGGTCATGCAGGTTCGCTTGAAAGCACAAGTGGCCGTATTATTAGCACGTCATCAGATCGATTTGGATGCAGACAAAGGTTTTCCCTTCGTACTTATATTACAACGTATCCAGAATGACGAGATAGAGACAGCTTCCTGGGTACTAGTGCTAGAAGACCACGACGGCATGAATAAAAAATCAGCAAAATTTGTAACCACAATACCAAGTGACTCACGTGACTTGGCATATGAAAGCGCATTAATTGCGGCAGTAACTTCCACACTCCCTGAACTCCGCTCATGGCTAGTAGAGTTAGGAAAGGAGTATCAATGATATATTGGCTTAGTGGTAGCTTGGCAATCCTGATTTTAGTGACCGTATTGCTTACGCCTGAATCTACTGAATCAACCGAAGTGGATGCAGAAAAGGCCACGAACAGTAAAGTAGTTAAAACTACAGTTGCTACTGATACTAAAGCGGTTACTAATAGTCTAGCTCAATCAATTAATGTATCTTCGGAAAAGAGTCAGACTGGCGTAGGTCTTAAAACTACAGGCTCTGACACTAAAAATGCGGAAACTTTAGTCGATTCTAATTCCGATAGAGATGATATTTACGAAAATCAGGTAAAAGAAACGAGTACTGTTGGAACTGAAATAGTGCGCGTTTTGCTTATCCCTGACCAAGAAACAACTGTTTCTCGGTCAGGTTCCAGCCTGGCAGCCGCTCGAATCAACAAATTGAATGTAACCTTGGGCAGCACGTTTAAATCTGGTAATACACTAATCACCTTTAATTGTAATGATCCACGGGCACGACTGGATATGGCTAAAGCAGAACTATCAGGTGCTGTAGAGACGCACACAGCAAAGTTAAGAATGCAGGGTTTAGATCAAGCGGGTGATGTCGAAGTTTCACTGGCGGCAAGTGTTGTAGCTAAAGCTCGTGCAGATGTTAGTTTAGCAGAATTGCAAATAAGATATTGCTCGATCAAAGCACCTTGGGATGGTCGTGTTGCAAAAGTTTACGTACGTAACCACATGACCGTTACACCTGGGCAACCGATGCTTGATTTGGTGAAGTCTGGTCCGTTAAGGTTGAGAGTGAACGTTCCATCCAGATTACTGAATCAACTTAAGGTTGACTCGAAGATTGAAGTAAAAATCGATGAGACCGGGAAAACATACCAAGCAACTGTGGTAGCCATTAACAGTCGTGTTGACTCTGTTAGTCAAACAGTTGAGATTGAAGGTTTGATGTCTCAGGATTTTCCTGAACTACTTGCGGGAATGAGTGGTACAGCAATAATGCCTGCAATGTAGCACTTAATGACAACCTCGATGCACTTCATAGTGATATTTATACTGCAAGATGGATAATGTCAACGAAGCTCCAAAGCAGCCCGCATTAGATGCACTTCTCAGCTTAGATTTACGTTCTGTAAAAGCTATCAATCCGGCAGACCTGTCTTTTATTATTGTTAATGAAACAATAACCTTGGTGCCATATCGGCAAGCAGCGTTCTTTACAGTATCGGCTATTGGAGAGCGTAAGCTAACCACCGCATCAGGTTTGGTGAGCGTGACAGAAGATTCGCCCTACGCTATATGGCTTAGCGGTTTTCTTAAAACTGTCTCAAAAATACTTCCAAAAGAAGCTGGTTGTCATAAGCTTGATTTTGCAGAGGCGCTAGAAGAATTTAAAGATGGTTGGGAGGAGTGGTTACCCGAACATTTACTGTTCGCGGAGTTGTTTAGCCAAACTGGCACTTGTCTGGGGATGGTGATGTATGCCAGAGAAGAATCATGGCTTCCCCATGAACTTGAGAAGTTGGATCACATACATCAGATCTACGGGTCTTGTCTTGGCTTTTTAAGCAAAGCAAAGGTTGATTTTATTACAAGACTGCGTGGATGGATGAGTAAGGCAGTCAGTTACTGGGTAGTGATTGCAATTTTTGTAGGATTGTCTATTCCTGTTCGTTTATCTGTTTTAGCTCCTGGTGAGATTATAGATTTAAATGCGTTTGCTATTGCGGCCCCGCAAGATGGTGTAATTAGTAAAATTTACGTGCAACCAAACTCAGTAGTTAATGTTGGCGATTTATTGTTCTCATTAGATAACACCACTGTAACTAGTAGGCTGGATGTAGCAGCCAAGGCATTGTCAATAGCACGTACTGATGCTTTAAATGCACAACAGCGCGCGTTTAATGATCTGAAAAGTAAGGGTGAGATTGCTTCTGCAATAGGTCGTGTCCGCGAGAAAGAGGCTGAGTTGGCATCATTAGAATCATTAATGGCACGAGGAGAAGTAAGGGCTGAGCGTGATGGTATCGTAATCTACGGTGACCCAAATGATTGGATAGGAAGGCCCGTGCAAATCGGTGAACGCGTGATGCAACTGGCGAATCCGAGAAATGCGGGTGTGCTGGTATGGTTACCAGTGCACGAGGCATTAAACTTAGATATTGGTGCGCCAATGCGCTTATTTTTGCATATTGACCCACTTAACCCATTGTCTGCATCATTATTGCAAACCAGTTTTCAACCTGTGATGAGTCCAGAAGGTGTATCTGCATATCGAATAAAAGGTAAATTTGAGGAGGGTGTGGTGAAGCCACGTATTGGTTTGCGCGGCACCGTTCGCATTTCTGGTAATTGGGCTACACTAGGGTATTATTTTTTTAGAAGACCAGTAACTGCGGTACGTGAATGGACTGGCCTGTGAGTATATACGTACACCCAGAGTCGAATAGTCAGATTTTTCTTCCTCCGCTGCGTGAGGAGCTTAAACTGCTTTCCGCAGCAGCTAATCATGATGGATCGCCAGCTTGGATGGTGCAAGACCCCATTAATAATAGTTTTTTTCGTATTGGGTGGCTTGATTTTGAGATGTTATTGCGCTGGGCCTACGGTTCGCCAGAGAAAATCGTAAATTCGGTTAATAACGAAACCACATTAGATATCGAGGTTACAGATGTAAATGATTTAAAGCATTTTTTGGAGCAGAATAGTTTGCTCCAAGCGAGTAGCCAGGAAGCTATTGATCAGCTTAGAGAGCATGCTAAATTACTGAATAAAGGTTTTATCAATTGGATGCTGCATCACTATCTTTTTTTTCGTATTCCTCTATTTCATCCGCAAGTTTGGTTAGCAAGCCTAATACCATGGCTTGGTTGGATATTCACTCGTACTACCGCAATTGCAGTTATTTTTCTTACCTTGGTCGGAATTCTTCTAGCTGCACGGCAATGGGAAACGTTCTCTAATACATTTGTTAATCAGCTAACTTGGTCAGGTTTGCTAGGGTATTCGGTGGCACTAGTTTTTGCAAAGGCTTTGCATGAAATGGGGCATGCAGTAACCGCAACCCGTTATGGTGTGAGAGTAGCGCACATGGGTGTCGCATTGTTAGTAATGTTTCCTATGTTGTATACCGATACCAGTGAAAGCTGGAAACTAAGTAACCCACGACAACGTTTGGCAATTGCAAGCGCCGGTATCATCACAGAGCTTGCTTTAGCAGGCTTAGCTACTTTCGCTTGGAGTCTATCACCAGATGGGGCTATCAAAAGTGCATTATTTTTTCTGGCTACGACAAGTTGGTTGCTTACGTTATTAGTGAATGTAAGCCCATTTCTCCGCTTTGATGGCTACTTTATCCTGATGGACGCAATAGATTTCCCGAATTTGCACCAGAGATCTGGTGAATTTACCCGTATTTGGCTTAGACGTGTTTTGCTTGGTTTTAATGATGACTGGCCTGAAGACATTCAAGGTAATGGCAGGACATTTTTAATTGTATTTGCGATTATGACTTGGCTGTATCGACTGGTAGTATTTCTTGGTCTTGCGTTATTGGTTTATTATTTTTTCTTTAAGGTCTTGGGTATTATTCTTATGGTGGTAGAGCTTATTTGGTTTATTTGGCGACCTATATGGTCAGAATTAAGTGTGTGGCGTGAAAGAAAATCGGAAATTAAAACCAGTCGCGTGTGGATAGCTTATGCGCTACTTGGGATCATTCTGGTGGTGATACTAGTGCCATGGCATACGGGGATTAGGGGACCAGGATGGGTGCACCCAGAGCGTTTACATGTTCTTTATTCGCCTTTACCCGGGCGACTAGTTAGTTTGCCAGAAAGTGAAAATGTAACTATTGGACAACCATTGTTTATTCTTGAGTCTCCAGACTTGCGGTTGTCTGCAGAGCGAGCAAGGGGGCTTGCTCAAGCACGCGCTAAAGAATTGATTGGTTTAATGGGATTACCAGACGGCGAGGCGCGCAGAGAGCAAGTACGAGCACAGCAAGAACAGTATGTTGCCGAAGAGAAATTATTTCAGGAAGAGCAAGTGCGATTAAAGATATTAGCGCCATTCTCTGGGACGATTGTAGATTTGGATTCTGATCTTGCACCAGGTGTGTGGATTCGACCCAGTCAACCTTTAGCTACCTTAGTAGACTATTCACAATGGGTAGTTGATGCATACGTTACTGAGGAGGATGTTCATCGAATAAGCCCCGGTGACAAAGCACGTGTATACATGCCTTTAAGGCTTGGTGTGCTTCAAGGACAAGTCATTGAGGTTGATGCTACTCGGACGACAGTGCTTCCGCATTACAGTTTAGATGCGAAGTCAGGTGGTGATATTGTTACTTTGGAAAACGAGAAAAATGTCCCTCGAAATGCAATATATCGCGTACGTGTGAAGTTAGATAGCCCTCCGCCTGGGAGTCGCCAAATGAAAACTGGAAATGTAGTAATTAGTGGCGAAGCTAGAGCATGGCTACCAACTATTCTTGAACGAATTAGTGCTGTAGCAATTCGAGAGAGCGGTTTTTAGTTTATTTTCCCCGTCATCGTTAGGTTTCGTATTCAACATAACAAGTTTGGCACCTTACTATTTTCTTGATGGAAGTACTACAGATAGATGGGTATAATTCTGGTAAAACTGTGATTGGCTAGCACACATTCGATCGAGTATAAAATAAGTCATGACGAAGCAAAATTCCTAGCCTTACCTTGTAATGTTTTGTAAGCCCCAAAGGCTAAAGATTAAATTGTCATGAAATCACTAGTTACTGGCGCAAATGGTTTTATCGGCTCAGCTGTTACACGCTGTTTACTGGCTGCTGGTCACGAAGTGCAGTGTTTAATCAGACCAGGAAGCGACCGGAGTAACATTGATGGGTTACCTGTTGAAATTACAGAAGGCGATTTACGTGATATTGCATCACTGAAGCGAGCAATCACCAATTGTGAAAATTTGTTTCACCTTGCTGCAGATTATCGCCTTTGGGTGCCGAATCCGGACACCATGTATGACATTAATGTCAAGGGGACACAGACACTGATACTTGCTGCAGCCGAAGCCGGCTTTAGACGCATAATATATACTAGTAGTGTAGCTACCATGGGATTAAATTCTGATGGTAGCCCAGCAAACGAAGAGACACCCTCCAGCCTTGTCAATATGACTGGGCACTATAAGCGTTCAAAATTTCTCGCAGAACAGGTAGTCCAGCATCTCACCGACAAACATGAGCTACCTTTAGTTATTGTTAATCCCAGTACTCCAATAGGACCACGTGATATAAGACCGACACCTACAGGGCGGATAGTGGTTGATACGCTTTGTGGTCGGATGCCGGCTTACATGAATACTGGCCTGAACATTGCACATGTTGACGATATTGCACGGGGTCATCTACTGGCGTATATGTATGGGAAGCCAGGAGAGCGTTATATCCTGGGAGGCGAGAACATGGACTTATTACAAATTTTGCAGACTATAGACAAGATAAGTGGAAAAAAGATGAAACGAATAAAAATTCCTGTGATGCTAATTTTCCCTATAGCGTGGATAATGGAGAAAATTGCAACTATTACGAATGTTGAACCCCGTGCATCAATAGACAGTATTCGTATGGCGCAGAAAAAGATGTTTTTCTCCAGTGAAAAGGCCATACGCGAGCTAGGTTATCAATACCGACCCTCAACAGAGGCAATAAAAGATGCGATAACTTGGTTTGAGAGTAATGGTTATTGCAACGGACGTATAAATTCACCCGCTTGAATCTTGTGAGAGAGATTCTTAATCTGCTACCGAGCAAATTTTCGTAACACCACCATTAGCTCATCAATTGCTATATTACCTTTACCGGACTTAATTGCCCCTTGCATGCAGCCGTGGGTATGATTCTCTAGCAGTCGCATGGCAACAGCATCAAGCGCAGATTGCAGCGCAGATACTTGGTTTAGGACATCAACGCAATAACGATCTTCCGCTATCATTTTGGTGACACCGCGTACTTGTCCTTCAACACGGTTGAGCCGTTTTATTAGTACATCTTTATTCGGCTGCACAGCAATTTTAGGCCTGTTGCGTGGTTTCTTTTTAGATAATGACTTCAAAGCCTGCTCCCACGACTGCTTCTTTGAATTGATTTACATTAGTTTGTTCTGCATCGTACTGGATCGTAACCTGTTCGTTTTCCAGTGAAACATCTGCACCACTTACTCCAGAAATTTTCTCTAGCACATTCTTTACACTTCTGACACAATCCATGCAGGTCATGCCGCTTATATTCATTATGGTCGTTTGCATTTTATACACTCCATTTCTAACAAGATTTGTATTTCAAGAACTTGCCTGCCATCGTTTCAACAGCAAAGAATTCCCTACTACTGACACTGAGCTCATCGCCATCGCTGTGGCGGCGATCACTGGGTTGAGCAATCCCATTGCTGCAAGTGGTATGCCTAGTACATTGTATATAAAAGCAAAAAATAGATTCTGGCGGACTTTACTAAGCGTTCTGTGAGATAGAGAAACTGCATCAGCAACACTCATTAAATCATTGCGCACCAAAATGATGTCGGCGGCTTCAATCGCCACATCGGAGCCAGCGCCTATGGCAAAACTCACGTTGGCTGCTGCCAGTGCTGGAGCATCATTTATTCCATCTCCCACCATGGCGACAAACTTACCGCTCTCTTTTATTTTCCCGACTTCAGCAGCTTTATCTTGCGGCAGTACTTCAGCTCGGTAACTGGTGATTCCTACCTGCTTGGCAATAGCGGCGGCAGTGGCGGGGTTATCACCTGTGAGCATCATTACTTCGATTCCCATGGATTGCAGCCGCTTCACAGCCTGTTTGGAAGTACTGCGCAGCTGGTCGGCGATTGCGAGGTATCCAAGGATCTCAAGAGCGTCACCGAACTTTTTAGCAACACCAATGACGGTTTTACCCTCAGCTTGAAGTGTGTCTATATGATCGTTATCAATTACTGCACCATGATCAATTAAAAATTTTGCCGCACCGAGCATGTATTCAGTTTCATCTATGCGGGCAGTAATCCCGCTGCCTGTGACAGCGGTAAAGTCATTGACTGTTTGCGGTTTAATATTCATCTTCTCGGCATGTTCTAATACTGCTTTGGCAAGAGGATGTTCCGAACCCTGTTCCAGGGTAGCGGCAACCTGCAGTAAATCATGCTCGGCAATCGATCCGACGGGAACAATATTGGTCACAACAGGCTTACCTTCTGTGAGGGTACCGGTCTTATCCACAATAAGTGTTTGGATTTTTTCCGCCTGTTCCAGTGCGGCAGCATTTTTAACCAGTACACCGACTTGCGCACCACGTCCTGTTCCAACCATGATCGCTGTTGGTGTAGCTAGACCCAGTGCGCAAGGGCAAGCGATTACCAGTACTGTTACGGCGTTGATAAGCGCCAAAACAAAATCATCGACAAGCCACCAAGTTAGTAACAGAGTCAGAGTGCTAATAGCCACAACTATAGGAACAAAGATACCTGATATTGTATCAGCCATTCTCTGGATCGGTGCTTTGGAACCCTGTGCTTCTTCCACTAAGTGGATGATGGCCGCAAGTTGGGTATGGGCGCCAACACTGGTGGCACGGCATTTTAGCAATCCTTGTTGGTTCATGGTTGCGGCGTAGACTTTTGCACCTACCTGTTTGGAAACTGGTAGGCTCTCACCGGTCAGCATTGATTCATTTACACTGGATGATCCCTCGATCACAATGCCATCCACTGGCAGATTTCCGCCAGGGCGTACGATAAAAACATCATTTATCTTAAGGGTGTTTGCGTCTACCTCAATAAACTCACCATCACGCTCCACCCGTGCAGTTTTAGGTTGTAGTCCGATAAGCTTTTCAATAGCTTCCGAAGTTTTACTTTTGGCATGAGCTTCCATTAATTTGCCTAGTAAAACTAGAGTGATGATAGCTGCGCCTGATTCAAAATAAACATGTTGATTCAGTGCCAACAAAGTTACAATCGCACTAAAAAAATATGCCATGCTGGTGCCAAGTGCAACTAAAACATCCATGTTTGCACTACCCCCACGAAGTGCGTGCCATGCACCTGTATAGAAGCGCATACCAATCCAAAATTGTACAGGGGTTGCCAGCAGCCACTGTAGCCAGCGTGGTATAAAATCGGTAGTAGTGCCCGAAAAAATAGCACCCATATGTAACATTAACGGTAGAGTAAGAGCAGCAGAAATCCAAAACATACGAAGTTCCGTCTGGTAGGCAGAAAGTCGCCGTGCTTTTTCTTCAGCACGGTTGAATTCGTTTATCTCGGTCGCGTTATAGCCTTCTTTGACAATAGCAGCAATCAAGGCGTGTACTGTTGTAGAGCCAGGGTTGAAACTGATGTGTGCTTTCTCTGTGGCTAAATTGATAATAGCGGTAACCCCAGGAAGTTTGTCCAACGCTCTTTTAATACGCTCGCTGCAAGCTGCACAAGTCATCCCATTGATTTGCAGTTGTACGGATTGGGGAACAACATGAAATCCAGCTTTTTCA
>SMVA01204593.1_pt1 | contig 11288 bp, 7 predicted proteins | sample 2456451 | NCBI WGS metagenome assembly SMVA01 (sample SAMN11095933, study PRJNA526329) | marine sediment metagenome | biome: Marine sediment; feature: Surficial sediment; material: Deep marine sediment; isolation source: Hadal surficial sediment | place: Pacific Ocean | collected 2014-05 | depth 0-1...
ATAGGGCTCAAGGAACCATAATTCACCCAGTCGATCTCCTTTTTCATCGATTCAACACGCTTTAACTGCTGTTTAATTAAATTTGCGAAATGATTTTTGGCTGCATCCATGTCAACGTTGTTCATTCAACTCTCCTTCTATTCTCGTCCCTTTTGTTGAAACCCAGTTTATAAAATAAAATTATGAATTACGCTTTTCTACGCTCTTGCGGTTAATAATAATAAATATAACATCCCGAACACGACAATCAAGTAAAAATTCAACAGAGACGGCCGAAAACGCCAACCTTGTTATGCTCATTTTTAAGGGCTTATATCATAAGTTGCATCGCGGATAAAAAGTATCTTTTTGATTCAACTTTTTAGCAAAGGTTGACTTTTGTTTGCAGAAATTCTAAACTTATCAACCGTTTAAATCGAATATTATTATGCCATTTTACTCACTACTCGATCCGCCGATTAACAGCTTCAAGGGACAAATTATCTCCGTCATCGGTGGTGGTGGCAAGTCGTCTTTACTGAAAAAGATCGGCCAGGAATTAGTTAAACTTAATTTGAAAGTCATTCTGACAACCACCACAAAAATTGAGCCTTTTCCAAATACCGCAGTGGTTCTGCTTCAAGGTCGCGGCGAAGATATCCGCGAAGAATTGACTTATATGCTTGACGAGCTTAAAATAATAATGGTCGCGAAAAAACGTTACCATGGGAATAAGCTTGTTGGAGTGAATCCGGAAGTCGTTCAAAAATTTAAAAAGTACGCAAATATTGTCTTAGTCGAAGCCGACGGCGCCAGGCAGCGTCCTTTTAAAACACACATGCCCCACGAGCCGGTCATTCCGGCAGCAACAGATAAAGTCATTATCGTGATTGGATCCGAAATTGTCCACAAGCCTTTGAATGATGAGACCGTGCATCGGGCTGACTTGTTTGCCAAAAAATGGAATATGGAATTGGAAGCAAAGTTGACTCGAAAAATTATTGCGAAGGAACTGCTATCGACGGCCGGCTATATTGGTAAAATACCACTCACCTCAAATGTCGCTATCTTTATAAACAAAACCGACCTGAATTTAGATCGGGCGAAATCGCTGGCAGAATATCTAATGAAAAAATGTGATTATCCCATCTTTTTGGGGAGCATTAAAAACAATTCGATCGTACAGGTGAATCCTCATCAGACAACTGAAAGGTTTGACCTTGTTTAAATCCATACAGAAAGAGCAACTTAAAGTACCCGGCCATCAAGATTATATGCCGGATTTGCGTGAATTCGTAACCCGTATAGGTAGAAAATACGGTTTGGCGGAAAAACTCATCAACTCTTTTAAAATAGCAGTCGATGAGGCTGCCACAAATATCATCGAACACGGTTACCAGGATCAACAAAGTCACATAACGATTCAGGCAATTGTAAAAAGAAAGAACATCACAATTGTACTGATTGATCAAGGTCCTTTCTTTGATCCCAATTGGGCAGACGAACCGGATCTTTTAGTTTCGGCTGAAACCGGTGACAGACCCCACCTGGGAATTTTCCTCCTGCGAAAATTAATTGACAAGATCGACTATGTTAAAACCGATGCGGGCAATGAACTCCGGCTGACAAAATACCGTCAAGCTGCCAACAGATCGCCCGGGCTCAAGTCTGCACTTCTTCAGCTTCAAACTCTAAGTTCAGCGTATTTTCTACCATCGCTTGCTATATTTACACTTTTAACAATATCTCTCTTCTTTTATTCTTACAATAAAATGCAGTTCAAACGGGTTTCTGATTTTCTTTTTGCCGGGCAAGAGATATCAACGAGGATTGCCAATCATTTAAGCTCGGCGAGAGCGGATTTCCTGAGATCGGCCGATGGGGCAATGTATTTAAACAACTACCTCCAGCCTGTTTATGCAGAAAAAGTATGGCAAATTCACACCATTTCTGTTGTAGACAGCAGTGGTAAAATGCTTTGGTCAACTAAATCAGCAGAAATTAAAATGCCATTTAAACGGCCTGCAGGAGTCACATATATCGCCGAGGGTATCCATACCTATTTGATCGAAGGTGTGTCAGTTTATGAGTTTGAAAAACCGACATCCCCCAAAAAAAAGGACTTCTTTTCCGGGAAAATTCGCGTTTTGTTTTTAAAGAACTACCTGGATCGCCAAATTAAAATAGCAGAATTTCGTTATCTTAGGAATGGTCTAATCGTTCTCGGAATTGGTTATATAGCAATTGCGTTTTTAGTTTATCTATTTATACATCCGCCAAGAACGATTTTCAAATTCAAAAAAAACGGACACGCTCCTCAGCACCCAGCCGAAATCGTTGGTGAATCAGACACCTTAATTCCAAAAATAGAAGTAGAGTCTGAACGGGGAATAGACAGAGAAATCCCTAAAATTGAACAACCGGAACAGAGCGAAGGAAAAACAACCGATACCGAAACTGAGGACAAACTTTCAGACGCAGGCGAACACCCCGCTCTGCTTGACTCTATTAATTCAGTCGAAGAGAATGAAAATGATTCCGCATACAATATCTTACAATTGCCGGCCCCACTTCAACCTGCAGAAACTGCAAAAGAGGCCGAATCCAAACCTGATCCCGCCAAGAAGACATCTCCGATTGCAGCGGTCCCTGAGTTTACGTTAGTTGAGTTTTTGGACCATTTGAATTCAAGCGCAGAGACCGTCAAGGCCGCCGCTACCCATCTCAGTCAATCTGTTAAAAGAAAACCTGCTCAAAAACTGAACCGGCAGCCAAAATTAGAACCTATTTCGGAAAACGTAAAAGTTCAAGCAAAAACGCCAGAACCCATTGCAGAAATTGTTGAAGCAATAGATGAGAATTTCGAAATCGAAGACATTTCCGATTCTTTAGTTGATGCAATTTTTGATGACTTTATCGGCGCCAAAATTGGACCAACGGAGGATGATACATCTACTAAAACACCCGCCGGACAAAGGAAAGAAGAAGTCTCAGAGAGCTTAGTCGAAGCAATTGAGGAAGGACCGAAAGTACGAACTGAAGAAGAGATTGAAACCGAAGAAAGTTTAGAAAGTGAAGACCGGGAAAAACCGCAGGGAGAGATAAAACTTCTTCCTGCGCCTGCACAAAAAGAACCGCTTCAAACTGAAAAAGAGGAAACTCCAACAGAAACCGACATTGAAACCGAAGCCGACTCGATTCTGGTCGAATCTATTGAGGATTTCTTTTCAAAGATAAAGCAAGTCCACAACTTAACCTCAAAGAAAGATGAGCCTGCTCGGGAACCCCAGCAGGCTGAATCAAGAATAAGTGAAAAACTTGCCGGCCAGCCAGTCAAAATTGAACTGAAAGATAATGTTTCTGAGAAAATAAAAACTGAACGCGCTGACGAACCCGGGGTGGTTGATCCCGAATCCAGACTAAGACCTGCTGAAAAAGCAGAGACCTTTCTCAGGGCTGGCGTTAAATACTATCGAAAAAAGCAATATGAAGATGCGATTATCGCATTTCGAAATTTGCTCAAAATTGAACCTGATTCAAAAAATATTTACTTGTTGTTGGGGAACGCTTATTTTAAAAATGACATGATGAACGACGCGCTTACGGTTTATGAACAATATATGAAAAAGTACCCCGGCGAGTCGATTGCCCATGAGAACATGGCCCAGATCTACGAAAAAAAGAGCGTCTATCAATTAGCGCTTAAAGAGTGGAAATCGGCACTAGACCTAAATGATGATAGACCGGATATTAAAGGAAAAATTGAAAAAGCCGAGAAACTTCTCAATGCGCAAACACAAAATGGCAGATCGGTAAAAGGAACCCAGACCATCGGAAGTAAGCCTCCCGAAGCCAAGGTTAGGCAAAAAAAACAGGATGAGCAAAAAAATACCTTACTTAAAAAAGGTATCAACCACTATCGCAATAAAGATTTTGCTGCAGCAGTTAGTAGTTTCAAAGTTGCGATCAAGGTTTTTCCTAAATTCAAAGAGGCTTACAGTTTTCTGGGAATTACTTATTTCAGATATAAGATGTTTGACGAATCGAAGCAAGCTTTTGAAAAATTGAAACAATTGCAATTTGAGAGCGAATCCGACTATGAAAACATGGGTTTAATTTATGCAAAACAAGGCTCCTATGGCCAGGCAGTCGGCGAATGGAAAAAAGTATTGAAAGTAAGTCCTCACCGCACAGATATCAAAGAAAAAATAGACAAGGCTGTCAAACTGCTTTAACGTCAGTTCGCCGCAAGGAATAAAATGAGGGTCAAAGACCAAAACGACCCGTCCAATGTCATTCCTGTGGATTGCAGCAGGCTTTTGCAAATAAGACTTAAGCCACTGATTTCCACTGATTATCTGAAATATTATTAAGGAAAGGTCGTTTTCGTCAAACAATCTGTGAGAATCCGTGTTCATCAGTGGCAAAAAGATGAATCTGCAACAGCCTGGGATTGCAGACAGGAATCTTTTCGTCTTACAACCAGATTCCGGCTTAATAGATTCAGGAATGACGGTATATGTAAGTTTTTGGTCTTTGATTTCTTATATCGAACTCAGGTTGCTTTAACTTGCAACTTTTATCAGATCCTCCGTAAAAACATTCCTCAAATAAAAACATCTTGCTTTTTCAAAGTATTTGGATTATTTTTAACTCCAATGAACCGTTTCGCGATTCCAACCCTAAATGGTTAAGGAGACAAAAATGCCTAACCCCAAGATCGCCCAAAAGAATCCTTATGTAATTGAAATGGAACCCAAAAAATATGCCTGGTGTGCCTGTGGCCGTTCTCAAAATCAACCTTTCTGTGACGGTTCGCATAAGGGAACTGAGTTTTCACCAATCATCGAGGAAATCACTGAAAAGAAGACAGTGGCCTGGTGTGGTTGCAAGCAGAGCGGTAACAAGCCTTATTGTGACGGCACTCACAGTACCCTGTAGTTGTTATTTCTTTTTTTAAACCCTTCTTGTGATTAGGATTTTGGGCAAATTCGCAAGTGTTCCCGCATTGAAGAATCATTCGGCAATCAATCAAAAACGCTCAAACTCACAGCACATATTCCGCTGCTGAAATTAATTGGTTTGGACGATTAATTAGTGATCTAGCAAAAGCTAAGCTAATATCTGCCGGGAATGGTCTATAAAAGCGTGTCCGGTCTCAATGAAAACATCCAAAAAACTCGACTATGAATCAACAACCGAGCTTTCATGTCATACTTTCTATGTAGGGTCGGGTTTTCCTCGTTTGCTTAACTGCAATTACTGACGACAGAAAAACCAAGAAAAGTAACACCGTGCCTACCGCCAGACAAACCGGAATCTTCATTCCCACCTCTCTTTTGGGTTCAATTCAGCCACGGAAAATGTCCTTGCTGTTTTGTTATCTAAGGATTATATTTAGCAAATTTTCAGGAGGCACAATGGAACGAGTCATATTTCTATTTCTTCTGCTTACAACGACTGTTTATTCTCAACCCTTACAAAAAGACATGCTGGTTTTCGCAGATCGCCGTGCTGCTTTTATGGAAAAATACACCCGAATGGCATTGCAATTTTCCCGAGTAAACCGATATATTTGAGAAATCTAGACATTGAGTACCCCTACCGTCAGGAAAGCAACTTTTACTATTTGAGTGGATTCGAAGAGCCTGAATCAATGCTGGTTATCAATCCCTCCCACCCGAAGTACAAATATATCATGTATGTACGGAAGCGCGATCGCCGCCGCGAGACTTATGACGGTCCGCGCGCCGGCGTTGAAGGGGCCATGTCGACCTTTAAGGCAGATACATCGCTTTACATCGAAGACTTCAATCGTACCATTTTTAGTTTTATACGATTCGATCGACCAAATTTACTACACATTTTGAATTAACCCAGAGCCGACAATCTCCTCCGAAAACGATTGGTAGAACGGCGCAGCGGCGGTAATTGGGCAATCACGGATCCGGCACCGTTCCTCGATCAGATGCGGCTCATCAAAGATGACGGTGACTGGAAAATGGGGTTGAAGAAAGCAATTGACATTTCGGTTGCGGCCCACCTTGAGGCCATCAAATCAGTTGAACCGGGAATGTACGAACATGAGATTCAGGCGGTATTTGAATATGTGTTCAGAAAAAACGGGTCGCCGCGGAATGGCTATAATTGTATCGTCGGGTCCGGTTATAACAGCACGATTTTACACTACAACCTGAACAATAAAAAAATCAAAGACGGCGACATGGTCCTGATGGATTGCGCAGCTGAGTACGGCTATTATTCTGCAGACATTACCCGCACAGTCCCAGCAAACGGTAAATTCAGCACAGAACAAAAAGAGATTTACCAAATCGTTCTGGATGCGCAAAGCGCCGCAATAAAAATGGTCAAGCCGGGTATCATGAAGAGCGAATTGGATAAGGCTATAAATGATATTCTCGGAAAAGGTTTGGTGAAACTTGGATTTATTAAAGATAAAGAAGATTACCGGATGTTCTCTCTCCACGGATATGCACACTGGATAGGGCTGGAAGTTCATGATGTCGGTGCTTATACGCAAAATGGCGAGTCGGTGACTTTGGAACCGGGCATGGTCTTTACTGTTGAACCCGGACTTTACGTTCGCACCGACGTATTTGAAAAGATGCAGGAACGAGGATACTCCAAAAACGAAATCGCCAAAATAAAATCGCGCCTTGAAAAGTATATGGACATCGGTGTACGCATCGAGGATGACATTGTAGTGACGGAAAGCGGATTTGAGAATTTGAGCAAAGATGTACCGCGTGAAATTGCAGAGATTGAAAAATTGATGCAAAGCAAAGGGGTTGGCAATTTGGCAATAAGCCACTAAAATTCCACACCCGCTATTTTCTAAATAAAGACCTCGGTAAAATAGATATCTTGACTTGCATAGAATTTTGCCTAAATGTCTTCTATCCCACTATGGCGGATCTACAGAACACCAGGATTGATAAAGTCGAGCCGCGCTGCTTTCGAACAAATTCAAAAAACCAACCAAAAGTTTATTTTAGAAACTCCTCACTCGTAAAAGTAGGCTCATAACTTTTTTCAGCTTAATTGAAACAATTCTTTTACCCAAACCGTAAGCGAAATTAAAAGAGATAATTTTTAACAATTTCCTTCCTCCTCCGAGCCGTTCTTTATGGACGGCTCTTTTATTTATATCCCCATGTTGCAAAAACTGAACTTTTATTTAAAGCATTGTAATAATCAACCGATATGTTAAGTAATTGATACAATGAACCTTACTCCTGAATATATTTTTGTCCGCCAAGACCACTAGGGGGTGAATAGTTCTAAAGAAAAAAAACTCATCAAGGAGGAAATGAGGCAACAACACTGACTTGAGACGGAGTTCAGAACGTTATTAACCCCACGGAACCCAATCAGGAGGAAAAATGAGTGAATTTGGCGGTCTCGACCAGACCAGATTAACCGAAATCCAAAACCGCATCAGAGAAGGGTTTTATTTCCAGCGTGAAATTTTCAAAATCATAGCCGATAAAGTTTTCAAAGAACTAAATATCAAAAAATAGAATCGGTTTCTGGGCGAAGAAATTGCTGTCCACACTTACTCCACTAAATCTATCGTTTTCTCCCCACCAGTTTCGAACTTACAGCTGGAGTTTTCTCTTGACATTCTAACCCGGCGGCGTTATTTTTGTCCTTTATAATTCCTCCTCTAATACAATCTTATTTAAAGGCAATGCGGTTACTCCCGAAACAATTGACGATTTTATTAGTCTTCTTCGGCTTATTTTTCGGACTCACGGTTTACTTTTCTTATTGGGGACTTTCTTCATTACAAAATGTACTGTGTGAGCAAAATGCTTACCTGCTGGCAGAAAAAGTCAAATCGACTCTGAACTCTGCCGGCAATCAGCTTGACTCCTCAGGTAAATGGTCCGAGGCAAGTGATAAAAAAATCCGACAATACCTTTTAAACGAATTAAGCAGTTACAAGGAAATTGAAGAAATCTTTTTACTCAATGGAAAAAAGGAGATCCTGTTTTCTCTGTATCCGAAAAATTCTGCGGCACCTGCTTCGAGTGACAGTTTAACAAAATCAGTGGCTCGAGAAATAACAGTTCGTAAAATAAAGAACTCAGGAAACTTTGAAGCGTCCTGGCTGATCTCTACCCAAAAAAATCTCATCTGCGTTTTGAGAATAGATCCAGTTGTGCGAATTGGCAGTATCGTGCATAGTTTGAAAATAAAGTGGTACTTACTTGGGTTTGCGGGAATTTTGGTTGTGATTTTCTTGTCGCTTATTTGGTCCAAAGTTTTGAGTTCTCCGATGCGCCACATTGAAAAAGCCATGATCCAAATCGATAAAAGAAAGTACGGTTACCGGTTGAGAGTCCCAAAAGACGATCCCTTCGCGAAAGTGTATGAAAAAGTAAACCTTGCCCTGCAAAGATTGGAGCAATTGGATTCGGTGCAAAGAAACGCCGTGCAAAGAAGAAACGCTTTACTTAATGAAATGAAAACATTTTCTCGTTTTATGGACATGATGGCACACGAAGTGAAGAATCCTCTACACGCGCTTGGAATTAATCTCGATGTTTTAAAAACCAAAATTCAAAAATCTAAACCGAAAAGAGATCTCCTGAAACACTCTAAAATTCTCGAACATGAAGTTGACCATCTTCAGGAGGTGATTCAAGGCTTTCTAAGCTATGTTCGCCCGGGGGTGCCGCGGAAAGAACGACTCGGAATTAATACTCTCATCAAAGATGTTTGCGAAATGGTGTCCCCTGAGGCAAAAAAATATAAAATAAGCATTGAAACACGGCTAGGAAAGAATTTAAACGATGTCCTGATTGACCGGGGACAATTGCAGCAGGCACTTCACAACCTGCTCATCAATGCGGTTCATGCAACCGGCGAGGGCGGCAAAATCAATATTCGGTCCTGGGGCAAACCAAAGAAAGTTTTCGTTTCAATTAAAGATACCGGCATAGGGATTGCTAAAGAGCAATTGCAGCAAATTTTTGATCTCTATTTTACAACCAAAAGAAATGGCAGTGGTCTGGGCTTGCCGATTAGCAAGCGAATTGTGGAAGCCAATGGCGGAACAATAGAATTGGAGAGCAAATTAAACAAGGGAACCCTGATAACCATTTCCCTGCAAGCACTTTAAAACAACGATGGCAAAGAATTTGAAATATCAAATCCTTATCGCTGACGATGAACCCGCGATCACGGTAGGTCTTGCAGAATTACTCGAATTAGAAGGATATGAAACGACAACGGTGAGTGATGGCAAAGATGCCCTAAAACAGATAAAAGAGAAGGCATTTGATATCGCCCTCCTTGATTTAGTCATGCCCGGGTTGGACGGATTGCAAGTATTGACCGAGATCAAGAAAATAGGTCTGCCCACAACTGTAATTATGATATCCGGCAAAGGAAGTACCGAAGCAACCGTGAAAGCAATCAAGTCCGGCGCTTACGATTACTTAGACAAACCCGTAGACCCCAACCGACTGCGGACAATCATCGCAAAAGCTCTAGAACATCAAAGCCTGGTGATAAAGAATAGAGAGCTGGAACAAGAAATTAAAAGTCTATCTCGCTACGAAGAGATGGTTGGTCAGGACGACAAAATCCACGAAGTTTACCACTTAATTGAAGCGGTAGCAGACACCTCTGCGAATGTCTTGATTACCGGCGAAAGCGGTACTGGAAAAGAATTGGTCGCGCGCGCAATTCATAAAAAAAGCAGCCGCGTGGAGGGTCCGTTTATCGCCATAAACTGCTCTGCCTTTCCACGGGAACTTCTGGAAAACGAATTGTTCGGTCATGAAAAGGGCGCTTTTACCGGCGCCCTCAAGGAAAAGCCGGGCTGCTTTGAGATGGCCGACGGCGGCACCCTTTTTCTAGACGAAATCGGTGAAATGCCCGCGGATACGCAAATCAAACTTCTGCGTGTTTTGGAAGAAATGAGCTTTAGACGCCTGGGCGGCACCAAGGAAATCAAAGTTGATGTCAGGGTGGTCGCTGCCACAAATCGCGACATACAAAAGGCGATTAAAGAGGGTCTCTTGAGAGAGGATATTTATTTTCGCTTAAGCGTCATGGAAATTGAGCTCCCCTCTCTCAGAGAAAGAATGAGCGATCTGCTGCCGCTTATTAACGAGTTTTTAAAAATTTTCAACGATAGAAATAACAAAGAAGTTAAAGGCTTTTCTCCCGAATGCCTGGAGGTTTTGAGAAAACATCATTGGCCGGGGAATATCCGGGAATTAAAGAATCTGGTAGAACGGACTGTCATTCTGTGCGAAGGAGACACCATCGCATTAAAACACTTTCCCAAACATATTTTCACAGCGACACAAAAAGAAAGCGGGGAAAGTATTGAGCTCGGTAGAGAACTGCATGAAATTGAGAAGGACGTAATCTTCAAGACATTAAAAATGACCCGTAACAATAAAACCAAAGCCGCCCAAATATTGGGAATCAGTTTGAAAACAATACACAATAAATTGAATAAATATTATATAGAAGATGACTCTTGAACCTTAAAGGCCGGCACCCAAGATGTAATATTTACATTGTGTTCTCAATTCATCCTTGAATGCTCGCCATTTTTTTAACTTTACGCAACAACTTTCCTCGATCTACCCTCAAACAAGTTATATTACTCTTTAAAAAAACCGATCAAACTTTGGCACCCCCTTTGCTTTATCCCGTAGAAATTTGATAATTACTGGAGGCAAACATGAAAAAGTATATTTTGGCAACGTTGTTTTTGGGATTGTTTGTTTTATTCCTCGAACCAGCTGAAACCCTATTGAGCAATTTTTTACGCCTTGAGCAACCAACCCTTCATAAGATTGAAGATGGCGATTGGCTCAGTAAAATCGCACTGCAATATTACGGTGATTCAACCTTCTGGCAAGAGCTGGAACTGATCAATCGTGTCCCCGAAGGCAACCTGGTTTTTCCGGGTGAGAATATCATTGTACCAAGTTTCAAGATCATTCAACAAATTAGAAACACCAAAAAGCTGAGCGAGGTAAATAAATTAATTAAAGAACAGCAAAATATCTTGGTTTCCACATCTATACAGCCGAACAATTATCAGGAAGTTGAAAAATCGCAGTCTGAAAGAATTGCGACCGTAACTGTGAAAAAACCGGATGAATCCGAGGTCGTTAAAGAAGTTGGACGGATTATAGGCTTTGAACAAGAGCTAGCGGAGTCCAGTAGTGACAAAGCTTCAATAACGAGTTCAATTCTCTTTGCTGGCGTGGTTGCTCTATGTCTGGGATTCGTAATCGCTATTTTCTATTTTATGC
>SMVA01146339.1_pt1 | contig 11285 bp, 11 predicted proteins | sample 2456451 | NCBI WGS metagenome assembly SMVA01 (sample SAMN11095933, study PRJNA526329) | marine sediment metagenome | biome: Marine sediment; feature: Surficial sediment; material: Deep marine sediment; isolation source: Hadal surficial sediment | place: Pacific Ocean | collected 2014-05 | depth...
AGTACGGATTCGTGCATCATCTCCGAGAGCGTCGGGTGCGGGAAGACCGTGTGCATGAGGTCGGCCTCGGTGGTCTCCAACTGCATGGCGACCGCATAGCCCTGGATCAGCTCGGTGACTTCGGCGCCGACCATGTGGGCGCCCAGGAGTTCGCCGGTGACGGCGTCGAAGATGGTCTTGACCAGGCCCGCCTCCTCGCCCAGCGCGATCGCCTTGCCGTTGCCCATGAACGGAAAGCGCCCGACCTTGACTTTGCGCCCGGCCTCTTGGGCCGCGGCCTCGCTAAGCCCGATCGAGGCGATCTGGGGCTGGCAGTAGGTACAGCCCGGAATGCGTTGGGTATCGAGCGGATGGACGTCCTCGATCCCGGCCAGCTTCTCGACGCAGATGACGCCCTCGTGGCTCGCCTTGTGCGCCAGCCACGGCGGCCCGGTGAGATCGCCGATGGCGAAGACGCCGGGTTCGCCGGTCGCCATCCAGGGGTCCGCGACCACGTGGGTCCGCTCGACTTTGACTTGGGTGCCCTCGAGGCCGATGTCCTCCACGTTGCCGACGATGCCCACCGCGGAGATCACCCGTTCGACCGTGACCTCACGGGATTTGCCGTCCTTCTCGATGGTGGCGGTGACCTGGTCCTTGCCCTTCTTGAGCGATTTGACCGTGGCGCCGGTCAGGAGGGTCATGCCCTGCTTTTCGAAGGCCTTGTGGGCGAGCGCGGAAACTTCCTCGTCCTCGACCGGGAGTATGCGCGGCAGCACCTCGACCACCGTGACCTCGACGCCCAGGGTCCGGTAGAAGCTGGCGAACTCGATGCCGATGGCGCCGGAGCCGATCACCAGCAGCGACTTGGGCAGGGCCGCGGGCACCATGGCTTCCTTGTAGGTCCAGACCAGCTCGCCGTCGGACTCCAGGCCCGGCAATTGGCGCGCCCGGGCGCCGGTCGCCAGGATCACGTGCTTTGCGGTGGGCTCGGCGACCGCCTTGCCGTCGTTCTCGACCTGGAGCTTGCGCAGAGCGCCTTGCATCCCGTCGAGGCGGCCGTGGCCGTCGAACACCGCGACCTTGTTCTTTTTCAGCAGATGCTTGACCCCGCCGTTGAGGCGCGCGGCGATCTTGCGCGAGCGTTGCACCACCTTCGTGAGGTCGATGCCGACCTCCTTGACCGTCAGCCCAAATTCGCCGGGGTTTTGCAGGTAGTGATAAATTTCGGCGGTGCGCAACAGCGCCTTGGTCGGGATGCAGCCCCAGTTCAAGCAGATGCCGCCCAGGTGCTCGCGCTCGATCAGCGCGACCTTGCCGCCCAACTGCGCGGCGCGGATCGCGGCCACGTAGCCGCCCGGTCCGCCACCCAGAATAACGAGGTCGAATTCAGTTTCGGCCATGGTTCCTTCCCTATCCGCGGGCGGCGCGGGCCGGCGTCAAATGCGTTCGAGGTCGTGGACCGTGTAGTCGCTGACCGCATCCCCGGTGTTGAGCACCCCGGCGCGTTCGAGCAGCAGCACCTGGCATTGCCGCTCGGCGACCGGGCGGTGCTCGACCCCGCGCGGCACCACGAAGAACTCGCCCGCCTCCAGGGTCACGTTCCGGTCGCGCAGCTCGATGGTCATGCCGCCGTCCACGACCAGGAACATCTCGTCGGCGTCGTCATGCTGGTGCCAGACGAATTCGCCCTCGAGCTTTACCAGCTTGATCTCGTAGCCGTCGAGATGGCCCACCACTTTGGGGCTCCAGAGATCGGAGAAACGGGCGAACTTTTCGGCGAGGTTGACCTTGTCCATGGTCCAGGCTCCTACAGCAGCATCGCCGGTGGGTACTCGATTAGCTTCTTGAAGGCGGCCAGGAATTGGGCGCCGAGCGCACCGTCGACGACCCGGTGATCGACCGCGAGGGTGCAGCTCATGACGGTCGCAATGGCGAGCGCGCCGTCCTTGACCACCGGCCGCTGCTGGCCCGCGCCGACCGCCAGGATGCAGCCCTGGGGCGGGTTGATGATGGCGGCGAACTCCCGGACCCCGAACATGCCCAGATTGGAGACCGAGAAGGTCCCGCCCTGGTACTCCTCCGGTTTGAGCTTGCCGTCGCGGGCGCGCGCGGCCAGGTCCTTCATTTCGCCTGAGATCGTGGCCAGGCCCTTGGTCTCGGCGGCCTTGACGATCGGTGTGATCAGCCCGCCCGGGGTCGCCACCGCGACCGAGACGTCGGCGTGCTCGTAAAGCAGGATGCCGCTCGGATCGAAGGAGGCGTTGGCGCCGGGCACCTGCTTGAGGGCAAGGGCTGCGGCGCGGATGACGAAATCGTTGACCGAGATCTTGGTGTCCTCGAAGCGGCCGTTCAATTCCTTGCGCACCCGGAGCAATTCGTCGATCTCGCAGTCCACGGTCAGATAGAAGTGCGGCACCGTCTGTTTGGCCTCGGTGAGGCGGCGCGCGATGGTTTTGCGCATGGAACTCAACGGCTGCAGCTCGTAGGCCATGCCCAGCACGTCGGCCAGTTGCGCGGCCGAGGGCCCGGCTGCCGCAGCCGGAGCAGTCGCAGGCGCAGCAGGTGCTACTGGAGCGGCCAGGGGGGTGGCGGGCGCACCCCCGGTCAGGGCCGCTTCGATATCCCGCTTGACGATCCGGCCGTGGGGCCCGCTGCCCCGGAGGCTCGCGAGATCGAGGCCGGCTTGCCGCGCCATGCGCTTGGCCAGAGGCGAGGCGACGATCCGCTCGCCGGATGCCGGTGGCGGCGTTGGAGCCGCCGCAGGGGCCGGCGCGGCTGACGATGCATCGGGGGCTGCGGCGGGCGCGGGAGTTGGTGCGGGCGCTGCTGCAGGGGCGGGCGCCGCCGCGATGGCAGACGGGTCCTCGCCCTCCTCCAGCAGCACCGCGATTGGCGCATTGACCGCCACCCCCTCGGTGCCCTCAGGGACCAGCAGCTTGCCGATGCGGCCCTCTTCGACCGCCTCGACTTCCATGGTCGCCTTGTCGGTTTCGATCTCCGCCAGGATGTCGCCGGAGCCGACCGAGTCGCCTTCCTTGACGTGCCACTTGAGCAGGGTGCCCTCGGTCATGGTCGGCGAGAGCGCGGGCATCAGGATGTCGATGGTCATGGCGTATCTCCCGAGCCGCTAATCGGCGTAACAGACTTGTTTTGCCGCGGCCACGATCGTCTCGGCCTGCGGCAGGGCGAGGCGTTCCAGATTGGCGGCATAGGGCAGCAGCACATCGACCCCGGTGACCCGCGCGACCGGCGCATCGAGCCAGTCGAAGCAGGTCTCCTGGGCCAGCGCCGCCAACTCGGCGCCGATGCCGGCGGCCGGCCAGCCCTCCTCGACCGCGACCAGGCGGTTGGTCTTCTTGATCGAGGCGGTCAGGGTCTCGGCATCGAGCGGGCGCAAGGATCGCAGATCGATCACCTCGGCCTCGATGCCCTCGGCGGCCAGGGTTTCCGCCGCCTCGAGCGCCTTGCCGACCATGATCGAGAAGGTGGCGATGGTGACGTCGGTGCCGGGGCGCACAACCTTGGCCTTGCCGATAGGTACGGTCCAATCGTCATCCTCCGGGACTTCGAAGGATTGGCCGTAGAGAATCTCGTTCTCCAGGAAGATCACCGGGTTGGGATCGCGGATCGCGGATTTGAGCAGGCCCTTGGCATCGGCCGCCGACCAGGGCGCCACCACCTTGAGGCCGGGCACATGGGCATACCAAGAGGCGTAACACTGGGAATGCTGGGCGGCGACCCGGGAGGCCGCCCCGTTCGGTCCACGGAACACGATTTGGGCGCCGATCTGGCCGCCCGACATGTAGCGCGACTTGGCCGCCGAGTTGATGATCTGATCGATCGCCTGCATGGCGAAGTTGAAGGTCATGAATTCGACGATCGGCTTGAGGCCGGTGAAGGCCGCGCCGACGCCGATGCCGGCGAAGCCGTGCTCGGTGATCGGGGTGTCGATCACGCGTTTGGCGCCGAATTCGTCCAGCAAGCCCTGGCTGACCTTGTAGGCGCCCTGGTACTCGGCGACCTCCTCGCCCATGAGGAAGACATCCGGGTCGCGGCGCATTTCCTCGGCCATGGCGTCGCGCAGCGCCTCGCGCACCGTGAGCGTCACCGTCGGGCCGTTCCATTCCGGCTCATTGGCCGCTTCGGCGGCGGGCCCCGGATCAGGTGCGGATGCGGATGCGGGTTCAGGAGCGGGCGCCACGGCGGCGGCCGGGGCCAGCGTGGGGGCGGGTGCGGGGGCGGGTGCGGCTTCGAGCGCGGCCCCATCCTCGCCTTCCTGTAGCAGCACGGCGATCGGCGCATTGACCGGAACACCCTCGGTGCCCTCGGCAACCAGGTGCCGGCCCATGACGCCGTCCTCGACTGCCTCGATCTCCATGGTCGCCTTGTCGGTCTCGATTTCGGCGATCAAATCGCCGGCCGCGACCGCGTCGCCGGCCTGCTTGAGCCACTTGAGCAGAGTGCCCTCGGTCATGGTCGGCGACAGCGCGGGCATGAGGATCTGGATCGGCATGATCTGGTCCTCCCGATCAGACCAGAAGGTCGGTGTAGAGCTCGGCGGCTTCGGGCTCGGGACTTTCCTGCGCGAAATCTGCGGCGGCGGAGACCACCTCCTTGACCTCGCGGTCGATGTCCTTGAGGGCGGCCTCCGCCACCATGGCGCGTTTGAGCAGGGCGGCGCGCAGGCGCTCGATGGGGTCGCGCTCCTGGCGGGTCTTTTGAACCTCCTCCCGGGAGCGGTACTTGGCCGGGTCCGACATCGAGTGGCCGCGGTAGCGGTAGGTCATCATTTCCAGAATGTAGGGTCCCTTGCCGGCGCGCGCGTGGGCCACCGCCTTGGCGCCGGCCTCCTTGACCGCGAGCACGTCCATGCCGTCGACCCGGCCGCCCGGGATGCCGTAGCCCTGGCCGCGCTGATAGAGGTCGGTGCGGGCGGAGGCGCGCTCGATGGAGGTGCCCATGGCGTACTTGTTGTTCTCGATCACATAGACCACCGGTAGGTCCCAGAGCGCGGCCATGTTGAAGGCCTCGTAGACCTGACCCTGGTTGATGGCGCCGTCGCCCAGATAGGTCAGGCAGACCGCGTCCTCCTCCCGGTACTTGTGGCCGAAGGCGATGCCGGTGCCCAGCGGCACCTGGGCGCCGACGATGCCATGGCCGCCGTAAAAGCCCTTCTCCCGGCTGAACATGTGCATGGAGCCGCCCTTGCCCTTGGAATAGCCGCCGGCGCGCCCGGTGAGCTCGGCCATGACGCCCTTGGGGTCCATGCCGCAGGCCAACATGTGGCCGTGATCGCGATAGGATGTGATGACGCTGTCGTCGCCCGTGGTCGCGGCGCGCATGCCGACCACCACCGCCTCCTGGCCGATATAAAGGTGGCAGAAACCGCCGATCAGGCCCATGCCGTACATCTGGCCGGCCTTCTCCTCGAAGCGGCGGATCAGCAGCATATCGCGGTAGTAGGCGAGCAGATCTTTGGCAGAGTAATCGCCGACACTCGGCGCCCCGGCGCCGCGCTTGGCGGAGGTTTTCTTGGTGGCCGCCTTCTTGGAGCCGGTCTTGTTAATTTGGGCTTTTTTCGACTTGGTCGCCATGGAAGTCCCCCAAAATCCAATCCCGCGCCGGCCGTGACCTTAGACTAGCGCAACCGGCGTGAAATGCAATGGGGGATAATTCGTTATAATCGTTACGTTTTTCTTAAATTAACGTTATTTCGATTAATTGACCGGCCGGGGCTCCGGGCGCAGAATGACCAGATCGTTGGGATGGCCGTAGCCGAGCAGCGCCCGGGCGCGCTCGTCGAGCAGGTCCCGGTCCAGATTGTCGGACCGCAACAGGGCCGTGCGGCGCTCGAGCCGCGCCCGCCGTGCCGCGATTTCGGCCTCGACGGTCTGGGCAACCACAATATCCCCCTTCAACTCACGCCAGGCGAGGAAACCCCGCTCGCCGTGCAGTGCGTGATAGCCGAAATAGCCGACCACCGAGGCCGCCAGCACGGTCGGCAGGATCTTACGGGCGCGCACCCGGATTTCATAAAGGATCGCCATCTGCGCAGAGAATCACAGAGCGATTCCCCGCGTCAAGGAAAAAGTCGTGAGATTCCAATGGGATTCGAGATACACCGCCTCTCAGCCGCCGCGCAGGGCCCCGGCCCCGGCATAGACCGCGGCCGGGCCGAGTTCGGCTTCGATGCGCAGCAGCTGGTTATATTTGGCGGTGCGGTCCGAGCGCGACAGCGAGCCGGTCTTGATCTGGCCGGCGTTGGTGGCGACCGCGAGATCGGCGATGGTGGTATCCTCGGTCTCGCCGGAGCGGTGCGAGATCACCGCGCCATAGCCGGCCCGATGCGCCATATCCACGGTGTCCAGGGTTTCGGTCAGGGTGCCGATCTGGTTGAGCTTGATCAGGATCGAATTGGCGACGCCATCCTCGATGCCCCGGGCCAGGCGCTCCGGATTGGTGACGAAGATGTCATCGCCGACCAATTGGATCTCCTCGCCGAGCGCCTCGGTCAGCACCGCCCAGCCGTCCCAGTCGTCCTCCGCCATGCCGTCCTCGATGGAGACAATAGGGTAGTCGGTGCAGAGGCTTACCAGGTAGTCCGCCATGGCGGCGGAATCCAGGGATTTGCCCTCGCCTTTAAGATCGTACTTGCCGTCCTTGAAGAACTCGCTCGCCGCGCAGTCGAGCGCGAGCGCGACCTCCTCGCCTGGCCGGTAGCCGGCCGCCTCGATCGCCTTGGTGATGAAACCGAGCGCTTCCTCTGCGGAGCCCAGATTGGGGGCGAAGCCGCCCTCGTCACCGACGTTTGTGTTGTGCCCGGCATCGGCCAGCGCCTTGCGCAGCGCGTGGAACACCTCGGCGCCGCAGCGCAGCGCCTCGGCGAAGTTCTCGGCGCCGACAGGCACGATCATGAATTCCTGGATGTCGAGCGCGTTGTCCGCATGGGCGCCGCCGTTGACGATATTCATCAGCGGCACCGGCAGGGTCCGCGCGCCGACCCCGCCCAAGTAGCGGTAGAGCGGCAACGCGGCCTCTTCGGCGGCCGCCTTCGCCACCGCAAGGCTGACCCCGAGGATCGCGTTGGCGCCGAGCTTGGACTTGTCGGCGCTGCCGTCGAGATCGATCATCATGCCGTCTATCAGGCCCTGGTCTTCGGCATCGAGCCCGGCCAGCAGGTCCAACAGGTCGTGGTTGACCGCCGCGACCGCCTTCAACACCCCCTTGCCGCCGTAGCGCGCGGGGTCGCCATCGCGCAGCTCCAGCGCCTCGTGGGCGCCGGTGGAGGCGCCGGACGGCACCGCCGCGCGCCCGAACGATCCGGTCTCCAGCGTCACATCGACCTCGACGGTCGGATTGCCGCGGGAGTCCAAAATCTCCCGCCCCTTGATATCGACGATCGCGGTCATTTCTTATTCCTATCTACTACTCATCCAATCGCGATCGGCTTCGCCTTGGCGATGCGGTCGAGTTCCATCAGCGTCTCGATCAGCGCCGGCAATTGCTTGAGCGGCACCATGTTGGGGCCGTCCGAGGGTGCGGAGTCCGGGTCCTGGTGGGTCTCCATGAACACCGCCGCCACCCCGACAGCGACCGCCGCGCGCGCGAGCACCGGCACGAACTCGCGCTGGCCGCCGCTGGTGGCGCCCTGGCCGCCGGGCTGCTGCACCGAGTGGGTCGCATCGAACACCACCGGGCAACCGGTCTGCGCCGCCATGATCGGCAGCGACCGCATATCCGAGACCAGGGTGTTGTAACCAAACGAGGCGCCGCGTTCGGTCACCAGTACGTTGGAATTCCCCGCGCCTTCGATCTTGCCGACGACGTGGGTCATATCCCAGGGCGCCAGGAACTGGCCCTTCTTGACGTTGATGGCCTTCCCGGTCGCTGCCGCCGCCACAAGCAAGTCGGTCTGGCGGCACAGATAGGCGGGGATCTGCAGCACATCGACCGCTTCTGCGGCAGGGGCGCAGTGCTCCGGCAAATGCACGTCGGTCAACACCGGCAGGCCGCTCGCCTCGCGCACCTCGGCCAGGATCGGCAGGCCCAACTCGGGACCGAGACCGCGTTCGGATTGGAGACTGGTCCGGTTGGCCTTGTCGAAAGAGGTCTTGTAGATCAACCCGATCCCCAACTTCGCCGCCATCTCCGCCAGCGCCTGGCTCATTTCCAGCGCATGGGCCCGGCTCTCCAACAGGCAGGGCCCGGCGATGATGGTCAGCGGCAAGTCGTTGCCGAGGGTCAGATCGCCGATCTTTACGTGGCGGGTGGAAGCCATGGCGTACGCCTGATGGGTGGTGGGCCGGAGAAGGCCTTGTTCTTTCACGAGACGGCGGGGAAGGCAACGGCATTGCCGAGGTCCCGTCGAAGAGACACACTACGAGGGATGTCCAGGAACCGGAGGCGGCGTAATATGGAGAATTCCGATTACCTCTACGTCGTTCGCCCGACCCGACCGGAGATGCTCTCCGACGGCATGACCGAGGTGGAGAAAAATGCCGTGACGGCACACTTCGAGTATCTTCAGGGGCTGGCCGAGAGTTCGTCGCCGCGGGCCGGGGGCGTTACGCGCTCGTCCAATCGCCCTTGATCTGGGTGCGGTGCATGACCCGGCGGGAATTCGGATCGAAGGGGTCGCGGCGGTGCAACACCGAAAGGTTGTTCCAGATCAGAAGGTCCCCGACCTGCCATTCGTGGCACATGGCAAAGCGCATGTTGCCCGCGTGCGCCCAAAGCCGGTCGAGCAGGGCCTCGCTCTCCGCCACGTCCATGCCGAGGATATAGGAACCGCCGCGGCGGCCGAGAAACAGCGCCTTGCGGCCGGTATCCGGGTCGGTTCGGACCAGGGGATGGCGCGCCCCCGGGGTCTCGCGGACGTCGGTCACTTGGGTGTGGCCTTTGCGCAGCATCCCGGCGCTGTTGCGCGAACCATCATGGATCGCAATTCGGCCCTCGATCCGGTCTTTCAGATCGTCGTCCAAGGCATCGTAGGCGGCGTACATGTCGGCGAAATAGGTGTTCCCGCCGCTGGGGGGCACCTCCAGGGCATAGAGGATGCCGGCCTTGGGCGGGGTCGCGATATAGGTCATGTCCGCGTGCCAGACCGCCTCCCCATCGCCCAGACCGCCGATCGGCACGCCGTCCTCGATCACGTTGGAAATCACGTTGATTTCCGGATATTCCTGGTGAAACGGCTTGCCGGTGGGGTTGGGGCCCGGCGGGTCGAGTTCGCCGAAATTTCGGCTGAAGGCGAGTAACTCGGCGTCGGTGATCCGCTGGCCGCGCAGCACCAGGACCAAGCGCTCGTTCCAGGCATCGAGAAGGGCCCTGCGCGTCGCTGCTTCGATGGCTTGCGATACGTCGATCCCGCGCACCGCCATACCCAAGGGGGCCGCAATCGGCGTGAGTCTGATGTTAAGATCCGTCCCCGCGTCCATCTCAAGCTCCCACAGTTCCCGACAAGTCGAAAATCTCTTCTGCAACGATTTTATCCGCCAGCGCCGCCGGGTCAATCCGCGGGCGGAACCCGGCTTTCATCACCACCCGGCCGCGCTCGAAGCCGAGCGGCTCGGTGAAAAGTCCGCTTTTGGCTTTGAGAAAACCGTTGAACTCGCCGGCGTTGCGGATCGTCGTGCGGGCGACACAGGCTTCCATCCAGCACCCGAGGTCGCTCGACAGGCCGTCGCCCAGCACCGGTTCCATGTCCAGATCGCGCACCCGCTCCAACGCCACCTTCAAGCGGTCGAGCCCGCCGAAGCGCTTGAGTTTCAGTTTGCAGAGTCCGATGCCGGGGACCGTCGCCGCCCGCTCGATATCGTCGAGGCTGCAAATCGCCTCATCGAGCATGAGCGGCACCGTGGAGGCCGCGGCCACTGCGCCATTGGCCTCCCAATCCTCCGCCGCGCAGGGCTGCTCGAAGAGTTCGATCCCCTCCGGATCGAGTGCGGCGCCAAATCGGCAGCCCTGGTCTCGGGAATAGGCGCGATTGGCGTCCAGGCGCAGGGTCGCGCGGCCGGCGAGCAAGCGCTGGATTATCGCGACCCGCGCCAGGTCCGCGTCCACATCGTGGCCCACCTTGACCTTGAAGGTCGCAAATCCCTGATCCAGGCGGCCCGCGATCTCGGTTTCCAGCTCCGCCTCGCTCCGGCCGTTGACCGGGGTCAACAGCGGCAGGCTCACGTCCCGCTCCAAGCGCAGCAGCGGATGGTCCTCCAGCATTTCAAGGGCGGCGATGAGCGCGCCGGCGGCGACCGGACTTACCGCCATGGCGGCGCCGACTGCGGCCTTGGCCGCGCCGCTGGTCTGGCCGAGAATTTGTGGGGCCTGGCTCCGGCAAAAGGCCCAGCCCCCGGCGCGGGTCTCCGCGCTCGAGCCCGGTGAAATATGGCCCTCGCCCCACCCGGCCCGGCCGTCCTCATCGGTCACGCCGACCAGGATCGGCTCGAAGGCTTCGAAGGTACGATAGGACAGGCGGTACGGCACATGGAGCGGCAGCCGCAACCGATAGAGGCTCATGCGTCGAATGCTTGGGCTCACGCTGTTCTCTCCTCCGCCGGGCTCGGCGCATGCTATAGAATTGTGGCAATTGGAACAGTGAGAAAGTCGATGAGCCTCAAAATCCTGGCCTGTGTCGCGGCATTCGTTCTGTATTATTCAGATTGCCGAATGACGCCTGCGTTGGCGCAGGTACCGCCGTCGGCGAGTGAGATTGCCGGCTATGACGGGCTGCACGCCGCGGCTCATGAAAACGATACCGCCGCAATTCAGAAGGCCTTGGCCCAACGGGCGGACCTCGAAAGCAGAGACAGGTTCGGCCGGACGCCGGTCCTTGTCGCGGCGCACGGCTCCGCCTATGACGCCCTGCGAGCGCTGGTCGCGGGCGGTGCGGATATCCGGGCCATGGACGTTCAACGCTACGATGTCGTCACCATCGCAGCCGTAAACAACGACCTCCAGATGCTATTGCTCGCGCTTCAACTCGGCGGCGATTCGAAGGCGGTCACCAGCCCCTACGATGGCACGGCGCTGATCGCCGCCGCACATCTCGGACACATAACCGTGGTCCGAGAGCTAATCGAAGCCGGCGCGCCCTTGGACCACATCAACAATATCGGCTGGACGGCACTCATCGAAGCGGTGGTGCTCGGCGACGGCGGCCGCGCGCACAGGGATATCGTCCGGATGCTGGTCGATGCGGGTGCGGACAAGTCGATCGAAGATCGAGAGGGCCGCACGCCTCTCGATCATGCCAAAGCCCGTGAGTATGCAAAGATCGTGAAAATCCTGATGTAGCCGTCCCAGAG
>SMVA01453503.1_pt1 | contig 11285 bp, 8 predicted proteins | sample 2456451 | NCBI WGS metagenome assembly SMVA01 (sample SAMN11095933, study PRJNA526329) | marine sediment metagenome | biome: Marine sediment; feature: Surficial sediment; material: Deep marine sediment; isolation source: Hadal surficial sediment | place: Pacific Ocean | collected 2014-05 | depth 0-1...
ACGATGACGATGACCCGGCTGGATATCGCCTCGGAGCTTGCCAAAGTGGGCATATCTCTTGACGGCGGGACCATCCGCACGCAGCCGACGCAGGTTTCGCAGCCGCCGGAGGAGCATCCGGCAACGACGATCGGCCGCATCAGCAGCCACGACGTGGAGGTCGTGGAGCGCGCCCTCGAGGAGTGCGACGACTGGGACGAGTCGCACGCCGAGGCGCTCACGCGTCTCCTGGCGCGCAAGGCTCTCTACGCGCGCGCCGTGCACGCCTTGTTGCGGGTGGGTCAACCGGGCGTGGCCCACCTGATCGACGTCCTTCACGATGAGCACGCCGATTTCGTGATACGCCGCCGCATCCCGCGCGTGCTGGCCGATGTCGATAGCGCCGAGGCGGACCAAGGGCTGCTCGATGCATTGGCCGCGGGTCGTTTCGAGGTCCGCTACCGGGCTGCCATCGCGCTGTCGCGGCGCCGCGACGCGGGGCTACCGCTGGCGCCCGGAGACTGGCAGGCGGTGCTATGGGAATCGATCGAGCGCGAAGTCAATCGTGACCGCCCCATCTGGGAGCTGCAGAAGATCCTTGATGGCTCCGAGGCGGGTAACGACGACTTCGTCGGCAAGCGCGTCGATGTCCGCGGCGAGCTCAGCCTCGAGCACACTTTTCGCCAGCTCTCGTTGGTGCTCGACGCAGGCGCCGTCAAGACCGCATACCACGGCATCGTCATGGGCGACGAAAACCTCAAGAGCTTGGCGCTCGAGTATCTCGAACAGGTCTTGCCGCCGCCGGTGCGCGAGCGGTTGTGGCCCTTCATCGGTGACGTCAACGAGTACCAGCGCCGCAAATCAGCGCGCTCGGTCGACGAAGTAGTGAGCGAATTGTCGCAGACCGGCGTAACGCTGTTCGGCGGCGTCGGAGAGCGCCAGGCGCTGCGCGCTGCTCTTCGCACCCACGACGACGTTGTAAAGGGCGAAGGGGGCAGCGGCGACAAGAGGGGCAGCGGCGACAAGAGGGGCAGCGGGGACAAGAGGGGCAGCGGGGACAAAGGGGGCAGCGGCGACAAGAGGGGCAGCTGAACGCGCCTGCTAGCGGCGCGACAGCCGCCCCGATTCTCGTCGTCTCTGTCGAGATCTCCGACGGCCCCGCGCTTACTGCTTGGTCTTCAGGAACCTCAGCAAATCGCTGTCCGTGGTCAGGATCATGATGGTGGACTCATCGGCGGTGACCTCGTAGGTCTCCAGACTCTTGATGAAGGCGTAAAACTCGGGATCGAGGTTGTACGCCTCGGCGTAGATGCGGGTCGCCTCGGCGTCGGCCACGCCGCTGATTTCCTGTGCCGTTCGATAGGCTTCCGACTGGATGCGCTGCAGCTCGCGCTCGCGCTCACCGTCGATGCGCGCCGACTCGCCCTCGCCCTCCGAGCGGTAGCGCTCGGCGATGCGGTTGCGCTCGGCGATCATGCGGTTGAACACGTCGCGCCGCACTTCGTCGACATAATTGATGCGCTTGAAACGCAGGTCGAGAATCTCGATGCCGAGGTCGGTGGCGCGCCTTTGGGCGGCCTCGTGGATTTCCTCGGTGATCGCCGAGCGGCCGACCTGGATCTGGGCGAGGACGGCGTCCGCGCTGTCGATGTCGACCTGGACAGTTTCGGGGTCGCGGTTGCTGGTGCGCACCACCTCCACCAGGTCGTGTCGCGCCACCGCGTTGCGGGTTTCGCCGTCGAGGATGTCGTCCAGGCGGGTCTGCGCGCCGCGTTCGTCGGTGACGCGCTGGAAGAACAGCAGTGGATCGCTGATGCGCCAGCGCGCGTAGGTATCGACCCAGATGAAGCGCTTGTCGCGGGTCGGCACCTGGTTGGCGAGGCCGTCCCATTCGAGGAAGCGTCTATCGAAGTAGTTGGCCTTCTGAATGAACGGAACCTTCCAGTGGAGGCCCGGGTCGGTGATCGCGTCACCGACGGGGTCGCCGAACTGCGTGATGATTACCTGCTGGGTCTCATCGACGATGTAGAACATGCTCGACGAAACGATCAGCAGACCGAATACGATCAGCCCTGCGATTATCGCCTTGGTATTCATCGGTTGTCCTCCGGGCTCTGCCCCCCACCGGGGCCGCCACTGTTGTTGCCCGGCACGAGCCGTTGCAGGGAATTGAGCGGCAGCAGCGGCAAGACCCCCTGGGCGTCCTCGTCGATGAAGAGCTTGCCGCCGAGGCGCGGTAGCAGGGTCTGCATGGTCTCCAGGTAGAGACGCTGCCGGGTTACCTCCGGAGCGCGGCGATACTCCTCGTAGAGTGCCTTGAAGCGCGACGCGTCACCCTCGGAGCGGTTGACCCGATCGAGGGAGTAACCTTCGGCCTGCAAGATGGTCTGCTGTGCCTCACCCGAGGCGCGCGGAATCACCTGGTTGTAGCGTGCCTGGGCCTCGTTGATGATGGTGTCGCGTTGCTGCTGCGCCTGGTTGACCGCGTCCCAGGAGGGTTTGACCGGATCCGGTGGGTTGACGTCCTGCAGCACCACCTGATCGACGGTGATACCGGTTTCGTATTGGTCGCACAGCGCCTGCAGCAGTATCTTGGCCGTGGTCTCGATTTCCTGGCGGCCCACCGTGAGCACCTCGGTGACGGTGCGGTCGCCGACGATCTCACGCATGACGGCTTCGTTCATGTCGCGGAAGGTCTCCACGATGTTGCGCACGCGAAACATGTAGTTGTAGGCATCCGAAATGCGGTACTGCACGATCCATTCCACCACCGCGACGTTGAGATCGCCGGTGAGCATGAGCGCTTCGCCGGCGAAGTCCGCCGCGGTGAAGCTCGAGCGCACACCCACCTCAACGGTGCGGAAGCCGAACTCTTGCTTGAGCTGGCGTTGCACCGGCACATTCTCCACGGTGTCGACGAAGGGGAGCTTGAACCGCAGGCCGGGATCAGTGGTCCTGAGGAACTTGCCGAAGCGCTGCACCACGCCGACCTCCTCCGGTTGTACCTGGTAGACGGTCGCTCTCCCCAGCGCCAGCAGCAGAATGGCGGCAATTATGTAGAAGATGAGGTTCTTGGGTATGTTCAGCTTGGGGATCTTGCTGGTGTCTAGTTCGAAGAGGCTTCCAAAGCCTCGCTCGTCATCCATGGCGTCTCCCGTGTGGGGTGGGACTGGGTCTGGTGTGCGCCGGCGGGATCCCCCCGCCGCGCGTCGTGCTCTGGGTGGAGGATACCTAGTATATGCCGCGGCTGCGCAGGCTCTGCGCCGGTATAGTTAGCCTGGGCTTCTCAGCGGGCTCGCGCCGACGTTGGGGGGCCATCGTTGACGACACGCGCCGCCCGCCATGCCGTGTCCCTCGGGGTTTCGCTCGAACCCCTTTTGAGGCGGAGAGGTGAAGGGGAAAGGTCATGAAGATTCACTCGCTGGCAAGTGCGATGATGGTGCTGTTCTTGATGATGGCGCCGCCGGTTACACCCGCCGACAGCTACCCGAAGAACTTCGACATCGACGTGCTGCACTATGTCTTCGAGCTGCAGCTTTCCGATGACACCGATCGGATCGAGGGCGTCGCCACGGTGCAGGTGCGCTTTCTAACAGACGGCGTCGACAGCTTCGCGCTCGATCTCACCGGCAGCCTCGAGCGCGACCGCGCCGATGGCGAGGGCGTCGAAACCGTCGGCATGACGGTGGGCGCGGTCGAGGAACTGCGCGCCGATCCGGAGCGCATGCTTACCGGGTCCGGGCTCGACGCAGACGCCGCGAGTACGTCGCTGAGCTACACCCACGCGGACAATCGCCTGCGCATCGCGTTGAGCTCAGCGGCGCGAGCCGGCGAGGTACGACGCTTCCGTATCCGCTATGGCGGCACCCCCGCCACCGGCCTGATCATCGGTGACAACAAATACGGCGACCGTACGTTCTTTTCGGACAACTGGCCCGATCGGGCGCGCAACTGGCTCCCGACCATCGACCATCCGTACGAAAAAGCGACCGTCGAAATGGTGGTCACCGCACCGCACCACTACCAGGTGATCGGCAACGGGTTGCTGCTAGAGCAGAGCGATCTGACAGACCAGAGCGATCTGACAGACCAGAGCGATCTGCCCGGGGGAGCCTTTCGTCGCACCCACTGGAAACAATCGGTACCCATCGCCCCGTGGCTGTTCGTCCTCGGTGTCGCACCGTTCGCCGTCGATTACTACGACACCTTCGACGGCAAGTCGCTGCAAACCTGGGTATACCGCCAGGACCGCGACGCCGGCTTCTACGACTTCGCCGTACCCACCAAGGCCGTGCTGCAGTACTACAGCGATACCATCGGGCCCTACTCGTACGAGAAGCTTGCCAATGTGCAGTCCAACAGCGTGGGCGGCGGCATGGAGGCGGCCACGGCGATCTTCTATGGCGACAACTCGGTGACCGGCGAGCGCTCGGTGCGCTGGCGCAACGTCATCATCCACGAGATCGCCCACCAGTGGTGGGGCAACGCGGTCACCGAGAACGACTGGGACCACGTGTGGCTGTCGGAGGGCTTCGCCACCTACTTCACCCTGCTGTACCGCGAGCACGCTTACGGACGCGACGATTTTCTTTCCGGCCTCGCCGACGCCCGCCGTCGCGTCATCGATTTCTACGCCGACAGCCCCCACTACCGCGTCGTGCACGACAACCTCGACCCCATCGGTCGCGGCACCGTGAGCAACGGCATGACCTACCAGCGGGGCGCCTGGTTCCTCCACATGCTGCGGGGCATGCTCGGCGAAGATCGCTTCTGGGACGGCATCCGCGAGTATTACCGGATCTACCGCGACGGCAACGCTTCGACAGATGACTTCCGCGAAGTGATGGAGAGTACCTACGAGTCTGCCGTCGATCTTTCCGGCTTTTTCGCGCAGTGGCTCTATCAGGGCGGCATCCCGCACCTGCGTGGTGGCTGGTCGTGGGACGCGGAGACCAACGAGCTGGTGATCGAGCTCGAGCAGATCGAAGACGACGGCTATTCCTTTGAAATGCCGATCGCGGTGCGCATTACAGTGCCGCCGGGCGCCCCGGAGCCGAGCAGCCAAGGAGGGGGAGCCGGCGGCGCGGGGCGCGGAGGAAGGGGCGGCCGCGGGGCGGCGCCGCAGACGGTGCAACGCCACATCATGATGCCGCGGGCCGCGTCGCAAACGCGCATCGCCCTGGATCGAGCTCCCAGCGAAGTGGTGCTCGACCCCGACCATTGGGTGTTGATGGAGCTTGAGTTCCGGCAGCGCTGAGCCCCTAGGTGCTAGGCGTCGGCGCCGGCATATCTCAACGGCTCACGGCTGCGCGAGCGCAATGGCCCACGATGACGGCGTTGCGCAAGACTCTTCAGTCCGTGCGGCTGACGATCTCGATGAGATGGTAGCCGAAGGATGTCTTCACCGGCCCGTGTACGTCGCCGATGGCCTTGCTCCAGATCACCGCGTCGAACTCGGGCACCATCTGGCCGGGGCCGAACTGGCCGAGGTCGCCGCCCTGCGCGCTCGACGGGCAACTCGAGTGCTGCTTCGCCATGTCAGCGAAGTCGGCGCCGTCGGTGATCTGCTGCTTGAGGTCGATGGCCTGATCTTCGGTGGCAACGAGGATGTGACGGGCGTTCGCGGTGGCCATGGGTTTTCCTTGGTATGAGAGGCTCGAGAATCCGTTGGACGAGTGCAAAAGCCAACCCTACCAGAGCGGCGGCGTAACCAGACCCATCACGCTTTCACTGCTCCGAGAGTAAGGGCCGCCGGCCTTCGGCGGGCCCGGCGAAGAGTTTTTTCTCTTCGTGCCCACCCCCACAGCGCCTTGGTTTCGGTTCGGCGCCCGTTGGACGACAATGACCTCCTGAGGAGGGCACCGATGAGCGCCGACGACAACATTCCGAAACCGACGATCAAGCCGCGGGAACATGCCTCGCTGCGCGTCAATGGGCTGGAAAACCTGCTCGACGCCAAGGGCAACGCTATCTCGACCGCAGGGCGGGGCAAGGGCAACATCGCGTTGTGCCGCTGCGGCCATTCGAAGTCGAAGCCGTTTTGCGATGGTAGCCACCGCAACACCGATTTCCGGGGGACCAAGCTCACCGACGGCGAGTCGGACGTTCGCGCCGACTACCGGGGCGATGGGGTCACGGTGCACGACAACCGCGGCATCTGCTCCCACACCGGCTACTGCACCGACCAGCTGCCCGAAGTCTTCCTGATGGGCCAGGAGCCGTGGATCGACGCTACGGGGGCCCCCGGCGAGCGCGTCGCCGAACAGACGCGGCGCTGCCCCTCCGGCGCGTTGAGCCACTCGGTCGACGGCGTCGAGCACCGCGACCAGGATCGGGTGCCGACCATCCAGGTGGTGGCGGCGGGGCCCTATCTCGTCACCGGCGGGGTGGAGTTGCTCGACACCGAGCGCGGCGAGGGGGCATCGCTGGAGCACTACGCCTTGTGCCGCTGCGGCCACTCCAAGAACAAGCCCTTCTGCGACGGTACCCACTGGTACGTCGACTTCGGCGACCCCGGGCTGGACACCACGGCGCAGAAGGCCATGGCGCAGGACACCACGGCGCCGGACGCCGAGAGCGTGGTTGGCTCCGGTGCAGACCCGGGTGCCGAGAACCGAATCGTCTGGCACAAGGTGGCCGAGCTCGATGAGCTTCCGGAGGGTCGCGTGAAGACGGCCACCGCCGGCGAGCAGTCGATCGCCCTGAGCCACTTCAACGGCGAGTACGGTGCGCTGGAGAACCGCTGTCCGCACCAGGGAGGGCCGCTCGGTGAGGGCTCGATTGAAAATGGCTCTTTGCGTTGCCCATGGCATGGGTGGGATTTCAACCCGCTTACCGGCAGCGGCAAGCAGGCCGACACCGTGACCTTCCCCGTAGAGGTGCGCAACGATGGAGTTTACGTCGCCGTCGAAGAGGTGGTTGCAGAGGTTCGCACGGTCAGCGACGTCATGGTCGAGACCATGGTCAACTGGGGCGTGACGCATGTATTCGGCATGGTGGGGCACTCCAACCTGGGTGTCGCGGAGGCCGTGCGGCGGCAGGAGGAGGCCGGCAAGCTCACCTTCATCGGCATCCGCCACGAGGGCGCGGCGGCGTTTGCCTGCTCCGGCTTCGCCAAGCTCACCGGTAGGCCGGCGGCCTGCCTGGCGATCGCCGGACCGGGAGCCACCAACCTGTTGACCGGTTTGTGGGACGCCAAGGTCGACCGGGCACCGGTGCTGGCGCTCACCGGGCAGGTCAACACGCAGGTTTTCGGCCCGGGGGCGTTTCAGGAAGTCGACCTGGCGGCGGCATTCGAACCGGTGGCCGCCTTCAGCCAAACCGTATTGCCCAACAGCAACCACGCCGAGCTCATGAACCTGGCGCTCAAGACGGCCATCGTCGAACGCAATGTCGGCCACCTGATCTTCCCCGACGAGGTGCAAGTCATCCCCCGAGAAGGCGTGGAGGCCTCGGGTCCCGAAGGGAGGTTGTCGCCGGTCGGCATCGAGCCCGCGGCCGCCAGCATCGAGGCCGCCGCCGAGCTTATCGAGAAAGCACAACGGCCGGCTGTCATCGTGGGCTACGGAGCCCGAGATGCCATGGACGGCGTCGTCCGCCTGGCGGACCTGCTCAACGCACCGGTGCTGACCACGTTCAAGGCCAAGGGGCTGATCTCCGACCGGCATCCGCTCGCCGCCGGCGTTCTGGGGCGCTCGGGGACACCGATCGCGAGTTGGTTCATGAACGAGGCCGACCTGCTCCTGGTGTTCGGCGCCTCGTTCTCCGACCACACTGGTATCGAAGAGACCAAGCCCATTGTTCAAGTTGATTTCGAGCGCATGGCGCTGGGCAAGTCGCACAAGGTCGACGTGCCCGTCTGGGGGGAGATCGGCGCCACCGCGGCGGCGCTGTGCGACCGATTGGGGAACATTACCGGCACTCCCGGCGCTCCCAGCACCATCGACCCCCGCGCCGAGATCGCCGAGCGCTGGAAACTGTGGCGTGCAGAGAAGGAAAGTCGCGCCCGCGCCGACCACGGCCGTGGCATCAATTCGGCGGCGATCTTCGCGGTGCTCACCGCCACGGCGCCCGACGACGCGGTCATTGCGGTCGATGTCGGCAACAACACCTACTCGTTCGGCCGCTACTTCGAGTGCGCCAACCAGGCGGTGCTGATGTCGGGTTACCTCGGTTCGATCGGCTTCGGCTTCCCCGCCGCGATGGGCGCCTGGGCCGCTGCCCCCGAGCGCGCCATCATCGCGGTCACCGGCGACGGTGGTTTTGGTCAGTACATGGGCGAGTTCACCACCGCCGTCAAGTACGGCATGAACATCACCCACTTGCTGCTCAACAACGGAGAGCTGGGCAAGATTTCCAAGGAGCAACTCGCCGGCGGATGGCAGGTGTGGCAGACATCGCTGATTAACCCTGACTTTGCCGAGTTCGCGCGCAACTGCGGCGGTCATGGCGTGCGCGTCGAGGAGGTGGGGGCGCTCGAGGATGCGATCCTAGCGGGGTTGGCCTACGATGGCCCGGCGTTGATCGAGGTCATCGCCGACCCCGAGCTCATTTAGCAGCGTGTTGAAGAAGCTAGCAGCGTGTTGAAGAAGCCGTGACCCGTTGAGATATCCGGGTTGACCAGAGGAACCTCCCGTTTCGCCGTACGCCGAGGAGAGCAGATGGACATTTCCGAGCAGGACTACAAGCGCATCGCCGAGGAAATCTATAGCGAGCAGAGCCCCGTAGGTATCGACGCCAAGAAAACGCACGTCATGATTCTGCACAAGCTGGAGCAAATCGAGGCACGTTTGAAGCGGCTCGAGGCGGCGCTCACGCCCAACTAGGGACGCGCGCGCCATCGCGCTCGCGCAGTAGCTACTCGTGGGGATCCCGCGCTGATAGCAGGCGCCGGGCGGCGGCAACGACCGTGGCAAGCGCCGCCTGGGTTAGGCTTACGGTTTCCGGAAAGGATCTGAAACCACCATGAATCAAATCTCACCACCCGGGCGAACAGTCCCGGTTCCGGCTTTGGCTGCCCTGGTGTCCATCTTGGTGCTCCTCAGCGCCTGCGAGGCAGCCGAGCCCGCCACCCGGCGCGCGCAGACCGCCGTGGGATCCCCGGCGCCGGCGGTGGGCTCCCAAGATGTGCTCGCCATCGTCAACGGCAAAGAAGTAACCCTCGCCGACCTGCAGGAGATGATCGGTGACCAAGTCGGCCAGATGGACTTCCAGTACCGCAGTGAGCGGCACCAGGTCATCGAGTCGGCGATGCGTCGCTACGTTCGCGACCAGCTTTTCGAAACCGCTGCCGCCGAGCGCGGCCTCACCACGGACGCGCTGCTGGAGGAGATCATCGGCGACAAGCCCGATGTCGGCGAAGACGAGATGCGCTCCTTCTACACCCAGAACCAGGCGGGGATGCAGGGTCAAACCTACGAGGCGATGGCGTCGCAGATCCGCGACTATCTGGAGAAGGAGATCCGCGAGGCGGCGCTCGATGAGTTCGCCGAGGAGGCCGAGGCCGAAAACGACGTCGAGTACGTGCTGGAGCCGTTTCGTGTCGAGATTGACACTACCGGGGCGCCCTTCATCGGGCCCGCAGACGCGCCCGTCACCCTGGTGGAGTTCTCCGACTTCGAGTGCCCTTACTGCAAGTCGTTCGGGCCCACCCTCGAGCGGGTCAAGGCGACCTACCCGGAAGAGGTAAAGGTGGTGTTTCTGCAGTTCCCGCTGCGCCAGATTCACCCCAACGCCCAGAAGTCCGGTGAGGCGTCGTTATGCGCCTTCGAACAGGAGAGGTTTTGGGAAGCGCACGACCTCTACTTTGCCGAGCGCACCAGCCTGACGGTGCCCGACCTCAAGGAAAAGGCCGAGCGCTTGGGGCTCGACACGGAAGCCTTTGCCACCTGCCTGGACTCCGGCAAGTACGCTGACCGCGTGCAAGCCGATATGGATGCCGGGGCCGCCGTCGGCGTCACCGGGACCCCGGCGGTCTTCATCAACGGCCGGCCGTTGCCGGGTGGTGCGGTGCCCTTCGAGATGGTCGCCGAGCTCATCGACGACGAGCTCGAGCGTATCGGGCGTTAGCCCGGACGGTTCCGGGCAATGGTCGCCCCCTCACCGCTGTAGGAAGTCCCCGTTACTCAGACTCCACACGTAGGCGGTCAAGGCGTTGAGCTGGGCGCGATCGAGGTTCATTGCACCGGCGGGATTCATCTGGAAGCGGCGGTCGGGATCGGCGAAGTCGCGACGTCGTACGCCCCACATGATGGTCTCGCGGATGTTGACCAGGCTGCCGTCGCTCTGGACCCACTCGGCATCGGTGAGATCCGGGCCGAAGCGGCCGCCGGCGCCACCCTCGCCGTGACAATTCTGGCACGAGCCTTCGGCAAACAGCTCCTGCCCGGTCTCGATCTGGCCTGCCCACCGTCTCGTCTGGTCGGCCTCGAGCCATGCCGTGACCTCTTCCGGGAGCTCGGGGGCCTGCTGCTGTCCGCTGGCGTCGGTAGCCGTCAGGATAACGAGGGAGCCGAGCGCGGCAAGCGCGGTGCCAACAACCGCGTATCGCAACCGGTGGATCATGTCTGTTTCCTCGCAGTGGGGGCGCGAGCCGGGACTTCTGGCTAGTCCGAGCTTGGTTCAGGATGCGACCCGGCGCCATCATCAGGACGGGCCGAAATCGCAATTCCCCACGCTACCGCCAAGCGCAGGGCCCGAGGTTGAGAACCGGCAAGCAGCGTGTAAGCGGGGGGTCAACGGGATGTCAGGGAATTGTCAGAATTCACCGGGCGCGCGCCGCCACCCCGCGAGCTCGCTGTTTCCGAGCCTCCCAGACCGTTATCTTTCTCTCGATGTCACTATCGTCGACGCATACCCTGCGCCGGCCACTGATCGTCGGATGTCTGGCGCTGGCCCTTCTGCTCGTCGCGGCACTCGGATACGAAGCAGTGGCCGCGGCGCGAGCCCAAAGGGAAACAGCAGAAGGGGTGCTGCGCGACTACGCGCAGCTCGCGGCGGACCAGTTTGCCCGCAACGTGTCGATCACCCTCGATTACGGATGGTTTTACCCGGTCGTAACGTCCCTCTCGTCGCTCGAGCCCGGGCAACCGTTTCCGGACCCCGACCTCGAGATCGCGGTGCAGCAGGAGAGAGTGAGGATCGGCGATCTGGTCACCGGGTTCTTCCGCCTCGATCTCAGAACCGGGGAGCGGGCACCGCGTGCCGAGGACGCTGCGCCGCACACCGCGAACGAGTACGTCCTCGAAGAAGAGCAGGTGAGGGCGCTGCGAGGGCACGAACGCAACGAATACGACGAAGACTCGCCG
>SMVA01263763.1_pt1 | contig 11284 bp, 13 predicted proteins | sample 2456451 | NCBI WGS metagenome assembly SMVA01 (sample SAMN11095933, study PRJNA526329) | marine sediment metagenome | biome: Marine sediment; feature: Surficial sediment; material: Deep marine sediment; isolation source: Hadal surficial sediment | place: Pacific Ocean | collected 2014-05 | depth...
CGCCCTTTTCCCACTCGGCTTGGGCTGCTAATCAGGCCCGAGTCAGGGGAGACAGAACATGACCGACCAGAACCCGCTTGCCATCGCCGTCACCGGGGTCTCGGGCCGCATGGGGCAGATGCTGGTGCGCGCGATCGCCGAACGCGCCGCTGCGGGCCAGGGCGACGCGGTGCTGGCCGGCGCCACCGAGCGCCCTGGCCACCCCTGGATCGGCCGCGACCTGGGCGAGGCGATGGGCGGCCAGGCCAACGGCATCACCGTCTCCGACGACCCGCTGGCGGTCTTCGCCGGGGTCCGGGCGGTGCTCGACTTCACCGCCCCCGAGGCCACCGTGGCGCACACCGAGATCGCCGCCCAGGCGCGCCTGGTGCATGTCATCGGCACCACCGGGTTTGGCGAAGAGGACCTCGCGCGGATCTCCGCCGCCGCCCGCCACGCGACCGTGATCCGGGCCGGCAACATGTCGCTGGGGGTCAACCTGCTGACCGTGCTGACCCGCAAGGTGGCCGAGGCGCTGGACCCGGATTTCGACATCGAGATCGTCGAGATGCACCACCACCACAAGCTCGACGCCCCCTCCGGCACCGCCCTGATGCTGGGCGAGGCGGCGGCGGCCGGCCGCGGGGTGGACCTGAGCGACACCGCCGACCGGGGCCGCGACGGCCAAACCGGGGCGCGCCGGCGCGGCGATATCGGCTTCGCCGCACTCAGGGGCGGCGACGTGGTCGGCGAGCACGACGTGATCTTCGCCGGCATGGGCGAGCGCATCGTGCTCAGCCACATCGCCTCCGACCGGATGATCTTCGCCCGCGGCGCGGTCAAGGCGGCGCTGTGGGGCCAGTCGCGCAAGCCTGGTGAATACAGCATGATCGACGTGCTGGGTCTCGACTGAACCGACCTCCAGACGGCAAGGACCGCCCATGCCCGACCCGGCCAAACCGACCCTGCACCTGGTCAAGCTCTGCGTCGGCACCGACACGGTGGAAGATCTGCTGCACTGGCAGTCCAGGCGCAGCGCCGAACGCCTCGCCGCCGGGCTGAACCCGCGCCCGCGCCACGTCACCCGGATGTGGCCGCGGCGGGTAGACGAGTTGCTGCGGGGCGGCTCGCTCTATTGGGTGATCAGGGGCGTGATCCGGGTGCGCCAGCGCATCGCCGCGCTGGAGGCTGTCACCGGTGACGACGGCATCCGCCGCTGCGCCATCGTCTTCGACCCGGCGCTGATCCCGACAGCACTCCGCCCGCGCCGCCCCTTCCAGGGCTGGCGCTACTTCCCGGCATCGGATGCGCCCCCCGACATCGGCACCGCACCCGGCGACGATCCCGACCTGCCGCCGGGGCTGCGCGAGGCGCTGACAAAATTCGGGGTGCTGGGCGGGTAGGGCGGACATGCTTGTCCGCCGTTACCGCAACAAAGGCGGACAAGCATGTCCGCCCTACCGCTGGTACCCGCCCATCGCGCAGATCAGCCGCCATTCCGCCTCGGCCACCGGCACCACGGAGAGGCGCGACTGGCGCACCAGCGCCAGCTCGGAGAGGCGCGGCTCGTCCTTGATCTCGGCCAGGGTCACCGGGCGGGGGAAGGGCGCCACCGCCTTGACGTCGACGCATTCCCAGCGTGCATCGTCGGTGGTGCTGTCGGCGTGCACCTCGGCGCAGACCTCGACCACGCCGACGATCCGCTTTTCGTTCACCGAGTGGTAGAAGAAGCCCAGGTCCCCCAGCTTCATCGCCCGCATGTTGTTCCGGGCCTGGTAGTTGCGCACCCCGTCCCACTCCTCGCCGGCATCGCCCTTGGCGACCTGGTCGTCCCAGCTCCAGGTGTTCGGTTCCGACTTCAACAGCCAATAGGCCATGGTGCTCCGCTCCCTCTCGCTGTCCCGTGGCGCTTGGCGCCACCCAAGCAGACTTCTACCCGCCCAGCGCCGCCATGGCCATATCCGCCACCGCCTCCGGACAGCCCTCCGCCGCCAGCACTCGCCAGCGGATCGGGCCGAGGTCGTAGCCGGTCTGCCTCTCGACCACCCGCGCATCGGCGTCCGAGGCGCCCGCCTTGCGCGCTGTCACCCGCGCCTTCAGCCGCTCGACTGGGGCATCGAGCCAGAACCCGTCGAACGCCACCCCGGCCTCTGCCGCCAGCGCCTCGGCCCGGTCGCGTTCCTCCGCCTTCAGATGCGCCGCGTCGAGGATCACCGTCGCCCCCCCGGCCAGCGCCATCCCGGACCGCTCCAGCATCGCCCGGTAGACCCGCGCCGTGACCTCGGGGGCATAGGCCTCGCGGGGAAGCCTCTCGCTATGTTCGATCCCCCACAGTCCCTTGCGAATCGCGTCGGAGCGCAACACCACCGCTCCCAGCCACCCCGCCAGCGCCCAGGCCAGGGTCGATTTGCCGGAGCCCGACAGCCCGCCAACCGCGAACAGCCGGGCGGGCGGAGCCTGCGTCAGATAGCGGATCGCCAGCGCCAGGTAGGCCCGCGCCTCGGCCAGTTCCGCCACGCATTCCGCCGGATCACGCCCGCGCAGCGCCAATGCCCCGACCTTAGCCCGGATCCCCGCCCGGCAGGCCTTGAAGAACGGCATCAGCGCCAGCCCGCCATAAGCGGTATCCACCTCCGCCCCCGGCTCGGCCGCCATCCGTTCGGCCCAGGCGTTGAACACCTCCACCGCCAGCTCCCGGTGGCCCCGGTGGTCGAGGTCCATCAACAGGAAGGCGAGGTCGTAGAGCGGATCGATATCGGTGAAGGCGTCGTTGAAATCGATGCAGTCGAAGGGGGCGGGCCTGCCCCGCCACAGCACGATGTTCCTCAGATGCAGATCGCCATGGCAGCGCCGCGCGCCGCGCCGCCAACCCCGCATGAGCCTCGGCGCGGGCCTGAACCTCGGCGGAAAACGTCGCCACCGCCTCGGCACCCAAGAGATCGGCCAGTTGCACCAGTTCGTTGGTCTCGCGCCCGGCGAAGGCTGGCAGGCGGCCCATGCCTTCGCGCGCCGGCGCCGCTTTGTGCATGTCGGCCACCGCCCGGCCGGTGGCGCGCATCAGCTCCGGCGTCAGCCGCCCGTCCGCCGCCATGCGGTCGAACAGGTCGCGTTGCCGGAAGCGCCGCATCACCACCGCCGGCTCGGCGTCCTCGATCGGGTCGCCGGGCTCAACCAGCTGCCAACCGTCCCCCTCGCGTAGAATGCCGCCGAGACCGAGATACAGCCCCGGCGCGGTGGCTGAATTCAGCGCAATCTCGCGCCCGGCGCAGTCCCGTCGCCGCGCCCGGGTCGCATAATCGAGCCAGCCATAATCGACCGGGCGGCGCAGCTTCCAGGCCCGGTCTCCGGCCACCACCACCGCCGCCGTATGGGTGTCGATGCGCTGCGTCCCGGCCCCGCCATGGGTGGCGGGATCGGCGAGGAACGCCGCCATCGACTCAAAATCGCGCATGGGGCTCAGCCGACGACCTTTTTCCAGGGCCGGATCTCGACGCTCCGGAACAGACCCGCCGCCGCATAAGGGTCCGCCGCCGCCCAAGCTTCGGCCCCGGCGAGATCGCCCTCATAGATCAGCAGCGAGCCGCACATCTCGCCCTCAACGTCGAGGAACGGCCCGGCCTGCGCGATCGCCCCGCCGGCGCCCCTGATATGCGCCAGATGGGCGTCGCGGTTGGCCTTGCGGATCTCCTGCGCGCCCGGCTTGTCGAGGCAGATGATGGCGTAGAGCATTGAACTTCCTCCGGTTTTACTCCCGCCGCAGCGGGCGGTTGAACAGTTTCTCCACCGCGTCAGGCACCGCCAGCCCGCCCGCGACCAGCGCCGCCACCGTCGCCGCCACCGGCATCTCGGCCCCCAGCCGCGCCGCCAGCGCCGCCACCGGCCCGGCCGTCGCCGCGCCCTCGTAGGTGCGCCCGTCGGCGGCCAGATCGGCGAGCGACACCCCCCGCCCCAGCGCCAGCCCGTAGGCGAAGTTGCGCGAGCTCTCGGACGCCGCTGTCAGCGCCAGATCGCCCAGCCCGGAGAGCCCGCCCAGCGTCTCCGCCCGGCCGCCCAGCGCGGTGCCCAGGCGCACCATCTCGGCGAAGCCACGGGTCATCAGCGCGGCCCGGGCGCTCTCGCCCAAGCCGACGCCGATCGCCGCGCCGCAGGCAATCGCGATCACGTTCTTCACCGCGCCGCCGATCTGCGCGCCGATGATGTCGCCGGTCAGGTAGGGACGCAACGAGCGCGTGGCGAGGCGGCGCTGCAACGTCTCTCCCAGCACCCCGTCCGCCACCGCCAGCGTCACCGCCGTCGGCAGCCCGGCGGTCAGGTCGCGGGCGAAGCTCGGCCCGGTCAGGATCGCCACCGGATGGCCTGGCGCGACCTCCGCCGCAATCTCGGATTGCAGCTTCAGCGTGCCTTGTTCCAGCCCCTTGGCGGTCAGCACCAGCGCCACGCCATCCGGCAGCGTCGGCGCCAACGCCGCCAGTACCTCGCGCGTCGCCTGCGCCGGCACCGCCGAGATCACCATCCCGGCGCCCGCCAGCACCGCCGCCAATCCGCCGCGGCGCCAGAACCGCACCTCGGCGCCGGCGTCGGTCAGGGTGCGCCCCAGCGCCGTGCCCCAGGCCCCTTGACCGAGGATAACGACCGGGCTTTTCATCGGGCTTGCCCGCTCACGCCTTCGCCCCCTTCTTGCCCGAGCCCAGCATCGGCTCCGCCGCCTGGTCCAGCGGCCAGCGCGGCCGCGCCACCACCGGCGCGTCCACCCGGCCCGCGGCGATCCGCTCGAGCCCGGCCCAGGCGATCATCGCCGCGTTGTCGGTGCACAGCGCCAGCGGCGGCGCCACCATGCGGAACCCTTCCGCTTCCGCCGCCTGCGTTAACCCGGCCCGCAGGCTGCGATTGGCGGCCACCCCGCCGGCGACCGCGATCACCCGCTCCACTTGCCCCGGATGCGCGTCCACAAACTGCGCCATCGCGCGCCGCGTCTTGGCCGCCAGCACCTCGCGCACCGCCTGCTGGAACGACGCGCAGAGATCGGCCACATCGCGCCGGTAGAGCCCGCCCTGGGCCCGCACCAGTTCGTCGCGCGCCCGCACGGCGGCGGTCTTCAACCCGGAAAAGCTCATATCGCAGCCCGGCCGGTTCAGCAGCGGCCGGGGAAAGGCGAACCGCGCCGCATCGCCGCTCGAAGCCCAGCGCTCGACCTCCGGCCCGCCGGGGAACCCCAGCCCCAGCATCTTCGCCGTCTTGTCGAAGGCCTCGCCCGGCGCGTCGTCGATGGTGCCGCCGAGGCGCCGGTATTGCCCCAGCCCGGCGACCGCGATCAACTGGCAATGCCCGCCCGAGGCCAGCAGCAGCAGATAGGGATAGCCCACCCCGTCGGTGAGCCGCGGCGTCAGCGCGTGACCCTCCAGATGGTTCACCCCGACCAGCCGCAGCCCGGCCCCGGCGGCGATCCCCGTGGCCGCCATCACCCCCGACAGCACGCCGCCGATCAGCCCCGGCCCCGCCGTCACGGCAATCGCGTCGAGATCGGCCAGCCCTAGCCCGGCCTCTTCCAGTGCGCGGATCACCACCAGGTCGACCCGCTCGGCATGAGCTCGCGCCGCGATCTCCGGTACCACGCCGCCGTAGCGCGCATGCAGATCCTCCTGTCCGAAGATCGTATTCGACAGAATCTCACCGGGCGCAACGGCCTCGCTACCCCGAACCTCGGCCCGAACCTCGGCCCGCACCACCGCCGCCGCGGTCTCGTCGCAGCTCGATTCGATGCCGAGTAAGGTGATCCTGCCGTTCATGGCCCCATTCCGCCGCCCCGCGCGCGATGCGCGCACCCGTTCACATTGCGCGCGCCCGTCGGCCCTCTTACTAAGGGATTGTCTTGAAGACCAGCCACCCGCCCCGCCTCCCCGCCCAACCACCGATGGTACCGGATGGTACGGGGGCATGATCGGTGGTTGGGCGGGGCGGCGGGGCGGGTGGCGGAGCCGCAACGGGTAATGGAAAGATCGAAAATGACCGCATCGCTTCCCAGTGCGGACAATCCGCTGAAGATCGGCACCCGTGGCTCGCCGCTGGCGTTGGCCCAGGCGCACGAGACCCGCGAGCGGCTGATGGCCGCCCACGGCCTGCCCGAGGCCGCCTTCGAGATCGTGGTCATCAAGACCACCGGCGACCGGGTCACCGACCGCCCGCTGAGCGAGATCGGCGGCAAGGGCCTGTTCACCAAGGAGATCGAGGAGGCCCTGCTGGCGGGCGGCATCGACATCGCCGTCCACTCGATGAAGGACATGCCCACCGTCCTGCCCACCGGCCTCGCCATCCCCTGCCTGCTGCCGCGCGAGGATGTCCGCGACGCCTTCGTCAGCCTGACCCATGCGAGCCTTGCGGAAATGCCCAAGGGCGCCGTGTTCGGCACCTCGTCGCTGCGCCGCCGGGCGCAGCTTTTGTATCGCCGCCCCGACCTGCATATCGTCGAGTTCCGCGGCAACGTGCAGACCCGGCTGCGGAAACTGGCCGACGGCGTGGCTGAGGCCACCTTCCTCGCCTGCGCCGGGCTCAACCGCCTCGGCCAGGCCGGGGTGATCCGCGCCGCCATCTCGCCCGACGAGATGCTGCCCGCCATCGCGCAAGGCGCCATCGGCATCGAGACCCGGAGCGACGACGGCGCCACCCAGGCCCTGCTCGCCCCGATCCACCACGCCCCCACCGCGACCCGGCTCGCCGCCGAGCGCGCCTTCCTCGCGGCATTGGACGGCTCGTGCCGCACCCCGATCGGCGGCTTGGCCGAGATCGAGGGCGACAGCTTGCGCTTCCGCGGCGAAATCATCCGCCCGGACGGCTCGGAACGCCTCGCCACCGAACGGCGCGGGCCGCTCGCCGACGCCGCCGCCATGGGCACCGATGCGGCGGAGGAATTGCGGTCCCGCGCCGGCCCGGGCTTTTTCGAGACCTGACATGCAGGTGTTGCTGACCCGCCCGGTGGAGGACAGCCGCGCCCTGGCCGAGACCCTTGAGGCCAGGGGGGAGGCCGAGGACATCGCCCCCCTGATCTGGCCCCTGACCCGGATCGTGCCCACGGTAACGGCGCTGAAACTCCCCTTCACCACCGGCGCGCTTCTGTTCACCTCGGCCAACGGCGTCCGCGCACTCGCCGCGCTGGTCGATCGCCGCGACCTGCCCGCGCTCTGCGTCGGCAAGGCCACGGCACGGGCCGCCCGCAAGGCGGGCTTTCGCGACTGCATCCCGGCTGACGGCGACGCCCGCACCCTGGCGGAGTTGGCCCGGCAAAGCGGCATCCGCGAATTCTTCCACCCGCGCGGCCGCGACACCGCCGGCGATCTCAAGGGCTGGCTGGCCGAGACCGGGCAGAGGGTCACCGAGGCCGTCCTCTACCAGGCCGAGGAAACCGGCCCGCCGCCCGCCCCCGTCGCCGCGGCGCTGGCCCGGGGCACCGTTGATCTCGTCACCATCTGGTCGCGCCGTGGCGCCGCGATCCTCGCCCGCCATTTCTCCAATCCTGGCGCCAGCACGGAGGTCAGGTTGGGCAGCACCGGCCTCCTCGCCATCTCGCCCGCCGCCGCCGAGCCTCTGAAGGCGTCGGGATTCCACCATATTCTGCTCGCCGAAGCGCCGAATGCGGCCGCCATGCTGGCGGCGATCCGGGCGTATTCCCCCGGCCCAGGACACTAAAACCGGCAATAAAACCGGCGATGACGATTGCGGCGGAGGCCCGCGTTTCCTAAGCTCAAGGGATATGCGCCAGAGTTTCTCTGGCTGAGTCTCTCCGGCTGAGTCTCTCCGGCGCGATCGGGAACACGAAAGGGATCGTCCGAATGAGAAAGTCCAAGGATCCCGCAACCGTCGAGAAAACGAAATCGGCGAAACAGGCATCCGAAGACGATGGCGGCGAGACTTCGCCCAAGACGGAGCTCAAGACGGAGCCCAAGACGGAACCCAAGACGGAACCCAAGACGGAACCCAAGACGGAACCCAAGACGGAGCCCAAGGCGCAAGCCGAACCGGAGGCCGCGGACGCGCTCGCCCAGCACCAATACCTGCCGCACGAAGACCTCCCGCATGACGACCATGCGCATGACGAAGAAGAGGGGCATCGCAGCCTTGCCGCCACTGCGCTGATGGTCCTGATCGGCGTCATCTTCATCGCCAGCCTGACGCTTTGGGCGGCGCCCAAGCTGGCGCCGAACCTGCCCGAGGGCGTGGCGAAATATCTTCTTCCCGGCCAGATGGGTACCGAGGACCGCCTCGCCGGCCTCGACGACGCCGTGGCCGCCGAGACCGCGAAATCGGACGCGGCCATCGCTGCCCTGAACGCCGGGATCACGGCGCTGGCCGGCCGCCTCGACGCCGCCGACGATGCCCGCCAGGGCGACGCCAGCCAGACCGAAGCCGCCATCGCCGCTGCACAATCGACCGCCGAGGCCGCCGGGGCCGCCGCCGCCGATGCCGCTTCCCTTGGCGCCCGGCTCGACGCGATCGAGGCCGAGCTGACCTCGCTGCGCGACGAATTCAGCGCCGTCTCCACTGCGCTGGCCAATGCGGGCAGCGGCGACGGCACCGCCTCGCCCGAACTCACCGCCGCGGTCGCCGCATTCGGTGCCCGGCTCGACAGTCTCGCCGCGTCCGTCGAGGGCAACACCACCACCCGGGCGCTGCAAGCGGCGCTGGAGGCCCGGGTCGCCGCTCTCGCCACCCGGCTCGACGTGGTCGAATCGAGCGCCGCCGACGCCCGCGACGTGCAAAGCGAGGCGCTGGACGAGGCCTCCTCGGCGATCCGTCAGGCCCGGCTCCAGGCTGCGGTCGACGTGCTCGCCAGCCGGCTGACCGGCGGCCTGCCCTATGCCGCCAAGCTGGACGAGATCGCCGCTTTGGCCAGCATCGCGCCGCCCGCGCCGCTCGCCGCCGGGGCCGGCGCCGGGCTGACTACGGCGGCCGCGCTCGAGGTCAGTTTCGGACGCCATGCCCAGGCCGCCGTCGCGGCCGATGTTCAGGCCAGCGCCGGCGAGGGCACCGGCCTGCAGGCGCTCGGCTGGCTGCGCGCCCAGGTGGCCGGCCGGCCGGTCGCAGAGCAGGAGGGTGACAGCGTCGGCGCCGTCATCTCGCGCATCGCCGCCCGGGTCGGGGAGGGCAAGCTGGCCGAGGCGCTGGCCGAGGTCGAGACCCTGCCCGAACACGCCCAGGACGGGCTCGGCCGCTGGCTCGACCAGCTCCGCGCCCGGGTTGCCGCCGATATGGCACTGGCCGACTGGCACGCCCAGATCGGCGCCGGCGGCTGAGGGAGGGAGAAGTCACATGCTGATATCCGCCGTCCGTGTCTTGTTGTTCCTGCTGCTGGTCGCCGCCGGGATCTGGGGCATCTTCAACCTGATCGAGGACCAGGGCGGCATCGCCATCCAGTTCGCCGGGCAGGAGTATTTCAAATCGCCGATCGAATTCGCGGTGCTGCTGCTGATCGGCTTCGCCGCCCTCTGGCTGGCCCTCAAGATCGCCGGGTTCATCCTCGCGGTGCTCCGCTTCATCGACGGCGACGAAACCGCGATCAGCCGCTATTTCAACCGTTCGCGCGAGCGCCGGGGGCTGGAAGCGATGGCCCGCGGCATGGCCGCCCTGGCCGCCGGCGAGGCCCGCGTCGCCCGCGCCAAGGCCGAGAAGGCCGAGTTGCTGCTGCAACGCCCGGAGTTGACCCGGCTGCTGAACGCCCAGGCGGCGGAACTGGCCGGCGATGACCTGCGCGCCGAGACCTATTACCGGGCGCTGGCCGAGGACCCGGCGACCTCGTTCGTCGGGGTGCGCGGCCTGCTCAACCGGGCGCTGGAGAAGAACGACACCGAGCGGGCACTGAAACTGGCCGAAAGCGCGGCGCAACTGCGTCCGCGCGAGGCGTCGGTGCTCGAGACCCTCTACATGCTGCAAAGCCGCAATTTCGACTGGGCCGGGGCGCGCAAGACCCTCGACACCCAGCGCCGCGCCGGGCTTCTGCCGAAACCCGAGGCCAACCGCCGCGACGCCATGCTGGCGCTGGCCCAGGCCGAGGACGCCGAGGAACTGGGCGAGACCGACCATGCCCGCAAGCTCGCCCTCGCGGCGGCCCGCCTCGACCCGGCCAATGCCGAGGCGGCGGCCACCGCCGCGCGCCACCTGGTCGCGGCGGGCTCGAAACGCGCCGCGGCCAAGATGCTCGTCGAGGCCTGGCGCCGCGCTCCCGCTCCCGCGCTCGCCGCCGCCTATGCCGCCATCGAACCCAATGAGAGCGTGCATGAGCGCCGTCTGCGCTTCGGCAAGCTCCTGAACGCCCATGCCTCGCACCCCGAGTCGCGGCTCCTCGCCGCCGAACTGGCGCTGGTGACCGAGGACTGGGCCGGCGCGCGCAAGGCGATCGCGGACCTGAACGAAGCCGAGCTGACCGCGCGCAGTTGCGCGATCATGGCCGCCATCGCCCGGGGCGAGGGCGCGCCCGAGGCCGAGATCCGCGGCTGGCTCGCCCGGGCGCTGGACGCCCCTCGCGGCGACGCGCTCGACAGCGACATCAGCCACGCCGCGATGCTGCCGCTCCTGATCGGCGGCGACGACGGGGAGGCCACCGGCGAGGACATAGAGGACGCCGAGGAATTACCGGGCGCAGAGGATGCGGAGACCTCGCGGGATACCGCCCGGCCCCCCCGCGAGAGGCCCCAATCCGCCGCCTGAAACCCGCTTGCCAAAGCCCGGACCAACCCCCTATGTTCCGCGCGTCCTTGGCACCCTGGGCCGGTGTGGCTCAGCTGGTAGAGCACGTCATGCGTAATGATGGGGTCCGGTCATAAACACCCTTTGAAACCAAAGAGTTCGAGGTGTAGGAGTAAGATTAGCAGGGCCATAGTAGGGTCTCAGCGCCGGTGTAGCTCAGTGGTAGAGCAATCGCTTCGTAAGCGATGGGTCGGGGGTTCGACTCCCTCCACCGGCACCACCGCCTCCGACAACAACGCACAGTCAGTGTCAGTGTGGTTGTTGTGCACGAAGGCCGCCGACAGACTGAGGCGGCCCGCGATGATCTCGCTCGCCGTCTGTTTCGTTGATTTTGTTCCTGACTCTAATGCCATCGCCTCAGCCAATGCCTTGTCGAAGGCCGCCATGTCGGCGATGACTGTCCGTCGTCAAGGTTTTCTGGACAGACGGCCGCCTGATCTAAGGGAGGCTCTGACGCATCTGGTTGGTCATTCTAGGCGGCGGATTTGCGATGCTGCAAGCGCCAATGTTCGATGGCCTGGCGTCTGATCTTCTCCCTTTTGATCAGGTTGGTTTGACCGCGCCCGAAGTA
>SMVA01306464.1_pt1 | contig 11284 bp, 9 predicted proteins | sample 2456451 | NCBI WGS metagenome assembly SMVA01 (sample SAMN11095933, study PRJNA526329) | marine sediment metagenome | biome: Marine sediment; feature: Surficial sediment; material: Deep marine sediment; isolation source: Hadal surficial sediment | place: Pacific Ocean | collected 2014-05 | depth 0-1...
CTTGAGGCACGAACCAATAAACGACCAATAATGTCCGACCTTCGTGAGAGCGGCGCGATCGAACAAGATGCAGATTTGATTATGTTTATTTATCGGGATGTAGTTTACGACGAAAATACAGCAGATGAAAAAAAGGCCGAGCTAATTATTGCCAAACAACGAAATGGGCCTATCGGAATGATACCACTGACTTTCTTGGGAGAAATCACTAAATTCGAAAATTATATTCCAGATAATAATTTTCCTCCTTCTGGCAGTGGCTTTCCGAGCGGAGGATATGCTAAAGGAGGGTATGAATGAGTCGACCTGCAAAGGTTGTCATTAATCTTTCCGCGCTTCGTCATAATTTCAGTCGTATTTACACATTAGCCCCCGAATCTAAAATCATGGCCATCGTCAAGGCTGATGCCTACGGACATGGTATTGCACGCATTGCTAAATCACTCGAACATGCCGATGCCTTTGGTGTTGCTTGTCTGGAAGAGGCCAGAGAATTAAGACAGGCGAACATTAAGCAACGTATCAATCTGCTAGAAGGGCCTTATGCCGGAGAAGAGTTGAGCGAGATCAGCAAACTAGGATTAGATATTGTTGTACATGACATTTCACAAGTGGAAATGCTTGAACAAACCCAGCTAGATAAACCGATTGATGTATGGTTGAAAATAGATACCGGGATGCATCGTCTGGGGTTTTTACCGGAATCAGTCAGCCAGGTAACAACACGATTACTACAAACAAACAGTGTCAAAGAGTTTCGCTTGATGACACATCTTGCCAGTGCTAATGATCGTGATAATCCGATGACCTCTGAGCAAATTCAATGTTTCAATCAAGTTGCTGAAAGTCAGAACGTCGAAAAAACCATAGCAAACTCCGCTGGTATTATGGCTTTCCCAGACACTCATGTTGACTGGGTACGACCAGGGATCATGCTTTATGGTGTTTCTCCATTTAGTGATAGTCAGGGTCCGCAACAAGGACTGCAACCGGTGATGACACTTCAATCTAGATTAATCACAGTCAAGCAACTCAAGGCGGGAGAGCCTGTGGGCTATGGTGCGACCTGGCGCTGCCCAGAAGACATGCTTGTGGGTGTGGTGGCAGCTGGCTATGGTGATGGGTACCCACGGCATGCGAAATCAGGCACCCCGGTACTCGTGAATGGTAAAAGAGCTGAGCTTATTGGTCGTGCATCTATGGACATGCTAACTGTTGATCTGCGTAATCAACCACAAGCCAGGACAGGGGACCCAGTAGTACTTTGGGGTGAGGGATTACCTGTTGAAGAAATTGCTAACCATGCACAGACAATTCCATACGAAGTTTTATGTGCAGTACATAAACGATTAGAGTTTAGTTATGGCGAAGGCTAAAGTTCAATATCAATGTACTGAGTGTGGCGCGACCCTGCACAACTGGGCAGGTCAGTGTGGCGACTGTCTGGCGTGGAACACGGTGATAGAAGTCGTTGTCGAAGCAACATCAAAGGTAAAATCATTCAGGAACAGAGATCATATTGCGATTCCTTCAGAGGTTTGTTTTCTTGATTCGGTTGATACCGAGGTATCTTTCAGGTTGCCCACTGGCATGGCCGAGCTTGACCGTGCAGTGGGGGGTGGTTTGGCCACGGGGTCAGTGACATTAATCGGTGGTGATCCTGGTATCGGAAAATCAACATTACTAATCCAGATGCTTTCTGCACTAGCCAGTGAAGGTGGCGTAAAAACACTTTATGTTTCTGGTGAAGAGTCGGCGCAACAAATCAGTCTTCGTGGTCATCGTCTGGGTCTGGTTCTCGACAAAATAAAATTATTAACAGAAAATAATCTGGAAAGAATTTTATCTGTTGCCAGTGTCGAGCGGCCTGAAGTCATCGTCATTGATTCCATTCAGACGGTTTATACAGAGATGCTACAGTCCGCCCCTGGCTCAGTGGCGCAAGTCAGGGAGTCAGCAGCGCAATTGGTGCGTTATGCAAAACAAACCAACACGACTGTGTTATTGGCGGGGCACGTGACAAAAGATGGTGCATTGGCAGGTCCCAGAGTACTGGAACATATGGTCGATACAGTACTTTATTTCGAAGGTGATACAAGTAGTCGCTACCGAGTGATTCGATCCATTAAAAATCGCTATGGAGCAGTCAATGAAATTGGCGTATTTGCCATGACTGACAAGGGTCTGAAAGAAGTGAGTAATCCTTCTGCAATATTTCTATCCAGGCATGAAGAGCCGGTATCAGGTAGCGTCATCATGGTCACAAAAGAGGGAACAAGGCCATTACTTGTTGAAGTACAGGCGTTGGTTGATATATCCCCTCTTGGTAATCCGAGACGCGTCAGTGTTGGTCTAGAACAAAACCGCTTGTCCATGTTGCTGGCTGTATTACATCGGCATGCGGGGATTAACACTGCTGATAAGGATGTTTTTATTAATGTTGTCGGAGGCATTAGAATTACTGAAACAGCGGCCGATCTGGCCATTTTATTGGCGGTCATATCCAGTTTGAAAAATATGCCTCTGCCGCAGGATTTAATAGTGTTTGGCGAAGTCGGTCTTGCGGGTGAAATAAGACCTGTGCAGAATGGTCTGGAAAGATTAAACGAAGCGGTGAAGCATGGATTCAAAAAAGCCATTATCCCTAAGTCTAATCAACCCAAACAGAATATTGAAGGTATGGAAGTCATTGCAGTCAGCCGTCTGTCAGATGCAATCAGTCAATTGCAGTAGTCCTCTTTCAAGGCTGGGGGACATTCTAAAACTGTCAAAGTTTATTAAGACAAAATTTCTCTACTTCGGATTTGTTCTTTTCTTTAACCCATCAGTCTGCACCGCCGAAACCTTTATTTACATTGATAATAAACCTGCCTTATGGATTCATCCTCAAGACCCCATCTATCAGGCCTGGGTCAAGCATGCCGACTTGATCAATCTTGCAAAACAAATGGAAGAGAACGGAAAAGAACAACTTACATTGTTTACAAAAACCGCATTGATCCAAATGGCCATGTTGTATGAACAAGAGGCAGTGAAATCAAGACAGGAAGAGGCATCAGGCGCAAGGCAGAACTTCAAAAAAAGCCGCTGGCGTCAGTCGGCACTTGAATATGCAGATCAGTTACGACAAGTGTCTGATCAAGTAAATTCATCTTCTGAAATTGTTTTGTATATAGAAGAGTATGGCGCACCGACCATCGTGGTTGATGGAAAGCCATACATTCTAACGACACCAGATCTGAAAAAATCAGGCATACTCTATACAGCCATTGTAGAGCAGTTATGTACAAAAGAAATTTGTGGCGAGGATATCAAGAAACAAGATAGTGAAAAAGATAAAATAAGGATAGTTATCAATGCTGAGTGGAAAATATCAGAAACAGAGAACCCGGAATATTATTCAGAAGATGGGCTGCATTTTGTTTTTAACGATCTTAAAGACAGAAAGAAAAAACAGGAAATCAGTTTACAGATAATGAGAGAACTTAGATTAATCTCAGAGTCACTCATCGAGATCTTTAATAAAAACGTTTCAATCGATTGGGATGTACTCAGGATTGAACACATCTCCGGTTCTTATGGACACAAAATCATTATTAATCGTTTTGGAGATGCACTGGCGACGGAGCTTGTTTATCTTGGTCAGTTAAATATGCTATTCGCCGATACCATTCCATGGATGCAAGCTAGATTGAAAGATGAGACCTATGAGCAAAGATTCTGTCATGCAGATATTTTACTTTCGAAATTTATAAACTAGTGTCTATACATCATCCCTAAATAACACTTAAACTAACTATAAATCAGACAACTACAGTAGGCAAAGCCCATATAGTCATAAATTTAAGAAGCTTTTCAACTTCTTGAATTAGTTAAAAAATAAGGGACTTTTTTAATTATTTGTCATCTATAGAGACAGGGAAGAATTGTGTAATGAAATCAGTAAAAGGAGCGTACTTGATAATAAGAGGGCAATGGCATTATTGTTATCTAACCTTTTGATTAAAAGGAGATCCATCGAAGATGCCCATCTGCAATATATATACGTTTATATTACAAAACGCCCTATAGACACCTGTTAGGCATACATGAAATGAATATTAATAAACAATTCACTGAATCATTTACAAAACATACAGGTGCATAGATTCTTGGAGGCTTGCTTATATTTTCTATCTATTCGCACTATATATAAAACTGGTTCAGAATTTACAAATGTATGTGAAAGAATTGTAATGCTTGAAGAAGGCTATTTCGATATTGATTTCTCCCAACAATATCAGACTACTGGAATTGATCTTGACGCAATTATGATAAAAGCAGAGGACCACGAAAGATTGTTAAAAGCAGATACAACAGATGGAAGAGCTTATCGGTGGTGGCTCCAAAATGTTCAATATATTAGTCGCGTTTGTGGTAATCGGTTAGCAGAACCAATTCCAGGAGATGATTATTAATGCCTAACAAATCGCTCAAGGACGTGACGGCACAAAGCGCCGCCGGTTATTTTTGACGTTCTTTGTCAAATTGCAATGGTAAAAGGAGACGTTTCTTACTTATGAACTTATAATGGTAACAGGAACAGTAGATCTGACCCTGAAGATAATTTCATTTAAATCTATATATGAAGGAGTTTAAAATGGCAGAAGCAAAAGGTTTGAGTAAACCGGTAAAGTTGAAAAGTGATCTGGCGGAATTTTTGGGAGCAACGGAACTTCCCCGGACAGAGATCACCAAAAAGCTATGGGACTATATTAAGGCAAATAAACTTCAGACAAAAACTGAAAATGGTGAAGCTATGAACGCAGGAAAATACATTGTGGCTGATGCCAAACTGCTTTCTATATTCAAAAATACAAATTCCAAAAGCAAATCAGGTAATGTCACTGATCTTAGAAATATGGAAGAAGGCCAGACCATCGACATGATGCAGATGGCCGCTGTTGTCGGCGCAAATATAGAATAAGATTGGGGTAATACTGAATGTATAAAATTAATGGGTTTTCCACTCGATTTAAATGACAGATACAAATATGAGTAATAGAATGATGTCATAGAAATAAAAAAGCCCGGATTATCCGGGCTTTTTTACTTTTGCAAATGCAACTTCAGAACAAACCGGAGATATTTCCATCATCATCTATATCAATGCGTTCTGCTGCTGGCACCTTGGGCAGGCCTGGCATGGTCATCATGTTGCCGGCAATCGCAACAATAAAGCCGGCGCCATTGGCTAAACGCACTTCAGTGATATGCACGTTGTGACCGGTGGGTGCACCAATTACCGTTGGATCAGTTGAGAATGACATTTGCGTCTTGGCGATACAGATCGGGTATGAACCATATTCTTCATTCCAGTCATCTAGTTGTTGTTTGACTTTTGCATCAGCAGAAATACTCGAAGCACCGTAGACTTTAGTGGAAATTTTTTCAATTTTTTCCCACAATGAGTCACTATCTTCATAGGTGAATTGATGTGTGCCTGGATTATTATCAACAACATCAGCAACTACCGTGGCCAGTTCTTCAGCGCCGGCACCACCTTCTGCCCAATGTTTTGAAACTACACCTTTAACACCGAGAGACTCACAGCGTTTTATCAGCATATCGACCTCTGCATCGGTGTCTAAGGTGAAATGATTCAGACAGACAATACAGGGCAGGCCATATACATCGGTAATGTTTTTGATATGGCGCTCCATATTAACCATGCCTTTGTCCAGGGCTTCAAGGTTCTCATTAGTCAGTTCATCCTTAGCGACACCGCCGTGGTATTTCATGGCTCGAATAGTGGCGACCAGAACAATCGCCGCCGGCTTGAGTCCTGCCATACGTGATTTAATATTAATGAATTTTTCAGCACCCAGATCAGCACCAAAGCCACCTTCGGTAATGACATAATCAGCCAGTTTCAAACCGGTCTTGGTTGCTGTGACGGTATTACAACCATGAGCGATGTTGGCAAAGGGACCGCCATGGATAATCGCAACATTGTTTTCCAGGGTTTGTACCAGATTGGGGTTAATAGCATCTTTCAATAATGTGGCCATCGAGCCTTGTGCATTTAGATCTCTTGCATATATTGGGGTCTTATTGTCTCGCTTATAGCCAATTATAATTCGACCTAAACGTTCTTTTAGATCGGCGCGGTTGGTTGCCAGACAAAGAATCGCCATGATTTCTGAGGCGACAACGATATCGTAACCATCTTCACGTAAGTAACCATTGATGGGACCACCCATGCCGACGGTGATCTTGCGTAGTGCACGGTCGTTCATATCAACGACACGCTTCCATTGTATACGGCGTGGATCGATGCCGAGTTCATTACCGTGATGAATATGGTTATCAATCATGGCCGATAGCAGGTTGTGGGCTACACCAATGGCATGGAAGTCTCCGGTGAAATGAAGATTAATATCTTCCATAGGAACCACCTGGGCATAACCACCACCTGCCGCACCACCTTTGATACCAAAACAGGGGCCAAGTGAAGGTTCACGAAGGCACATAATGGCTTTTTTGCCAATACGGTTTAACGCATCACCCAGGCCTACTGTGGTTGTGGTTTTGCCTTCACCTGCAGGAGTTGGACTGACCGCTGTAACCAGAACGAGCTTGCCATCCTCTCTATCCTTCAGGCTTTCTATGTAATTCAGGGATAATTTTGCCTTGTAATGACCATATGGCTCCAAATGCTCACTGTCTATGCCATATTGGTCTTTGGCTAAATCAATAATTCGCTTTTTATTCGCTTTTTGTGCGATTTCAATATCTGACATGCCGGTCTCTCCTTCAGCTAATTACCGGTTGAATATTTTTTATAAAAAATAATAAGTGTATGAATACCTTATGATAATATTTTTATAACTTTTGGTGATACTGGATCACCAAACAGCCACATATTCTATCGATTTATGACCAGATTCTCTAATTATCTTTTTGAGGGGATTACATCTTAAGTGACCGCTCCGATATATAGACTTTTAGACAAATGGAGCGACTCATAGGGGAAGTATACCGCTACAAGGCTTGTGTAAATCCTAATCAGGCTCTGTCAGACTGCGTGTTGGTCGACTTAACAAGGTGATGATGCCTGCGAAGATGATGAGTAATGCACCGAATAGTGTGAGGATATCCGGTGTTTCAGACCAGAATATCCAGCCATAAATTGCAGCAAAGATAATGGTGTTGTAGCTGTAGGGACTGACTTTTGCAGCAGGTGCGAGGCTGTAACCATGAGTCAGCAGGAGTTGCCCCAGTGTTGCTGAAGCCCCTGCAAACACCATGGCTAATAATGCTTTCAAGTCTGGTGTTTGCCAATACCAGATCATGGGAATGGCCGAAATCAGGGTGGATGTGACGCAGAAGTAAAAAACAATACGGCGTGTTGGTTCAGTCTTTGACAAATCACGAATTGAAACCATCGCCATGGCCGCAAAAACAGCTGATATCAGACCGACCAATGCTGCAGCAGATAAAATCCCTATACCTGGTTTCAAGATGAAACAAATACCACAGAAACCGATAACGATGGCCAACAGAAGTTTACGTGTGGCTTCTTCTCCTAGCCATATTATGGCAATAATCGCCGTAAAGATGGGTGAGCTGAAATTAAGTAATACGGCTTCCACGAGAGGCAGATGTGCAATGGCGTAAAAGAAGCAATACATTGCGGCCAGGCCAGTTACGGAGCGAGTGATATGTCCTGACAGGCGCTTTGTTTTTAGACTTCTGAAGCCACCGCGATATAGCCAGGGTAAGAGGAATAAAAGTCCAAAACCGTTCCTTAAAAATACTAATGTCTCACTTGGCAGCGAGGTGGACGCGTAGCGTACTGCCACCCCCATTGATGCAAACATCAGTGCAGCCAGTGTTATGTCGAGAGCCGCACGAGGCAGGTTATATGATTCGCTATATGTCATTTATTCAAGAGTATTGACTCAAAAGGGCAAACATTCTACACGATTGAGGTCCTAAAACAGGCACCAAAACAGGACTAACCAGGGATTGATTTGAACTGAAATAACTTGTTCAGAGATGGAGAAAAGTGCCCATATCTGATAGCATCGTCAGCGAATTATGGAACGAAAAACAGGCCTTATCGGACATACCGACGGTTCACTGCACAACAGGCGAATCGATAAGGATTCCTCCCCCCCTATCTTAGCGTTAATAATGGTATATAAAGCCGAATGACCAAGTTCATTTTTGTCACAGGTGGTGTGGTCTCCTCATTGGGTAAGGGCATTGCCTCCGCGTCATTAGGCGCTATTCTGGAGGCGCGCGGACTGAATGTGACCTTGTTAAAACTGGATCCCTATATCAATGTCGATCCGGGAACCATGAGTCCCTTTCAACATGGTGAGGTGTATGTGACCGATGATGGTGCGGAGACCGATCTTGATCTGGGCCATTACGAACGTTTCGTACGCACTACCATGGGCAAGAGGAATAACTACACAACGGGCCGCATCTATTTGAATGTGATTCAGAGAGAACGTCGAGGTGATTATCTTGGAGGAACCGTCCAGGTGATTCCGCATATCACCGATGAAATCAAGAAGTGTATTATAGAAGGTGCCGGTGATGCCCAGATCGCCATGGTTGAGATCGGCGGTACAGTGGGTGATATCGAATCACAACCATTTCTGGAGGCCATTCGCCAACTCCGATTTGAGTTGGGCGCCGAAAATACCTTGTTTATGCATCTGACATTGGTGCCCTATATCGCAGCGGCCGGGGAGACAAAAACCAAACCAACACAACATTCAGTAAAAGAATTACGTTCCATTGGTATTCAACCTGATGTGTTGCTATGCCGTACAGAAAAGCAACCCTTGCCGGATGATCAACGTAAAAAAGTTGCACTCTTCACTAATGTTGAGGAGTCCGCGATTATCTCAGGAGTGGATGTCGATAACATCTACAAGATACCAAGGAGTTTGCACGAACAGGGATTAGATGAGATCGTTGCGAGGAAATTAAAGCTTGATATCCCCAGGGCAGATCTCAGTGAATGGGATGCTGTTGTGGAAGCAATGGCCTCTCCACAGGGCGAAGTAAACATCGCCATGGTTGGAAAATATATTGACCTTGCTGATTCATACAAATCACTTACTGAAGCGCTTACCCACGCGGGTATTCATACCCGCACACGTGTCAATATAAGTTACGTTGACTCTGAAGAAATCGAAACGACTGGTACGGGAAGTTTGCGTGATATGGATGCAATCCTGGTTCCCGGTGGCTTTGGCAACAGGGGCATAGACGGAAAGATTGCAGCCATTAAATATGCCAGAGAAAATCATGTTCCCTATCTTGGTATTTGTCTGGGAATGCAGCTAGCGGTGATTGAATATGCACGACATCAACTTGGATTTCAGGATGCAAATAGCACAGAGTTCGATCGCAAGACTGAGCACCCAGTGATCGCATTGATTACAGAGTGGATGGAGCAAGACGGTACCATTGAGCAGCGTGATGAGGCTACCGATCTGGGCGGAACCATGCGCCTGGGCGGTCAGCAGTGCCAGTTGCTGGAAGGGAGTCACGTCAGAGAATTGTATGGCAAGGATGTCATTACCGAACGTCATCGACACCGTTACGAATTTAATAATCGGTATAAAACGCAAATGCAAGAGGTCGGCATGAACATCACCGGCCTGTCAATGGATGGCCAACTGGTCGAAATTATTGAATTGGCAGATCATCCCTGGTTTGTCGCATGTCAGTTTCATCCAGAATTTACATCAACCCCCAGAGATGGGCATCCACTTTTTTCTGGTTTTATTGCTGCCGCCTCGGATTATCGTAAGGCTGAATTAGAGTCAGGCGGCGGTCAAGGAGCCAGGAATGCAGCTGTGTAATTTTGAAATCGGAGGCAATAAGCCTTTCTTTCTAATAGCAGGTCCCTGTGTCGTGGAAAGTGAACAAATGGCAATGGACACGGCGGCATATTTGCAGGAATTGACCACTGAACTGAATATTCCTTTTATCTACAAGTCTTCCTATGACAAGGCAAACAGGAGCTCACACGAATCCTATCGAGGGCCTGGTATAGAGGAGGGTCTGAGAATATTGGGCAAGGTCAAAGAGACCTTGAATGTGCCTATCTTGACAGATGTACACGATGGTTCGCCTTTGAATGAAATTGCTGATGTCGTTGACGTTTTACAAACGCCGGCTTTTTTGTGTCGACAAACTGATTTTATTCAGGATGTGGCCAGGCAAGGCCTGCCTGTGAACATTAAAAAAGGTCAATTTCTGGCGCCATGGGACATGCAACATGTTGTGAATAAAGCACGTGCGACAGGTAATGAACAGATAATGGTTTGTGAACGGGGCGTCAGTTTTGGTTACAACTATCTGGTATCAGATATGCGCTCTCTGGTGGTGATGCAAGAAACAGGTTGTCCTGTTGTATTTGATGCCACACACTCGGTGCAGATGCCTGGAGGACTGGGGACTCAGTCGGGCGGGCAACGGGAATTTGTTGCGCCCCTGGCTCGTGCAGCGATGGCTGTAGGGATTGCCGGACTATTCATGGAAACGCATCCTGATCCAGAAAAGGCCCTGAGTGATGGGCCTAATTCATGGCCTCTGGATGAGATGCGAGCATTACTGGAAACATTAAAAAATATTGATGAACAAGTAAAACCAGTTCCTAACAATAGGTAAAACCGGAAAAAAATTATAACAAGGTAAAAATTATGTCTGCCATCGCTAAAATTATTGCAAGAGAAGTCCTGGATTCACGGGGGAACCCGACGATTGAAGCAGAAGTCTTTACAGAAACAGGTGCTGTAGGTAGTGCCATGGTGCCGTCGGGCGCATCGACTGGAATCCGTGAAGCATTGGAACTGAAAGATGGTGATGAGAATCGCTACCTGGGCCGAGGTGTACTCAAGGCTGTTGAAAACATTAAAGCAAAAATCAGTTCTGTTGTTGTGGGGATGGATGTGACGGATCAGGCGGATATTGATCAGGCAATGATTGATCTGGATGGGACGCCCAATAAGGCAAATCTGGGTGCTAATGCCATTCTGGCCGTTTCTATGGCAACGGCCCATGCAGCGGCAAATGAAAAAGGGATTCCTCTGTATGAATATCTGGGTGGTGATGGATCTTTGACGATGCCTGTGCCAATGATGAATATCATCAATGGCGGCGCACATGCTGATAATAGTGTCGATATTCAGGAATTCATGATTATACCGGTCGGCGCATCTAGTATTAGAGAAGCAGTGAGATACGGAACAGAAATATTCCACGCACTTAAATC
>SMVA01126113.1_pt1 | contig 11281 bp, 9 predicted proteins | sample 2456451 | NCBI WGS metagenome assembly SMVA01 (sample SAMN11095933, study PRJNA526329) | marine sediment metagenome | biome: Marine sediment; feature: Surficial sediment; material: Deep marine sediment; isolation source: Hadal surficial sediment | place: Pacific Ocean | collected 2014-05 | depth 0-1...
AGGGCTGCCAGTTGGTGAGTATATAAGAGGGGAAAGAAAATTGTTATTAACCCCTAACGTTGTGAAATTACCTAAGGAAAATGTTCTGGCTGGAGCTGCTTCACCAATTAGTAAGTGTGTTGGTGTTATGATGAAATTTACTCAATGTGGGCTAAAAGAAGTCATTCAAATGGCAAGCACCAATCCTGCAAAAATGTTCTCAATGAATAATCTAGGAGTAATCGAACCTGGCAAGCGTGCAGATATTATTCAATTTTCAATGAAGAACTATGAAATGATTATTTACAAAACCTTTGTTGCCGGGGAGCTGGTTTACTCAAAAAAATAAATTTTCAATTCCTGGTAATTATGAAGAACAATAAAATCATAAAGAAAATCTTAATTGGGCTGAGTGCTGTAGGCCCGGGCTTGTTTCTAATTGGTTACAATATTGGAACCGGTAGCGTGACAACCATGGCAAAAACAGGTGCCGAGCATGGAATGAGTTTATTTTGGGCACTCCTCCTTTCATGTATATTTACGTATGTATTAATGATATCCTATGGTAAAATGACCTTAGTTACAGGCCATACAGCTTTGTTTATTTTTAAGAAAGAATTGAAGTATGGTTGGCTTCTTTCTTCCTATATAATAGTAGCATTAATAATAGGTGAGCTTTTGGCATTAATGGGCATCATGGGTATCGTTTCTGATTTAATTCAAGAAGGATTTAAGCTTGCATTTGATGGATTGAATATCCATACAGGTTGGATCATTGCATTTTTTGTGATTGCATTATATTTATTGATAAGTTATGGTCGGTATGCCTTATTTGAGAAAGCGTTGACGGCTTTAGTAATATTAATGGGACTCTCTTTTTTAATCGTTTTTATCATGGTTAAACCCGATTTTTCTGCATTGGTTGAAGGAATTGTACCCGGTATTCCTGATACTCCCGGAGCACTAGGATTAATAGCTGCAATTGCTGGAACCACCTGTTCAGCAGCTGTTTTTATTATGAGAAGTACCATTGTGGTGGAAAAAGGATGGACTATAAAAAATCTTAAATCAGAAAAAAGGGATGCCTTTGTATCAGCTTCAATGATGCTTTTTTTAAGTGGAATTATTATGGCAGTGTCTGCAGGAACACTTCATGTGATGGGTTTAAAACTCGAAAATACAGTAGATATGATTCATTTGTTCGAACCCATTGGAGGTAAAACAGCCGCATTTATTTTAATAATCGGTATCGCCGGAGCGGGATTATCATCTGCATTTCCTATCCTGTTAATAGCACCATGGTTGGTTGCCGATTTTAGAGGAACTCCTAGAAACATGCGCTCTCGAGAATCAAAAATTATGATTATTATAGCCTTAGTATTTGCATTTGGATCTGTTTTTATGAAAGAAAGACCACCTGCTCTCATGATTTTTTCTCAAGCCTTTCAGGCATGTATCCTGCCGGCAGTAGCCATTCCAATATTAATATTGATCAATAAAAGTAAATTGATGAATAATTATAAAGCTAATTTTACTTTGAATATAAGTTTGATAGCGGTGATTATCTTTTCATTAATAACATCTTGGTTTGCTATTAGCAATTTTTTATAATTAAATATATAATCATGAAAAAAAAATGAATAAGAAAATTGAAATTGATAATTTGGAGGTATTGGTTTTTGATAAAATCTTTGATATGGGAAGTGCCGCAGCCAATTTTGTTGAAAAGAAATTGAAAGAAGCTATTGATTTGAAGGGTGAAGCGAATCTCATATTGGCAACTGGATCTTCTCAATTTTCATTTTTAAAGGCCTTGAAAAAAAAGGATTTAGATTGGCAAAAAATCATTGTTTTCCATTTGGATGAATACAAAGGAATTTCTGAAGAACACCCCGCTAGTTTTCGAAAATATTTGAAAGAAAGAATATTGAATGATGTAAACCCTAAAAAAATATTTTTTTTAAATGGAGATTCAGATAATATTGATAAAGAAATAAAAAATTATTCAGAAGAATTGGAAAAACACCCCATCGATGTAGCCTGTATCGGAATAGGAGAAAACGGCCATATAGCATTCAATGATCCTCATGTTGCAGATTTTAATGATCCCAAGTTGGTAAAATTGGTAAAATTGGATGAAGCATGCAGAAATCAACAATTGGGAGAAGGTTGGTTTCCTACATTTAACGATGTGCCAAAGGAGGCACTAACTTTGACCATTAGAGCTATCATGAAAAGTAAGGTAATAAGTTGTGTGGTTCCTGACCAAAGAAAAGCAAGTGCAATTAAAAATACATTATTTAATGATATTAGTACAAAATGCCCTGCTTCTATTTTAAGAACCCACCCAAACACCAAATTATTTTTGGATGCATCTGCGGCTTCGAAAATTAAATGGATCGAATTATGATAAAAAAAAGGATAAATAATTTCATAGAATTAATTGGTCCTGGTTTTATAACTGCCGCTTTGGTATTAGGTCCCGGGAGTTTAACAGTTACATCTAAAATAGGCGCTAATTATCAATTTTTTCTGCTGTGGTTGGTTCCGATTTGTATTTTATTCATGTCCGTTTTTTGTGTCATTTCCACTCGAATCGGCGTGAATTCTGATCTTTCTCTAATTCAATTGATCAAGGAAAAATATGGTAAATTTGTTTGTATTTCAATAGGATTGGGCCTATTCGTCGTTACCACAATGTTTCAGACGGGTAATGCGACGGGTGCAGGTATTGTATTTAGTGAAATGTTCGGAACGTCTTCAGTTCCCTGGATTATTTTTTTTTCGGCAACGGCAGGATTACTTTTATTTTTTAAATCTTTTTTTAAGATTCTTGAAAAAGTAATGATTGTGATGGTCATCATCATGCTCTTATCCTTTATAATTACCCTGATAATTTCAAAACCAAATCCACTAATCATATTCCGGCAATTCAGTTTTAGCATACCTGAAGGTTCTGAATTTTTAGCCATGGCACTGGTAGCATCTACTTTTTCCATTGCGGGAGCTTTTTATCAGTCTTATTTGGTTCAGGAAAAGGGATATTCAAAAGAACAAGGAAAATTATCCGAAAAGGAAGGTGTCTCAGGTATCATTATTTTAGGCCTTATTACCTCCATGGTTATGCTTGTTGCCGGCTCGGTACTATATCCGAAAGGAATTCAGGTAAATTCTGCTACAGAAATGGGGAAAGCATTAGAACCTATTTTTGGCAGTTACTCCACCATTATTTTTATGCTGGGATTGTTTGCAGCATCATTTTCTTCATTAATAGGCAATGCAGCCTTGGGTGGGGTAATGATTTCAGACGCCTTGGGATTGGGACGAAAACTGGAAAGAAAAAGTGTGCGGTTCATGATTATGATTGTTATCATTATTGGGGCCAGTATTGCGATTATTTTTGGAAATCTTCCGATACGGTTAATTATTATGGCTCAAGGAATAACAATAATAGTTGTTCCTGCCATTGGCCTATTGATATATTTGATAGCTTTGGATAAAGCAAAAAGAAAAGAATTAAAACTAGGAACTATGATAAAAGCATTATCCATCATGGGAATTGTATTATTATTTGTTTTGGCAACAGTCAATACCTATTCCTTATTTTTTAAATAAAAGAAGTATAGAAGTTACAATTATTAATAATGAGGACTTTATAATCATATATATGACTACTGTAGAAGAACTTGAAGATTATCTGTCCATTCCTTCAAAAGAATTAATAAATGACATTTCCCGGATAAAGGGAGATATTTTAATTTTAGGAATAGGGGGTAAAATGGGTCCCAGTCTGGCAAAGCTTTTAAAAAGAGCCATAGGAAGAGCAGGACTTGATAAAAAAATAATTGGAGCCTCCAGATTTTCTGATGCAAAACTTTTTAAAGAGTTGTGCGATTTTGGTATAGAATGCATCAAGGTAGATTTATTAAACGACAAGGATTTGAATAAATTACCCCAAGTAGAGAACATTATTTATATGGCAGGAAACAAATTCGGAACCTTGGGTAACGAGCATTTCACTTGGGCTATGAATACATATTTACCCGGAAGAGTTTCTGAAAAATATAAAAATTCACGTATTGTTGTTTTTTCTACTGGGAATATTTACCCATTTACACCGGTTGATAGCAAAGGTGCCAGGGAAGACTTTATACCTTCTCCCATTGGAGAGTATGCGCAATCTTGCCTCGGTAGAGAACGTGTTTTCGAGCATTTCTCGATTAAAAATAAAACGAAGATGTTATTGTTCAGGTTGAACTATGCCCTGGATTTAAGATATGGCGTATTGCTGGAAATTGCTAAAACAGTTTGGGAACAAAGACCCTTAGACCTGAGTATGGGCTATGTCAATATTATTTGGCAGGGAGATGCCAATGAATTTGCCATACGATGTTTGAACCATTGTGAGTATCCCGTTAAAAAATTAAATATAACCGGGCCTGAGGTAATCTCTGTAAAATGGTTGGCAGATGAATTTGGGAAACACTTTTGTAAGACACCGGTTTTTAAAAACAAACCTGAGGATACGGCCTTGCTTAATGATGCTTCCGAGTCATATAAATTGTTTGGGTTACCATCTGTATCACTTACTGAAATGATTCAAATGACCGCTAAATGGGTTAAAAATTCAGGAATAGAACTGTCAAAACCTACACATTTTCAAGAAAGAAAAGGAGCTTATTAAAACATACAATTTCAGAATGTCTAAATTGAATACGAATATTAAAAAACTACTTTTTCAAGGAACAGTAATCCCTGCGCATCCCTTAGCATTAAATAAAGACGGTGGTTTAGATGAACAACGCCAACGATTATTGACCAGATATTATATGGCTTCAGGTGCTGGAGGTATCGCCGTTGGAGTTCATACAACCCAGTTTCAAATTAGGGATCCTCAAATCAATTTATATCGTAAAGTTTTGAAATTGGCTGCCAACGAAGTGAAAAATGCAAAACTACCATACCCGTTTTTGAAAATAGCTGGTATAAGCGGAAATACAGAACAAGCCTTAAATGAAGCTAATATAGCATCTGAATTGAATTATGATCTGGTTTTGGTCAGTACTAATGGCTTGGGAGACTGGACTGAAAAAATGTTATTAGAGCGAGCCATGAAAATTGCCAAAATAATGCCGGTTTTTGGATTCTACCTCCAACCGGCCGTAGGAGGAAAAGTATTATCCTATGATTTTTGGAAACAATTTGCAGAGATTCCCAATGTACACGCTATAAAAATGGCTCCGTTTAACAGATACCAAACTTTAGAAGTTGTACGAGCTGTTTGCAATTCGTCACGTAATCATGATATTGCACTTTATACCGGGAATGATGATAATATAGTATTGGATCTGTTAACCACCTTTAAAATAATGGTTAAGGGTAAAGTTGTTGAAAAAGATATCGTAGGCGGACTCTTAGGGCATTGGGCCGTATGGACAAATAAAGCTGTTGATTTATTGAACAATATAAAAAAAATTAAAGCATCAAATGGTGAGGTTCCCAAAGAGATCCTAAGCTTGAGTATGGCAATTACGGATAGCAATGCAGCTTTTTTTGATTCGGCCAATAATTTTCAAGGATGTATCCCAGGACTTCATGAAGTGCTTAGAAGGCAAGGACTCCTTGAAGGAATTTGGTGTTTAGATAAAAATGAGATCCTTTCTCCCCATCAAAAAGAAGAAATAGATAGGGTATATCATGATTATCCAACCTTGAATGATGATGAGTTTGTAAAAAAACATATCGATACCTGGTTCCTTGGGATATAATTAGTATAAAATAAATAAAAATAAACGAATGGAAAAATCAAATAAAAAGAATTTGAAAAATAGAAGAACTTTTGTTAAAAGAACTTCTCAGACCCTATTGGCAGGGATGGTTTTTAATACCATGCCCATCATGGCTCAGACAAATATATTTGGAAATTCTAAGATCAAATTAGGACTGATAGGCTGTGGCGGAAGAGGTACAGGAGCAGCATTTCAGGCCTTAAGGGCGTCAAAATTGGTGGAAATAGTCGCTTTAGGGGATGTATTTAAAGATAAGGTAGACGAGTGTTTTCTTCATTTATCAGAGAATTTCGACAAAGACCAGGTAAATATTTCTAAAGAACATAGATTTGTAGGTTTTGATGCCTACAAACAGGTTATTGAGTCTTGTGATGCTGTTATTTTGGCAACACCTCCTGGATTTCGTCCCCTTCATTTTGAATGGTCTATCCAGTCTGGTAAGCATGTATTTATGGAAAAACCCTTGGCTGTTGATGCCCCGGGATACCGAAAAATTATTGAAACAGGTGAGCTGGCCGAACAAAAAAAACTAAATGTAGTGGTAGGATTGCAGTTTAGATATAATAAGGGCCTAATGGAGCTGGTTCAACGAATCCAATCCGGTGAAATCGGGAAAGTGTTATCTGCAGATGTATATTATAATGTGGGTAAAGCAAATGTACATCCCAGGAAAGAAGGTCAAACAGAAGTTGAGTATCAACTGAGCAATTGGCATTATTTTAATTGGTTATGGGGAGGTCAACTTTCAGGACAAACCATACATCAAATCGACGTGATAAATTGGATGAAAAATGATTATCCTATAAAAGCAAGGGGCATGGGAGGAAGAGCTATGCTGGATGGACCGGATCATGGCGAAATATTTGATCATCATTATGTCGAATTTGAATATGCTGACGGCATGAAATTACATGTTCAAAGTCGGCAAATGGATAATTGTCTCAATAGAATGGGTTTTGAAATATTAGGGGATCAGGCCGTTGCGAATGAAAGATTAAAGTTTGTCGATTTTGATGGTAATACAAGATGGCGATATAACGATGAAGATGATCCTTCAGCATCTCAGATAGAGCAAAATGTTTTTGTTGGATCCATCCTGGGGAATCATGCATATATAAACAATACGAAATATGGCGCTGAAAGTTCAATGACTACCATCATGGGTAGAATGGCCATCCATTCAGGACAATTGATTGAATTGGAGCAGGCCAAAGCATCTGATTTAAGCATCGTTCCTTCTTCATTTTCATGGGATATGAAAATGGACAATGCTCCTGACAAGAATGGGAATTACACAATTCCCAAACCAGGGATTACAAAAGTAATATAGAATTGAAAAAATAAATAGTAAGATACAGTTGACATGAAAAGAGTAATTATGCGTTCTTTAAATGCAAATAGCCTAATGATTTTCACCCTCATCGCATTATCGATAATGGTTTCTGCTTGCACTCAAGAAAAATCCTTAGCGACCATTCAGATTGAAGAACAAAATGGGCTGGATAGAATATTAACCTATGTTTCGGTAGAAATTCCATTGATCAATTCATTAAAAAACTCAGAAATGCTTATGGTCATCGATTCCGAAAGTGGCACCTCTATTCCGGTTCAGGTTGTGGATACTATTCAAGACCAGGGTACATCCAAATTAACCATATTGTTTCCCATTGCCATAAAAGCAAATACTACCAGAACCTTTCAATTGATGATAACTGATAAAATGAACCATATAACAGCTTCGGATATTGAACTTTCCAAAGATGCCTTGTCGGTTGAAAACAAAACTTATAAGGCATTTTTTAGCAGTGAATATGATGAACGTGGAGGTCAAATCAATGGAATATTATTAAAGGATTTTGATAATCAATTACTCAAACGAGGTCATATTTCCATGCATTGGGCGCCCAATTTCTCAAAATCCATTTCAGATAGTTATTTTAATTTTGAGCATTTATCATCTTCTTCGCTAAATGATATTAGGAACGGAAGATATCAGATTGTTAAAATCCGTTCGGGAACTACAGATAGCGTCCCCGAAATCGACTTAAAAGGCAAATACAGTTTTTACGGTGGGCTACCCTATTTTGAATTCGAATCTACCATGCTTATGAAGAAGGACGTAACGTTAAATTTACTGCGCAATGATGAAATGACCATGGATAGTCTTTTTACCCATGTGGTATATCAAAAAAAAGATGGCAAAATCTCACGTCTCAAATTATATGATCAAGAACTGGATGTTTTGGAAACAAATCCCATTCCCGATGATGCCGCTTTTGTAGCATTTTACCATAGAGATAAAGGATACGGCCTGGGCTCTATAAGGCTTGAATACGATAATACCAATGAAAGCGGAAATCCATCGCCTACTTACCATCCCTATACCAAAATTAGTAAATCAAGTAGTAACGGTCGTTATTGGAATCGAATATTAACTGATACCATTCAAAAATTCCCTAAAGGAAGTCGCTATACAGAAAAGAACGCCTATCTCATTTTTAAAGTAGATAAAGATATACCTGAAAAAGAAATTTTGTATTATCAGGAAAGATTGTTGAGGCCTTTGCACATAAGTTTAAAGTAAAAGGATGGACTTGCTACCTTTGATGGTACAAAAGATTAAGCCTTAAAAACCTATTTTTATAAAATGGATCTAAAACAAAAAATTAAGAATATCGCCCAAAAATATGCCCCAATATTTGTTGCGGTCAGGAGACAGCTTCACCAGAATCCGGAATTGTCTTTTAAAGAATACCATACCAGTTCATATCTAAAAGAACAGCTGTTACTAATGGGCATCGACTGTATAGAAACTGTAGCCAAAACAGGTTTATTAGTAAGCATAAAAGGGTTACAATCCGGTAAAACAGTTCTTTTAAGAGCAGATATGGATGCACTTCCTATCATAGAACAAAACGAAGTGGCCTATGCTTCCAAAAATAAGGGTGTCATGCATGCCTGTGGTCACGACGTTCATATGTCTTCCCTTTTATTAACTGCCAAAATTTTATCTGAAATCCGTGATAGTTTTTATGGAACTGTCAAATTATTGTTTCAACCCGGGGAGGAGGTATTTCCCGGTGGAGCGAGCTTAGTCCTTCAGGAAACCGCCTATAAGTCTCTAAAAAATGTTCCACATATCGCACAACATGTAATGCCAAATATTCCGGTGGGTAAAGTTGGGTTTAGACCCGGTTACTTTATGGCGAGTATGGATGAGATTTTCTTGAAAGTTATTGGCAAAGGAGGACATGGAGCCAGCCCGGAAGACACCATTGATCCCATTTTAATAGCCTCACATATTATTATTGCTGCCCAGCAACTTGTAAGCCGAATGTCGTCTCCAAAAACTCCAACAGTTTTATCTTTTGGTAAAATCATTGGTGAGGGAGCTATTAATATTATTCCGAATGAAGTTTATATTGAAGGAACTTTTAGAACCCTGGATGAGACATGGAGAAAAGTTGCTCTGGAAAAATTCACCAAACTTGTAAAATCCATTGCAGAAGGCATGGGAGCCGAATGTATTGTGACCATCAATCATGGCTTTCCAAATTTGAAGAATGATGAGGATCTCACCTTGGATATCAAAAACTCGGCAATCTCCTATTTGGGAAAAGAAAATGTAATGGATTTAGATGTTTGGATGGCTTCTGAAGACTTTGCCTATTATTCTCACCTACATCCCTCTTGTTTTTATTTATTGGGAACAGGAAATGAAGCATTGAATATCAATTCCGGATTACATACATCAACCTTTGATATAGATGAGTCAGCCATCGAAATTGGAGGAGGCTTGATGGCATGGTCAGCCATTGAAACATTGAACCGTTAAAATGAGTGATTTTAGAAACTCGTTTTTGACAACAATTAATGGATGATAATTTTTGACTTTTGAAAATAGTTTAGATCACCTTTTATGTTCAGGACTGTCAAAACCCGATTGACATCCGGCTTCCCATTCATCCGATAAATTTCCATAGGCAGGAATACCTCCTTGAATCCTTTAACATTCTGGCCAAATACATACAGTTCCCGGTCAGAAATGTTGTATTTTGAAGGGGTTTTGACAATGCTTTTCTGTGATTTTGTTTAACCATAACAACCTCAGGCCTCGGGGTACTGAAACTTATAAAACACCATATTTTATTATGTTTGAAACCTTCATAACGAAGTTCTAATACATAATGCGTGTTTAACACATTTAAAACCTTTTCTCCATTTAATATTTGCTAAATATTCTTTGCAATTATCATCTGTTTTAAAGTGTTTACTAAACTCTAGAAGGTTTTGTCCTTTATATATATCCATTATTCCCTTATTTTATTGACTACTAATATATGAAAACGATCTACTGACCTCAATAGAAAATAATTAGAGGTTGATTTTACTGCACATTTTTTGTTTCTAAGTCAGGGTAAATTTTTTTTCAATCTGGTATTAATGTGAATAAAATTTTTACTACAGGATTTATTTGCTACATCTATTTTTTATACCTTTGGTTAAGAGAATATTAATATTATCAATTATTCCTTTGCTATGAATACATTGTTCATTCATTTAAAACCAAACCAAAATGAAAAAAAATCTAATTTTCTTTTTAATAGGCATTGTATTTACTATTTCTATGGCATTTATAATGGCTTCCACCAAAATGACAGGAGCATCGAATTCACCTGCAGATCATGCAGAACGTGATGTTTATTATCCCGGCACCGAAGAATTAGACCCCAATGAAATGAGAGTCATTGCACTTGGAACCGGTATGCCAAATGCCCGGCCAAAACAGGCAGCAACTTGCTTTCTTGTAGAATTGGGAAATGGAGATAAATTCTTATTTGACATTGGATCCGGATCAGCTGAGAGAATTTCTGCTATGAAAATACCTTACGATTATTTGGATAAAATATTTATTGGTCACCTGCATTCAGATCATATTGGTGATCTTGATGCTTTATGGATCGGCGGTGTTGTAGCTAATAGGGTTACTCCCTTAAGAATCTGGGGCCCAAGCGGCGCCGAAGAGAAATACGGTACAAAGTATATGGCCGAGCACCTTCAAAAAACATATACTTGGGATACAGATGGAAGAGTAGGGAATGTTGATACACGAGGATTAGCAATTGAGGTGAATGAATTTGATTATAAAAAAGTGAATGAAGTTGTATACAATGAAAATGGAGTAACGATTCGCTCTTTTCCAGCAATTCATGCTTTGGATGGTTCCGTTAGTTATACCCTGGAATGGAAGGATCTAAAATTTGCGTTTAGCTCAGATACTTATCCAAATAAATGGTGGATGGAATATACAAAAGATTCAGATTTGGCCATTCACGAATGTTTTGCTTCACCAAAAATTCTGATTGATAAGCAAAAATTTCCTGCTCAAACTGCTTTAAATGTAGGAACACAAGTCCACACTTCCCCTGTTCAGTTTGGAAAAGTGATGGCTACTATAAATCCACGTATGGCTGTGGCATTTCACTTTTTTAATGATTACGACACACAACCAC
>SMVA01227233.1_pt1 | contig 11277 bp, 11 predicted proteins | sample 2456451 | NCBI WGS metagenome assembly SMVA01 (sample SAMN11095933, study PRJNA526329) | marine sediment metagenome | biome: Marine sediment; feature: Surficial sediment; material: Deep marine sediment; isolation source: Hadal surficial sediment | place: Pacific Ocean | collected 2014-05 | depth...
CGTCCGAAGAAGCTCTCGGTGCATTCGCCGAAGAACCCGCGATCCGCAAGCTCGTGGACAAATACGCGCCCACGCCGGCTGCGCAGCGCTCCGCGTCAAGCGCGCCAACGGAGCGAAAGCTCGGCAAGCACAGCGTTCCCAATCGACTGATGCCGCGCCGCTACTGCACAGCCGAAGGGCTGGAAATCTGGGTCGGGCGCAGCGCCGCCGGAAATGACCATCTTTCCGTGCGTCTGGCCCGAGGCCGGGATCTCTTCTTTCACCTCGACGGAGCGCCGGGAAGCCACGTCATCCTGCGCACCGAAGGCCGCAGCGACCCGCCCTCCGAGGCGCTGTTGGACGCCTGCGAACTTGCCGTGCATTTTTCGAAATCCAAGCATGCGAGCCGTGCGGATGTTCACGCGGTCCCAATCGCAAATGTTCGCAAGCCCAAGGGAGCCAAGCCGGGCCTCGTCACCGTTCACGGTGGCAAGACGATCCACCTGCGACGTACGGAGGCTAGGTTGGAGCGGATCCTCTCGGCGCGAATCAAGGACTAGCTGCGACGAGCGGAAGCGGCGGTTCACCGTGGCTGACGGAGACGAAGATTAGCTGCGGTTGCTTCTCACTGCGCGATCCAACTCGGGCGCTCGGTCGAACTCATTGCATATCGACGAGAACCTTGAGTTGGCCGCGATCACCTGCGCGCCGGAGCGCTTCGTCGCAATTCGCCAGCGAAGTGCGATGAGAAATGAGCGACGCGACGTCGATGCTTCCCGTTTCGAGGGCTCGCAAAGCCGGTGGAAACGGGCCGCAGCGAGATCCGACCACGCGGATTTCATTGACCACCAGGGTCGACAAATCCAATCTGGCCTTGGTGGCGGTCGTGCTCTTGAGCACGACGGTGCCTCTCGGTCGAGTGGCGGCCAGGGCTTTTTGCAGACCTCCGACCGAACCCGTGGCGTCGACGACCAGCGAATAGAGCGAAGGATTCCAATCTTGCTCTCGCACGGTCCGGATGTCACGCTGCGTGAGAATATCGAGATTCTTCTCGTGGTGCCCCACGACCAGAACCTGAGCGCCCGCTTGACGCAGAACCTGCGCGACGAGCAGGCCGAGTTTTCCGTCGCCCAACACCAGACATTCCTGGTTGGGCATGACGTGAACCTGTTCGAGCACCTCGTAGGCAGCGGCGAGTGGCTCCGCGAAGACCGCGACATTGTCGGAGACGCTTGCTGGAACGGTGTGGAGATTTGCAATCGGGACGTTGACGTATTCCGCGAAACTTCCGTCGGCATCGACGATCCCCATGACGCGACGAGAGGGGCAGTGGCGTTGGAGTCCTTCGTAGCAGATGGGACAACTCTGGCACGCGAAGTTGATTTCTCCGACGACTCGTTCGCCGCGCCACTCCTCGGGCCCTTCTTCAACGAGGCCGACGAACTCGTGGCCGAGTATTCCGCGAAACGCCATGTAGCCCTTGACGAGTTCGATATCGGTGTTGCAGATGCCCGCGACAGTGACGCGTACCAGCGCTGAGTCCGGTGCGAGTTCCGGTTTCGGAACATCGGAGACGACCGCGGTCTTACCATCGTAAGTCAGGGCGCGCATGGGAAACGGAAGCGTCGCAGACCCACCCACCTGGTCGCAACCCTTCAATCGGGCTGCTACCCGCGTATACTCCCGTCGGAGGTGCCCCGATGATCATGCCCCCGAAAATCTGCCCTGAGTGCCGCGAAGAGTACGTGCACGTCGCGTCGATCTGTGTCCACTGCGATGCGCCGTTGGTCCTGGAGAGCGAGGTGCCCGTTGGGGACGCCGCCGAAGCGTTGCCGCCGATATCGGAGTTGGTCTGTGTGCGTGCCTCATCGGTGGGTTGGGCGATGAGCCTTTCGGAACATCTCGCGGCGGCTGGAATTCCACACCGGATTCAGGCAGCGGCTGAAGACGTCGACGAAGGCACGCAGCGCAAACCCGGCCAGAATCTTCCTTATGGCGTATTCGTACTCGCCAAACACGAGGAGGCTGCGACTCGGATCGACTTCGCCCATACCGGACAACAGATCCCCGATATACCCGAGAACTTTAGTGAATCGGAGATCAGCGCGGATGACTGTCCGGCCTGTGGCGAGTCGATTTTGCCAACCGCCACCGAATGCACCGACTGTGGTCTCGCGTTGTTGCCTCCCGAATGAGCCCGCCAACGATCCCAAATACACCCGGCATGAGTGCGATCCCAGAATGGGATTGCGCGACGCCGCAAGCAAATCGACAGGATTCGCCCGCTAGAACGGACTCCCCCACGACGCACCAAACACGAAGTTCCGCTGCGGCTTGCGTTCTCTGGGCGCAGAGTCTCGCTCGCGGATCTCTTTGGAAAACGCCTCCGGGTCGCCTGCGTATCCGATCGCAATCCCCGTTACCGCCTCGGAACCCTCCGGGATGTCATAGATCTCTCGCGCGGCGTCCGGAAGAATGCCTCCCATCTGGTGAACGCCTAAACCGCGTGCTGTCGCCTCCGCGACGAGGTTTCCGGTTGCCAGACCGAGGTCGTGAATCGCGACGCGATTGGGCTTGTCATTGCGCTTGAAGTTCAGCGTCGCCACGCCGAGCGCGAGAACCGGCGCAGCTTTTGCCCAGCTTTGATTGGCCTCCACGAGGCACGAGAGCAGGCGCGTGAACTCCGCCTCGTGCGCCCTCGTCGCCACGATGTAGCTCCAAGGCTGTTCGTTGAACGAGGACGCGGCCCAGCGCGCTGCCTCGAAGAGGGAGCGGAGATCGGCTTCCGATACGTCGCGGTCCGCAAACCCGTAGGGGCTCCAACGTTTTGCAACGAAATCTTGGATCGGGTGCTCGGTTTTGGCGTGCTTGATCACGTGTTCTTCCTCCCAGGGCCTGAATCAGCGCGGATCAGACGGGTCGAGAAGTCTAGCCTCGCCGACCGTCGTCGAACCGTGACGCCAAAACCCTACATTGCTCATCTACACAAAATCAATGCATCGTCTCGGGCTGCTGATCCGACGGAAACGCTTGTTCCAATCGAGGGGCGGAGAGTAGGATGGTCGGTAATCAAGAGGAGGTCCGACCATGGGAATCGTCGAACGCTTCAACGAGTACGCGGCGACGCTCGAGCGAGCCTACCAAGATGGCGATTGGTCACTGCTCGCACCGTATTTTGCTGAGGATGCCACCTACCGATCCTATTACGGCGCAGATCTGGAAGTGACGGGACGCGACGCTGTGGTGAAGCAATTTAATTCGGACGCCGAGTCTTTCGATCTAAAATTTGATTCTCGTCGCGTCGAATATTTCGACGGGCCGCGAGAAGAACGAGGCGGGGTCTTTACGATGTGGAAGGTTACGTACTCGAAGGCGGGCGCGCCGGACCTCGTGCTGACCGGGACGGAGACCGCAGTCTACGACGGTGATGAGATCACGTTGCTGGAGGGCCACTATCTGCCGGAAACCTTCGGAGAATTCAGCACTTGGCTCACTCAGCACGGGAGCTTCTTGCACCATTGATGTGATTCGGGTCGCCGCGGTCGCAGATCCGCCTTTGTTCTGCGCGCGAAGTGAGCGGCCAAAACTCGCTACTGGCGATACGCGTCCTGATCAGATCAGGAGATCTCGCTCCTCGGCAACGCGCCGGATGGCTTTTTCGAGCATCGTAAAGCCGGCTTCGAGTTCTTCGTCGGTCGTGTTTACGGGAAGCAGCATGCGAATCTTCGACGGTTTGCTCCCCGCACTGAACACCATGACACCCTCTTCGAAGGCCGCGTGCACGATCGCTGTTACGATCTCTTCGGAGCCGTCGAAGGGAACGAAGGCCTGCATCGCTCCCATTCCCGAGCGTTCTCCGATGGTGTTGGGTAGCCGCTTGCGGAGCGCGTCCAGTCGGCGCTCGAAGCGTCCGCCGAGAATCGCGATTCGACCGTCGGCTCCGAGGTAACCGTCGGATTCGAGGCGCTCGATGATTCGAGTACCGACCGCGAGGCCGACCGTAGATCCCGCGAAAGTCCCCGCGATCAGCCCCGGGCGCGGCTTGTAGCCTTTGCGGAACAGCACGGCGCTGCCCTGAAGCGCCTTGCCGGCTGTCGCGATGTCGACGTATTCTTCGAGTTTCAAAGTCCGGTACGCGAAGAGTTCACCCGTGCGCGCAAAAGTCTGCACTTCGTCCACCCAGACCGCGATTTCTGCGGAACGGCAGCATTCCATCAGGGCGATGAAGAACTCGCGTGGTGCGGTGTTGAAACCGGCCTCTCCCTGGAGAAGTTCGAAGAGCATGCCGGCGATTTGGCCAGGATGGCGTTTCAAGTGGGCTTCGAGCGCCGATACACTGCGTTCGATCGGGTGCGGTTCGGTCGGATCAAAGAAGGGGACGTGAAGCACGTTGCCTCTGAGCGGCAATCCCTCTCGATAGGCAGGCCGGTCCGTCAATTCCGACATTGTGAGCGTCCGGCCCGCGAAGGCTCCCTCGAAGACGATCACCCGATCGGCTGGTGCGTGCTTTTGAAAGATCAGCTTGAGGGCGTTCTCGTTCGCCATGGCTCCGGAAATCGACAACCAGACGTGCTTCATCTGCTTTCCCGCATGTCGAAGCAGCGCTTTCGAGAGATCCAGATACTCGACGCCCGGGAAGAAGTGTCCCTGGTAGACCGTATCGCCGGCCGCGGCGATGACGGCGGTTTCGAGCAGGTCGGGGTCGCTGTGTCCAAAACCGTAGACGCCGATCCCCGAGATGAAGTCGATCCGGGTGGTTCCGTCGGCGAGTCGAACTCGCGCACCGCTACCGGTCCCGCCGCTCAGCGCCGGATAGAAGAGCGGCTGCCCCCGCAGGCGTTCGAACTCGCGCAGCTTTCGCTCGTAGGCTTTCGGGGAGAGCAGACCCGTGTCGATCTCTTCCGCCACCGCAGCTAGAAGCTCGCGCGCGGCCTGTCGCACACGGGGCGCGTCGAGCGGATTCTTGCCGTTGTTAGAGCCGTGATTCGCCATGACTGTCACTGTATCGGCGCTCCCGACGCCCGGCTTACCTCGTACATATGTGCTTTTCACCCCATCCAAGGCTGGCTATGTTTTCCGGGCAGTTTGCCACACCCCCCCCGGCGTTCGATCGCCGGGTTTACTCTTAAGCTTCAGGGGCCGATGGTGCTTGGGGGGCGGGCCGACTCGCTCGTGTGAAGAGGTGGTGGTGAGCGCTAAAAGGAAGACTTCCCGGATGAAGGTGATGCGCGGCGCGGTCCGCAAGAAGCGGAGCGCCGCTACGCCGACTCTCCAACATCTCGACACGCCCCATCTCTGCTTGTTGCGCGCGCCTTCGGTTGCAGTGATGCCGCGTCCGATGCGGCGGGAAATCACAGTCGCGACCTACAACGTTCATCGCTGGACGGGGCTCAATGGACGGGGTGCCTCGGATCCCGCACGGGCTGGGTTCGTCATCTCGGAAATGGCTGCAGATGTCATCGCGCTTCAGGAGGTCATGCGCCCCCATCGCGGCGAGGATCCGCTCGAGGCGCTCGCTGAGGCGTTGGGAATGCACGTGACGTTTGCTGCCACTCGCGTCCACAAGCGTGGTGAACTTGGCAACGCGATTCTCTCGCGCTGGCCAATCGGCGGTGTGTCGATGCTCGATCTCTCCTACTCGCGCCTCGAAAAACGCGTCGCAGTTGCCGCGCAGATTCCCTTTGATAGTGGTGTGCTCGAGGTGGTCTCGACCCATCTCGCCCTTGCGGATCGCACGCGCCACAAACAGGTGCGCGCGTTACTCGGACATCCACAGCTCAGTCGCGGTCCGACGGTGTTGCTTGGTGACATGAACGCCTGGAGGCGTTGCCCCGCAACCCGCGCTCTCGATGAAGAACCCTGGATGACGGAAGGCATCGAATTTCCGATGTCCTTTCCCTCGGCGCGCCCCGTGTTGGCGCTCGACCGGATCTATACTTGCGGTGTCGACATGATCGACATCGCCGCATACGACAGCCGCGCGGCTCAGCGCGCGTCGGACCACCTTCCCGTCGTTGCTCGAATCCGATTGCCCCGCTGAGCGTCGCGCGGTGGGGCCTGAGCAGGCGACTCAGAATCGGATCGGGTGCCTCAAATGCGGATCTTCTGCCAGGCGTTCGATCGGAAGCGCAAGAATAGAATTGTCGAGAGCATCAGGATGTGTACCAGTGAGGCCAACCATGCGCCGGTAAGGCCGTACTCGAGAACGACGCCCACGTAGTACGCGAGCGGAACCAGGATCCCCCAACCCATGGCAGTTTCCACCATGAACGGCCAGCGGGTGTCTCCGGCACCTCGCAGTGCGCCGTCTGCGATGATTGCGACGGCGTCCGCGAGTTGGAAAAATGCTCCTATCAGCAGCAGCGGTCGCCCCAATTCCAACACGCGCGGATCATCGGTGAAGATTCGAAGCAGCGGAATTGGAATCGCGACGAATGCGATCGCGACGCAAATTGCCAGCGAGATGCCCACCACGATCGATGAGCGAAAGGTGCGAATCGCCGCGGGAAGGTCCCCGGCGCCGATGTAACGCCCAACCAAGATCGCGGTGGCGATCGAAATGCCGATCGCCTGCATGAAGGAGAGCGAGAGCAGCATCACGAAGGCCTGACTCGCCGCCATGGAGGCGTCCCCCATGCGCGCTACCAGCGTGGTAAACGCAGAGAACGAAAGCATCCCGATGAACCACTGGCCGCCGATGGGGATGCTCGTCCAGAGGAAGCGCTTGATCTGGATTCTGTTCAGCGCAACGGGACGGGTGTCGCAGCGTTTGGCGATCGATCGGCGTTGACAGATGACGAGCAGCACGATCGCGTTGCTCCACTGCGCAATTGTGGTCGCGAGGCCCGCTCCCGCGACGCCCCACTCCGGTAAGCCGAACTCTCCGAAAATCAAGCCGTAGTCGAGAACCACATTGACCGCATTCGCAACCAGTGTGATGTACAAGGGTGTTCGGGTATCGCCGAGTCCGCGATAGAACGAGTTGATCACCATCACGGCTACAAAGCCGAATTCGCCGATCAACCGCGCCTGAACGTATTCTGTGGTCAGGGTTTGCATCTCTGCCGATGGGCTCAGCAGCGCGAGCGCGGGTTCTAGCAACCAGGCGATGATCGCGACAAACACGATTCCGGCGGGCATCAACGCGTAGAGCCCCTGCCAGATCCACGCCCCGCAGCTTCTCGTGTTGCCCGCTCCGTCCGCTTGTGAGACGAATGTCTGGATGCCGCTCGCGGTTCCGTAGATCATCGCGAAGAGGGCCCAAAGCCAGATGCTGCCGAACCCCACCGCGGCCAACTCCGTCGCTCCAATGCGACCGACCATCGCGGAATCGACCACGCCCATCAGACTCGTCGAGAGCTGGGTGAGGACCACCGGGAAGGCGAGGACGAGCACCTCGCGGAGCCCACCGCCCTTGATCGGGGCGGGCGCCGAGGGAGGTGCGAATTCGGGTAAGGGTGTCACGAGAACTCCGGAAGCGAATCAGACCGCGCGATTTGCGCGGCCCCGGAAACCACCTTCCGGGTCGTTCAGCCAGGGGAAGGGGCGCGCGCTGCCGTCGCTTGGCGAGCGGCGGTTACTCGATCGTGTTGGCAGCGGTGCATGGGCACTTCCTCATGGGATCGATGGGTACCATGGCCGATCGACTCCGGCAATCGGATCGTGTTGCGCAGTCCCCGTCGGGCGGTTAAACCGGACGGATGGGGATTCGATTTGGTGAGCTCTCGCTCCGGTTCGGATGCGTGCTTTGCGCGGTGGTGCTCGTGCTGGGATGTTCGAGTTTTCGGGCCGCACGCTTGTATCAGAGCGGGACGAGCGCACTCGACCGCGGTGACTCCAGACAGGCGATTGCGGAGTTGGAGCGTGCTGCCGAGCTGTCGCCAGGAGCGTCGGAGGTGCAAAACCATCTCGGACTCGCCTACCAGGCCGCCGGACGCGAAAGCGATGCGGAGTTCGCGTTTCGTCGCGCAGTCGCCCTTGACTGCGGAAACGCTGCGGCGGTGGAGAATCTCCGTGTCGTGGAAGCGCACGCCCGGGAAGATCGGCCGTGACCGGTGACGATCGAAGCTGGAACGACGGAGGCAAGCTCTCCTTTAGCGAGCGCGATCGGCGGCGGCGAGAGGGTCGGTCGTCGCGGGAAGATCGGCCGAAGGGAGTCTCCAAGGCCAAACAAGAGGCTGTCACGAAGCAGTACGTCAAGCAGCTCGACGGACTCTTCTCGAAGACCAAGGGCGGTGCCGAAGTCGACAAGCTCAGGGCGGCGCTCCGAGCGGCCCACGGCACGAGCGGACTCGCCGACGCCTGTCGGCAATATCGCGAGGTCGCAGGATTTCCGGAGGACGCCGCCCTGTTGGGGATGTTCCTGGATTCCGGTGATGCTGAATTGGTGGTCGGCGGCCTCAAAGCGTTACAAGCTGCCTGCGAGGCTGCGGACTTCAAGGCGTCAGGCGGTTTGCGCTCTCAAATCCGCATGCTGGCCGAGGATCCCGAGGACGAGGTGGCCGAACTCGCTGAAACGCTCGTTGCAAGGCTCTAGCGCTCGGCTGGCGCAAACGATCAATTTCCGAGCCGCTCGCTCGGTTGGCGGCTGTCAGGTCATTGGTTGAACCGCTTGGCTCGCTCGATTAATGTCGGTCCATGGCTCACGAGGTCGAGCAGAGATCGCTGTCGCGGTACCTCGAGGAGCACAACCTCAAACACACCCAACAGCGTGACGCGATCCTCGTCGCTTTTCTCGAAGCAACCGGCCACATCACCAGCGAGGAGATCCACAATCGCGTTCGCGTCGGTCATCCGAATATTGGCTACACGACCGTCTACCGTACGATGAAGCTCTTGTGCGACGCAGGGTTGGCTAGCGAACAGCATTTTGAAGAAGGTGTGACCCGCTACGAGATCCAGCACGAACACCACGATCACCTGGTCTGTCTGCGCTGTGGAAAGATCATCGAGTTCGAGTGCGAGATGATCGAGAGGACCCAGCAGGAAATCGCCGACCGCTACCGATTCCGCATCCTGCGCCACCGGCACGAGCTATACGGACACTGCAGCGCCTGCGATCAGGGAGCCGCCGAATAATCCGCAGCCCCGCCCAATTTTGGGCCTAAAACACCACGCAGTTGCGATTCTTCGTTCTCCAGGCGATTGGAGCCCGTTATCTCAGCGTTTTTCCTCCAGTTGACAGCAAATGGTCCATCTGGCTACGTTGCGCTTCCGCTAATTGAAATTGAATGTTGTTTTCAATAAAACAGAATCGGCTCTGGAGGGATCGAGATGGACCGGGGGAAGAGGGCGACGCTACGGGTCGCCCGTTGGTTGCTTGCGGCGCTGATGTTCTTTGGCTCTGCGGGCTTCGCGGGCGCCGCTGCGACCGACAATGCCATCGCCCAGGACGATCGCATCGCTGAACTCGAGCGGAAGGTCGTCATTCTCGCGGATGAACTCGAGCGCACGCAGCGTGAACTCGTGGTTCCGGAAGACCGGTCGCTGTCCTCGAAATTTGGTGTCGCCCCGGCCGCCGCCAAGATCTACGACCTCAGTCGCGGCTTGTCGATCGGCGGATATGGCGAGGGCTACTACAGCAAGGTGGTCGGCGACAAAGGCAGCGCCAAAGATCGCGCGGACCTGCTCCGGATGGTGCTCTACACCGGGTACAAGTTCACTGACAGTATTCTTTTCAACGCGGAGATCGAGTTCGAGCACGCGACGACCGGTTCCACCAAAAGTTCCAGCGGTGGAAGCGTTTCCGTCGAGTTTGCCTACCTCGACTTCCTGCTCCGTGACTGGGCGAACATTCGCGCGGGATTGGTGCTCGTGCCGATGGGCTTCATCAACGAAATCCACGAGCCCGTCTACTACTTCGGGGTCAAGCGTCCGGAGATCGAACGCCAGATCATCCCATCGACCTGGCGAGAGAACGGTGTCGGGCTCCTCGGAACGTTATACGAGCAGGTCGATTACCAGGCCTTCGTGATCAACGGCTTCAACGCCGAGGGCTTCGATTCTGGCGGCCTGCGCGGTGGGCGTCAAAAGGGCAATCGCGCGCTCGCCGAGCACCTCGCGTTCGTCGCGCGGCTCGACTGGACGCCGATCCAGCAACTCGTCGTTGGAGGATCTGTCTATCACGGAAATTCCGGCCAGAATCAGATCGTCGCTGTTCCAGTAGGCGACCCGGTCAGAATCCCCGACACTCCCACGACGATCTGGGAAGTCCACGCACAATACGAAGACCACGGCTTGCATCTCCGATCGCTGTTCACCATGGCTCACATCAGTGACGCTGGCGATCTGACGGCTGCACTCGCTCCGGTCGGAGTGGGCGGCGGTATCGGCGAACTCGCCAGCGACGAAGCGGTCTCCGGGGAGATGCTCGGCGTCTATGGCGAAGTTGCCTACGACCTCATGCCGCTGTTGTTTCCCGGCAGCGAAAGAACTTTGGAGCCGTTCTTTCGCTACTCGTACTATGACACGCAACGCGATGTTCCGAGCGGTTTCTCCCGTGACAAATCCAAGGAGATCGAGATCTACACCCTCGGTTTCTCCTTCCAACCGATTCCGCGTGTCGTCATCAAGGCTGATTATCGAAACCGCGTAGCAAAATCAGGCGGGTTGCCCGATGAATTCAACCTAGGAGTCGGTTTTGTTTTCTAGGCCTTCGGCTGTTGTTGTTATGCTCCTTTCCGTCTTCGTCGCTGTGAATGCGAACGCGAAGGTCTTCTACTCGCAGAGTGAAGCGCTCGCGTTGGCATTCCCCGATGCGGAGAAAGTGGAGTCGAATACCTTCGTTCTCGACGATGATCAGATCGAGCGCATTGAGTCTCTCGCGAAGTGCGAGCTCGACTCCAAGCTCGTGAAGATCTACACGGGGATGCGCGAAGGTAAGGTACTCGGCTATGCGTTGATCGATGTCCACAACGTCCGCACGCTGCCGGAGGCGTTCATGGTCGTTCTGAACCCAACAGGCGAGGTCCGATCTCTGCGGGTGTTGGCTTTCCACGAACCCCTCGAGTACATGCCGACGAACCGCTGGTACAGCCAGTTCGACAATCGATCGATCGATGCCCCTCTTCGCGTCGGAGGAGACATCCACGGAGTGGTGGGAGCCACGCTTTCTACCCGTGCTACGACCCGCGGTGTCCGACGAGCCCTCGCGTATTACGAGGTCTTGCTCCAGGGCGAGAATTAACGCGTGCGCTTCGTGGTTACCGGCGAGTGGACCCGCAACCGGCTTCTCCAGACCATCGTCACGCTCTACGCTCTCTACGTGATCGGGCTGTGGCTCACGAACGCACTGCTCTA
>SMVA01232679.1_pt1 | contig 11277 bp, 13 predicted proteins | sample 2456451 | NCBI WGS metagenome assembly SMVA01 (sample SAMN11095933, study PRJNA526329) | marine sediment metagenome | biome: Marine sediment; feature: Surficial sediment; material: Deep marine sediment; isolation source: Hadal surficial sediment | place: Pacific Ocean | collected 2014-05 | depth...
AATGTAAATTATAAAAAGCTACTAGAAGATAAAAGTAGAGACTTGCCTTTATTTGGTCCAAAATATTGGTTTGGTTATGGTACCTCTTTTTATGCTTCGATTTATTTTCGCTTATAAAAGCAATTATTATGAAAACAAACAAGATTAATTTTAATTTGGGATATTTTTTAATGATGATGTTTTTATCATCTTGCGTTCAAATAGATGATTTTGAGACTCCTAAATATGAAATTGAGGAACCAAATATTTCGGCCAATACTACTATAAATGCAATTAAAAGTTCCTATGATCAATCTGGAGAATACTTATATACTTTTGACGCAGATAATAATTCTATAATAGAAGGATTTGTTATTTCAAGCGATGAAGCCGGTAATTTTTACAAAATTTTAGTTATTCAGGATAAATTTGAAAACCCCACTGCAGGAATTGAGGTCTTGTTTGACCTTCGGTCTTATTTCAGCAAGTTCAATATTGGGAGAAAAATTTATATCAAAATGGCTGGTTTAAGTGTTGCGAATACTGAAGGAAAATATAAAATAGGCTATAATTTTACAAATAAAGTTGAAGAAATTCCTAAAAGTTTGATAGACGGTTTTATCATTCGTTCCACATTGACTGAACAGATAATTCCGAAACTGATTTCTTTGGCTGAATTTTCAGAAGAACAATTGAATACATATGTTCAAATTGACAATCTTCAGTTTAAGAATGATGAAATGGGAAAAACATATGCAGGTGAAGAATTTGATGAATTTAATGGTGATAGAGTCTTGTTGCAATGTGACAATCAAATAACAACCATACTTAGTACAAGTACTTTTTCCGATTTTAAATCGATTATAATTCCTGAAAAGAAAGGAATGATCCATGCGGTTTTAACAAAAGATTTTTACGCTGAAAAATATATTTTGGTTTTGAATAATATTTCAGCCATTGATTTTGAAGATGAGAATAGATGCGATCCTGAATTTTTAAGCTGTGATGAGAAGAATCTGGAAGGAACAAAAATTGTATTTTTTGAAAATTTTCAGGAGATAAAAAAAACAAAGGATCTGGAAGATTTAGGTTGGACAAATACCAATATTTATTTTGGGAACGGGAAGTTTGTCAAACGAACTAGCCAGGGAAATGTTTCTATTCAAATTTCGGCATATAATTCAGATGAAAATCCTTTTGAAGTTTGGCTGATAACACCATCAATAGATTTAGATAATTCCCAAAATGAAATATTAACCATTGATACAAAAGCATCGTATGATAATGGATCCATTTTAACCGTTTGGGTTTCAAGTAATTTTGACCAAAACATCAAGGAAGCCAAATGGAAACAGTTAAATGTTACAATTTCTGTTGGCCCTGGAAGCAATTATATAAATGACTATATTTCTTCAGGTAAAATAAGTTTAGATTGCCTGGAAGGAAAAGTCGTAATTGCTTTAAAATATTTAGGAGGTGATCCCGGAATTTCAACAACCTATGATATTGATAATATTAAAATTATGGGAAATTAAAGTTTAACTATTTTTTGAAAATAAGCAATTATCGGAAAATGGTCACTAAAACCACCTTGATGCCATTTACCAATATAAGTTCGTTTAGGAGACCCTTTTCGTTTGCCCACTTTTTCTTGAATAAAATGAGCGTCAAAAACATCGACTTCTCTAAACTTAATTTTGTTTGTTGTATTATTTAAAAACAACTTGCTTAAAATTATCTGATCAAACAAATACCATTTACCTTTATAATTAACGGTTCCCTTATTTTGTTGTTGTAAAATATCCATTGGGTTAAAAAATTCATCCGTCATTAAATGATTTTTAATACTGTTATTGCTTGGCTGATCATTAAAATCGCCCATAATTATTATATTCGGATTTTTATTTTCATCATGTATATCCGCGATTATTCTATGAACCAGTTTTGCTGCTTTTACTCTTTTGTTATCCGAAAAGTTTATGCCTTTATTTCTTGAAGGCCAATGATTAATAATTATATAAACCTGTTCATTAAAAAGTTTACCGGATACTAATAAAATATCACGTGTGTAATCTCTATTGTTTTTTATACCTGTTAAAAATAAAGTATAAGGTTTTGAATAAACCAATTCAAAATGTTTTTTTTGGTATAATAAAGCGACATCAATACCCCTTTCATCCGGTGAATCATAGTGTACAAAATCATATGAATATGGCAATAATTTATCTGATTTTATCAAGTCTAATAAACAAGATTTGTTTTCCACTTCTGATACTCCGACAAAAATTGGAGGTAATTTAGAGTTTTTGTTGCCAATTTTTGAAATAACTTTACTCAAATTTTGAATTTTTCGTGCATATCTATCACGATTCCATTCCAAATTTCCTTCAGAAGTATAATTTTTATCTAAAGTATGTTTATCATGTTTGGTATCGAAAAGATTTTCTAAATTATAGAAAGCAATTGAGAATGATGTTAACATAAATGGATTGAATTAATTATCGAAAATAAAAAAAATTAGGATTATACCATAACAAAAAGGGTCGTAGATTTGCAAGATGTTTGAAAATAAAGACACAAAAATTGAAAATGTTGTTTTAATAGGTGTTATTAGCGGGCAACAAGATGAAGAGAAATCTAAAGAATATTTGGATGAATTAGAATTTTTAACATATACAGCTGGAGGTCAAGTAGTGAAACGTTTTGTTCAGAAGCTTGATTTTCCAAATCCTAAAACTTTTTTGGGAAAAGGTAAGCTTGAAGAAGTTAAAGAATTTATAGATAATAGAGATATTGAATCTGTGATATTTGATGATGAATTAAATCCGGCTCAGCTTCGAAATATTGAAAAAGTATTAGAATGCAAAGTATTGGATAGAACAAATTTAATTTTAGATATTTTTGCACAAAGGGCTCAAACATCCTATGCTAGAACTCAAGTTGAATTGGCTCAATGTCAATACCTTTTGCCGCGATTAACTAGATTATGGACGCATTTGGAGAGGCAAAAAGGAGGAATTGGTTTGAGAGGGCCGGGTGAAACTGAAATTGAAACAGATCGAAGAATCATTCGAGATAAAATATTTCTCTTAAGAAAAAAGCTTAAAACCATTGATAAACAAATGGCGATGCAGAGGAAAAACAGAGGGAATATGGTTCGGGTTGCTCTGATAGGATATACCAATGTAGGAAAATCAACATTGATGAATGTGGTAAGTAAAAGCAATGTTTTTGCAGAAAATAAATTGTTTGCAACCTTGGATACCACTGTAAGAAAAGTTGTGATCAAAAACATTCCTTTTTTACTCACCGATACCGTTGGTTTTATCAGAAAACTGCCTACTCAGTTGATAGAGTCATTTAAATCTACATTAGATGAGGTACGTGAGGCCGATCTGTTGTTGCATGTCGTTGATATTTCACATTCAAGTTTTGAAGACCATATAGATTCTGTAAATAAAATTTTAGAAGAAATAACTCCTGAAAATCAAAAGTCAATCTCAAAACCGACATTAATGGTTTTTAATAAAATTGATAATTACACGCATGAAACTATTGATGATGATGATTTGACAACGGAAAGAACAAAAGCGCATTACACACTTCGAGAATGGGAAAATACATGGATTTCTAAACTAAATAATGATTGTATTTTTATTTCTGCATTAAATAAGGAAAACATAGATGAGTTTAAATCCAGAGTTTTTGAAAAGATAAAAAAAATTCATATCACACGTTTTCCATACAATGATTTTTTATATCAGGAATATGAGTAAAAAAAGGGTAATAGGCTTATTAAGGAATAAATTTTAATCCGTTTTTCCGAATACATAAACAATCCCTAAATTAACCATTATCATGGTATCATTTCTTTTATTTGCTGAATCGTTTAAAGAATTTAATCCATCAACATCATCGGAAAAGAAATGCTGCCATCGGCCATCCAGAACTAAATCAACACTTTGCAAACTATAGCGTATTCCTGCACCAAGAGAAACACCAAACGTATTACTTGGATCTAAAAAAATTGAATTTTCCTGCCACTTATCAATTAATGCCATATATGGTTCTTGTAGCCCTTCCAATGACACACCATTGACAAAAATATTAGGATCGTAGGCGGTAAAATGTAATCCGGCACTAATAAATGGATTTAATGAATTTTCAACACCATAAAAGGAAGCATAATCTTCGAGTTCCATAAAATAAAATTCAAGATTTGTACCAATATTGTACATCTTGATTTCACCTGTCATGGCTTGCAATTTTAAATTATTCTTTACATATATACCTTCATGTTCAATATTGGTATTATAAGAATAATTAAATTCTGTCTTCAATTTGAAATGTGAAGCAAAATAACCCCCACCAGATCTCCAACTGTATTGGCTTCCAAAAAACTTTAAATAATGTGTAATACCATATGCAAAAGAAGATGCATTTGCACTAGGGAAATCACCACTTTCCCCAAAATCTGTTTGAAAGGAAGCTACTCCAAAATTTATTCCAACTTCATGACTAACATTTGATTGTGAATACATTACCGCACTAAACAAGAAATAAATTAATACAGTAATTCTCAGTAAAAGTTTCCTCATGATTTAGCTTAAAATTAGTAACTAGGTTTTACAAATATAAAAAAGAAAATGTTTAATTAACTCATTTTAAATCAAAAAACTCAAAAAACTAAATATTATTGTTTCAACAACTCAATAAAGGGATCCCAAAACACATTCTCGAAATTTACAATTTGATTGTTTTCAATTTTAATATTTTCATTTTCAAGAAGTTGTTTCATTAAATTCGTTCCTTTAAAATGAAACTTTCCAGATAATAATCCTTTCTGATTTACCACTCGATGAGCAGGTACGGAATCATCATTTTTAGAAGCATTTAGAGCCCAGCCCACCATTCTGGCAGATTTTGGAGTTCCCAGGTATTTTGCAATAGCACCATACGAGGTAACCCTTCCCAAAGGAATTTGCCTTGCTACTTGATATACTTTTTCAAAAAACCCTTCTTCCGCCATAGCTTTTAATAATTGGTCATAAATTTAATATAGGTTATCGGCTTTTTATTTTTTAAATATTGTTTTTCATAAAATGTTTGAATTTCGGTTGCCTCCTCCGGAGGGCTTGAACTATTGTAAATATCATGATGTGCAAATAAAATATGATGTTTACCTTCATGCAATAATCCTAACAAGTATCCATGTAAAAATTCGCTGTCGGTTTTTAAATGGATGACTCCCTTTGATGACAAAATATTTTGATATTTTCTCAAAAACACCTCGGTTACTAACCTATGTTTGGTTCTTTTATATTTGATTTGAGGATCGGGAAAAGTAATCCAGATTTCGGATATTTCCTTTGAAGAAAAACATAAATCAATTAGTTCGATTTGTATTCTTAAAAAGGCAACATTCGTCAAATTCTCTTCTAAGGCAGTTTTTGCCCCTCGCCAAAAACGAGCACCCTTAATATCAATTCCGATGAAGTTTTTATTTGGAAATTTTTTAGAAAGAGAAATGGTATACTCCCCTTTACCACAACCAAGCTCTATAATAATCGGGTTTTTATTATCAAAAAAAGTATGCCAGTTACCTTTTAATTGAAAGCCATTTAATACTTCTTCACGGGTAGGTTGAATTACATTTTTAAATGTTTCATTTTCATGAAACCTTTTAAGTTTGTTTTTGCTTCCCACTTAATTTTGATTTTGTGAGTAATGATTATTCAGTGCTTGAATTTTTAAATTTTTGTAATTGGATCAGCCAATATAAAAATAATGCCATTCCTGTACTTATAAAAATTATATTAAAAATATTTGAACTCCACCAACCATCTGTAAATCGAAATGATTGATAAGGAGTGAATAAAACATTTGTACAAAAATCTCCAATAGCTCTAAATATATTATTTGCAATCATATCATTATTTTAAAAATCAATCAAAACCTTAAGCCTTATAACCTAAAGTTTTTTTACATTAGCTTAATCTTGAATAAAAGTTTAAACTAATAAATTAGATTGCAAAAGTAAAAAATATCACTATGATTACAAATTTTTTTAACAAAACTAAGCCAATTAATTTTTTAGTGCTGTCATCTATGATGTTTACAGTATATGTAATTTCAATGGTATTTGTTTTTTCCGGAGAAATATCATTGACATATTTTCTAAAAAAAATATTTTATTTGCTTTTGGTCGTTTTTATGTTATTTATTTTGGATTTTGTAATCAGAAAAAATACGCTCACAAATGACAATTCGTTTGCCTTATTTTTTTATGTTCTGTTCTTTGGGTTTTATCCATTTTCATTTGAGAATGCTGAAATTTTAGCAGCTAATTTCTTTTTATTACTTTCATTTAGAAAAATATATAGTTTAAGAACACCCTTTAAAACAAAAGAAAAAATATTTGATAGTGGACTTTGGATTGGAATTGCAAGTATTTTTTATGATTGGAGTTTTGTATATTTAATATTGCTTTATAGTGCAATTTTTTTATTTCATAAAAACAATAGAAGAAATGTATTTATTCCTTTAATTGGGTTTTTTACTCCGGTATTATTACTCTATGTTTATTTATTGTTATTTGATAAATTGAATATATTTGGGAATATTTGGGAATTGAATTATAATTTTAATTTTGTGAACTACTTCGAAAATAGTTATTTATATCCCACACTCTTACTATTAGTATTCACTATAATTTCGATATTTCTCACAACAAAAAAATCACTTTTATCAAAACAGGATTTTAAGACAACCTGGGTGATTTTATCTTTTCAGATTGCATTATCGATTATATTAGTAATCATTGCTCCTTTAAAAAATGGTTCAGAGATTGGGTTTCTCTTCTTTCCATTGAGTATCTTGTTTGCAAATTATTTTCAGGAGATAAAAAAATACTGGTTAAAAGAAATAATTTTATATTTATTTGTAATTGTTTATTTCACTGTTTATATATAATTATAAACTACAATTTTGTGCCAAAAGCCAAATCTCCTGCATCCCCTAATCCGGGAACAATATAACCGCGTTTATCCAATTTATCGTCAACCGTTGCCACCCATAAATGGGTGTTTTCCGGGAAGAAATTCTTGATATATCTAATTCCTTCTTTAGCCGCTATAACAGAAACAATATGAATTTGTTTGATATTGCCTAATTTTTTTAAAGTTTCATAAACGGCAACCAATGAACTGCCTGTGGCAAGCATAGGGTCGGCTAAGATCAATACTTTTTGATCTAGTGAAGGAGAAGCTAAATATTCAACAATAATTTCGAAATCATCATCTGTAGTATGTTGCCTATACGCTGATATAAAAGCGTTTTCAATGTTGTCAAAATAATTTAACAAACCTTGATGTAAAGGTAATCCAGCCCTCAAAATAGAACATAATACCAAATCCGATTGACAGACAGGGATTTTTTTAACACCTAATGGGCTGACAACATTTTTAAAGGAATAGTTTAAGACTTTACTTAATTCATAACTTAAAATTTCACCGATTCTTTCGATATTTCTTCGAAAACGCATGGAATCTTTTTGAATACTCAGGTTTCTTATTTCCGCAATGAAATTGTTTAAAACAGAATTATTACTTTCTAAATTATGGACAGTCATACATATGAAATTTTTATGTAAAGATAAAAGTTTATATAAATTGTTAAGAAATTTACTTGAAAAACAAAAGATTGTATTAAACGTTTTTATCTAAATAGTCTGTTTCAACTCTTTAAACATGATATATTATGAGATAATTTATTGCCAATATTTAGCTGCCCAAGGCGCAGCTCTTACATATCGATACCATTTTCCTTTACCGCCAACAATGGCTTTGTGCGGATTGATTTCGACATGAAAAATAATGATTTTAGCATCTTTAGGAATCATTGGATTTTTCCAAGCCGCTAAGGGAAAACTCGAATTACAATCGTATTTAAAACTCGCACACCATGCCTTATCCCATTATTGAAGTTTGCCTTTATCATAAATGGATTGAGTAAATATTCTTGTTCGTTTCGATGACGTTCTTTTGTGGTCTCAAAATTAGTTATAAATACATAACCATATTTTCCAATATCAAATCTATAAACCGATGGGTTTCCTGTAATTCTCCATGTCTTCCATCCATGGCCCTTGATAATTCTATATTCTCCTTCAACCCGCATTATGCATTAGAAAATCCCTGCCTCGCCGGCCAATGTCAATAAGTTAAGGAAAATAACCTGCTATATATTTGTATATTAGCAGGTTAATTGGTATTTTTAAGTATGTATAAACAAAAAAATATACCCTTATGACAAATTTAAGAAAATTATCCCGATCTCAGACAAAAATTTAAAAATCATGCCAAACTAGTTGATTTACTGGAAAATAAGTTAACAAATTCTGATTTTATATCAACACATAAAATCAACCCTAAATATTTTACACGAAAAAGGAGCTTTACTTTTAAATCTCTTTCATTATTTATTATCTCTTCCCTTCAAAGTTCCATACAGAGAGAATTAGATCGGTTTTTTAAGAATTATAATGGTCAAGAAATCACCCAGCAGTTTGCTACCCAAAGTGCCTTTTCACAAGCAAGATTAAAAATAAACCCTGAAGCGTTTGTTGCTTTAAACAATGATTGTGTTGATCATTTTTATTCAAATTATTTTATAAAAAAATGGAAAGGTTATAGACTGATAGCCATTGATGGATCTCAAGTAATATTGCCAAAGACAGAGCAAACCATTGATAAATTTGGCCAGTACACTTCAAATAGAATGAATAAAATAATTGTCTTGGCAAGAATATCAAAAGCATATGATGTTCTTAATAAAGTGAGCATTGATGCAAAGTTAGCCAACCTTGAAATTGGTGAACACGCATTGGCCAACCAGCACCTGAAATTTTGTGGTAAGGGTGATTTAATACTACTTGACAGAGGGTATCCTTCTTATGATTTATTCAAAAATATTCTTGCATCGGGAAGCCATTTCTGTGCAAGGGTTGCTATATCTAACTGGAATGTTGCAAAGAAGCTAGTAGAAAGTGGTGAAAAAGAGATCATTGCAGAGATAGAACCGGGTCATGAATTAAAAAGAAAGTATAAGAAGCAAAACATAGTTGTTGAACCTATAAAATGTAGATTTGTTTGCGTTGAGCTTGACTCGGGAGAAAAAGAAGTTTTAATTACATCCCTTTTAGACAGTGGGCAATACAAACACTCTATCTTTAAGAGGCTTTACCACTTAAGATGGGATATAGAAGAATCCTATAAAAAGGACAAACACCGCTTACAACTTGAAAATTTCTCAGGAAAATCAATCATTGCAATATATCAGGATTTCTATGCAAATATTCTCATTGGTAATATTACTTCAATTTTGTCGTCAGGTTTAGGTGATCAAATTGATAGAAAAACTTCTAAAGCAAAATACAAGTACCAGATTAATATCACTACTTCGCTTGCTAAAGTAAAAGAAACCATAGCATTACTTTTTACGAAGGCGAATATCATCTACATACTTGACAAACTTATTGAATTATTTCTTTCCAACATTTTACCAATAAGGCCAAACAGAAGCTTTGAAAGAAATAAGCTAAACAGGAAAAGATATCACAAAGGGTATTTACCTCTATAAATAAAATAATCCTTATTGATTTTGCCAACACAATTTTAGTGAATGTATCGCTATGTTTTACAACCAAGAAAATAGATGAAAAATTAATAGTTCAAATTATCAACGATGAAAATAAAACTGAAAAATCGTTAATTTGTATTTTTGAATCATATTTTAACTAATCAATTCAAAAAAAAATCGTGGATTATAAAATATGGCTTTATTCTAAGATATAACTGATACAATACGTATCTTTACATAAAAAGCCAAATTATGATACCAAAAACATTTACAGAATACTTCACAAGTCTTGATCGGGTTGGAAGAATGGCAATAGTTACGGAACTTACTCAAATGATAAATCCAGTAATAGAAGGAACAGATTTACAAAAATTAAGAAAAGTCAACCATAAAATGAGTTGCCCATCCTGTAGTAGTGTGAACATAAGTGGAAATGGAAAATACAAAGGAGTTCAACGTTACGTATGTAGAAATTGTAAGAAATATTTTAGGGATAGTACAGGAGGATTAACATATAATTTAAAAAAAGGGGAATTACTCCCAAAGTATATGTATCATATGTTATTGGGTTATTCGATAAAACAATGCGCAGAAGAAACAGGAATATGTATCCAGACTTCGTTTGATTGGCGTCATAAGATATTGAATTCTTTCAATGAGCAACGTCCTAATAGCTTCATTGGGATTGTAGAGAGTGATGATATATTCTTTTTAGAATCAGAAAAGGGAAGTCGAGATATAAAGCGAAAAAGCAGAAAGCGAGGAAGTAAGGCTACAAAGCGAGGAATAAGTAATGAACAAGTAGCAGTAATAGTGACACAAGATAGAAATAACAGTAAAGAATTGGTAGTGGCAAAAAGAGGAAGAATATCAAAGAAAATTCTCGATAAAGTGTTAGGAAATAAAATAAAAAATGGTTCCATCTTGTGTACAGATTCACATCGATCATATACGGCATTTGCAAAAGCTAACGGGGTTGAACATAAAAAATTTATAGCCAACAAAGGACAACGAGTAAAAGACAAGATATATCATGTGCAAAATGTGAATAATACAGCAAGTCGATTGAGAACATGGATGAGACCTTTTAATGGAGTAGCTACCAAATATTTACAAAATTATCTAAATTGGTTCATGATTCTCGAAAAAATAAAGAATGAAAACCAGAGACTTAAAACCTTTGGCATATATGCCTTTATGGGTTTAGCCACCTATCAAAGATGGCAATTAGGCGGTCAGTCAGTCATTAACTAGAATAAAGCCAAAGTTTAAACTATTATGAAGATGCCGACTTAGAACCGGATCCAATGACGTTAAAAAAAACATCTTGGAAAGATGTAAAAATAAAAGTTACGATGGAGGTGAATCGGAATTTTTGATTTTACAAAATGTTTAAGCAACAAAGCAAATTTTAAAGGGTTTCATAATAATCAATTGTCCACGAAAATTAGCGTAAGAATCTCTCGCAGATGACGCGGAAAAAATATAGTATCTGTGAAATCGGCGTAAAAGAAATATTCTCGCAGATGACGCAGATTTTCACTCTGTCAACCGCCATCTGTCTTCGGTCTTATAATACATCTTCAAATTAACTCATTTTAAAACCTGCTATATGTCTAACAAACAGCAATCTAATTATTTCATTTTCAATTAGCATTG
>SMVA01008264.1_pt1 | contig 11273 bp, 12 predicted proteins | sample 2456451 | NCBI WGS metagenome assembly SMVA01 (sample SAMN11095933, study PRJNA526329) | marine sediment metagenome | biome: Marine sediment; feature: Surficial sediment; material: Deep marine sediment; isolation source: Hadal surficial sediment | place: Pacific Ocean | collected 2014-05 | depth...
CCTCTCCACTGCGTTCGAACGACTCAATGCGTAGCCATTACTGCACCAAAATTACCGAGGCCGAATTGGGTGCGACGGTCGATGTGTGCGGTTGGGTGCACAATCGCCGTGATCACGGCGGTGTCATCTTTATCGATTTGCGTGACCGCTCCGGAATTGTCCAACTGGTCATCGATCCTGACACCCCGCGGAGCTTCGCGCTCGCCGAGCGGGTGCGCGGCGAATACGTTCTTAAGGTATCCGGCCGGGTTCGTCATCGGCCCGCGGGCACCGAAAATCCGGATATGGCAACCGGTAAGGTCGAGATCCTGGTTGCCGACCTCGAAATCCTTAACACCGCGACCACCCCGCCGTTCCAGATCGACGAACCCCACGTCCACGAAGATACCCGGCTGAAGTTTCGTTACATCGATCTACGCACGGAGCGAATGCAAAAGAACATCGCCCTACGTGCTCAAATCAGCCGGGCACTGCGCGATTATTTGGACGGCAACGGCTTCCTCGACATCGAGACGCCGATGCTGACCAAGGCCACGCCCGAAGGCGCACGCGACTATTTGGTGCCGAGCCGCACCCACCCAAGCCGCTTCTTCGCGCTGCCGCAGTCGCCGCAACTATTCAAACAGCTGTTGATGATGTCGGGTTTCGATCGGTACTATCAGATCGTGCGCTGTTTTCGCGACGAGGATCTGCGCGCCGATCGTCAACCCGAATTTACCCAAGTCGACGTCGAGATGTCGTTCGTGACGGAGCAAGATGTCATGGACATGATGGAAGCGATGATCCGCGGCGTATTTGCCACGGTCTTGGACGTGTCGCTGCCAGATCCTTTCCCCCGCTTGACCTATCACGACGCAATGCAGCGTTACGGCACCGACCAACCGGACCTGCGCAATCCACTCGAACTGGTCGAACTAGGTGACGTTATGGCGCGGGTGGAATTCAAGGTGTTTGCCGGTCCGGCAAATGATCCGACGGGACGAGTGGCCGCGCTGCGAGCGCCCGGCGGTGGCCGCCTTACGCGCAAGCAGATCGATGATTACACGGATTTCGTGGGCATATACGGCGCCAAGGGCCTGGCCTATATCAAGGTAAACGAGCGCGCCGCTGGCAGGAACGGCCTGCAATCACCGATCCTCAAGTTTTTGCCCGATGATGTGGTCCAGGCTATCGTGCAGCGCACCGGGGCCGACGATGGCGATTTGATTTTCTTCGGCGCTGACGATGCGGCCACCGTCAACCAAGCATTGGGTGCATTGCGCGACAAAATTGCGGCCGATCTTGGATTGCTCGAAACGGCGTGGCGGCCGTTGTGGGTGATTGATTTTCCGATGTTCGACTGGAATGCGGACGATCGACGCTGGGAAGCACTGCATCATCCCTTTACGGCGGCCACCGGCGCCCGGGCCGATCTGATAGAAGACCCCGGCGCCGCGCTCTCGCGGGCCTACGACATGGTCTTAAATGGCCATGAGATCGGTGGCGGCTCGATCCGAATACACGACCCGCAGATGCAATCGACGGTGTTCGAGCTCCTGGGCATCGGGCTCGAGGAGTCGCGCGATAAATTCGGTTTTCTGCTGGACGCCTTAAAAACGGGCTGTCCCCCCCATGGTGGGATTGCGTTCGGCCTCGACCGCCTGGTCATGCTGATGGCCGGCGAGCACTCGATCCGCGATGTGATCGCCTTCCCCAAGACCCAAACGGCGAGTTGCTTGTTGACATCGGCCCCAGCAGTCGTTCCTGACGCCCAGTTAAAAGAGATCGGGATCCGGCTGCGCCGGGCGGATTAAATAAAAATATAGTAAGCGATCACTATCTCTACATCGTACTAGTTATAGGCTACAATTATTCTACTTCGGACTCATAGCGACCGCCGTTAGCGTGAGCGTCACCCTTGGAATTGTGCCGCGACGGTAGCCGCACCTAGACGGCACGCATCCTGCGGTGGTGGCGACCGTGAAGTCCGGTCTGCCCGCGCCGGTTATTGCGACATTCGGCGCTATTTGACGTACATTAATCGCAAGTCATTGTCACAATCGACTTGCCGTTCTCTGGGGCCGGGTGAGGGGAAGCATGACAGCATCGATCGAAGGGATCATCAAACTTGATCTGCCGGACTTCGACGTTCCCGGGCATTCTCCCGTAGCGCTCTCACCGGCCGATACGGCCGCACTCACCGAAGAGATCAAACGCTTACTCAAGCAGCAAAATGCCGTCCTCATTGCGCATTATTATACCGACGCCGATATTCAGGCATTGGCCGAGGAAACGGGCGGTCACGTCTCCGATTCTCTGGATATGGCCCGCTTCGGCCACCACCATCGGGCGCAAACCCTGGTGGTCGCCGGGGTGCGCTTCATGGGCGAAACGGCGAAGATTCTAAATCCCGAAAAACGCGTTCTGATGCCGGAACTTAAAGCCGAATGTTCACTCGATCTCGGCTGTCCCGTCGAGCAATTCAGTGACTATTGTGACCAGCACCCAGACCGTACGGTGGTGGTCTATGCCAATACCAGCGCGGGTGTGAAAGCGCGCGCCGATTGGATGGTTACCTCCGGTAGCGCGCTCGACGTCGTCCGCTATCTGGACCAGCGCGGTGAAAAGATACTCTGGGCGCCGGACCGTTATCTGGGGGACTACATTCGCAACGAGACCGGCGCCGATATGCTGTTGTGGGATGGTGCGTGTATTGTGCACGAGGAATTCAAAGCCCTTGAGCTTAAGGAATTGCGCGCCGTACATCCCGACGCAGTCGTTTTGGTGCATCCTGAATCGCCGCGTGCGGTCATCGAGCAAGCCGACATCGTGAGCTCTACGTCGGGCCTGATCGCTGCGGTGAGAGACTTGGAGGCGACGAAATTCATCGTTGCAACCGATAACGGGATATTTTACAAAATGCGTGCCGCGGCACCGGCCAAAACGTTGCTAGAGGCGCCCACCAGCGGTCGCGGTGCCACCTGTAAAAGTTGTGCGCATTGCCCTTGGATGGCGATGAATCGGCTGGCAGCGTTGGCCGAAACGCTACGCTCCGGCAACAACGAAATCGAGTTGTCGGGTGCACTGTGTGAATCCGCGCGGCAATCGATAATGCGCCTACTCGATTTCGCCGAGCAGCGCAAACAGGTAATCTACGGCAATAGTGACGCTTGATCCGAGCAGGCTTGCGCTGCAAGACGCGCCGACTTCTGCGAAAATAGCGCTTAGTTGCGCGGGTAATTTTGAGGGGTTTGATGGCAGGGCATTCTAAGTGGGCAAACATCCGGCACCGCAAGGGCCGCCAGGATGCCAAGCGCGGCAAGATCTTCACCCGTCTTATCCGCGAAATTACGATCGCCGCGAAACTCGGCGGCGGGGACACCAGCGCCAATCCGCGTTTGCGCACGGCGCTCGATAACGCGCTCGCTAACAACATGACCAAGGACACCATCGCGCGCGCCGTCGCCAAGGGGACGGGTGCCACCGATGGCGCTAATTATGATGAAATACGCTACGAGGGCTATGGTCCGAGTGGTATCGCAATCATGGTCGATTGCTTGACCGATAACCGCAATCGCACGGTTGCCGAAGTGCGGCACGCCTTCAGCAAATGCGGCGGTAATCTCGGTACCGACGGCTCAGTTGGGTATATGTTTGTCAAGGTCGGTCTGCTGAGCTTTGCCCGTGGTGGTGACGAAGAGGAGCTTATGGAAGCGGCCTTGGAAGCGGGCGCCAACGACGTGATCGTGAATGACGACACCTCTATCGACGTGTTGACCGATCCCGACGATTTCAATGACGTTAAGGACGCCATGGCGATGGTGGGTTTTGCGGTAGAAAGCGCGGAAATCACGATGCGCGCCGAGAACAGCACTTCGTTGGACGCCATCGCCGCAGAAAAAATGATCCGCCTTTTGGACTCGCTCGAAGACTTGGACGATACCCAAAAGGTCTACTCAAACGCGGACATTTCCGACGAAATACTGGCGCAACTCGACCCGTGATCGAGAGAGCTGAGCCTTGCCGGTAATTACGATACTCGGTATCGATCCGGGTTCACGTGTCACTGGCTATGGTGTGGTTCGAATGGATGGACCGCGCGCTGTGCACATCGCTAATGGATGCATTCGGATCGCGGAACTGAGCGTTCCCGAGCGGCTCAAACAGATCTTCGATGGACTGTCGGAAATCGTCGTTACCTATCAGCCGGACGAGGTTGCAATCGAAAAGATTTTCATGAGCCGTAATCCTGACTCGGCGCTTAAATTGGGTCAGGCACGCGGTGCGGCAATTGTCGCCGTGGCAAAAATGATGCTACCGCTGTTCGAATACAGTGCGACGCAGGTTAAACAGGCGATTGTTGGTCGCGGGCACGCGGGCAAACACCAGGTAAAGCACATGGTCAAGGCATTGCTGCACCTGCCTGATACGCCCGCTACGGACGCCGCCGACGCGCTCGCCACGGCGCTATGCCACGGCAACACGCAGTGCGGTTTGCGCCGGATACGGGCCGCCCAAACAGTCACCACCGTGCGCGCAGGTCGGCGGCGTTGATCTCTCGGCTACAAGGCAAATTGATCGGGAAAGTACCGCCGCGGGTGGTCATCGACTGTCACGGGGTTGGTTACGAGGTTGAGGTCCCACTTACCACGCTGTGGTCTCTCCCCGATCTACAGGCCGATGTCACCTTGCTTACCCATCTTGTCGTACGTGACGATGCCCACCTTCTGTTTGGTTTTGCGACCGAGGATGAACGCCAATTATTTCGCAGCCTCATTAAAGTCAGCGGGATCGGTGCAAAAGTCGCGCTGGCAATTTTGTCCGGTATCGAGGTCGGTGACTTTATTCGCTGCGTCCATGAAAATGATACGGCTAAATTGACCACGGTTCCCGGCATCGGAAAAAAGACCGCCGAGCGTTTGATTGTGGAATTGCGCGATCGGGTTGGTGATTGGCCCCGCAGCGATACACCAACGACACCAACCCAAAGTAGCGCCACGCCAGACGCCGTGAGCGACGCCATTAGCGGGTTGATCACGCTGGGTTACAAACCGCCCGAGGCTAGTCGTTTGGTGCTGGAGCTTGAAACGACCGGTAAATCCAGTGAAGCGATCATCCGTGAGACGCTGAAAAAATTGGCATGACGCAGCACACCTGCAGGGGACGGCGATTAGGGCGGGATTGCCCGCGCACTGCCCGATCTTTGCCATATTTGAGGTTTAACCTAACTAACGGTTCGCCATTGGTACTTACCTAAAGGCTTGTCTTTAACCACGCACGACGCTATGGAGGCGGGAGGTTGAGCGAGACAGGATGCCGGAGCCAAGAACGCCAAGAACACGGAGATAAAACATCATTACATTTGCAATATCATATTGTTCTTGCCGCGTTCTGAGTGGTCACGTCACGCTATTCGAAGCCTCCGTAAATTAGTGACCGATGTTTGCCCGGTGCGATTTATTAACCGCAATCAGATCACCAGCAAGGTCGAGCAGACAATGATTTGGCGACTGCGAGTCTCAGGTTTTACCAGCACCCGGTCTAATTGGCGCAGACACAACCATGGACAATGAGCGATTAATCGACGCGCAGCCAGCGAGCGACGATCTCGCGGCGGATAATGCTATTCGTCCGCGCAGCCTCGAGGAATATATTGGGCAGCCGGTGGTGCGCGAGCAAATGGAAATATTCGTTAGCGCTGCCCGACGACGTGGCGAGGCACTGACCACGTCTTAATATATGGTCCGCCCGGCCTAGGGAAAACAACCTTGGCGCATATTATTGCCAATGAACTCCAGGTCAACCTGCGCCAGACTTCCGGACCGGTGTTGGAGCGCGCGGGGGATCTGGCAGCGCTGCTGACCAACCTTGAACCGCACGACGTGTTGTTTATTGATGAAATCCACCGCCTGAGTCCGGTCGTTGAAGAGATCCTCTATCCGGCGTTGGAAGACTATCAGCTCGACATCATGATCGGCGAGGGCCCGGCGGCGCGTGCGATCAAGCTCGACCTCCCGCCCTTTACCCTGGTGGGTGCGACGACCCGCGCGGGTCTGTTGACCTCTCCGTTACGCGATCGCTTTGGCATTGTGCAGCGGCTGGAGTTTTATTCGACGACGGATCTCACGACAATAGTGTTACGCGCAGCACGGATCCTCGGCGTTACCATCGATCCGAAGGGCGCCAACGAGATTGCCCGTAGAGCGCGAGGAACGCCGCGCATCGCGAATCGTCTGCTGCGCCGCGCGCGCGATTACGCCGAGGTCAAGGCCGAAGGACAGCTGACCGGGGACGTCGCCGCTCGCGCGCTCGATATGCTGAACGTTGACGCTATCGGATTCGACATGATGGATCGAAAATTGCTTCTGGCAGTTATTCAGAAATTCGACGGTGGACCGGTAGGCGTCGACAGTATCGCGGCCGCAATCAGCGAAGAACGGGGCACGATCGAGGACGTGCTGGAACCGTTTCTGATCCAACAAGGCTTCCTCATGCGAACGTCGCGCGGGCGCATGGCCACGCGCGCCGCTTGGGTTCACTTCGGCCTTGAGCCGCCGGCGAAAGACCACGCGATCCATGATTTATTTGACGAATCGAGCGCGGCGGACTGAGTATGGTGCCGGCAGGCGGGTTGCAGGAATTTCGTTGGCCTGTGCGCATCTATTATGAAGATACCGATGCCGCGGGGATCGTCTATCACGCTAATTACCTGCGGTTCATGGAGCGTGCCCGCACTGAGTGGCTAAGACAGGCGGGCTTCGAGCAGACCGAACTAGCGGAAACGTTCGGGGTCGTGTTCGTGGTGCGGAAAATATCAATAGATTACCTACGGCCGGCGCGGTTCAATGACGAAATAACGGTTGTTTCGACCGTCCCGCGTCGCGGACGCGCGCGCCTTGAGTTTGCGCAGTACATTGAGGCCGACGGCGACATCCTTTGTCGGGCGCGGGTAAAAGTCGGCTGCGTCGACGTGCAATCCATGCGGCCAGTGGCGATGCCCGTCGAGATTTACACGGAGATTTGCAATGCAAGCTGACCTGTCGATTGCGAGTCTGATACTGGGCGCCAGCCTGCTCGTCAAACTGGTCATGGTGGTGCTGTTGATCGCGTCAATGGCGTCGTGGACGCTAATCTTCATCAAACGGCGCGAACTGCAATATTCCAAGCGCGAGGCGCGCAGCTTTGAAGACCGCTTTCGAGCAGCGGACGACCTTACCGCGTTGTTCAACCGCGTGCGTGCGAAACCCGCCCAACATGACGGGCTGGAACAGGTTTTCGAGGCGGGTTTTAAGGAATACGCGCGGCTGCACAAGCGCGAGGGGATCGACCCGGCAACCGTGCTTGATGCCACCCAACGCGCAATGCGGATCGCGATGGCCCGGCAGTTGGAACTGCTCGAAGCGAACCTGCCGACCTTGGCAACGGTCGGTTCGGTGAGTCCCTACATTGGCCTTTTTGGAACGGTGTGGGGGATCATGAACTCATTTCAGGCGCTCGGTAATGTGCACCAAGCAACCTTGGCGATGGTCGCGCCGGGCATCTCCGAGGCCTTGGTCGCGACCGCCATGGGCCTATTCGCCGCGATCCCGGCGGTTATCGCCTATAATGGTTTTTCCAGCGAGATCGATCGCCTCTACAATCGCTACGATATCTTTCTGGAAGAATTTTCCGCGATCTTGCAACACCAAGCACACCCCTGATCATCCGATGCGCTCCCGCCGCTCACGTCCGCGCCTGATGTCTGAGATCAATGTCGTGCCGTATATCGATGTGATGTTGGTGTTGTTGATTATTTTTATGATTACGGCGCCGTTGATCACCCAAGGTGTCAAGATCGACCTACCGCAGGCGCCGTCGGAGGTGCTTGCGCCGTCGCACCAAGAGCCGGTGATGGTAACGGTCGATGCGCGTGGCGACATCTACATTGATTATGGCGATAAGCCAAAAGTTGCCCTCGACGAACAGAACTTGCTGGCGCGCGTCAGCGGACTGCTTAAATACCGCCCCGATATCCAGTTTCTGGTGAGGGGTGATCGCAATGTCCCCTATGGCCGGGTGATTACCGTCATGACCCTGCTGCAGGCCGCCGGTGTCGATAGCGTCGGCCTCGTGACCGAGCCGCCGGAACGTTAACTCGGCCAGCGCGGCCATTGGGCCGGAAAATACTGAGGAGCGATTGAATTTAGGCCATGCGAGTGGGTCGAAACACAAAATCTCGCGCCATTGCGTATGCTGTTGTGCTGCATTTGCTGGTGTTGCTAGTGTTGGTGTCGAGCACCGGTATGGAGTCAAATCCGAGCCCAAGCTTGGCGCCAACGGTACCGATTATTAAGGCGCATGCCGTCGCTCAGACGGACCTCGACAAACAAGTGAAACGCCGCCAAGACGCCGTCGCCAAGAACCGACGTGAGGCGGAGAAAAAGGCCGCCGAGGCAGAAAAGACGCGTCGTGATGAAGAGAAGAAAAAATTAGCGGCGTTGCATGAAGCGCGCGCGAGACGCGAGGCCAAAGAAAAGCAGCGAATTGCGGCGCAAAAGGCCGAAGAGCGCCTTGCCGAGCGCAAACGCATGGCGGCGCGCGAACAGCGCATCGCAAAGGAAAAGCGTCACGCCGAAGAGAACCGTCGAAAACTCGAAGAAAAAGCGGCGCGCAAAGCAGCTGAAAAATCGGCTGAGGCGCTGCGTCTAGCCTTGGCCGGCGAGGAAGAGGAGCGGGCGGCCACCCGACAACAGCGCGCCGACGATGCGGAAATCGCACGCTACGTCGACGCCGTTAGAACCCGGGTGGCCGGGGCGTTTATCTATCCGGATTTCCAGGAAGGACTCATTTGCACGCTGGTCGTCCGGATGATTCCTGGCGGTGAAGTCGTTGAGGCACGGGTCATTCAATCTAGCGGTAATGCGGCGTTTGATCGACAGGCGGAGAATGCTGTACGTAAGGCCTCGCCGTTACCGGTGCCGTCCGATCCGCGTCTGTTTAAACGCATGCGTGAAATAAAATTCGTATTTGACCCGGAGCAATAGTTGGTGAAATTAATTTTTGCATTGTTGGGGCTGAGCGTTTGCATGGGGTTGTCCGCGGTAACGCTATCGCAAACCCGCGAACCGTTGGAAATCATCATTACCCAGGGCGTAGACAGTGCACTGCCCATCGCCATTGTGCCATTTGCATGGCCGGGCGGTACTGGGCCGCACGCGGAGGTGAGCACGGTGATCGCCAATGATTTACGGCGCAGCGGGCGCTTTGCCCCGATGCCTGCGGCCGATATGCCGTCACGTCCGGTGTCGATCGCGGATATCCAGTATAAAGATTGGCGCTTGGTTGGTATGGATAATTTGGTCATCGGACAGGTTAAGCACACTGAATCGGATCGCTTTGTGGTCGAATTTCGATTGATTGACGTGATCACATCCAAGCAGTTGGCCGGCTTTCGGATCCCGACTAACGCCGCCAATCTGCGCCTGACTGCGCATCACATCAGTGACATCATCTTCGAGGCGATACTCGGGGTAAAAGGTGCTTTCGCCACCAGGATTGCCTACGTCACGGTCGAGAAACTCGGTAACAAACAATCGCGGTTTCAGTTGCAAATCGCCGATTCGGACGGCTTTAACGCGCGCACGATTCTGGATTCTGGGGAACCATTGTTGTCGCCTGCCTGGTCACCGCTTGGTGACCGGCTGGCCTATGTTTCCTTTGAAGAGCAAAACTCAGCTATTTATGTACAAAATATCCGTACCGGGCGGCGGGAAAAGGTCGTCTCTGGGCGCGGTATTAACAGTTCCCCAGCCTTTTCTCCCGATGGCCGTCAGCTGGTCATAACACGGTCGTTGGACGGCAACCCGGATATTTATCTGCTGGATTTGGCCAGCAAAAAGACCCGACGATTAACCACGCATCCGGCGATAGACACCGAAGCACGCTGGACTCCGGACGGGCGCCATATCGTATTTACCTCTGATCGCGGCGGCGGGCCACAAATCTATCGACTTGCAATCGACGGCGGTCGTCCTGAACGCCTTACGTTCAATATGGGGAACTACAATTCGCGTGCGAGCCTGTCGCCCGACGGCAAGCTGATGGCGGTGGTCAATGGCGGCGACAACGGCTACCGGATTGCATTAGTCGACCTCGAAAATGGCTATTTTGATATTTTGAGCGATGCCTCCCTGGATGAATCGCCTAGCTTCGCACCGAACGGCGCCATGATAATTTATGCGACAATGGGCCGCAGCGGCGCCGAGTTAGCGGCGGTATCAGTTGATGGTCGTGTGCGGCAACGGCTCGCTTTGCAGCACGGTGAGGTGCGCGAGCCGGCGTGGGGACCAATTAGGAAGTAGCGGTCGCGATGCCGCAGCTCGGAGGAGTGCATCCGAGCCAAAAAATGTTGAATTGAGGGGGAGGGAGACGAATATGACACAAGTCAAATTAAGGTGCATCGTGGTGGCGTTATGCACCATATTGGTTGCCAGCTGTGGCGGGTCCAGCGCCACGAAAGATTCCATTGCATCGCGCGCGGCGGTTGAAGATCGTGGGCTATCGAGCGACGAAATGAACGCTATCGATTCGTCGGCGCGCACCCAAGGCGTCGACGACGATGGGTCTTTTGCCGGTAGTGCATTGGGTGATCCTGATGATCCCGACGGACCGCTTTCTGTTCGTCTAATTTATTTCGATTACGACAGCAGCAGTGTACGCAGCGAATTTCGCGGTAGTATTGAAGCGCACGCCGCTTACCTCGCGGGCAACCCTGGGGAGTCGATTACCTTGGAGGGTCACGCGGACGAACGTGGGTCGCGCGAATATAATCTCGCACTCGGTGAAAAGAGGGCATTAGCGGTGCGCAAGCAGCTCGTATTGTTCGGTGCGTCGGCAGGCCAGGTGCACGCTGTGAGTTATGGCGAAGAGCGGCCGGCGATCGACGGCCATGACGAGGGATCCTACGGGCTGAATCGGCGCGTAGAGATCCTTTACTAGGGCCCAATACCGGTGGGTATTGTGTTCACGGGCCCGAACACCGTGGAGGGTAGGTTCAATGCGCGAAGCGAATAATCGGCGCTGCTTGGGGTGTTACGCAGTTCTTGTGGTGAGTTTCGCGCTCAGTAATGGTGCCTTGGCGGCAAATAACGAGGCGAGGTTTGCTGCGCGAGTGGCTAAACTCGAGCGCGCCCTAGACAGCCGCGGATTAGTTGATCTACTGCAGCAATTGGAAGGCCTACAGCGCGAAGTGCGGCGGCTTCGCGGCCAAATCGAGGAACAATTCCATAATGCCGAGCAACTTCGTAAAACCCAAC
>SMVA01299903.1_pt1 | contig 11271 bp, 28 predicted proteins | sample 2456451 | NCBI WGS metagenome assembly SMVA01 (sample SAMN11095933, study PRJNA526329) | marine sediment metagenome | biome: Marine sediment; feature: Surficial sediment; material: Deep marine sediment; isolation source: Hadal surficial sediment | place: Pacific Ocean | collected 2014-05 | depth...
CAAAGAAACTGTTTGACCTCAAACACCACGGCCTCGGGGTAGTATATAAATGAGCGAGATTGATTCTTAAGGAGAAAGATATGGCTCTTACAATTTATGTGACCGAAGATTTTGGTACTATGAAGAAGAAGGATAGATTTCAGCAGCGCCGAGTGGTTCAGCATAGTGCGAATGTCCATGTGTTGGAGAAGTCGGATGTGTACCACCGCCAGCTAGAGCGCAAAGCACACCACGCTCGAAATCTACCTAGACCGAAGCCTAATTCCTTCCAGTCGCTATTGGAGGGGATTCAAGATAGGTGGTATGCCTTCCGGCTTAGTTTAGCTCGGTGGGTGAGTCCGCCAGAGCCCCCGGCCTGTGTTACGAGAGATGCAGCTAAGCTACGCTACGCCAATACATTAGAACAACGGAAGATTATCGAAGAGCTTTGGAAGGAAATTTTTCCGAATCAGGGCAGGGGTCTCGATCCCGAGATGGTTCTCCGAATTCCAGTAGACACGGAATTTTTTGTAGAGGACGAATAATGAGCGTAGTTATGTATTTGGTTGTAGGTTACTTCGGTCTGCGACTTCTAGCTTTAGGCTACTATGAATTCCGGTATACTATGAATGATCGGGCAAATGCTTTCATTGCGGCCGAAAATTATGCCAATCAGGGAAGATTAGCAAAAGAGGTTGATGAGTCCCGAACTCCGTATTGCACAGGTTGCGGTGAGTGGCATTCAGGACGGCGTTGTTACTCGTAAAAAATATCGAGGCGGGCCATAGAGAATAGGGGATGATGATGTCACAAGTGCGCTACGTAAAGCAGAGGGATCATTATAGCTGCGGACCTGTAGCGATTATGAACGTCCTCAAATGGGTAGGGGTACGGTTCAACTACCAGGAACGAATCAAGGTCCTTCAGGAAGCCTGTGACTGCGTACCCACAAGAGGAACTAGACATGCCGCCTTTGATAGGGCTCTACGCCATGTTGTGGGTCTTCTTCCAGTCGATGTTCGGGTTCGACGCGTACATCGACCCAAGTTGAGTCAAATAGAAGAACACCTCCTCTCTGGAGGGATAGTAGTTTTGAATTACCGTTGGAAAACAGATGAGGAAGGGTTTTCTCGACACTTCGTGCTCCTAACCAAGGTCTCTGGGAATGGGAAGTATTTCTTGACGGCCAATGACAGCACTGGCGGCCCCGCTGCCCGTGTGATTAACAGAGCTACGCTTAAGAAATTCAATCTTCGTTTTCAGAGACCGGACCCGCATTACAAGGCGTGGTTCGTCTCTGTTAAGGATTAGGAGGTTAGTCATGGATTATTGGGGATACCACTTGCTATTGGACTGTAGTGGAAGTCCTGTGGAGTTGGTTACAGAGAGAGGGCGTCTAGTCAATTTTGTTCAGCGGCTAGTCAAGGATATTGATATGGTTGCCTATGGGGAACCCATCGTTGAACATTTCGCTACGCACGATCCAGACAAAGCGGGGTGGAGTATAATACAACTGATCGAGACTTCAAACATTTCCGGTCATTTTGTGGATAAGGATGGCAGCTTTTACCTGGATGTTTTCAGCTGCAAACCATTTGATTCGGCGGATGTGATTGAGGTGGTTAAAGAGTTCTTCGAACCCGAAAATATTAAGATGCGTTTCCTAATTCGAGATGCCGCAAAGGAATATGATGCCGGAATTATGGAGTAGAGGAGAGAATGCCAGTACTGACGAATGTGAGTCTCCAGTTCGACGGGAAGAATGAGTATCTAGAGAACGCACTTCGTCAGGCTATGGGAGTCGCCGACCTTTGGACGATTACCATATGGATGAAACCCTTTGAAGTCAGTAATGTGTTTGATTCCGAAGGACGCCCGCGGTTTAAGCCAGATGGTCGGGCTCTCTTGCACCTCAAGGGGCTAAGTCACCGTAATGAAGTCTTGGTTTGGGGCGAGAGGATTGGAGACAGCACCCACGAAGAATTCATCATGGTGGAGAATTACGATCGGGATGCGAAGCGTATTCGGATCACCAGATTCAACATGGCTCAGAAGCGTAAGGAATGGAGACTCTTCTCCTGCGCTTGGGACGGAAACAATCTTATAGCTTGGGACAATGGGCTAGAGATTACAGATTACAGTCAGACTCTTTCCGGAACGGGGTCCTTTATTATGGAGGACCCTACAGAGTCGGGAAAGCAACGCAGCACGCGTCTTGCGGTCGCATATACCGGAATCGCCCAGAGTTTGGACGGTCCGCGGATCGTAGCTTACTCGGGACTGCTCGGACCAATCGGTGTGTGGGACGAGGTACTTGGCGACGCAGAGATAGTGGCCATAGCCTCCGGCACCTTTGCTTATGATTTAGTCACTAACTCAGGTAATTATACTTCCAGTGCGAACTTACAGCACTGGTGGAGGCTGGGAGCAGATACCTCTGACATCGGCAAGGATTACGTAGCTACGGGCAACATAAATGTAGGCGTCAATGCCACTGTCACTGGCACCAACATAGTAGTGGATTCACTATGACTATAGAAAGTGGATTCGACAGAGTACCAATACAAAGTACAGCGAACTCTGAACCACGATTCACTGAACAAGAGTTTTCGTGGATCCACACAGGTGGCACCACCGGAAGCGGCTCTTTCCTGGTATGTTTCGTAGGCGCTATTGATAGCAGTAGCGAAGGAAAGGTACAGGCACTAGAAGCCACTTTCGAAGGTGCAATAACCCAAACGCTAACTCTGGCACACGAGTTAGTTGGGGATGGGAGAGCATTCCCATCCATCCACGTTTTTACTCTGACAAGTCCCCAGTTCGATGGAACAGGTGAAAATAGTAGCGGGACCCTAACTGTCAGAATGAACGAAATAGTGTCCAACGTTAATGCCTTTTCGGTGGTTTATTCAGGCGTTAATACCACGTCCTCTGGGTATTTGCCGGGCAGTTTTACTGACCGTATTGAACACAATATCACATCAACGGGTACATTGAGTGGAACTATCCCCTCAAGCCCTGGGGACCTACTAGTAGATTGTGTGGTAGCAAATGCAGGACTTCCTGATGATCACACTCTTGGAACTGACCAGATTTTGAATGCAAGACTCGCAATCAATACTGGTGGAAGTTCCAAGATATCGGTAAGTCATAGGTTTGCCAGCACTGCCGAGCATACACGCGGTATGCAAAGGGGCGACATAACCGCCCTAGAAACTGTCAGCGAAATTAAATTCGCTATCGAGATGGACTAATGCCATTCGAAAAACCGGAGACAATCACTGTTGAGACTAAAGATCTAAGACAACTGCTTCGTGCAGTAGAATACGGAAACCTTTCACAAGCAAAGAAATTAGCGGAGCACATGCTTAGACTCGACAGGGAGCAGCATCCAGTTCAAGACTGAGGAGTTTTTATGTCTGATGGGACAATAGAAGCCTTCAATGAGGCAGCTATCAGAATAAGTCTGGTCCAAGACGAACAGGTTAGGGAAGCTTTAGCAGCGCTATTGCTTCTGTTCCAAGAGAGTATTAAGGATACGAGGGGCTATAATGCCCCACCAAAATAATCACTTTACGAAGGAGTATCAAAATGAAGGGTAAAGCCTTACTCGATCACATGGAAAAGATCCATGATGACTACGAGGTGTTGGTGGATAAAATACCACTGGAAGATAAACTGATTGCGTCGCGAGAAGAGTCTCTTAAAGGGCTTGAGCCTTGGGAGATCTCTGAAATTGTGCGGGCATCTCTTAATTCTCTCCCACCGGGATTGGAAGATCATGTTGATAGTCTTTTCGATGTTGTCTATGATGCAATCGCTGAAGCGCTAGATAAAGTTCGGGGGTTCTAATGCTAACCGATCTCATGCAAGACCAACGAGAGAAGCTTGTTAAGCAGATTGAGGACCAATCCAGCTATGTGGATCCTACCGCAATCACCGCTGTAGCTTTAATAGACATTCTTGATGTTCTACTAGAAATCAGGAAGCCTTCCGCAGACGAGGAGTAGGGATATTTATGTCGGGCCAAGACATCCAGACGCGAACGAACATATATGTTGATGGGTTTCGAATAGACACTATTGAAACCCCCAAGGACGATAATGACATCAGGGAAGTTGCTATGACCCCCGCGGTCATAGATCTTCTAGAGGGTCGGGAAATCGCGACTATCGTACCCGTTCCTAAGACATACCCTAGGTTCATTATCATTACTACAGAACTATAACGGAGGTGCCCCATGCACTCATTATCTTTTGCAGATTTGGACTTCGGTCCCGGAACGGAACTCAAAGTATTTATTGATGGAACGCTGATCGACACCGTAACGGTTCCCGAACAGGAACCAGCTGTGGGGACTAGTATTACAAGCCCCGCTATTACAGAAGCTCTGGGGGATAACCAGATTAATGACGTTTCCTTTATAGGTACGATGATTATGGTTACTACCGGGGGCAAAATTTCAAAGGAGCTATGATATGACAGTATATCCTTACGACAAAGTGAGAAAGATAGAACAGAGACAAATACGTCCAACTGGTACTTTTCGCGACCCCACCAAAAATAAGGGTGAGGCTGAGGCGAAGCGGGAGTCCGTGGAACGAGAGATGGAAGAGAGGGTAGAGAGCTTCCAGAAGGCTATGAAGGACCCTTCCAAGAGGATTGGGTCTAATCGAGTGAAGCGAGAGCGTAATCCGGAAGGACCTACTCTTGGACCTGTGCACGAGCCAGTAGAGCGGTTTGACCAACTCAACAAAGAAGACCGCTGGAGTAAGACCGATTTTAGTAGTGGTACTGCTCGGATTTCTGTACAGGACCCCGGCGATGCAGATGATGTGGTACTTCCTACGGTCTCTACCCCCGTTAATGAGCGGAGCAACGGACACAAGCACGTTAGCGGCGAGGAGGACGACAGCCTGGGTGTGGAGACGGACCCAGTACCAATCCCTGGTTAAAGCCAAACAGTGGCAATATAAGGGGAAGTGGCATTAAAAGGTCTCGCGAATTTTTTCGCAAAAACGAGTACTTACGAGCCTCTCATTGACTTTCCCCGCTTTCTGGGTTATAATTGATACATGGGAGAAAGATTACTGTGAGTTCCTATAAAAGAAAATGGCTAACGAAAAGAGACATTTACCGAAAGCCTGGGGAACTATATCTCACGAGGTACGTCCTCATTCATACTAAGCTAATTGGTATCTACATTCATAAGTTCTGGGTTTCAGACTATGGTGTCCCCCATGACCACCCAGGCAACTTCTTCTCTCTCCTGCTTACTAAGGGATATACGGAGCATTTGCCTGACGGAACAGCAATTTGGCGTGGAGTGCTAAGTCCTAAGTTCCGCACAGCTGAAGAGTTTCATTGGGTAGAGCTGAACAAAGGCCCCGCCTGGACATTCTTCATAAGGTTCCGATCTCGTAGGAATTGGGGATTTTTGACTCCGAATGGGTGGGTGGACCATGATGAGTACAACAAGACTTTAGAAATGGAGGAGTAACATGTTCTGGACAATTTTTTGGCCAGTATTTGCAGCTCTCGTTAGCGCTTTCATAATTTCGGAAGGGCTCCAACTCTGTATTGGGCTTTACGCCCACAAGAAGAACGAGAAGCTACGCAAGGAATTTGAGGAGAAGGTCGCTAACGGAGAGATTGACCCCATGCAGATGCTGTTCGGTGCTGGTGGCGGCCCCCCAGGAGTGGGAGATCTTCCGCCGGGCCTCCCCACCGCAAGTGGTAATGGGGAAGTAAAAGAGGAATTAAGCCATGGGCAATATCTCTGATTGTACCCTCTGCCCGTTAGCAGAGAATCGTACTAATATTGTCTGGTCCCGGGGTTCCCGGGATGCCAAATTGATGATTCTAGGAGAAGCCCCCGGGGAACAAGAAGATCTTCAAGGCCTCCCCTTTGTAGGTAGGTCCGGGGCACTTCTAAATGAGGCATTAGTTGCCGCAGGTCTAACAGAAGAAGATGTTTACATTACTAATATGGTGAAGTGTAGGCCTCCCGGAAATAGAAACCCAACGGCTCGGGAGATGGATGCTTGTTTACCCCATCTGCTAAGCCAAACCGGGTCTGTTAAGCCTCAAGTGTTTCTTACTTTGGGAAAGGTCGCCTCCGAGTATTGGTTGGGCAGACCAGTTAAGATAACCAAAGAGAACGGTAATGTTGAGGCGTCTGTGAATGGAACAGTAGTTGTTATTGCATATCATCCTGCTTATGTTTTGAGAAATCAGAAGCCTGAGATTAAGCAGGGCTTTTTCCAAGCAATAGAAGATGCGAGGAGAATAGCTTATGGAAACCCCACTAATAGACTACATGAGAACAGTACTGGATGAACACACGATCCCACTGGGCGACAAGGGCGCAGGACTTGTAGAAGCAGCTTGGCTCGTAGAGATGATTCACACGGTAGAGGAGCACTACAAGAAAAATGGTAGCCCCTAAATCGCCACCAATGGTGAATTATACAGTCAAGATGATGTTGCTAGAGGCCGTGAAGTGTTATAAAGACGGAGACTATATCGGGCTTAGATGGGTAGAACTTCAGATGTTTGTTTTTAGCACACGACTCAAGGAGTTAGAAAACCGTGACAGAAAGTTTTAAGGAAATTGCTGAGTTCATTAACGAATATATTGACGGCTGCTCGTTCGTAGGTATTTCTAGCGACAATGAAGTCTTCATCAGGTTCGATCGGGAATCTCCCGACCGGGAGTCTGCTGCCGGTACGGCTATACGCACAAGATTTCCCCAGGTAGAGAAGGTTATTGTGGTAATACAACCTTCTATTGGTCAGGTAAAGCAGATGGTCGATGACCTGAACAACTTTTTGGAAGAGCCTCCCGCAAAGAAGGGTGGTTTGGATATCGGGAGTTTTTAATGCTGAAATACTTTCTCGTTCTTTTGTCTGCGCTGCTGATTGTAGGTGCTTTTCGCGGAGGGCTAGAGGTTGGAGAAAGAGCATGGTCAGAGAAGGTTGCTGTTGCAGAGAAGCAGGTTCAACTGTCAAATCTGCGAGGCTGTGTTTTTGCCATAGACTCTGACACTTTGCACTTTGTACGGAGCGTCGATTCCTCCAACCTTAAGAGGCTGTTTTGGAGAATCAATAAGTGTGACTCCTTCCTTGAGAACCTAGGAACTACAGAGCTGGACGAAGAGGTTAGTAGAGTTCTGGGCGAAATCAAATTGTTTCTTAACGGATACCAAGCAACGCTGAGAGAGATCCTCGGAAGACAGCTTATGTTGGAGGCCTTGTACGCCGATTTAACTGCTGGGGATATAGGGCACCCACTGCAAGTGCAGGAGTTAGAGGACCTACAGACTGAACAACTCCAAGAGGCAATGAGATTCCTGGATCGGATCCAACTGCTAGCTACGAAAATATGGTAATGCACCACAGTGCTTTTCGGAAGACGATTGACACCCTACTGATCCAGAACGGTGAGAAAAAGGGCAACCATTGGTGCGGAATGGTAACCACAGGAGAGATCATTACAGAACTCAAGAAAGTAGATGAGACATCACACCACCGGAACATAAAGGCAATGGTAGAGATGCACTACCCCGGTACTAGAGCAGAATCCATGGGCGTCAGTGGGGCGCAGGGATGGAAACTTTACATCAAAGTGAGGACGAACTAATGGCAGGCCATTTGACTTTGGCTTTGATTAAGCCACACGCACATCTTGAAAGACAGTCCGGAAAGATTATGGCCCAAATTGAAGAGGGTGGGTTTGGAATTATCTTAGGTAAGCTAACCCAACTCACGAAAGAGGGCGCAAGCCAATTCTATGCAGAGCACGAAGGGAAAGAGTTTTACGACAATCTTGTACAGACCATGAGTGCAGGACCAGTCTGGACTCTCGTATTGACTAAAGCTAATGCGGTTGCCGAATGGCGGGCTTTTATTGGAGCCACAAACCCTGCTGAAGCAGAACCTGGGACTCTTCGCCACAAATTCGGAGACCACAAGAATTTAACCAACAACGCAGTACACGGGTCTGCTACAGACCATGATGCTAAGCGAGAGATTAACTTCTTCTTCAACAGAGACATTATGAAAGCGGAAAAGCTGGATGAGATTAATAACGAACCGGGATTTTAAGAAGGAGGAGTTTGAGCAAAGGCTCAGACACGTGTGCGAACCTGTGGAGAGAGTTACACCTAAGCTTCAAGTGATAGCCCTAGACTTGCTAGAAATGATGTACAAGAGTAACGCTATCGGGCTTGCAGCAAATCAGGTTGGTCTGAAGATCCGCCTTTGCGCGTTAGACCCTGCTTGGATGTACGGCAAACGTATGCCGATTGTTATGTTCAATCCCGAATTTATAGAGTGTGGGGAAGAACTATTTGACGCTCCTGAAGGGTGTTTAAGCTTGCCGGATATGGGATTAAAGGTCCCCCGGTTCAGGAATATTAGATTAAAGTTCTTGGGACTGGATAATCAAGAGTACGAGATACATGACGACAATAGCTTACTCTCAAGTGTGCTTCAACACGAGGTTGATCACCTAGACGGAGTGCTAATGACCGATCGTGTGGTAGAAAGGGTTGACATCGAATACAAAGACACTATAGTTAGAGGGGAATAAGACTAGATGGCTGGTAAGAATACAGTTGTGCTTTGGAAAGATATTCACGAAGTCTCACAGAAGGTTGCTAAGTACTACGGTTTAACATACAGTAAAATCGTTCCGGAGACCCGCAAACTCGCCAAGCATTACGGAGAATGCCGACCGTGTGATAAGTGCATAAACGCAGAGCATATCGACGAACTAAATTGTAGTGATAAAATCCTGTCTATCAGGGTTCATCAACTAAACAAGCCGAAGGTAGCGTTAGCTACCTCTACCATCTTGCGTACATTAGCCCACGAATTGGCCCACCTTCAAGAGTGGGACCACGGGAAAGTGCACAAAGCTTTTGAAGAAGAGATTGTGGCGTATATGAAAGAACTAGGATACGATGTAATATAATGAAAAAGGTATATTCGCTATTGGCAACAGCGTTCCTCCTTTTTACAGTGGGATGTGCCGGCATCGCGCGATCGCAGACCCACATGGACAACCCCAAATTTCTACGCCATGACGAGACTGTACTTGGTCTAAATGAAACAGAGTTGGTCGAGGCATTGGGAAAACCAAGGATTATACATGAAGCGGGGTGTTCAGTTCCTTTTATAACGGACCCCATGAAGCCGCCTATTCCGGTCGTTGGAAATGCCTGGATTTATAAGCATAAAACCCGGGAGGTAAAGGCAAGCATATCCCTTTGTGTAGTGAATAAGCACGTGGTGGGAGAACATCGCACATTAGGCCTCTCGCAAGGCGGCCGCTCATATTACACTACCGAATCAGTGATTGATGCGGACCTGATTAAAAAAGCCTTTAGAGGTGAATTGGATGAACAGACCCATGAGGAAAGAACTACTCCTCCACTTGATGGTCCAGAATATGAAATTTAGTTGTTGCCACTTACTAAATCAAATTAGAGTCAGGAGATCAATCTCCGGCTATACTTTTATGGGGAACTAGAATGACCGAATACAAAGACAACTTACCGGAAGATATTCCGGGCGGCATGGAAGCAGTTATGTCGGTAGCTGTAAAGACAGAGAAAGGTTTTACACTGACCCGAGATTATGGATTTACCGTGGAGGAAGAGAATGATAAGGTTCTTGCTTTTGATCTACTTATTCATCCTGACCTAGGTACTACTGTTCTCTTTGGGAATCAAGTTTTTGCATTAAAGTTTTGGGATGAAGAGGATTTGCACAAAGGGTTGCAGATTATCTCCAAAGCAGTAAAGATGGAATTAGAACGGAGAAAAGATGACTCTCAAACAACCTTTGAATAGATATATTGAGCACACGTTACTTAAACCTGAGGCCACGTTAGATGACTTTCAGAAACTGCTTGACGAAGCTATCCGGTATACCTTTGCCGCGGTTTGCGTATCCCCTTTTATGGCTTTGCCTGCAGTGGATGCGCTTAAAGACTACCCAGACATCCACGTCTGTACGGTAGTTGGATTTCCGCATGGGAATATCCCCTTCCCTTTGAAATACGAGGAAGCCAAGTACTTTGCGGAAAACGGCGTCGATGAGATCGACTTCGTAGCTAATATAGGACTGATCAAATCTGGAATGTATGAAAACATCGGCAGTGAATTGGAGGCCCTGGGGGAGCTTTGTAAAACTCATAAGGTCATTTCTAAGTGCATTATTGAGACCTGCTACCTAACGGAAGAAGAGAAGATGTTCATGTATCGGGCCCTGTCGGAGAAAACGGCTGTTAATTACATCAAGACCTCCACCGGATTCGGAACAGGGGGCGCGGGGTTGGGGGACGTGTGGAGATGGAATGAGCGCCGTCAAGAGGAATTCTCGGAAGGTGTAATAGAAACGGGCGGCGGCCTGCTTCAGCTAGTCGAGGCCACCAAGCCCACCGGTACCCTACGTAATGGGGTCCCGCTGAAGATTAAGGCAGCGGGCGGAATTAGCGACCTTCAAACCGCACTCAAGTTTATAGCGTGTGGGGCTGACAGGATAGGAATGAGTGCTTCAGTGAAAGTAATGGAGGAGTATAACGCTCCACCCACAACTTTCATCGAAAAAGAAGAAGAAGAAACGCCTTGAAACGGAGGATAATATGTCTGAAAAATTGGAGATCCCTGCGGACTCCACACTAAACATCGAAGGTAAGCGTAATGTTCCTCTGTGTCCTATGTGCACAGATGAGCTTGCTAACGCAGACCGCAACTATGATTACAAGCGAACCAACCCGGACACGCGCTGGTTCTATTGCGAAGCGTGTGAGTGCCATCTAGGCTACCACCGCATGAAGAAGAAGTGGAAGGTCGACCCGTACGATCTCGACCGCAATGGTCCGGTACGTGCGTACTTTGGACTAGATCCTATAGAAGAGCCCGCAGACAAAGAATAAGGAGAATTAACATGAGCGAGGTTTTAGCTCTTAAGTATCGCCCGACGACCTTTGAAGAGGTTGTGGGGCAGGACCATACGATTAATCCGTTACGGTCCGCTTTAGAAAATGGAACCCTAGGACATGCGTTGCTGTTCTGTGGCACTCGCGGTACGGGAAAGACTACTACCGCACGTATTGTTGCCAGAGAATTAAATAGAAAGCACCCGGAGATCTTCGACAATTGGGAAACCCGGCACCACATGGTAATGACTGAGATTGACGCTGCTTCTAATACAGGAGTAGATAACGTCCGGGAACTCATTGAGAGCATTCGTTACGCCACGCAAGGGCATCGAGTTGTCCTG
>SMVA01429360.1_pt1 | contig 11271 bp, 8 predicted proteins | sample 2456451 | NCBI WGS metagenome assembly SMVA01 (sample SAMN11095933, study PRJNA526329) | marine sediment metagenome | biome: Marine sediment; feature: Surficial sediment; material: Deep marine sediment; isolation source: Hadal surficial sediment | place: Pacific Ocean | collected 2014-05 | depth 0-1...
CGCATCACTAGCGTCGTGCAACGCCGCCGGTGATCTCGGGAAGCCGCCCTCCGGGTCCCCAATCCCGGCTTCTCGGTGCGTCGAACACCCTTAGCGATGCGAAGGCATCGCCGGCGGGCGCTCTCCTGCCGAGAAACCGGGATTGGGGATCGTAGGGGTACCATATGTTAGATTTTATCCACTGGCGACGCGGCGTGAGAGTTCAATAACCAGCCGATAGATCGACCCGATGCAGCGGAAGCTGGCCTCGGCGCGCGCGTCGGATATTCTCGATCACTTGAGCCGCGGCGGACACGGGCTCGGTCAAGCCGGAGATGTGCGGCGTCATGGTCACGGACGGGTGCGACCAGAACGGATGATCGGAAGGCAGCGGCTCGGACCGAAACACGTCCAGCCAGGCGCCCGACAGATGGCCGCCGTCGATCGCGTCGATCAGGTCGGCCTCCACCACATGGCCGCCGCGCCCGACATTGACCACATAAGCGCCCTTGGGCAACGCGCCAAGGGTTCGCGCGTTCAGCACCCCCTCGGTCTCCGGCGTCAGCGGAAGCAGGCACACCAGGATGTCGCTGCGCGCGAGAAAGGCGTCCAGCCGTTCCGCGCCGGCGAAGTTTTCCACGCCATCGATCTGTCTCGGCGCGCGGCTCCAGCCGGCGACCGCGAACCCCAACCCGGCCAGGGCGGTGGCGGCGGCGGCGCCGATCACGCCGAGGCCGAGAACGCCGACGCGGCTGGCCGACATCGGGACGGGACGGGACGGCCGCCATCGGCGTTCCGCTTGCAAGGCGCGATAGCGATCGATTCGCCGGTGCCGGCTGAGCACCGCCAGGGTCACGTATTCCACCATCTGGCGGGTCAAATCATCGTCGACCAGGCGGGCGACCGGCACGTCGCGCGGCAGCTCCGGATCGGAAAAGATATGGTCGATGCCGGCGCCCAACGATTGAATCAGCTTGAGCTTGGGCAGGCCCGCCAGCATGCCCGGCGGTGGCAGCCAGACCAGCGCAAACTCTATTTCCTCGGCCACCCCGACATCGGGCCAGACACGGACCTCGAGACCCGGCTCAAGCGCGCGCAAGGCCTCGGCCCAGACTTTCGGGTCGTCCGAGTCGCTCATGAACAACAGGGCCATCGTAGTTCTCTCCTCGCGCGCCGTTATCGCCCATCGACGGAATTTGGACAAACCCCGATCCTGCCTTCTTGCGCCGGGCGACGCCGGGCGATTAAACTCGCGTCACCCGAGGGTGGCCGGACAGGGAGGGCAAGTTAGCGTGATGCGCTATTACGTGGCGAGAGACGGCGACGCCAGCGGTCCGTTCGACCGCGATACCCTGTCGGCGATGGCGGCCGCCGGAAGCTTCACGCCGGAATCGATGGTGTGGATCGCCGGCATGGCGGACTGGGGCCCGGCCGGCGAGGTTGCCGACCTGGCCGGCGTGTTCGCGGAGCCGGCGGCGATCGAGCGGCAGGTTCCATCGGAAGGTTCGGCCATCCCGCCGATCCCGACCGGGATCGTGGCGCCGGGCATCGCCGCGCGGCTGCCGGTTTTCGAGACCCTCGGCGCCGGACTGTCGACCCTGGCCAAGCGGCCGCTGAAGGCGCTCCTCGCCGTGACGCTGGCCATCGTCCTGCCGATGCTGGTCACCTCGCCGCTGTGGTTCACCCTCGACATCGATATGACCGCGACGACGCCGCCGACGCAGGCGCAATGGCTCGGCATCGCGCTTGTCGCCTTGCTCTACTGGGTTTTCGGGTCGGCCTTCTTCGGTGGGTTGTGCCTGATCATGATCGACCTGGCGCGCGGCGGGCCGGCGCCGATCAGCCTTATTTTCGGCGGTTTCCCGCGCGTCATATCCTTGATGTTGTTCATGTTGTTGAACGGGCTGGCGGTCATCGCCGGCATGGTTCTGCTGGTGGTTCCGGGCGTCTTTCTTGGCGTCTGCCTCATGCTGGGGCCCTATATCGTGATGGACAGCGGTCTGTCGGCGCCGGCCGCCATGGCGGCCAGTTTCCGCGCCGTGATGGGGCTCGGCTGGTGGCGTTGCTTCGCGCTGGTGCTGCTTTTGATCGTGATCTCCCTGGTCCTCGTCCTGGTCCTGGCGCTGCTGTTCGGCGTGCTTAGCCAATTGTCGTTCGCCGACCCAGACCGCGCGACAATGCTGGCCAACGTGGCCGGCTTCCTCATGAATATTCCGCTGTCGGCGCTGTCCGTCGCCGTGCTGGCCGCCGCCTATGGCCGCGCGCACGAGAACGAGGAGCGCCGTTCGGTATAAGCGAAACGCGCCACGAGTAAGGCGCGCGCAAGAAGGACCGCCGCCAGACATGGCCAACTATTATGTGGTCCAGGACGGGGACTCGACGGGCCCGTTCGACCGGGACCGGCTTAAGCAATTGATCGCGGCGCGAAGCCTAAAGCCCGACACCCTGGTCTGGACCGCGGACATGAACGACTGGGCGCCCGCGCGCGATGTTGCCGATATCGTGGGCCTGTTCCCCGACCTGCCGCCGCCGCCCATCCCAACGAAGAGACCGCCGCCGCCACGCGGCGCGCCGGCGCCTAGCCCGGCCTCGGGCCCTTGGACCGTACAGGAATTCGGCCGGCTTCAGATCGGCGCGGCCATGTCCGCGGGCTACGCCGCGTTGCGCCGCCGCCCCGGCGAGGCCATGGCGGCCGTGCTGGTCTGTTCCATCCCTCCGATGCTTATCGATCCGCACCTCTGGTTCACGGGCAATATCAGCCCGGACGGCCTGTTCACGTGGGGCGGCGGCGCATGGGTTCTCGGAGTGTTCAACTTCTGCCTAGCCACCATCTTATATTGCGGGTTATGCCTCTACATGATCAACCTGGTTCGCGGAGCACCGACTTCCCTGGATCAGGTTTTCACCGGTTTCTCACGATGGCTTTCGGTGCTTGCCTATTCAATACTTGTGTTAGGCGCCCTGTTTCTGGGATTCTTGGCTTTGGTCCTGCCAGGTATCTTCTTGTTCGTTTGCTTTGTGCTAACGCCGTTCATCCTCATGGATGGCGGCCTGTCGGCGACGGGCGCGATGGGCGCGAGCTTCCGCGCGGTCATGCGCCTGGGCTGGTGGCGGACTTTCGCTTTGTTCCTCCTGCTGGTGATTATCGTTTGTGTGTTTTGGGTGGCCGTGGCCCTTGTCTACGGGATCCTGGCGGCTATCTCGGGTTACAGCGGCGGAGAAATTAAGGCGGGTATTATTGCTGTTTTTTTGCAGTCCGACGTCGGGACGGAATGGCTCTTGAGCCACGTGGTCATCCTGGTGGTATTCGCGCCCCTCACAGTTTACTTCACCGCCGTTTACGCCGCCGTCTACGAGCAGGCGCGCACCAACGAGGAGCGCCGTCAAGATCGAGCGTAACGCGCCGGAAGCGGGGCGCGAGAAGAGAGAGCGAGGCAACATGGCCGACTATCACGTGGTGCGGGACGGCGATTCGACCGGCCCCTTCGACCGGGAGACGCTGGGACATATGGCCGCGGCCGGCGCGTTGAGCGCCGACAGTTTGGTTTGGACCGACGGCATGGAGGACTGGACGCGCGCCGGCGACGTGGCGGAGCTCGCCGGGTTGTTTTCCGGGCAGCCACCGACGGAGCCGCCGTCACCCGCCGCGCCAAACGCGGCGCCACCCGCCGCGCCAAACGCGGCGCCCAGTGCCGCGCCCAGCGCCGCTCCGGCCATGGCGATCCGCGCGGACGGCCGCCTGCCCGTGTTCGAGGCGCTCGGCGTGGCGCTCAGTGCCCTGTTCCGCCACCCGTGGCAGGCGCTGGCGGTTTGCCTCATCTATGCACTGGTGCCAACCATCGTGATGGTGCCGCTGTCTTTCGTACTCGTCGTTCCCTTCGGGGTGGACGCCGATCCGGAGGCCGGGAGCGCTATCTCCATCTTCATCTTCGTTCTCGTCATTCTCGTGGTGACGGGCATCATGTTTGGCGGCGTCGCGGCCTTCATGACCGATCTGGTGCGCGGCGCGCCGACGTCGGTATCCCGTGTCTTCGCGGGCTTCCGGCGACCCGTCGCCTTGCCGGTTTACTTCGTCCTCGCCATGCTGGCGATGGGCATCGGCTTGATGCTTTTTGTGATCCCCGGCATTTTCCTCGCGGTCTGCTTTATGCTGACGCCGTACATTCTGATGGACAGCAACCTGTCGCCGACCGCGGCGATGGGGGCGAGTTTCCGGGCGGTGTTCGGGCTGGGGTGGTGGCGCAATTTCGCGGTCGCGCTGATCCTTTTTATCATCACCCTCATGTTCCTCATCGCCATGATGATGGTCTTTGGATTGATTTTCGGGGCCATCGGCCTGGGCGGCATGACGGCCATGGGTCCCGAGACGTTCGACGGAACCGGCGCCCTGGGCCTGATCACCTACCCATTGCAGCTATTGATCAGCCTGCCGCTGACCGCCCTCTACTTCGCCACCTACGCCGCCATTCACGAATACGCCCGAGCCAACGAAACCCGCCGCCGGGGGTACAGGTGACCCCTTTACTCATACCAGTACTGTTTGAATAGCTCGAACGCCGGTCTTTGGACCCGCCGCCTTTCGGCGGCTTCTCATCCTTCGACTGGCTCAGGATGAGGGTGATTAGGGCACCAATTATTCGTCCTCATGCTGAGCAGCGCCGTAGGCGCGTGTCGAAGTATCTTCACGCATGAACCAATCAGCCGGAATTGGTATCACATCGACACCGCGCCGGTTTCAACCGCTTCGATCTTGAAGGCGGCGGCCATGAGGGCCTTGGTGTAGTCGGTCTCGGGGTTGTCGAAGATCTTGGCCGCCGGGCCCTGTTCCATGACGTGGCCGTCCTTGAGCACGATCACGTCGTTGGCCAGCGCGCGCACCACGCGCAGGTCGTGGCTGATGAACAGGTAGGCCAGCTTGTGGCGCTGTTGCAGCTCGCGCAGCAGGTCGACGATCTGCGCCTGCACCGTCATGTCCAACGCCGAGGTCGGCTCGTCGAGCACCACGAAGCGCGGCTTGAGCACCATGGCGCGGGCGATGGAAACGCGTTGGCGCTGGCCGCCGGAGAATTCGTGCGGATAGCGGTCCATGGTGGCCGGGTCGAGGCTGACTTCTTCCAACGCCTCGGCGACGATGGCGCGGCGTTCGTCGCGCGTGCCGCCGATGCCATGCACCAACAGCCCTTCCTCGACGATCTGGAACACCGACAGGCGCGGGCTCAGCGACGAGAACGGGTCCTGGAACACCGCCTGCATTTCGCGCCGGAGCGGGCGCAGCGCGCCACTGCGAAGGCCCTGAATTTCGCGGCCGTCGAACTGGATCGGCCCCTCGCTCGAGATCAGCCTGAGCAGCGCCATGCCCAGCGTGGTCTTGCCCGAGCCCGATTCGCCGACCACGCCCACGGTCTGGCCCTCGCGCACGGTCACGCTGACGCCATCGACCGCCTTGATATGGCCCACCGTGCGGCGCAACAGGCCGCGGCGTATGGGGAACCACACCTTCATGTCCTTGGTCGACATCACCGGCGGCGCGGACGGATCGGACGGCGTCGGCGTGCCCTTGGGCTCGGCGGCGAGAAGTTTTTTGGTGTAGTCGTGGCTGGGATTCTCGAACACCCGCTCGGTCGGGCCGTCCTCGACCAGAATGCCCTGGGTCATGACGCAGACCCGCTTGGCGAAGCTGCGCACGATGGTCAGGTCGTGCGTGATCAGCAGGATCGCCATGCCGAGATCGCGTTGCAGGTCGCCAAGGAGTTGCAGGATTTGCGCCTGGATGGTGACGTCGACCGCCGTGGTCGGTTCGTCGGCGATCAACAGGTCGGGCTCGTTGGCCAGGGCCATGGCGATCATCACGCGCTGGCGTTGGCCGCCCGAAAGTTGATGGGGCCAGGCCGTCAACCGATTCTTGGCATCCGGCAAGCGCACGAGTTCGAGAAGCTCGAGGGTGCGCCGGCGCGCCTGCGCCCGGGTCAGGCCCTTGTGCAGGGTCAGGGTTTCGTTGATCTGCTTCTCGATTGAATGCAGCGGGTTGAGCGAGGTCATCGGCTCCTGGAAGATCATCGAGATGCGGTTGCCGCGCACCTCGCGCAGCCGGCGCTCCGGCGCGCCGACCAGTTCCTCGCCGTCGAAGATGATGCTGCCGTGCGGGTGATAGGCCATCGGGTACGGCAGCAGTTGCAGCACCGAGAGGGCGGTGACCGACTTGCCCGACCCGCTTTCGCCGACCAGCGCCACGGTCTCGCCCTTCTCCACATGCATCGAGAGGCCGCGCACCGCCTCGATCTCGCGGCCGTCCACGCGGAAGGTGACGCCGAGATCGCGGATTTCAAGAAGACTCACGGCGCCCTCACGCCAGCGTCTTGCGCGGGTCGAACGCATCGCGCACCGCTTCGCCGATGAACACCAGCAGCGACAACATCACCGCGAGCACGATGAACGCCGTGAATCCAAGCCACGGCGCCTGAAGGTTGTTCTTGCCCTGGTTCAACAACTCCCCCAGCGACGGCGAACCCGGCGGAAGGCCGAAGCCGAGAAAGTCGAGCGAGGTCAGCACCGTGACCGATCCGGCGAGGATGAACGGCAGGAAGGTCAACGTGGACACCATGGCGTTGGGCAGGACGTGGCGATACATGATGCCGATGTCGGATACGCCCAGGGCACGGGCGGCGCGCACGAAATCGAAATTGCGCGCGCGCAGGAACTCGGCGCGCACCACGCCGACCAGGCCCATCCAGCTGAACAGCAGCATCAAGCCCAGCAGCCACCAAAAATTGGGCTCGACCACGCTGGCCAGGATGATCAGCAGATAGAGGGTCGGCAGGCCGGACCATATTTCGATGAAACGCTGGAAGATCAAATCCACCCAGCCGCCGAAAAAGCCCTGAACCGCGCCCGCCGCGATGCCGATGATGGAGCTGAAAAAAGTCAGCACCAGGCCGAACAGCACCGAGATTCGGAAGCCGTAGAGCAGCCGCGCGGACACGTCGCGCGCCTGGTCGTCGGTGCCGAGCCAGTTGTCGGCCGACGGCGGCGCCGGCGCCGGCCGGCCGAGATTATAGTTGATGGTGCGGTAGCTGTAGGGAATCGGCGGCCACAACATCCAGCCGTCGGCCTCGATCAGTTTGACGACGAAGCGATCGCGGTAATCCGCCTCGGTCTCGAATTCGCCGCCGAAGGCGGTCTCCGGATAGGCCTTCAGGACCGGAAAGAAAAGCGTGCCCTTATGGCTCACCACCAAGGGGTTGTCGTTGGCGATGAACTCGGCCGGCAGGCTGCCCAGGAAAAGCGCCAGAAAAATCCACAGGCTCCAGAAGCCGCGCCGGTTGCGTTTGAAGTTGTCGAGCCGGCGGCGGGTGAGTCGCGAAATCGGCCAGCCCAGGAAGCGCGGCGCCGCATCGGCGAGGGCCGCGCCAGGCGTCGCTTCCTCGCCGTTACGCATTCACACCTCGCGGCTTTCGAAGTCGATGCGCGGGTCGATGAGCATATAGGTGAGGTCGCCGATCAACTGCATCACCAAGCCGAGGAGGGCGAAAAAATAGAGCGTCGCGAACATGACCGGGTAATCGCGGGTCAGCGCGGCCTTGTAACCCAACAGCCCGAGGCCATCGAGCGAGAAGATGATCTCCGTCAGCAGCGCTCCGGTGAACAGAATGCCGATAAAGGCGCTGGGAAAACCGGCAATGACGATCAGCATGGCGTTACGGAACACGTGCCCCAGCAGAACCTGTCGCTCGGTGAGCCCCTTGGCGCGCGCCGTGATCACGTATTGCTTGTTGATTTCCTCAAGGAACGAATTCTTGGTCAAGAGCGTTAGCGCGGCGAAACCGCCGATCACCATGGACAGGATGGGCAGCGCCAAGTGCCAAAAATAGTCCGTCACCTTTTCGAAGGCGCCGAGTTCGTCCCAGTTCGGCGACACCAGGCCACGCAGCGGGAACCAGTCGAAAAATTGGCCGCCCGCGGCGAACAGAACCATCAACAAGATGGCGAACAAGAAGGACGGGATCGCGTTGCCCACCACCACGATGCCGGAGGTCCAGAAATCGAACCGCGAGCCGTCGCGCACCGCCTTGGTGATGCCGAGCGGGATCGAGATCATATAAACCAACAGGGTCGTCCACAGGCCGAGCGAGATCGACACCGGCATCTTGTCGAGCACCAGATCGACCACCTGGCGGTCTCGAAAATAGCTTTCGCCGAAATCGAACGTGACGTACTGGACGATCATTTTGACGAAGCGCTCGTGAACGGGCTTGTCGAAGCCGTATAACTGTTCCAATTCCTTGATATATTCGGGGTCAAGGCCCTGCGCGCCACGATATTTGCTGGCAATGCCGCCTGATTGGCCGGCCTTCCGCTGTTCCTGATTCAGGATTTCGCTTTGCCCCGCGCCGCTGACGCGCGCGGTGACGTCCACGGCCGTGCCCTGAAAGCGCGCGATCAACTGCTCGATGGGGCCGCCCGGCACCACCTGGACGACCAGGAAATTGATCACCATGATCCCGAACAGGGTCGGGATGATCAGCAGCAGCCGCCGGATGATATACGCGCTCATGCGGCGGGGAGGCCTCCGGTAAAAATCGCGCCACCGGGGCCGCGAGTGGCGGCGCGGTTACGCTTCACTCCCTCCCCCCAACGTGGAGGCGGCGGACGACCGGCGCGACCGTCCTTGTCATGCGCTGGGCCGAACCCGTTTGCGGCGCGCGTAGAATACCACCGCGAGGACCAGGAACCCGGCGAAGGCGAGATAGATCGACGTTCTGTTGTCCTTATCGTCCGCCGCCGCGTCGTCGATCGCGTCGGGTTCCGGCGCCGTTTCAGGCGTCGCGGCCGTCGCGGCGGCGGCCACCTCCGTCGGCGCCGCCGTCTCGTCTGACTCGAGCGCGGCCAGTTTCACGTCGTCGATCCACCAGGTGCCGGGGAAGCCGACCCCATATTTAGGCGATATCGCGGGCTTGGCGAACTTGTTCCAATAGAGCTCCCGCAAGCTTCGGATATGCCAATTCGGGATCACGTAATGACCCCAAAGCAACACGCGGTCCAGCGCGTGCGTGATGGCCACCAGGGTTTCGCGGTCCGGCGCGGCAATCAGCATGTCGACCAGTTCGTCGACCACCGGGTCCTTCATTCCGGAAAAGTTCTGTCCGCCTTCGATGTCGGCGTATTCGGACGTCCAGTATCCACGCTGTTCGTTGCCGGGGCTCAACGATTGACCCCGCGACACCACGATCATGTCGAAATCGAAGGTATTGAGCCGGTTCTGATATTGCGCGGAGTCGGCGAGAATACGGATGCGGGCGTCGACGCCAAGCCGCTCGAGGTTCCGCACGAACGGCGCGACGACGCGCTCGAACGCCGGCGATACAAGGAGAAATTCGATCGCCATCGTCTCGCCGGTATCGCCGTGAACAAGCTTGCCGTCCTGGACCGACCAGCCGGCATCTTCCAGAACTCCCCGCGCGAGACGCAGGTTTTCACGGATCTCGCCGGAGCCGTCCGTGGCCGGCGGTTCGTAAGCGGCGGTGAATACGTCGTCCGGTATCCGGCCGCGATAGGGGGCAAGAATTTCGAGTTCCTTGCCCTCGGGAAGACCCCTCGAAGCCAGCTCGGTGTTGGAAAAATAGCTGCTGGTGCGCGTGTACTGGCCGTAGAACAGATTGGCGTTGGTCCATTCGAAATCGAAGGCGTGGGCCAAGGCCCAGCGCACCCGCGCATCGGCGAACTTCGCGCGGCGCATATTGAACAAAAATCCTTGCATGCCGGTCGGCATTTCATGCGCCGTCAGTTCCTTGACTATCCTGCCATCGCGCACGTCGGGAATGTCATAGGAAGTCGCCCATTGCTTGGAGTTATTTTCCATCCAATAATCGTATTCGCCCGCCTTGAAGGCCAGGACGGCGACGGTCGAGTCCTGATAATAATCGTACCGGATGACGTCGAAATTGTTCTGACCCTTGCGCACGGGCAGGTCCTTGCCCCAGTAGTCCTCTACCCGCCGGTACGTGATCGAACGGCCGGCGTCGAGCGATTCGATGCGATACGGACCGCTGCCCAAGGGTGGCTCCAGGACGGTCTCGTCGAAGTCGCGGTCGGCGAAATCGTGTTTGGGCAGCACGACCATTTGGCCGACGATCAAGGGAAGTTCGCGGTTGATGCCGCCTTCGAAGGTGAACTTGACGGTGCGTTCGCCGATCGCCTCGACCTTGGCCACGTCGGCATAATAAGCGCGCCAACCGGGATGGCCCTTGGTGGTGAGCATTTCGAAGCTGAAGATGACGTCGTCCACCGTGACCGGTCTGCCGTCGTGCCAACGCGCCTCCGGACGCAGCGTGAACGCGACCCAGGAACGGTCTTCCGGCATTTCGATGGTCTCGACCAGCAGCCCGTATTCGGTGAACGGCTCGTCCGAAGAATTGGCGAGCAGGGTATCGTAGATCATGCCGACGCCGGAGGCGGGCACGCCCTTGATGATGAATGGGTTCAGGCTGTCGAAAGTGCCGATCGCCGCAAGGCGCACCTCGCCGCCCTTGGGCGTGTCCGGGTTGACGTAGTCGAAATGGGTAAAGTCGGGGCCGTATTTGACGTCGCCGAACATCGACAGCGCGTGGCCGCGGTAAATGTCGTCCTGGGCCTGGGACGAAACGGCGCCGGCCAAAACGAACGCGGCGATGGCGAAGACGGCGGAGAATGATTTCATGGCGGATTCCCGTTCACGGTATCGCCCGATCTTGATTCAAGGTCCGCCGGCCCCCGTGGAGCGCCGGGCAACGAAAAAGCGATGACGCCGCCTCAGTTGTCCGGCAGGGGCGCGGGCGAATCGGCCTGGGCGCGAAGGAAGGCGATCACGTCGGCGCGTTGGCCGCTCGACTTGATGCCCGGAAAAGCCATCTTGGTACCCTTCACGAAGTCCTTCGGTTTTTTGAGAAACGCGTCCAGGTCCTCGTATGTCCATTCGCCGCCCAGCCCGGCCAGGACCGATGAATAACTGAAATCGGCGTTGCCCGCCTTGGCCGCGCCGACCACGTTCCACAGATTGGGACCGATTTTGGCCTTCCCGCCGCTGTCGAACGTATGACAGATGGCGCATTTCTTGGCGGCCTTTTCGCCAGCGGCTACGTCCGCCTCCGCCAGCCGGGCGCCGATCGGCATCACCGCCGCGACCTCGACCGGCGCGGCTTGCGCCGGCTCGACCCCAGCCCCGGCGCCGTGGTCCACGGCCGCCTCGACGCCGACCAGGAACGCCGGCGTGGCATGGTCCCCGTGCGCGGGTTCGTAAAGCATGTCGACGAAAACGCC
>SMVA01069213.1_pt1 | contig 11270 bp, 10 predicted proteins | sample 2456451 | NCBI WGS metagenome assembly SMVA01 (sample SAMN11095933, study PRJNA526329) | marine sediment metagenome | biome: Marine sediment; feature: Surficial sediment; material: Deep marine sediment; isolation source: Hadal surficial sediment | place: Pacific Ocean | collected 2014-05 | depth...
CCTGGCAGGTCCCTGGTGGGTAATGCCTTCGATCAACAATACGTCTGCATTTTTACCCGCCTGGCGGATGCCGTCGCAATCGGCGGTGGTGTCACCGGAAATGGCGATTACCCGATCCGGGGTTTCCACGCGGTAGGAGATGGGAAAGGGCCAGAGTCCATGACAGGCCTTGTAAGCGTAGACCTTCACATTTTCATCTTCGAATGCCAGGCCTTCGCTGCTGATTTCGTGGCTCTGGGCGCGCCAGCCGCTGTCATTTTTCTCGGTGGGGCTGTATACCCGGTAATCGATATCGCGGCGGTATGCTTGCAGGATGCCATCGACCAGTTCCTTTGTGCCCGGCGGCCCGTATATGTTCTTCGGGACGGTCCCACCCAGGGTCCAGCCGGACAACAGAAAAGCGGGGATACCCAGTGTGTGGTCGGAATGCAGGTGGGTGATAAACAATTTGTTGGCGGCATCATTCCTGAGACTGAAGCCCTTGACCCGCTGCTGGCCGAAGTAGGCCATTTCCTTGCCCATAGCGTGCCAGGCACCATCTCCGGCATCGAAGATGTAGGGTGTTTCGTTGACGATTACTGCGATTGAGGTGCCGCTGCGGTGGGGATAGGGGAGTGGGTTTCCCGTGCCCAGCATGAGCACCTTGGTGATGTCTGAACTGGAGTAGTCTCTCGGTTCCCAGCCTGGTTCATAGGCAGAGCTGGACAGCGAAATCATTGTTGCAAGTAAAAAGCCCGTTAGGCGCGCGCAGTTGTGTTTCATTGTTCTGATCTCTTCCGGTAAGGTAAGCATTGAAGCTTAATTAATCTTTAGTTTCTGCTCTGTAAAAAAGCGCGGGCCCACACCAGAACCCGCCCAGGCTGTCCCCTGTTGTTCAGGGGCTCGGAGGTTTCAACAGTCAGCGGCAGTTGCCGCGTCTATGGACCTCGTTCCATGAACCCTTTATCGAATGTCAAAATACATCGCGGTCACGAGAGGCAATGACCTTGCCTGTATAGCCCGCTTCCCGGATTTCCTTAACGTTCTGTTCGGGATCTCCGGTCCATATTTGCTCGTGGTATAACACGAGCAGGCCGGGATTTACTCTCTTTGCCAACTCGGCGACTTCCCGTGACGAGGACTGTGAAAGCTGTTTTATCCGACGGGTTTTTTCCGGGTTCTTGGGGTGCGGGAAGGCATTCTGGATGACTTCGCTGTAAACACTGTAGACCAGGATATCTACGTCGCGGGCAGCGTCTTCCATACCAGGGCAGGGCCGGGTATCACCTGAGACCGTAATTACCCGGTCTGGCGTGACAAACCGGTAGGCGTAGGCCTCAGGCCAGTGGGAGTGGCATACCGGGAAGGCTGTCACCTTGACGTTCTCGTCTTCGTAGACCAGTCCGGGCTTGGGCAGGTCGTGGCCCACAGCCCGCCAACCTGTATTGTTGGTGCGCGAGGGGCTGTAGACACGGAAATCGATGTCACGCCGGTAAGCCTTCAGGATATATTCGATCATATCCTTGGTGCCCGGCGGACCGTAAATATGTGGTGGTGTCGTTTTACCGAGCGTCCAGGGGGACAGAATCACACTGGGCAATCCCAGGGTATGGTCGGAATGCAGGTGGGTGATAAACATCTGGTTAAGCGCAATGTTTTGGGCACTCAACCCATCGACGGCTCCAGCGCCTCCGTACCTGGGCATTTCTCTACCCAGGCCGTGCCAGATACCGGTGCCTACATCGACCAGGTAAATCTGCCCATTTACCACGATGCCCACAGCGGGGCCATTGTGTGCGGGGTCTGGCATGGGAGTCCCGGTGCCAAACATGACCAGTTTGGTGATATCGGAGGTGGAGAAATCCCGTTGCTCCGGGCTGCCAGCCCAAGCCTGACTGATAATAACCAGGAACAGGGTGATGACTTTGCTGGTGGGTTTCATAAACATCTTGTACATCCCGTCTCGTTTCGCGGAGGCGCCTTGTAACGAGAAACAGGGGAGGCTGAGGCCTCCCGCTGTCCTCGTTCAGGGTACTATTCACCCCAGCGGTAGAAAAAGCTTACACCAACCGCGCGAGGCGGTGCATAGTAGCCGATTAGGGCCGATGATCCTGCTCCAACGCTCTCTACACGAACCACGTTTTCCTCGTCGGTGAGGTTCTTGGCCCAGAGTGAGGCGCGCCACGTGTCTCCGCCCGCGATGTACATGGTGGCATTCACCGTGTACTGGGAGTCGACATTGGATACTTCCCAGTTCTCTGTGGTCAGGAACTGATCATCAGCCCAGGAGACATCCGCTAACAGTCCCCAGGCCAGGTCATTGCCGATGGGGCGCTCATAGGTCACGCTGCTATTGAATGTTAGTTCCGGGGCATTGGGCAGTTGCAGGTCATCGATTTCCGGGTCGCCGGGAATGCTGGCATTGGCATTGTCCAGCAAGTCGTCATCATCCACCTCGGAATCGATATAGCCAGCACCCAGGCGCAGGGTCAGGTTCTCAGTGGCAGCCCAGGAAAGCTCAAAATCGAGGCCCTGTACTTCAACATCTTCTGCGTTACCCAGAACGCGGGCAACATCCGTGGGGCGACGTATTCTTACCTGCATATCAGTGTAATCGTAGTAGAAGTAGGCGAGGTTGACCTGCATGGCGCCGTCCAGCAGTGTCAGCTTGGTACCCACTTCAAAGGCCACAATTTCCTCGGAGTCTGCAACCCGGTCTGCCGCCGTGTTGGCGATGAATCCACCATTGATGCCGGGGCTCTTGAAGGAATTACTCACGCTGCCGTAGATCATCATGTCGTCATTGGGGCGCCAGTTCAGGCCGAGTTTACCGGAGAGGTTGTCCTCATCCACATCGGACTCGTAGATGTTGTCCCTGAGAACAGTTTCCAGGTCAGGCCGGATGATGAGGGTGCGGCCGTCAAAATCGCGCTCTTCGTAGGTGGCCCGGATACCAGCGACCGCCTCCAGTTCATCATTGATTGCATAGGTGACATGACCATAGGCCGCGGCGGTTGTGGTTTTCTGGTCAAAGTTCATGCTGAGCACCCAGTTGCGGGGGCTGTCCGCCTGGCTGGCCTGGCGCTCGGGTTCGTTGACATCATCCTGGGAGAAGAATACGCCGGTGATCCAAGTCATCTTGTCAGTTTCGCCCGCCAGCCGAAACTCCTGTGAAATCTGTTTGATTTCAGAATCGCGTATACCGTCACGTACCTGAAACGGAGAACCGTCGTTATCGAAGCCCGCCTTGTGGTCCAGATCCAGGTAGCCGGTGAGGGAGGTCAGGGTAAAATCATCAAACTCGTGTTTGATTTCAATCAGCACGGTGACTGAATCGGAATCGATTTCCGCTTCGAAACCCTGGTTCCCGTTCACGGCGCCGCCCTGGGCATTCCAGTCGCCATCGAAGGGATCGCCGTCGACGTCCTGGTAGCCATTGGAGTCCACACAGTTTTTCGCGTTGTCCACGTCGAATTCGCCCTGGACAGCATTACAGACACGTCCTGGTGCGTCGAGCATTCCCAGGTGTGCCGGTGTGCCGCCCGTGTCGGAGTTGTCACTTCCCACTTCTAACTTGAAGAATACCTGGGTCCTGTCGCTGGCGTCCCACAGTAATGAACCGCGACCGGTAAATCGGTCCACCTCACCGTAGCCGTCATCACCGGTGAACCGGTTGTCAAAGTAACCGTCACTGGAGTTTGCATAGGTCCAGGCAAAGCGACCACTAAGGTCATCGGAAAGTGCTCCATTTACCGCACCTTTCACCTGCAGGGTCTCATACTCAGCGTAGGAGGCATCGATGTAGGCTTCGAATTCCTCGCCGGGGCGGCGGGTGATGAAGTTGATGGCACCCGCCGTCGAGTTGCGGCCGTACAATGTGCCCTGGGGGCCTTTCAGTACTTCCACGCGCTCCAAGTCGAACAGGCCGAAGTTCAGCGACACCGTCGATGGCAGGAAAATTTCGTCGATGTAAACGCCGGCCGCCGGTGCAATGTTGGGGTTGACATCGTTCATGCCGATACCCCGGATGGTAATCACCGGGCTGGCGCCGCCGAGCTGGTTTTTAATTTCCAGGTTGGGTGTCAGGGCGGCGATATCGTTAGGTGAATTGACGCCTCTTTTTTCCAGGCTATCGCCGGTGAACGCATTGACTGATAAACCCAGGTCCTGCATGGATGACTTGGTGCGCTGTGCAGTGACAAATACCTCTTCCAGCACGGCGGCACTAACCAGTGACGGTGTTGCGGTAAGGCCCATCAGTATTGCGCTGCTTACAGCGTTGGCCAGTGTGGTCTTTTTCATCTTACTACCCTCTGCTCATAAAGTTGTTGTTAAGAATTTTTGAATCAGGAACGCTCGCACATCGCAATCAGTCGCGATGGGCTGCCGCTGGCTCCCACTAGCTTGAGCGCGCCGACGATCAGGGTGCAGGTGCCGGGCCTGTGACCGGCGAGAACTTCCAGGTTGGCGGCGTTCTCAACGACTTTCCAGCCCCGTGGCAGCCCCACTGCATGCAGGTACATCTGGAACCCGGGAGGATAAACCTCGCTGGTTTTCATATTGGGTCCGCGAATACTGTGCCCGGACTCAACGGCAATATTGTCGGCCACGAGCCCGCCAATGCGGATGCCACGGGTTTCCTCAATTTGAACCAGGCGATCAACCGCATCCTCGGTCAGGCCCGGGTGATTCAGCAGGTTATTGTAGCGGTGCGCCCAGTTACTGGGTTTGGCCGGGGGGCCCTGGTAAAACGCCTCCCAGCCGGTGTGGATGACGATATAGGCGCCGTCAACCAGTTGGTCGGCGACCGCGTCGATATCGGCGGCAGAAACATTATTGCCGGAATCATTGTCGAAATTGGTCACTGCAGGGTCCGGGGAGGGATTGCCGCCGTTCTTGGCCAACTCCTTGCGCACCCGGTCAGAAATGTCGATGTAAACGATTGGGCCGATCAACTCGTCCAGCGTGAACTCGTCGACGCTGCGCTGGTCGGGCGCCGCGACGGTGATCAGGTCCTTGTTGCTGGTAATGTAATGGTGGGTCGAGTCCACATGGGTGCCGTAATGCTCTTCCAGATAGAAGTAACCCCACTGGACACTGCCGTTGCTCACCTGTAGCGCGGGCTTGGCGGTGCGCACGCCCAGCATGCCCCCCGAACCTGCTATGGGCTTGCTGTCTTTAACCGGAGCGGAGAGGTCAGACCGGGTGGAATCGCCATTGAGGGGCTTAAACAGGGGAATCGGGTGAGACAGGTCGTGGAAAATAAAGCCTTCGGCTCCAGCCTGAAGCGGTGCGGCCAGCGTCATGGCCGTGGTGAATATGCTATAGATATAAGCCGACTTGAATCGCTGCAACATGGCTAAGCTGTCTCGTTTCTGATTCTGTTGGCCATACAGTAGCCCCAGGCAGGGCTGCCGAACTACGGAAAAACGGCAGGAATTGTTGATTTCCGGCAGCTGGTTTCATGATTAGGGGCAAACAGGCGCTTCTCTAGGAGTCAATGAATAGCTCACAGCGCGTTGACTCATTGAAAAAGGTTACCGAAGGGAAGATTTGCTCAGATACGTTGCCTCACATTTGAGGTTACTCTGACCTGGCGGAAAATCCGCCTGAGTTTCTTCTCGATGGCCTGTTTGAGTATAAATGGGTTGAGGGCCTGATGGACATCCCGGAGGCGGCTTTGGGCTTCCTCATTAATGTGAGTCGAGTCCAGCAATCGCTGGTATGGGGTCATCGGGGCATCGTATTTTTTCTTGTACCTGGAGTTAATCCGCTGTTTTTCCACCAGTTTCATGCTGAGGCAGAACTGATTCTGGTAGAGCAACCACTCGTTGGCATACAGGTCGTTCATCGAGGGAATCAGGGCAGCGTCTTCAATGCGATCGTAGCCGAATAACTGGCGCACATGCGTCCAGTTCTATTGCTCGACATGTGCATTGTCATTCTTCTGGTAGGGCCGTGATCGGGTGAATGCCACCTCTTGAGGGTGTTGACTGAAATAGCGCAGCAAGTGGTAGTTGAGGAATTCAGAGCCGTTGTCGCAGTCGAATCCCAGCAGCCTAAAGGGCAGTTGCAATTCGATGGCCTCGATTTGCTCGCAGACACCGCCCGCCCCCTTATTCCAGGTGGCGCGAATTTCAGTCCAGGCCGTAAGAATATCGGTTAATGTCAGTGACCAAGCAAAGTCACCAGCCAGACTGTTGCCGCAATGCGCTACGGTATCGGCCTCCATGAAGCCAGGCTGGGTGATATCCCAGTGCTGGGTTCGGATTGGTATCTGGTTTTTCAGTAGACTGCCCGGCCGGGTGTCAGAGAGCCCCTTGCGGCCCGCACGGGCTTGAGCAGCCGATCAATTGTTGCGGGGCTAACGGCTAGCAGTTGCTCCCTGATATCGGGGCTGAGCGGCTGATAGACCGCGTCATAGAATGGCAGCCACAGGGGAAGGGCCGCTTGGAGCTTCTTGGAGCACAGCTGATCCGTGGCAAACCAGATCCGCTTGAGGGCGGTTAGTAATGCCCCCGAGGCATAAGTGGCCGGTCGTCCGGCATGGCCCGGGGGCGCCTCCTGCCGCTTCGATTCAGGAATTTGATCGCGTATTTACGATGATAAGCACAGACGGCACAGAACTGGTCGAGAATGGCTGACTTGGATTTGCGGGCCACGCGCCGGTACCGGGAGCGAATGGCTTTGAGGCATGCCTGTCGTTCATTTTTGCCCATATTACGGTCTCCTTTCGGTAACCTGTAATATGCGTCAACGACCTGTTTGGCACCCTGTCGTGGGTAACATTATTTATGAGTCAATTCGCTCTGCGCTGAACCGATTGACCCGCAGCGAACGCCTGCTTGATGATTACAGTTGCGTTGTACCGCCATCGACGGCCAATTCAGTACCGGTAATGAAGGAGGCATCGCTGGAGGCCAGGAAAAGAATCGCCTTGGCTATTTCATCGGGCCTGGCAAGTCGCTTCATCGGTACTGCATCGATCGCCTCCTGCTTCATTTCTTCCGGTACCGGGAAAGGCATGGCCATTGTCTCAGTGTCCGTGGGTGCCGGGCTTACCGCGTTGACGCGAATATTCCGGCCGATCAACTCCCGTGCCATGGTGCGGGCCAACGCGCGTACCGCCGCCTTGCTGGCGCCGTACATGGCCAGGCCCGGAATACCGGTCGCGTTGGAAATGGATGATGTCAACACCACAGCGCTACCATCATTCATATAGGGCAGAGCGCGCTGTACGGTAAGAAATGTGCCCTTAACATTGATATTCAGCGACAGGTCGATGGTTTTCTCGTCGGTATCGGCCAGCAGGCCTGGCAGGCAGATGCCCGCATTGCCAATCAGTACGTCGATTTTTCCCTCCCGTGCTTCCACCTCTGAGTAGAAATTGTCCAGGCTGTCAGCCTGGGTGATGTCGCCGGCCGCTCCCCAGGCGCCGTTACCGAGTTCGCTGGCGGCGGCATCGATAGCGGCTTGCTCATCCTTCGCGAACAGCACAACTCTGGCACCTTCGCCGCAGAAAGCCCTGGATACTTCCATGCCAATGCCGCCGTTACCGCCGGTGATAACGACGACCTTATCCTGAAATCTGTTCATGATGTGGGTACTTTTTTTGGGTCCAGGGGCAAAACGGGTGCATCGCGCGATTGGCCCATGTCATTTCTGTGGGAGCAGAGAATAAGTAAAGCCTGGTGCCTGGCGCTATTGATAAGCGGCAGGACTTATTGATTTCTCGCAGTTATTTTTCCGATACTGCAACTACCGGTAAGCACACGAACCCGGCTTGAATGACCTATGCTTACCTTGTTTCACTTAGATCCACGATCTCATGAGCTATTGTCCAAACTGCGGTCACAAAACCATTGAGGCGATACCAGCGGGTGACGACACACTGCGCCAGGTGTGTCCGTCGTGTGGCCATGTGCACTACGAAAACCCAAAGATTCTGGTTGCCTGTATCGTCTACGAAGGTGACAAGTTGCTTTGGATCAAGCGTGCGCACGAGCCCTATGCAGGACGCTGGGCAGTCCCGGCAGGGTTCATGGAGCGGGGCGAGACAGTTCCGGAAGCCGCCTGCCGGGAGTTTCGGGAAGAGACCGGGCTGACCCTGCTGCACGATAAGGTCAAGCTGTACAGTGTACTGTCCTTGCCGGATATCGATCAGGTGTACATCACCTACTTTGCGCCGCTGCCGTCCTACGACTTCCACGTGACGGCGGAAACCCTGGATATCCGGCTATTGTCCCAGAGTGAAATCGCCGGGAACGATATTGCCTACCCGCCGCAGATGGACTCACTTATCTCGCAGTTGTACCGCGAGCTACAAGCTGGGGGCATCGACGCCAAGGTGCCGCACTCGGCTGAGCTGCGTTCGGGAAGCCAACCCGACTAAGTCTGAGCGTATGCCTGTCCCTACCAAAAACCTAGAAGGGGTGCGGCCAGCGTCATGGCCGTGGTGAATATGCTATAGATATAAGCCGACTTGAATCGCTGCAACATGGCTAAGCTGTCTCGTTTCTGATTCTGTTGGCCATACAGTAGCCTGAGGCAGGGCTGCCGAACTACGGACAAACGGCAGGAATTGTTGATTTCCGGCAGCTGATTTCATGATTAGGGGCAAACAGGCGCTTCTCTAGGAGTCAATGAATAGCTCACCGAGGAACAACGCTGGTATTGGGCTTGCTGCTAAACTTTGTTTTAAATCTGAATCCATCCCATAAGAACGAGCCTGCGGAGGGCATACATGGGCCAGATTATGCAGAATTTCAATTTTGAAGGACCCCGCGGCACCCGTGATTTGCCATCCGTGCTGGGTGAGATGCTCACGCCACATTCGATCAGGGTGCAGATGCCGCGAGGGACGGCCACTTCACTTTCGTACGCCAGATTGGGCGAAGTTGCACTCAGCACGCTTTCAATTCCGGGCGCTTCCGAGGTCAGCTGTGAGTTAACTGACAGCTGCTTTATCGTCTTCGTCCAACGCGGCAACCCTGTATACGAAATCGGAAAACAATCATTCCAGTCGGGGGCGGGGCAGTGCGTGATAATCAATGAAGGTGAGTGCTTTCATCGGCGAAATGATGCGCAAGGTGTCGACCTGGTTATTTTGAAAATAAGGCAGGCGCAACTCCAGCGGCATTTGCTCGGTGTATGTCCGGGGGAAGATTCATTCCCAAAGATTTTTCTACCCACGCGATTTGACCTGGCTGGTCCCCTGGGCAGTACACTCTGGCGCTGTGTGAACTATGTCTGGACCGAGCTTGGCAGCATGGATTTAACGCTGGATGTTTTCGATAGGCACCTCCAGAACCTCGAGGAATTCCTGGTCAAAACGGTTCTGGATACCGCGGGTCACGACTCAGTACTGACAGCCGACAGGAGAGAGCGACAAGTGCTGCCCAGTTATATGAAGAAGATGCTTACCTACATGCACGGCCACTGTCAGGAATCGATCAAACTGGCAGATCTGTGCAAGGTGGGTGGAATCAGCGAACGCTCGGTTACCTCAGGTTTTCGACGCTACATGAACGCTTCGCCCAAACAGTACATGAAGAATCTACGTCTGCGGCAAGTACGCGATGAACTGCGTCACGCCTCGGGACACGCCACCGTGACAGAGGTAGCCGAGCACTGGGGCTTCAACCAGTTGGGCTGGTTCTCAGCGGAATACCGGAAATTATTCGGTGAGCCCCCCTCCCAGACCCTGCGTTCGCGCACTTCTATCACTGCGCCGCCGAAGCGCCTTACTAGTCAACAAACCGCGCACTAGCAATCAAGACAGTATAGGGCCTGCCACGTAATATCCTCTGCTATAACGGTATTACCACAGGGCACAGGCAATGAGCATTATCAACAGCGAGCAGATCTGGACCAGCAAAATCAATGCACTGGATTCCGTTCAGCAAGGCTTCCCTCGCGACAAGACCATACGCTTTTACGACACCACGCTTCGCGATGGGGAGCAGTCAGTCGGTGTGTGTTTCACCCCGGACGAGAAGGTTGAAATTGCCACCAAGCTGGCCGAACTGGGTGTCAGCCGGATCGAATCCGGATTCCCGCGGGTATCCCCGGAGGATACCGAGGCCGTGCAGCGTATCCTGGCGGCCGGGCTCGACTCGGAGATATGGGGTTTTGCCCGCTGCGTGCAGGCGGATATCGATGCCCATCTCGAGCTGGGCACGGAATACCTGCTGATCGAGATTTCCACCAGCGAGGTCAAGATGGACGCCTACGGCTTCACTCGCGAAAAAGTGCTGGAACGTGTTGCCGGTTCGGTAAAACATGCCAAAGAAAATGGCATCAAGAGCGTTAACTTCTTTGCGGTCGACGCGACCCGCAGTGATCTCGATTTCCTCAAGCTGGTCTACACCACGGCGCTGGAAGCCGGCGCCGATGAGGTTTCGGTAGTTGACACTATTGGCGCCTGTGCGCCGGAAGCGGTAGAGCACCTGATTGGCCTGGTTCGATCATGGGTTGGTGATGATGTTGTCATTCACTGGCACGGCCACAATGATTTTGGCCTGGCCACAGCGTCTGCTATCGCGGCGGTACGCGGTGGTGCGGACTTCATCCAGGGCACCATCAACGGCATGGGCGAGCGTGCGGGTAACGCCGATATCTGTGAGGTCGCACTGGCCTTGCAGGCGCTTTACCAGCAGCCGGTTGCGATGAACCTGGAAGTGGCGCGGGAAATATCCAAATTGGTGCAGAAAGCCGGCGGCTATACCGTCGATGGCTGGAAGCCAGTAGTTGGTGAATATCTGTATACCCGTGAGAGCGGTGCGGTCGCCAGCCAGTTCCATATCCCCGAGGCGATCGAACCCTATTCCGCCGATATCGTGGCGGCTGAACGCAAAATTGTACTCGGTAAAAAGAGTGGTCTGGCGAGTATTGCGCTCAAGCTCAAGGAGCTGGGCCTGGATGTAGCAGACGATAAGCACGCTGCCATTTTGAACGACGTTAAGGTCCAGGCCACTGCCGCCCAGCGACTGATAAGCGACGATGAATTCCGTGCTGTGGTTTCACAGCACGCTTGAACAAGGAATTGAAAGGAGAATAAGCATGAGTGATGTAAACGTAGGTATTATTTTCAAATCGTACGAGCCTCTTAGCGCCATCCAGGCCTATGCTGCCCAGACGGAAGCCTCTGGCTACAGTGGTGGCTTCTGGATTGCCGAGGCCTACCACTGGTTCCGTTCCTACGGGCTGGAAGCGCGTGGTTGCTTTACGTCCCTGGCCGCCGCAACGATGGCGACCAAAGAGATCCCTATTGGTCTCGGCATTACCTCCCC
>SMVA01259827.1_pt1 | contig 11269 bp, 6 predicted proteins | sample 2456451 | NCBI WGS metagenome assembly SMVA01 (sample SAMN11095933, study PRJNA526329) | marine sediment metagenome | biome: Marine sediment; feature: Surficial sediment; material: Deep marine sediment; isolation source: Hadal surficial sediment | place: Pacific Ocean | collected 2014-05 | depth 0-1...
AGTGGAGCGTAGAAAACAGGATGGCCGCTGAAGAACAACTTCCAGTTGAGCCCTGTGACGAACGCCCTTACACCTTCAGGGGCCCACGCCGAGTTCGCCAGATCTCGTCCTGGCCAGCCTGGGACTGGACCCATAGCAACGTCTACGAAGAGGTTATCCCTCGAGACTGCTGCATGGGACCGGGACAAAGGAGACTCCAACTTACGTTCCCGGGATAAATATCCATTCTCCTGTCATGAAGATCATGCAGCGCTCCTCGGAAGGGATCGAAGGTCCCTGTCCAAAGCGATCCAAGCGGCCCGGGAAGCGTTCCGTCATCCAGGTGCCACTATCCGTTCTCACCGCCTCCGAAATAAACAACGACAAAACGATGATAAGAAGGAATGCATGACTGAATTTTCCGCGACCGATAGACATAGGATTCAACGCTCTCTTCCAGGTTGCACCCAAAAGACGAGCATTGGGATTCCGGTCCTCAGGACTCCCACCCCCCTCGTGATGTTCAGATTGAGTTTACATAATATATGTTATCGGACTCAATCATCCTTTTCACACGGAGGCGCCAAATCCCTCTTAAATTGGACTGTACCCTCGCTATTTCCCTGACCTCAACGGTTGTGGCCAATGCACGGAGGCGGCTATTATCCCTCCATGCGCCGCCTGGATCGCTATATCTTCAACGAGATTCTGCCACCGACCCTCCTCAGTCTCACGCTGTACGTGTTTCTTCTCCTCATGAACGTGCTCTTCGACGTGGCCCGGGAGGCCGTGGCAAACCACATCAGCCTGGGCGTCGTACTCAAGTTGCTCTATTTCCAAATGCCCCAGTTGCTGGTTGTGAGCATCCCCATGTCGGTCCTGCTGGGTTGCCTCATAGGAATCGGGCGATTATCCGGCGATTCGGAACTGGTCGCAATCCAGGCCGCAGGCATTCCATTCAGACGCCTCACCTTGCCTGTGGCCGCCATTGGTCTGGTGGCAAGTGCCGTCTGCTTCTACTTCATCGCCTTCGTGGCACCCCAGGGTTCCTATGCCTTTCACCTCATGAAAAGAGATGTTTTTCTGTCGCGCTACGCAAACACGGACCGATTCGTCCCGCGGGTCTTTCATGCTTCCATCCCGGGAGTCCTGCTCTACTACGACGCTCTGGAGGAGGAGACCGGAGCCTTCTTGCGTATCTTTCTTTATGAAGAAGACCCCCAGGGCCTGATGGAACGGGTGACGGTTGCTCAGCGAGGTGAATTGAGCTTCGATGCCGAGACCGGCAGAGTGAACATTTACCTTGAGGACGGGTCAACCCACGCCCGTCGACTGGACGCGGCGGCCACCGAGGGATATTCGGTCATGTCCTTTGCCACCTACCAGGAGAGCCGTGAGGCGCCTGGCTATATTCGCGCTTTCAGCGGGGGCCTGCGCCGCAATCTGCGGGAGATGACGATTCCCGAGCTCCTTCTCCAGGTTCGGACAGCCCGTGCCGAGCCCAATCAGGTTGTCCGCCGTATGCGTCTCGGCCATGCGCAAGCGGAACTCCATGAGCGCTTCGCCCTGCCTGTTGCGGCCCTGATCTTCGCTCTGCTGGGCCTCCCCCTGGGAGTCATGAATCGGCGCGGTGGCAAGGCGTCCGGCTTTGCCCTCAGCCTGGCCATCGTCCTCGTCTACTGGATCGGGTATTCCATCCTCAGGGGAGCCGCCGAAGACGGTCAGATGGATGCCGTGCTGGCGATCTGGCTCCCCAACGGGGTGTTCGCGTTCCTGGTCCTCCTCTTGACCCTGGTACGTTTGCGACGCGCCCCTTCGGGAGCGTTTCTGGTTCGCCTGAGCAGGGCTGCAGGAAAACGTCTCTCCACCCTGGCAGGCAGACAACGGCGGCCGGCGGGCACGGTTCCCGAACCCGAGGCTCTGCCCCAGCCGGCGGCCTTTCCGCAGATCATCGATCGCTATGTAGTGGCTTCGTTCTTCAGAATATTTCTGTTCGTGATGCTCTCCATTTATCTGGTCTACATCCTGGTTGAGTTCCGTTCCCTGGTAGGCGATATGGTCGACAACGACATTGGATTTGGCCTGGTCCTGCAATACCTGGTGTTTCTTCTCCCCCGGATGACCAATACCATTCTGCCCGTGGCCTGCCTGGTAGCCACCCTTGTCGGAATCGGGATGCTGGCTCGCGCCAGGGAGGACGTCGCCGTCAAAGCCGCCGGCGTCAGCGTCTACCGCCTTCTCCTGCCTCTTCTCTTCCTGACCGTGGTTCTCTCCGCTGGCAGCTACGTGATCCAGGACAGGATTCTGCCCACAAGCAATCAAGAGGCCCAGCGCCTCCGGGACCTCATCGCCGGGCGGGAGCCTCGCAACCAGGACCCCCGTCAACCCTGGACCATGAGCCCTGATGGCCGCATGTTCCACTACCGCACAGCCAACTCCGATCGTTCATCTCTCCAGGGACTCAGTGTTTACCGCCTGAACCCAAGAACCTTCGCCATGGAAGAGAGGTTCTATGCCGAGCAGGCACGCTACGACGGCAGCCAATGGCAGGTCGCCCGCGCCTGGGAGAGAAAATTTCAGCCCGACGGCAACAACCTGAAGCAGCTTGAGCAGGCGTCCGTGAATCTCGGTGTTGGACCGGATCTGTTCCAGTCTGAGGATTCATTCGTGCTCTGGGGTATCCAGCGTGACGCGGCGCAGATGTCCTACAGCGACCAGAGAAGGTACATCCATGACCTGGAAAGGCGGGGCTATGACGCCCTCAACCTGCGCGTTGACCTGGCTCGAAAAGTCACAACCCCCCTCATCCCGATCTGCATGGTGCTGCTCGGCTTCCCCTTCTCCTTCAGGGTTGGCGCCCATGGTTCCCTCTTCGGCATCGGCCTGGCCATCGGCCTGACAGTTATCTACTGGTCCGTGCTGGCCATCTTCAGCGCTCTGGGAAGTGCTGCAATTCTCCCGCCCCTTCTTGCCGCCTGGGCACCCAACATCTTCTTCGCCTCCCTGGGCCTCTATTTCAGCCTCCACTTGCGCACCTGACAACGGCCTCCTTGCCGGCCGTCAGGGACTCATTTCCTGGAGTTGCCGCCGGATCCGAGATTGGCCCCCATTCAGGGCCAGGGAAAGTTCCCATTCTCTCCGGGCTTTCTCCTCCTCCCCCGCCATGAGCCAGACATTTGCCAGGTGATTATGCAGAGTCGCCAGGCTTGGGTTGAGGCGTACGGCCCTGTTGAGTACCTCGATCGCATCGGTGAGCCGCTCCTCCAGCATATAGAGTTCAGCCAGAGCCTCCAACGCCGGCATGTAGTCATCCTGAATTCCCAGGGCTCGATGCAGGAACGCCTCGGCTTCATCCAGTTGCCCGCGTGCCAGGAGCGCCAGGCCAAGATTGTAGGCGCCGTCGGCATAGCGAGGATCCAGCCCCACGGCACGTCTGTAGGCCTCCAACTCCTCCGAGCCCTGACCCAGGCGACCGAGAACCGCTCCCAGGTTGTTCCAGGCCGACGCATATTCCCCGTCAGAATCAATCGCCTCCTGGAATTCCCGGCGGGCTTCCTCCAGCTGGCCTGAGGCAAAATAGAGGCTGCCCAGATTATTATGGACCACTGCCTGCTCAGGAACCTGCTCAAGAGCACGTTTGTACAGGGCCATGGCCTGTTCAGGCCGGCCCGTGTCCTGGTAGATGAGAGCCAGGTTGTTATAGGAACCGATGAATTCACGATCCGCAGCCATGCCATCCCTGTAGGCCTGCTCCGCGGCAGCTAATGCCGCCGTGGCGGCCTGTTCATCGCCCCTCACCCGGGCGTGAAAGGCTTGCCGGCGATGGATATTGCCAATATTGTTGTGGGCTTCCGCTGAATCGGGATCGATCTCACTGGCTCGCTTGAAATCGGCCTGGGCATCTTCCAGCTCTCCCTGCCGTTCCGCAAGAAGTCCTCGGCTGAGAAGCAGGTCAGAGGAGTCGGGATCCAGTTCCAGACCCCGCGCGAAGGAGCGGGCTGCGGCATCCAGATCGCCCCTATCCATGTAGAGATTGCCCAGGAGATTTTCCACCGGCGCCAGGTCGGGTCGGGCAGCAAGGACGGCCAGGAGAACCGGCATCGCCTCCTCGTCGCGTCCCAGCACCCGTAGGGCACGAGCCTTGTTGATGAGCAGGGCTACAGAGCGCGGCTCAACCGCCAGTCCCGTTTCGATCTCGGCCAGTGCTGCCTGGGCATCTCCCACCGCAAGAAGGCTGACGGCGCGATTGTTGGAAGCGGAGACATCGCCCTGAACCAGCCGATCCACCTCGCCCGGCCCGATATACCCCAGGCTCTCCAGGCGTTCCAGGATGGCGGCATCGGCGCCGGATGCCACCGGCCCGGATGACACCGGGAGGTTGGAATACGACGGCCTCCTGTTCTGGACAAGGACAGGATAACGGGCCAGGAAAGCAGGGTTCAGCGCCTGAATCAGAACCCTTCCATCCATGGTCTCGGGAACCGGCAGGCCCATGAGGGCCAGTACCGTCGGCGCGATATCCAGAACCGAGGCGTCACCCGTTCCCCCGCCGGGGCGAATCCCGGGCCCGGCCATGGCCAGAACGCCGTACTTCCGATGCCATTCTGCCGCACGTCCCCCGCCGATGCGAGCATCGGCATTGGGACGGTTTTTACCGCTGCGGAAACCATGGTCGCTGACTACCATGACGCTTGTCTCTCTCCCGACCGTATCCAGGAGTTCGCCCAAGCGCCTGTCCAGGTCCCGGTAAACGGCTTCCAGAACACCACCCCAGATCTTGGCCCGCTGGGGATGGATCCCCGGCCGCAACGGTGCCATGAAGGGCATGAACAGATGTGCTGCCGTATCCGTGGCCTCATAATAAACCGCCTTCAGAGCCGGCGTCCCGGCCCGGGCCAGGTACAAAGCGATGCGGTGGTAGGTTTCTGTGGCCGCGAGCACTGTCTTGAATTCAGCCAGAAGATCGGCATCCTCCCCTTCCAACTCGGAAGGATGCGGCAGATCCGGGGCATAGACGAGAACATCTGCCCGGGTGATGTCTTGCGGACGGACGATCAACCCCTGAAGACTGTCGAACAGTTCAGGGGGCCAGGTCTTGCCCTCAGGCTCTCGTCCCAGACTCTCACCCATCCCGAAAAGCTGATAGGAGATACGGTCGGTGACCAGCGTTCCCCTGACCACTTCTGCCGGCCACGTGGCCCACCATGCCACGATTTCCACATCCAGGCCCCGCTTGTCCAGGATCGTCCAGAGGGCGGGCATCTTGCGCAAGTTGCTGGTCACTGGAATTTTAATGCCGGTCGTCCGGTCCACCGCCAGAAAATCGATAATCCCATGCTTGGCCGGCAAGGTTCCCGTGGCGATGGACGTCCAGACCACCGGCGAGAGAGTGGGCATCACCGTGCGCAGGCGACCCCTGGTCCCCCGTTTCAGAAGACCTGCCAGATGAGGCATTTCTCCCCGCGCGAGCAGCGGATCCAGAAGATTCCAATCGGCGCCATCCCAGCCCACCAGCAACAGACGAGCGGCGGCTCCGGGATTGTGCCGCCGTTTCCCCAGGAGTCGCACAACTTCGGCAGGCGGACCCGACACATCCAGGGTGAACTCGACCAGATCGATGCCGTCGGCAGCCAGCCGTGGCCCCAGGATTCCCCTGACAGCATCCTCGGCCTGGGCATGGGAGCCGGCCAGCGCCCCATGAGCCAGAGCCTGGCTGAACGCACTCCTCAGCGCGGGCCCCATCACCTTCTCCGCGATCCGTTCACCGGCACGCTCCACCAGGCGGACCAGGCCGGATTCGTTGACCTGCCAGACAAGCACACCGGCCCCTCCCCAGCGCGCGCCTTCCGGCGAGAGACAGGGACTGCCTGCAAGGCCCACTTCCCACGCCTCCATCACTTCATCGCGGGGCAGGGAGCGGGTCGTCAGGAGAACGGGGGGAATCCAGTGCCATCCCGGCGAGAGCACACGGGGCGTAAGCCGGAGCCAGGAAGAATCACGCACCACCAGGCGGCCCTGGGGCACTTGCTCCCAGCCCAGCACAAACCAGGCGGCGAGAGCAAGGACGAGCCCGGCGAGAGCACGCGACCTGAATCGACCGTCAGGAGCTTTCATCATGGTTCGCAGGCGCATTCTCGCAGATGGCCTGAGCGTGATGCCCGAAGCCGTCGCAGAAAAGCCTGGCAGACTCAGCGTGCAGCGGCTGCCAGGACCTCAGCCTTGTCTGTTCGTTCCCAGGTGAAGGAATCACCTGTGCGCCCGAAATGCCCGAAGGTCGCCGTGACCCTGAAAATAGGACGCCGCAGGTTCAGACTCTCGATGATTGCCTTGGGAGTCAGCTGAAACGTCTCGCGCACAGCCGCCTCGATAGCCGTTTCCTCCACCGTACCGCTGCCGAACGTGTCCACCATCACAGACACCGGCTCGGCGACACCGATGGCATAGGCCAGCTGAACTTCCGCCCGGGTGGCCAGTTTGGCAGCCACGATATTCTTGGCGATGTAGCGAGCCATGTAGGATGCCGAACGATCCACCTTGGTGGGATCCTTACCTGAAAAAGCCCCGCCACCATGGCGGGCCATACCACCATAGGTATCGACAATAATCTTGCGTCCGGTGAGTCCACAGTCGCCCTGCGGACCACCGGTCACGAAGCGACCCGTAGGATTCACATAGATCTTCGTGTCGCTATCCATCATTCCTTCGGGCAACACCGGGCGGATGACCTGGGCGATGATATCCTCGCGAATCTGCTCCTGCCTCACCTCAGCACCGTGTTGCGTTGAAACCACCACGGCCTCAATTCTCCTGGGCTGCATGCCGTCGTATTCAATGGTCACCTGGGACTTGCCATCGGGACGCAGGTAATCGAGCCGTCCCTCTCTACGCGCCCGGGAGAGAGCCTTCACCAGGCCCTGGGAAAGTTGAATCGGCATGGGCATGAGTTCGGGCGTCTCATCGCAGGCATACCCGAACATGAGACCCTGGTCCCCTGCCCCACCGGTATCCACACCCATGGCGATATCACCGGACTGCTGGTCGAGGGCTGCTACCACCGCACATGTATCGCAATCGAAGCCGTACTCGGACCGGGTATAACCCACATCCCGAATGGTCTCACGGACCAGCGACTGGATGTCCAGATTGGCTGTGGTGCTGATCTCACCGGCCACCACAACCAGCCCCGTGGTCACCATGGTCTCGCATGCCACACGGCCCATGGGATCGTCCTGCATGACGGCATCGAGCACCGCGTCGGAGATCTGATCGGCCATTTTATCAGGATGGCCTTCAGTCACCGACTCGGAGGTGAAGAGGTATTTGCCACTGCTTCGCATACCGTGTATCTCCATGCAATCAGGGAGGTTACGCGTACAAAACCGTACGCAAAAGAATGTATAGTTTACCATCGCGTGCGAAGTGCTGTCAAAGAGCGGCCGGCCTCAGGCGCGCACGCGCAACTTCAGGGTACCCGGGCCAAGAACGGCTTCCACCGCCTCCGTGAGTCCGTCTCCCGGGGACACCTTCAGTTCCGGCGAAGGCTTCACCTCGGCCCGAAAGGAGGCCGGCTGGGTCAGGACAAACACCACTGGGACCCCACCCTTGTGGGTTTCCAGGACATGCCGCAGGCTCAGGAGTCGTTCTTCGTCAAGGCCCGGCGCTTCCAGTGAAATGGCCACCGCACGGGCTCGCTTCTGGCGTACCTGAGAGAGAGGGATAATTTCCTCGGCGAGGATTTTGCCCCGATCGTCTCCCCCCTGACTTTCGGCACGGCCGGTGACCAGGATCGCGGCATCCTCCACCAGGAGCTCATGACGGTTCGCAGTCAGGTCTGGAAAGAGGACCACCTCACAGGTTCCCTCCATATCCTCCAGGGTGAGAACGGCCATCCAGTCGCCCTTGCGCGTCTTGCGCTTGCGAATGGCGCTGATCATGCCGGCCATGGCCACGGATTCACCACTCCGGATGTGGCGCAAATCTGCGCTGTTGTGAGTCCCGAAATCCGCCACCTCGCGAGCGTATTCGCTCAGTGGATGGCCGCTCATGTAGAAGCCCAGCGACTCCTTTTCATAGGCCAGTGTCTCATGGTCGGTCCAGGGTTCCACCTCCGGCAACCCCTCATCCAGGGCCGGCGGGGCATCACCTGCATCAACGCCGAACAGCGACCCCTGCCCGGACTCCTGATCCTGCCTCGCCTTGTGGGCCATGTCCTGAATGCGATCCAGCCCGGCCATGAGACGGGCCCTGACCGGGTAGATGGAATCCAGGCAGCCACTCTTGATGAACGCCTCGAAGACCCGTCGATTCACCGCTCGCTGCTCCACTTCCATGACCAATTCCTTCAGAGAGCGAATCGTCCCCAGTCGTTCCCGAGCGGCCAGCACCGCCTCAACGGCGCCCTCGCCCGCATTCTTGATGGCCGACAACCCGAAACGGATGGAATTCCCCTCGGCAGAAAAATCGGCCCGGGAGAGGGCGATATCCGGCGGCAGGATCTCCAGGCCCATGTCGCGGCACTCGGCCAGATACGGGACCAGTTTATCGGTGTTGTTGCCCTCCGCTGTGAGGAGACTGGCCATGAAATCCAACGGGAAATGGGCCTTGAGATAACCGGTCTGATAGGCCACCAGGGCATATGCGGCGGAGTGGGATTTGTTGAAGCCATAGCCGGCGAAGTGTTCCATCTGCTCGAAGATTTTTTCACCTTTGCGAGGATCGAGCCCCCGCCGGCGAGTCCCTTCCAGGAACGTCTTTTTCTGGGCGGCCAGCAGTTCGACGTTCTTCTTACCCATGGCGCGGCGGAGAAGGTCGGCCTCCCCCAGGGAGAAGCCGCCCAGCTCCGAGGCGATCTTCATCACCTGTTCCTGATAGACCATGACCCCGTATGTCTCCTCCAGGATCGGCTTGAGCTCGGGAACGATATATTCCACCTTTACCCGCCCATGACGGCGCTTGATGAAATCATCCACCAGCCCTCCCTTGAGGGGGCCCGGACGATAGAGGGCGTTGAGAGCGATGAGGTCCTCGAACCGTTCAGGTTTCAGTTTGCGCAGGATGTCCTTCATGCCGTCGGACTCGAACTGGAAGAGCCCGCTTGTAGCCCCCCGGGCGAAGAGTTCATAGGTCCGGGTATCAGCGATGCCTATGCGGTCGAAGTCGATCTCCTCATGGAGACGCGTGCGCACCCTCTTCACCACATCATCAATGAGGGTGAGGGTCTTCAGCCCGAGAAAATCCATCTTCAGGAGACCGATGGACTCCAGGTCCCCCATGGAGTACTGAGTCGTGCGCTCCCCTTCCTTGACCTGGTAGAGGGGCGCGAATTCCGTGATGGGAGCCGGCGCAATCACCACTCCGGCGGCATGAGTGGACGCATGCCGCGCCAGACCCTCCAGGCGCTTCGCCACTTCCAGAAGGCGCTTCACATCCGGATCTCCGCAGGCGTCTTTCAGCTCCGGCACCGACTTCAAACTACTTTCAATGGTCGCGTCCAGTTCCAGGGGAACCAGCTTGGCGATGCGGTCCACCTTGGCGTAGGGGATATTCAAACCACGGCCGGCATCACGGATGACCGCCCTCGCTGCCATGGTGCCGAAGGTAATGATCTGGGCGACGTTTTCACGACCGTATTTCTCGGTGACATAATCAATGATCCGGCCGCGTCCCTTGACACAGAAATCGATATCGATGTCCGGCATGCTGACTCGTTCACGATTCAGAAAGCGCTCGAACAGCAGATCGTACTTCAGGGGATCCAGATCCGTGATGCCCAGGGAGTACGCCACCAGAGAGCCCGCGGCTGAGCCTCGCCCCGGGCCGACCGGGATTCCCTCATGGCGGGCGTGGCGAATGAGATCCCAGACGATGAGGAAGTAGCCCGGGAAGCCCATCTCAATGATGGTGTCCATTTCCCGCTGCAACCGCTCCCGGTACTCCTCCTCACTGTGCTTCAGTTCTCCCGCCGCCCGCCAGCGGGCCCAGCGGGGCCCCCGGGCCTCATAGCCCTCCGCCACAACCCGGCGGAAGTAGTCCTCAGGGCTGATATCTCCCGGAACCTTGAAATGGGGTAACTGATAGCCCCGGTCAGGAATCTCCAGATTGCAGCGCTCGGCCACCAGGAGGGTATTTTCCAGCGCTTCGGGGATATCCCGGAATCGCTCCCACATTTCGTCGGTACTCTTGAAGTAATGCTGATCCGTGAAACGCAGCGAACGGGGATCGTCAATGGTCTTGCCCGTCTGAATACAGATGAGGACATCGTGGGCGAAATGATCCTCTGCCTTCATGTAGTGGCAATCATTGGTGGCCAGGAGAGGTGCACCGGTACGTCGGGAAAGCGTGCGAAGATCGGGAAGAATGGCATGTTCTTCGGCGATGCCCTGATCCTGGAGTTCCAGGAAGAAATTCTCGGGACCCAGGATCTCCTGGTAGGCGCGAATGGTTCCCTCGGCTTCTTCTTTCCGGCCGGCAAGCAGGAGCTGGGGAATCTCCCCGCCCAGGCATCCCGAGGTCCCGATGAGGCCCTCGGCATGTTCGGCGAGAATCTCGCGGTCGATACGTGGCTTGTAGTAGAAGCCCTCGGTATAGCCGAGGGAGACGAGCTTGAGAAGGTTGCCATAGCCGGTGTAGTCCCGTGCCAGGAGGATCATATGGTGATAGGGCTTGCGCCTGCCGGCGCCGGGACCTCCACCTTTTTCGAGTCGAGACCCGACAGCCATGTAGGCCTCCACACCTATGATGGGCTTGACTCCCGCCTTCCGGGCCGCACGGTAAAACTTCAGCGCCGCAAACAAATTGCCATGGTCGGTGATGGCCACCGCCGGCTGGCCGAATTCGCGCGCTGTCTCCACCAGTTCTCCCAGGCGGCAGGAACCGTCCAGCAACGAGTATTCGGAGTGGTTGTGAAGATGAACGAAGGAGCGGCTCACCACGCGACCTCAGTGAACCCTGCCGGCATCAGGCGACTTGGCCTCCTGCAAGACACCATGTTGCGCCTCGTACCGCGCCAGGTTCTCCGAGAGCGCCCTGACGACCCGCTTGAGGTGACCCGGACTGAGCACCACCCGGGAGGCCACCACGCCGGCCTTGGGATGAAAGACCGCCAGGAAGTCCAGCACGAATTCCTCCCGGGTGTGGGTCACCACCATGTTATTGGCATACACCCCGCCGGCCATATCATCAGGCAGCTTGATCTCAATCCGGCCGGCATCGTTCCGGGCCTTTTCGTCTTTACCCGTATCATCGGTCATAGAGCCCCCTCAGGAAGCGAGCCGGCGCCTGCTCTCACGGG
>SMVA01045104.1_pt1 | contig 11268 bp, 9 predicted proteins | sample 2456451 | NCBI WGS metagenome assembly SMVA01 (sample SAMN11095933, study PRJNA526329) | marine sediment metagenome | biome: Marine sediment; feature: Surficial sediment; material: Deep marine sediment; isolation source: Hadal surficial sediment | place: Pacific Ocean | collected 2014-05 | depth 0-1...
GCCGGCCATCCGGTACTCGCTGTCCCACCAGATCAGGCCCGCCACCCATTCCAGGGTCCCGGGCTGACGCGCGCCGCCGGGCGAGCCGGACTCCGCACCCAGGCCTGCGGCACGAACCTCCGGAGCCGGCAGCAGAGCGCCGAGGACCAGAACGATGACAAGCGGAACGACTCGCGTCTTCATGCTGCTTCCTTCACCGATTCAAGGTAGACTGGCCGCCAGGAGATCGAGGTACCATGGCGGCGTGGCTCATTAAATCAGAACCTGCCAAGTACAGCTGGGAAATGCTGGTGCGTGACAAGCGGACCTTCTGGGACGGCGTCCGAAATTACCAGGCCCGCAACAACATGCAGGCCATGAAGAAGGGCGACTTCTGCCTCTTCTACCACTCGGTGACCGGCAAGGAGATCGTAGGTGTGGCCAAAGTGGTACGCACGGCCTATCCCGATCCCACCACCGATGATGAACGCTGGGTGGTGATGGATATCGCGCCCTGGAAGGCCATGAAAAAACCGGTCTCCCTGGCCGCACTCCGCGCCGGGGCCAACTCCTGCAACATGGCGCTCATCAAGCAGAGCCGCCTCTCGGTCTCTCCCGTCACCGAGAAGGAATACAAGGCGGTTCTGATGATGGGCGGGCTGTAAGCCCAGTTCTCAGGCCTGGATCTTGAGAAAGCGGGCGCCCAGGAGGCCAAACACCAGGCCGTAGGCCAGCAGGATGGCAGCGTAGGGCAAGACGGCGGTGAGGCCATTGCCGAACGAGATGAGCTGGTGCATCCCGTCCATCATCCAGGCCGTGGGGAAGATATGACCGACGGTGCGCAGCCAGGACGGCACGATCTCCAGCGGCCACCAGCATCCTCCCAGGCCCGCCATGACCATGCCCGACAGCCAGCTCACCGCCGAGGCCTGCGTCGGCGAGGATAGGATTGCTCCATAGAACAGGGTGATGCCCGCACCGGCCACGGCGAACGAGAGGATCATGACGGCCAGCCCGGCGGGGGAATCACCCCAGTAGAAATCCGCACCGAACAGCTTGAAATAACCGATGACGCTGCCGGTGGCGATGAGCACCGCCGATTGCACAAGGGCCAGCATGACCAGGCCGGTCAGCTTGCCGGCGATGAGGGTGCGGGGGGTGAACGGCGCCACGGCCAGGCGCTTGAGCACACCGCTCAGTTTTTCCTCGGTGAGATAGACGGCGCCGGCGATCATCACCATCATGAGGATGAACTGGGTCATCATACCGGGCACCGCCTGGCCGAAGCCGCCGGGCACCGGCCGGCCCCGGCCGGCGAAGCTCGCTGCCACCACCACCAACGGTTCCCGGTCCGCGAGATCGCGCATCTGGGCAAGGCGGTCCGCCTGCAGGTCCAGGGCTTCGTTCTCGCCCAGTTCGGCCTGCATCTCCACCAGGGCTCCCACCAGCCGGGTCAGGGCGCGGCCGATATGCAGTTCAGCCACGATGGTGGCCTGGGTGTTGGCATCCGGCTCGGTGGCCAGAAAGACACGCGCCTGTTCGCCCCGGGCCACCATGTCCCCCAGTCCCGCGGGAATCACCAGCGTCCGGATGCGGCCCTCGGTTGTTTCCAGCTCACCGGGATCCACCTCGGTGACCGCAAAGTCCTCGCCCTTGAGAGCCTCCACCAGGGAGCGGGAGAGCCATGAGACATCCTGGTCCACCACCGTCAGGGAGATGGTGACATCGCTGGGGTCGTTCTGCCCTGTACCGATGACATTGCCGAAGAACATGATGAAGACGATGGGCATGACGAACATCCAGAAGGCGTTGGAGCGATCCTTGAACGTCAGCCGGATCTCGTTGAGGCCGAGCCTGAAGATGCGCCGGATCACGCCTTGGTTCCCAGGGCGTAACGGCGGGACAGACGCCACCAGCCGACGGTGATGCCCAGGGCGCCGATGAGGAGCAACACCCCCGCTTCCTGCAAGACGTCGGCGGCCCCCAGGCCGCGGAACGTCAAGTCCGTGAGCCCGCGAATGCCCCAGTAGTTGATGGTGTAGGGCGCCACGGCCTGCAGGAAAGCCGGCATCTGGCGGTACGGCACCATGGAACCGCCCAGCATGGACATTCCCATGACCAGGGCCGACTGAAAGGTGGCGGCGGCCCGATCAGTGCGGGCAAAGCCGTAGATGAACGATGACATCCCGGTGGCAGCCAGGGCGATGGCCCCCACCTGCAGCACGGATCCGACCAGGCTGATGGAGGTGGAGATCCACCCCAGGGCCATGCCGACCACCGCCAGGATGAGCATGGCCGCACAGCAGATGACCAGGGTCAGGATGATCTTTCCGGCCAGCACCCGGCCCACACCGGCCGGTGAGGCGAATTGCCGGGTGAGAGTCCCGGCCTTCTCCTCCGCCAGCAGATCGCGCATGCCGTTGTCACCCATGAAGAGGATCGACATGAGGCTGACCATGGGCAGCAGGACGGCGAAGATATTGAACTCATCGTCGTCGCCGGCAGCATCACTGAGTTCCTCATCTCCAGCCAGGGCGGCCTGACGACTGCGCAGGTCGTCGACCGTGTCGGCCGGCGACGCTTCCAGCAATGTCGCCAGGGTCACATCATCCTCACTGACCGTGTCGAAGACCATGGCCGGCGGGAAGACATAGCGGGAGATGGGCCGGATCCTGGCAGCCGCCTGCAGGGTCAGGGCCACCAGGACCTGATTGTCAGGGAAGAGACTGCTGTCGTCTTCCACGCCCTCGAACGTCTCGCTGATGGCCAGGAGAGGCTCACCCAGGATGCGCACGCTGGTGTCCAGGAACACACCGAGAAGGCCGGCCATCTCCTCGACCACCTGGGGCAGGATCGACTGGGCCGGGTTCTTGATGAGGACCAGGGTCACCGGTTTCCCATCCAGCAGGTCGGAGGTGAAGTTCTCGGGCAGGATGAGGAGCGCCGACGCCTCACCGTTCTCCATCATGAGGCGGGCTTCATCCTCCTCTTCGATCCACACCATGTCGAACTGGCGGCTGAACTCCTCGTTGCCGGTGGCATTCTGGAGAACACCGGAGAGCAGATCCTCATCGTGATCCACCATCAGAATGGTGACCACCGGCAGGCCGGAGCCGCTGCCCGACGACGGGCCGAACGCCATGCCCACCATGCCGGCAAAGACCAGCGGGAAGATCAGCATGACTATGAGACCCACCGGCGCACGCAGGCGGCGACGCAGATCTTTGGCGACCATGAGAGCGATGGACAACATCAATCCCGCAGGTCACGCCCGGTGAGTTTGATGAAGACCTGCTCCAGACTGGGCGGCCGCACGTTGACGCCGTCCACCTCCAGCGCCTGGCCGAGAAGGTCCTGCAGCAGGCGGGCCGACCCCCCATCCCCCGTCACCGCCAGAACCGCCTGGCGGTCCTCCAGGCTGACGGTCCGTACATGGGGATGGCCTTCAAGGGCCCGGTGCATCTGCTGGGCGGTGAAATTGCCGCGTACTGTCACGATTTCACCTTCGCCGACCATTTTTTTCAGTTCGTCCACGGTCCCTTCGGCGAGAATCTTCCCGTGGTCGAGGATGGCCAGGCGGTGGCAGAGTTCCTCAGCCTCCTGCATGTAGTGAGTGGTGTAGAGGACCGTGGTCCCTTTCCGGGCGGCGGCGCGGATGACATCCAGGATGCTCAGGCGCGCCTGGGGGTCCACTCCCACCGTGGGCTCGTCCAGAAGGAGCACCTGCGGCTCGTGGATCAGTCCAAGACCGAGGTTGAGGCGGCGCTTCATCCCGCCGGAGTATGTCTTGACCGCATCGTCGGCCCGGTCAGACAGACCGATGAGCGCGAGGACCTCCCCGACCCGCTCCCTGAGGCGGGCGCCCGACATATCGTAGAGCCCTCCCCAGAACCGGAGGTTCTCCCGGGCGGTGAGCTCCTCGTAGAGAGCAGTCTCCTGGGGCACCACTCCCATGGATTTCTTGACCGTGCTGGCCGTGGGGCTCATGGCCTGGCCGTTCACCATGACCGTGCCCGAAGTCGCCTCCAGAAGCCCGGAAATGATGGAGATGGTCGTGGTCTTGCCGGCGCCGTTGGGGCCCAGGAGCCCGAAAATTTCACCCGTACCGGCGTGAAAGGAAATGCCGTCCACCGCCTTGTTCTGGCCGTAGTTCTTCCTGAGATCGTCGACGCGGATCAAGTCTGCCTCCCCCCGGCTGCAATACGCGGTAGCCTCCCAAGAGGTTGCACGAGCGCGAGCCGGAGACTCTGCCTTATACACTACTTTGCCGGCTGCCGCATCTCCTGCAGGTGGATCTCCACGGAGGCTGCCAGGGCCCGCAGGTCATAGCCGCCCTCCAGCATGGAGACCAGGCGCCCCTGGCAGGCGTCGGCAGCCAGATCCAGCAGCAGACGGCTCATGCGCCGGTACCCCTCCTCGGTCACCATGGTGGCCGAGAGGGGATCGTCCCGGTGGGCATCGAAGCCGGCCGACACCAGGATGGCCTGGGGGGCGAACTTTGCCAGGGCGGGCAGGACCTGTTCCTCCATCACCTTCAGGTAAGCGTCGTCGCCGGCACCGGGATCCATGGGGCAGTTCAGAGTCGCGCCCACCCCGGCGCCCCGGCCACGTTCCTGGGCTCGCCCGGTTCCCGGGTAGAGGGGCCACTGGTGCAGACTGGCGTAAAAGACCGACGGGTCGTCTTCAAAAATATGCTGGGTGCCGTTGCCATGGTGGACGTCCCAGTCGACGATGGCGACCCTCTCAAGACCATGGCGGGCACGCAGGTACGCGGCGGCCACCGCCACGTTGTTGAACAAGCAGAACCCCATGGCCAGGTTGTGCTCGGCGTGGTGCCCCGGTGGCCGGCAGGAGACAAACCCGTTGGCCCACTCCCCGCTCATGACCCGGTCCACGGCCTGCAGCGCACCGCCGGCGGCCAGCAGCGCCGCCTTCCAGGATCCGGGGGAGATGGCCGTGTCGGCCGAATCAACCACCGGGCGCCCATCAGCGCAGGCCTGCTCCACGCGACTGATGTAGTCCGGCGAATGAACCTCCCGCAACCACCGGGTCTCCACCGGCTCAGGCTGCAATACTTCGAGTTCCGCCAGGACGCCCCCGTCCCGCAGCCTGTCCTGGATGGCCAGCACCCGCTCGGGGCGCTCCGGATGATCGGACCCTGTGAGGTGGTGAAGGGAGAGGGGATGGAAGACGAAGCCGGTAGCCATCGGGCGGACCTCCCGGCTCCTCAGGGAGCGCTGCCTGTGGAGGACCCGAACAGGCTGACTTCCTCGTGGATGGTCACATCAGCGGGAACGTCCAGCTCGAACACCCCGGCCGCCAGCTCGCTGTTGACGCGCACGTTGCTGAACACCCAGTAGGTGAAATCGCCGTCAGCCTCCTCGATCTTGATGGCCCGCGGCAGAAAGTCCTGGTCTCCGACCCACAGGCGCACCCGCGCAACCCGTTTTTCAACCGCCCGACGATGGGGAGTCAGGATCAACTGGTATGAGCTGGCGGGTGGACCGAAGCGCCCGCTCTCGGCGGCGGCACCGCCACCATCACCCAGACTGATGACATAGAAATCCTCCAGGTCCCTGGACGATTGCCCCATGCCGAACACCTTGAACAGGCGATTCATGTTGGCGTCCCGCACATCGTGCCGCTCCAGGACCTTGTCGGCGGGAAAGTACTGGAGAATGGAGTTGTCACTGATGAGAACGACCCTTGCTTCGGGCTCCAGGAACTCCCATTTCACCCGATAAGGCGCGGCGAAGTAGAAGCGCCCGCGGCCTTCCACAGGGTCGGCCAGCAGGGCCAACTCCTTGAGTTCATCGAAATCGGCCTCCAGGGTGCGGATGGAGGCCTGGGCCTGGTCGAAGCGGGCAAGAATCATCTCCAGCCGCCCGGCTTCATCAAGAGCGGGAAGATTCAAGGCCGGCGCAGGGCTCTTTGCCGTGGTGGGTGCCTCGGCCGCCAGAACCGGCAGAAGGGCCAGGGCCATCACCAGGCACAAGATTCCAATCTGCCGCTGCCTGAGGTGTTCCTTCATGGGGAAGGGGATCCTAGCATGGGCTCCGGAGGCGTTTCCTCACGCGGGCTCATGCTAGGATCGCACGCATCTCATGAGCATGGCGGCAACCACAAGAAGTCCACCCCGATGAGCCTCTGGCGCCGTGTCCTGGCCTACGGCGGCGTGGCATTCGCCGGCTTCATGTTTCTGGCGGCCGGGCTGCTCAAGGGTCTGGACCCCGCCGGTTTCGCCGGCCAGATTGCCCAGGACGTGCCATTTCTCAGCGGCATGGCCACACCCCTGGCGGTAGCCGGCATCGCCGTGGAAACAGTTCTGGGTGCGACCTACCTGCTGGGCTTCCGCCGCAGGTGGCTGCTGGCCGCCGGGCTGGTCCTGGTGGCTCTGTTCATCGCCGTCACCGTTCCCAAGCTGGGCTCCGACGACCCCACGGACTGCGGCTGCTTCGGCAACTTCGTGGTGCGCACGCCGGCCCAGGTACTCATGGAAGACCTGGCCATGGCAGGGGGCCTCGTGCTTGCCTTCGCAGGCGGCCCCGGCTCACGCCTGCGGCCGTGGCGCGCAGCCGTGCTGGCTCCGGCGGCCATCATCGGCATAGCCCTCCCGCTGGCGGCGCCTGCCCTTCCCCTGGACGACTTCGCCACCCGCCTGAAGCCGGGCGCAACCATGGCCGATCTGCAACTCCTGGAAGCGATCCCCGATCTGGAGTACGGGGCCCACCTGATCATTCTGGCCGACACCGGCCTGGATGACTGCCAGAACATTCCCGAAAGCCTGTTCGACTTCGTCCAGGCCCGGCCCGAAACCAAGGTCTGGCTGCTGCGCCCCTCCGACGTTCTGGCTCGCGAGGGCGCCACGTGGCTCTGCCTGTTCGGTACCGAACTGGTGGAGATCCCCGCGCCGGTGGCCAGACCCCTGTACCGCACTCTGCCCCGGTCGTTCGCAGCCACGGACGGTGTGGTCACCCGCACGTGGTCCGGTCTGCCCATCGACTGATATTCTTGCCCCATCCCGAATCCAGATCCCTTCTTCAGGAGGTCCACCGGTGAGACGCCTGCTCTCGTTCCTGCTCTTCGTGATCCTGCTGGCCGTGCCCGCGGCTACACTCCTGGCCGACGACGCGGACGAAACCCTGCTCCTGCGCTTCCCCGACATCCATGGTGAACAGATCGCCTTCGTCTACGCCGGCGACATCTGGATGGTGAGCAGCACGGGGGGCACTGCCCGCCGCCTGACCTCCCATCAGGGCCTGGAGGTTTTCCCCAAGTTCTCCCCCGACGGGCAGTGGATCGCCTTTTCAGGCGAGTACTCAGGCTCACGGCAGGTCTTCGTCATCAGCGTGAACGGCGGAACTCCCCGGCAACTCACGTTCTATAACGATGTCGGTCCCATGCCGCCCCGGGGCGGCTTCGACAACCGTATTCTGGGCTGGACTCCCGACGGCAGGAACATTGTCTTCCGCGCCAACCGCCTCCCGTGGGGCGTGCGCATGGGACGCCCTTACATGGTCTCCCTGGACGGCGGCCTGGAAACACCCATGGCCATCCCTGAAGGGGGCGGCGGGGATCTCTCTCCCGACGGCACCAGGATGGCGTACACACCCATGGACCGGGAATTCCGCACCTGGAAACGTTACCGGGGCGGGCGCGCCCAGGACGTCTGGATTTACGACCTCAAGAAAGACACGGCCGAACCCATCACCGACTTGCCGGCAACCGATAACCAGCCGGTCTGGGTGGACGACACCGTCTATTACACCTCCGACCGGGACTGGAAGCTCAACCTGTATGCCTACAACACCAGGTCGGGCGACACCCGCCAGGTGACCCGGCACAAGGAGTACGATGTCCTCTGGCCCAGCGGCGGCCCGGGTGCCGTGGTCTACGAGAACGGCGGCGCCATCTGGCGTTACGACACGGCCTCGGGCAAGTCCCGGCAGGTACCCATCCACGTGGCCGGCGACCTGCCTCACGTGGCGCCCACCGTCAAGAACGTCAGTGACAACATCGAATGGTTCGAGCTTTCACCCAGCGGCGCCCGCGCCCTGTTCGCCGCCCGGGGCGAGGTCTTCACCGTGCCGGCAGAGCACGGCGAACCGCGCAATATCACGCGCTCTCAAGGTGTGCGCGAACTGTCGCCGGTGTGGTCGCCCGACGGACGCCAGGTGGCCTACCTCTCGGACCGCAGTGGCGAATACGAGGTCTGGGTGCGCGACCAGGACGGCTCGGGAGAAGAGAAGCGCATCACGACAGATGGCGATATCTGGCGCTTCCCTCTCCTCTGGTCTCCCGACGGCGAGAAACTGGCCTTCGGCGACAAGAAGCAGCGCCTGCGCTACGTGGAGGTCGATTCGGGCCGGGTGGTGGATGTGGACCGAAGCCAACGCAATGACATCACCACCTATGCCTGGTCCCCGGACAGCAACTGGCTGGCCTACACCAAGGTGGCCGACACCCTCGTGTCCCAGATCTGGCTTTACTCCCTCGAGGACGAAGAGGCTTCGGCACTGACCGATCCGCTCATCGGCAACTTCAGCCCGGTCTTCGACCCCGAGGGGCGCTACCTCTACTTCTTCTCCAACCGCGACTTCAACCTGACCTTCAGCGGCTATGAGTTCGCGTATCTCTATACCGGCCCCACCCGCCTCTACATGGGCACTCTCAACACGGACGTTTCCCGGCCGTTCCAGCCCCGGAGCGACGAAGAAGAACCCGGGGAGGACCATGCCGAAGACAGCGAAGAAGCCGAGGACTCGGAGAATGCCGAGAAGGAAGGCGATGACGAAGCGGACGAGAAAGATGATGACGACAAACCCCTGCGCATCGACATCGACGGCTTCAACAATCGCGTGGTGGCCGTGCCCGGCCCCGCGGGCAATTACAGCCAGCTTGCCGCCAACGCCGACGGCCCTCTCTATGTCTTTGGCGACGGCAACGGTCCCGGCACACTCAAGATCTACAACATCGAGGACGAGAAGGAAGAGACCATCCTGGAAAAGATAGGAGGCTACGCCCTCTCCCGGGACGGCAAGAAGCTCATCTACAGCGCCGGCGACAACCGCGGTATCATCGATGTGAAGCCAGGACAGAAGTCCGGCGACGGCAAGCTCAACCTGGCTCACATGGACGTGCGTATCGACCCCCGGGCCGAGTGGGCGCAGATGTACCTGGACGCCTGGCGCACCCTGAGGGACTGGTTTTACGACCCCGACCTCCACGGTGTGGACTGGGAGAAGATGAAGAGGCGTTATGAGCACCTGCTTCCCCACGTGGCTCACCGCGCCGATCTGGACTACATCCTGGGTGAGCTCGGCGGTGAACTGAACACCGGCCACTTCTACGTCCAGAGCGGCGATCAGCCCGGCGTGGAACGCCGGGACGGCGGCCTGCTGGGGGCAGAGCTTGAAGCCCACGAATCGGGCTATTACCGCATCATGAAGATCTTCCCCGGTGAGAACTGGCACTCCGACTTCCGGTCGCCGCTCACCGAGCCGGGCGTCGATGTGAAGGAGGGGGAATTCATCATCGCCATCGACGGCGAAGAGGTCACCACTCGTGACAACCCCTACCGTTTTCTGCAGAACAAGGCGGGCCGGCAGGTGACCCTTACCATCAACGACAAGCCGACCACCGAAGATGCCCGCCAGGTGCAGGTGCGGCCCATTGCCCGGGAGACCAACCTGCGCTACCTGGACTGGGTCAAGGATCGGCGGCGGCGGGTAGCAGAGCTCTCCGACGGCCGCATCGGCTACATCCACTTGCCCAACACGGCCGGCGCCGGCAACCGTGAGCTGTTCAAGTACTTCTATCCCCAGTCCGATACCGAGGCCCTCATCGTGGATGTCCGCTACAACGGCGGCGGCTTCATTCCCGATCGCATGATCGAACTGCTGGACCGTCCCGTCCTCAATTACTGGGTGCGGCGCGGACTCATCCCCGGCAGCACACCGGCCTTCAGCCACACAGGACCCAAAGTCTGCCTCATCAACGGCTATTCCAGTTCGGGCGGTGATGCGTTCCCCTACTACTTCCGCAAGCGCGGCCTGGGCTCGCTCCTGGGCATGCGCACATGGGGCGGGCTCATCGGGCTCTCGGGCAACCCGGGCTTCGTGGATGGCGGCACGGTCCTGGTACCCACCTTCCGTTTCATGGACACCGACGGCGAGTGGACGGTGGAGAACGAGGGCGTTTCACCTGACATCGAGGTCCTGGACGACCCGGCGGCGGTGGTCCGCGGTGAAGACCCCACCCTTGAGAAAGCGGTGGCGCTTCTCCTTCAGGAGTTGAAGAAGAACCCAACCGAGGCGGTCAAGGCCGCACCCCGCTGGCAGGACCGCCACGCCAACTGAGGATGTGACGCATGCTTCTCAGTCGCCCGGCGCGCAGGCGTGACACTCGATGTCTGCGACTTCCCACCTGGCCAGCCAGTCATCGGCGGATATCTGGTGTTCCACCAGCATGGAAACCGACGAACTGTTGACCTTGACGTGCTTTCTCAGCTGGACGACCTGCTCTTCGCCGGCGGACGTCTCGATGTGCAGGATCAGCCCATAGTTGATAGCCACGCAGGAACTCCCCTGCTGACCCACTTCGACCCGGAACTTGAAGGTGACCAGGTTCTCCCCCTGATCCGTATTCTGGTCGTCCAGGGTCGCATGGACACTTGGAGTACAATCGCCTGCGCCGGCCGGCACAGAACACACGACCACCAGGACGGCCGCCAAGGACATGAAACTGAGCACTCTCTTGCTTATGGACACGGATTCCTCCCAGAAACACCTGACATACGAGAACGTAGGTCCGGCCGGCGGCTCAAGCAAGCACCCACTCGCTCGGAGTTCCTCTCGATCAAGGTAAATATTGAGTACGCGGAGGGGAAAAGGTGTGGCAGGGCCGCCCCTTTTCGCGGTACTTTGCCCTGCTGGCAGGATCGCCACGCCAACTGAGAGCACGCAACCATGGCAGCGGATTCCCGGGCAACGGGCCTCACGGCCCGCCCGCGCAAAATCCCCGTCCAGCTTGGCCCTGGTGGGATTGCCCGGAGAATGATGCCGAACAGGTGGCCCGGCAAATCCTCTCCGGGCAGATAGTATTGACAAACGCCCCGCGTTCCTGTATTCGAAGAAGTGACAAAGTACCTCTCTCTGTCAACCTAGGCTCTACCGCCAGGGAGTCTGCCATGAAATACGACTCGGTAGTCGACACACCATGAGGCTCAGAACAGTTGGATTCGCGTTCCTATCCGCAGTTATCGCGTCTGTCAGCCCAGTCAGCGAAACC
>SMVA01360711.1_pt1 | contig 11266 bp, 8 predicted proteins | sample 2456451 | NCBI WGS metagenome assembly SMVA01 (sample SAMN11095933, study PRJNA526329) | marine sediment metagenome | biome: Marine sediment; feature: Surficial sediment; material: Deep marine sediment; isolation source: Hadal surficial sediment | place: Pacific Ocean | collected 2014-05 | depth 0-1...
AAAAGATCGGAGATTTTACGCCACATCTTAACGTCGGATATGACAAAAGATCGGCAAAGCTTGATAGCGATGAATTTGAATTTGCTGTCGGATTCGATCAAAAGATTGTCTCAGGACTCACCTTTGCATTTGATGTTTTGGGAGAGATTGATGTTAATAGTGATGATGCCATCGTGCTCTTCCCGGGCACACGAACTATTGTAGACCGGCCTGAAAGTGGTCAAGGTCAGGCCGTTCGCGAAATAGACTTGAGCAACATTCCGGAAAGAGATAATGATAATGTCTTTAACGTTTCTTTTGGATTCAGATATGCCCCGTCAGCCAGCGTTATCTTACTCGGAAATATTCTAGTGCCATTGAACAATGGTGGGTTGAGGTCTACCGTCGTACCAACGATTGGATTAACTTTCAGCCTCTGATAATCTTTATATGACACAATAAATTCTTAGAAAAACTAACGCTCAAAGAACGCGGCAAAAATCTGGCTTTCTTCTATTTAAATCCATATTTTAATTAACATTCGGATGGGAGTCCGTCGTGCAAAAAGATCCATTGATCGGCAAAACCGTTTCCCATTATAAAATCGTTGATTATCTCGGCGGAGGAGGAATGGGCATGGTCTATAAAGCCGAGGACATCAAATTGAAACGGACGGTTGCGCTCAAATTTTTGCCGCTTGAATTCACCCGTAATCCCGAAGCCAAAACCAGGTTTATGAAGGAAGCCCACGCCGCCGCTTCTCTTGACCACCCTCGCATCGGCACAATCTACGAAGTCGATGAAACGGATGACGGTCACATGTATATCGCCATGGCTTTTTATGAAGGCGAAACTCTTAAAGATGTACATGCGCGCGGCCCTATTCCACTTAAACGGGTGATTGAGCTGGTGTTGCAAATTGCCAACGGACTCGCGTCTGCCCACGAGAAGGAGATTACTCACCGCGACATCAAACCGGCAAACATCATGATCACCGAAGACGGTTTTGTTAAGATTGTCGATTTCGGGCTGGCAAAGTTAGGCGACTCTACTAAAATAACCAAATCCGGCCTGGCCATGGGAACGCCGGCTTATATGTCTCCGGAGCAAGTCAAGGGCACGCAAGTTGACCACAGAAGTGACATTTGGTCTCTCGGCATCATCCTGTATGAATTGTTAACCAGGCGACTGCCTTTCCGGGGTGACAATGAGATGGCCATGCTTTACAATATTGTCAATGAAGAGCCTGCTCCCGCCTCTCGATTCAATCCTGAAATACCGTCCCGAATTGAAAAGATCATTCATCATTCGATAGTGAAAAATACTTCGGAAAGGTATGCGTCGATCAATGAGTTCATTGAAGATCTAAAGCAGGCTCAAGCAGGTGAAAGCGTGTTAACCAATGCAGATAAATCACCAAAAATACCACTTGATTCTGACCAGATGAGGACAATTGTCAAACCTGCTGCCGGCAGCAAAAAAGCGGCGCGAAAACCAAAGGCCGGAAAAGGTGGGAGGGTTGTGGTTGTGGTTGCGCTTTTCTTCCTGGCTCTGGTTGTACTAGGCATAATGAACTTCTCTAAAATAGAAGCTCTTTTATTTGAAGATAAGATCGGTTACCTGGAAATCATCTCTGAACCAGCCGGAGCGACAATTTTGGTGAACGCAGAAAAACAACGCAAGTCTACTCCTACCCTTTTGGGTCCTCTTGAGGCAGGAACTTATGAGGTTTCTTTAACGGCAGCCGGCTTTGAGAGCTGGTCTAAAATAGTCGCGATTTCCGAGAATGACACCGTTTTAAAAACAGTACGGCTCGTTCCTCTCACACCGAGTCAGCCAAAAGTAGGTAAGGTTGAGATTTCCAGTATCCCGCCAGGGGCATCTATTTTTGTGGACTCACGAGATACCGGCAAGAAGACTCCTGCGGTCTTAAGAAACTTAACCGTTGAAGAACACGAGATTCTCTTAACGAAAAACGGCTTTGAACCCTTCGAGGGTTTTGTCTCTGTTTCATCTGAACAAACCGGGGCGTTTGCTGCCACTCTCAAAAAAACACCGGCACTTGCTTCAGACAAAGTAAAAAGAGAAAAAGCAATCAGGAAATCAGTTGGCAGCTTGTTTGTTGAATCAAACCCGAGCGGCGCCGCCATTTATCTAGATGGGAAACCAACCGGCAACAAAACGCCTCACAAATTTGCTGAGTTAAAAACCGGTACCTACAAAATCCGCTTGGCCCTGGATGGGTATGAAGATAAAATTCAAAATGAAACGATACGAGCTAACGTGCCGATAAAGACGAAAATTCAGTTAACCGAAGCGGCGCCGGGTTTCCTTTTTGTGCAGGTGTTTATACTGGGAAATGGCTCCAAAAGAAGAGACGCCTCAACCATAGATGTTTATATCGATGGTAATAACGTCGGGACCGGTTGGACAAAATACGAAATCAAAAGTGGTGTTCACTCTGTAAAGGCTGTGAAAACCGGCTTCAATCTGCAACGAGGAGAACAAAAAGTAAGCATCGCAAGTGGACAAACAGTAAACATAGAATTAATTTTTGTAAAAAGATAAAAAATCTTTAAACACTGAAGGACACCGAATTTCACTATCCGGAGTTTTGTCATTTTGAGCACAAACCGTACTTGGCTGAGGCTATCTAATTGGCTTTCCGTGCGAAAAATCTCCAGTGAGCAGATGTTTCGCGCCCCCAGCTTTATCTTTGACATTTATCTTAGATGAATTTGCGCTCAACATGACTTCCTTGAGTCTCAAGCAATTTTTCGGTGTTCTTTTTCGGTGTCATTCAGTGTTAAATTTTTCCTACATTATGGAGGCAAAAATGAAATCATCTAATTCGGCACTGTTCTTTGCACTTCTGCTCGCATTGTCCACTTTCAGTGCAACCCAGCCCGGTGAAAACGTCGAACTTGAAGAAGCAAAAATTCATCTCAACGAAGGCAACACAAAAAAAGCCACCGATATTCTAAAAAGATTGGTTGCAACCAGAACCTTATCAACTGACTCCCACATCGAAGCGTCTGAATTGCTGGCGGTCGCATACATCTTCGATGGCGACGATGAGGAAGCCGAGGATGTTTTTGCGAATCTAATTAATGAACATAAAGAGTACCGCTATCCACATTATCAGCCCCAAAAGCCGCCGAAATCGAACGACACCTCCTGGTGCTGGACCCATCCGCATTTGGCCAGGAGCTACCTGACCGCTCTGAAGAAGGCCGGGGCATCGCTTAAGCTCGAGCCGCCGGGGCCGGGAATTCAAACCATCGCTATCATCGACTTTGAAAACAACTCCATCGATGATGCAGAAAAACTTAATAACTTCGGCAGGGCGCTTGCCAAAATAATGATCAGCGACTTCGTTGTCCTGAGCAAACTGCAAGTCGTGGAGCGGGAACGCCTGCAATTCCTCCTTGACGAACTTGAATTGACTGACAAAAAAGTTGGCGGCAAGCAAATCATGGATCCGTCGAGTGCGCCGCGAGTTGGCAAATTTCTAGGCGCGCAGTCGTTTATTTTTGGCAGTTTTATCAAACTCGGCAAGACCTTTCGCATCGATGCCAGAATCGTCAAGACGGAAACCGGCGAAATTTTCAAAACCGCCTCGGTCGAAGGCAAACCGCAGGACATCCTGAAACTAGCCTCCGAGCTAACTCTGAAAATTACCAAAGGCCTGGATATCGACATTAAGAAAGCGGAGCGCAAGAAACTGGATGAAATGGGCAAAGACCGGGTGCCTCTGGAAGCCTGGGCGCTGCTCGGCGATGCCGAATCATTGTCCGATCAGGAGCAGTATAAAGACGCCTCTAAAAAACTGAAACAAGCGTTGGCAGTGGCGCCTGAGTTTCAGCAGGCCAAGGATATGCTGAGGGTACTGGAGCATTTGGTTTAAGCACCGGCGTCTATTAGTTTATTGGAGTCCTCTTTAATGTCCGGCGCTGGCCGTGTACCGGAAGCGGATAAATTCATGGAGGATAATTAATAATGGCTAATTTTGATATTTTACAATCCGAAGCTGATGCGCTCATCGCCATGGAAAAGATTAAAGTTAACGATGATGTCCATGAGTATCCAGACTTGGGAGGCTCTTTGAGAATTCCTTTAACTTCGGAGGACAGGCGTGAAGAATTCATGGTCGATATTACGCGCGGTAAGATAGAAATTGCCAAAGGTACATTACAAAACCGAGCACGCCAGGTTATCATCTTGCTCCGTTTGGATTATGGCGGGGCTTTACACAGAAATCCTGATGGAGAAGAAATTCCTTGTCCACATTTACATATTTATCGAGAAGGATATGGTGACAAGTGGGCAGTTCCGATTCCTATTCAAGACTTTCCAAACATCCACGACCATTGGCAAACATTGCAGGATTTTATGAGATACTGTAACATTACAGACAAACCCAAAATCACGAAAGGGCTATTTGCATGATGGAAGAAATTGAGAAGCTTATCCATCAATATACACTTTGGCTTAAGGACAAAACTACCTTAAAGCAAGTTGGTGAGAATTGGGTACAAATTACCACGCCACACTTGGACCGACATAATGATTGTCTGCAAATCTATGCCAGAAAGAAGGATGGTGGATTTACCCTCACGGATGATGGTTACACTATTGAAGACCTGCTTAACTCCGGATGCAATCTGGATACACCCAAACGCCAGGAATTACTTAAAATGACCATCTCAGGATTTGGTATTCAAAACAGGAAAAATGCTCTGGAGACTTATGCGACACGAGAGAATTTTGCCTTAAAAAAACACAATCTCTTGCAAGCGATGCTGGCCGTAAATGATTTGTTTTTTTTAGCACAACCCATGATTTCTAGTCTATTTTATGAAAATGTCGTTGAATGGCTGGATACTGCCGAAATCCGGTATACTCCTAAGGTTAAATTTACAGGAAAAAGCGGCTATGATCACATGTTTGATTTTGTAATTCCAAAATCAAAAGTTCAACCTGAGAGAATTCTTCAGACCATCACTCGCCCAAGTCGTGACACAGCCCAAGCACTAGCTTTTAAGTGGGTCGATACAAAAGAAGTGCGCGAGCCTCACTCAAAAGCCTATGCCTTTTTGAATGATCAGGAGCATGCTGTTGCGCAAGGTGTGATTGAGGCACTTAACAACTATGACACGATTCCTGTGCTTTGGAGTGAGAGAGCAGGCCTACGTCAGGAACTGGCGGCGTAATTGGAACCGGGTTAAAAAAACCCGCTAAATTCGCTAGGCGGGCTCAGCGGAAGCATTTGTATGTTTGGGCAGAGAACATTATAACTTAACCATAATAGCCTAAACATTAGTAACAACTTGCATTAACCTGAATATCATAATATCGATTCCGACTACCTTGTACCAGATCACTTGACTAGAATCAAAATAGATCTTCAGGCTAGAAAATCAGATACCTAGACGAACAAAGCCTGATTCTTATTTCATCTAACTCTGCGTTAGTTATAACTCAATCCTCAACTTGGAGGACATAGTATGCGAGGCAAGTTTGCACTTTTTTTTGCGATTTTCTGTGTTGGAATTTCAAACCTTATAGCACAAGAAACCGCCAAATGGAAAGCTCCGGCACAAATCAAAATCAGCCAGCTATCTTTTGATTTCACTCAAAAAGACCAATTTGAGGTTGAGAAAGATATCCTCTTTAGTGACAAAGGAATAAAAATAGCAGCCTCCAAACAAGCAGCCACTTTGATTTCAAAGAAAACCGAGGTTCCTCTACAATCGCCTGAGCCTTTTCTGGCAGTCAGCAGCACCTGGACAATCGAGGCAGGGGATAATGGAAAAATTACTTTAAGCCTTCGCGGTTCCCGGGCTTTCTCCCTTCTCGCTCATTCAAATGAAAGCTTAATAATTTATGACAAAAATGACCAGACTTCTGCCGGCGCTCTTTTTAATCACTATCGCCTGCGGCAGCAATAACACACTGCAGCACACAGGCAGGGGATTCCTCGAAACGGGTGATTACGATCTGGCAATCATTCAATTGAGAGCCGAAGAGCGTATGAATCCAGCCGACGTACGAATAAAGCGGGATTTAGGAATCGCTTATTTCAGGACCAAACAATATGAAAAAGCAGTCAGCAAATTATCGCAAGCAGCAAAGCTTAATTCCAGGGATCAAGTTTCTCTTTTTTACCTGGGAGTGAATTACGAATTCTTACAACAGCTTGACAAAGCCGCGATTGTCTACCGGGCCTGTTCATCTTTAGATATAAAGGATGAGCTTAAGAATGAACTATTGGCTCGCAGTCAGGAAATTGAACTCAAATACTCGAAGAAACAAATACGAGATAATTTATCTGAACTCAAAAACTCGAACTCTCACGTGACTGAGCCAAACAGTGTCGCCGTGCTTTACTTTAGAAACATCTCGGAATGGCGAGAGTTAACACCACTTCTCAAGGGATTGGCGGAAGTTCTTATCACAGATCTTGGAAAAGTGCAGCGCTTGAAGATTGTAAAAAGAAAAAAAGTACAACTGTTATTAGATGAACTGCATCTGACTCCCTGCGGCCTTCTCGACCAGCTCAAAATGAGAGACACCGGTAGAATGCTGGGCGCCGCAAAGCTGATCACCGGCGGAATTGAACGAGTTGACAACACAAGAATTCGTTTGACTGCGGGCGTAGTTGACACAAAATCCGGACAGCTTCAAGGAGAGAGTGTGCAAGCAGCCGGCCGGCTGTCAGAAATTCCTGAACTGGAAAAAATCCTTCTTGTTGGTTTGTTGAAGAGTCTCGGCGTTAGGTTAAATTCAGATGAAGCGAAAGCACTGCAGCAATTTCCAACAAAAAACAATTTGGCCTTTATCGCTTTCTCCAAAGGTTTGGATTTCGAAGACAGAAATATTATCAGGCAAGCGAAATACCAATATGAAAAAGCGATAAATCTGGATGCGGAATTCAAGTTGGCGAAGCAAAGGCTTGCTCAACTTTCCCAAAAACGTTTAACCATTGCTGAAATGGAAAAACTATTGCCGCAATCGTATAAAAATCCTTAACCTGAAATTGAGCTATTGGCTTTTGGCCATTAGTTTTTAGCTAAAAAAATTAAATGAGTTAAAATGGTTATTGTAAATCACCCAACATATGAATGATATTCAAAACGAAATTTTCAAAAATTAAAAACCAAGGGCCAAAAGCTAATAGCCAAAGGCACAATATTAAGTAGGAGCAAAAAATATGGCGGCAGAATTGAATTATCGACAGGAAAAGTGCAATATAACCTGGAGGAAAAAAATGAAGAAACTCATAGTAAAGGTGGCTTTTCTCCCGCTGCTTGGCCTTCTAACCCTGTTTTCAATGAACTGTGCCACTAGCAGCCACAACAAGGGAATGCGGCATCTCAAAAACAATCAGTTTACCGAGGCAATCGCCTTTCTCAAACAAGCGGAACAGGAGAAACCTGACAGTTATAAAATCAAACGAGATCTGGGCATCGCCTTTTACAGAGCGCGGCGCTTCGATGAAGCGTTGGCGAAATTGCAAGGAGCCAGAAATTTAAAAATGGACGACAGCAAGACCGTTTTTTATACCGGCCTCACTTATGAGGCAAAAGGCATGCTCGATGAAGCCATTGGTGAATACAAAGGCTACATGACTTTAAAAGGTTCGCGAAAATTCAGGAAAAAAATCTCCAAGCGTATTAGGCATCTTACTCTGGAAAAAATATCAGCGGAAATTACCGAGGCGCTTGCCCAGGAACAAAATATAAATGTCGGGGCATTTCCAGATAACACCATTGCAGTTCTCAGTTTTAAAAATCTGGGTAAATCACGGGAATACGATCCATTGCAAAAGGGATTGGCGCAAATGCTCATAACGGATCTAGCGAAAGTTAAAAAACTGAAAGTTGTGGAGCGACTGAAACTGCAAATACTTCTCGAAGAAATTAAACTGGGAAGCAGCGGAGTGGTCGACGCTGCAACCGCACCGCGGGTCGGCAAACTCATCGGCGCTAAGAAACTTGTGAACGGCGCCTTTACCGATTTGACCGATGACGACTTTCGCATTGACGCCACGCTAACGGAAACCGCTACCAGCAAGGTTTTGCAAGTCGATGAAGTTACCGGCAAGTTGGGTAAGCTCTTTCAAATGCAAAAAGATCTGGCATTTGCTATAATTGCTGATTTGGGCGTTCAGCTCAGCAGAGAAGAAAGGGAGTCGATCCGAAAAATTCCAACAGAATCGCTGCTGGCGTTTATCGCATACTCAAAGGGGTTGGATTTCGAAGACCGGGGTATGTTCGATCGGGCGAGACGAGAGTATCAGAAAGCCGTGCAAATCGATCCGAATTTTTCTCAGGCCCAAGAAAATTTAGCAGCAGTAGATATAAACAAAAGCGCAGCAACTGAACCGAAGGCTGCCGCCTCAAAGTTAGAAGAAGACCTGGAATCAGCGGAAGTTGACGTTAGCGGCGGCCGGCAGGCACGTTTGACTGCAACCGGGCTGGCAACCCAAACAGGGCAAGCCCCGCAGGGCGACAATGACAACAGGACGCCGGTTATTGAGAATTCTACAAATGCAAGAATTCCAATAAGAATACCACTGGGCGGTAATTAGTCAAACCCTGCAGGGTAAAGCGAGAATGCGATAAACTAAGAAGGAAAAAAATGAAAAAGAATTTAGTTTTTGCTCTGACAAGTCTTATTCTCTTGACTTGTGGTTCACAGTCGCTCTTTGCCCAGTCGGAGTTTATAAGAAATCGTTATCTCAGGCTCGGTTTTCACGCCAAGTTGTGGGAGTTTGAAGACAACTCAGGATTTCTTGAGGTGGCATTGCCGATGATTTATTCAATGCCGATTGGCCGACGGTTTGCCTTAGACGTCATGGCTTCGCCTTTCGGGGCCGGCGTATACGAGGGCAGCCTGCGCGACCCAAACAACGGGGAAAAAATTATCAGTCTGTCCGATACTTATGTTCGAGCTTCCTACATCATCGGCGATAATCAAGCGCTCCTGACCGTTGGGGTCGGGATTCCAAGTGGCACAACCGAGTTAAACAGCGAAGAGTTTAATATTGCAGGGATCGCGGCCAACAGGGCCTTAGCTAACCCGGTGAGCAACTTCGGAAGTGGCTCCAATGTGAATATCGGACTTGCGGTTGCCCGGGAACTCGGCTCCTGGGTGTTTGGGTTTGGCGTCGGATTTGCCCGAAGAGGCGAGTACAATCTCAATGCTCTGGGCGGCACCATAGATCCAGGCGATGAAATTAATGTCACGATTGGCGCGGACAAAAATTTCGGATCGGCAAAATTTACGGGAGATGTGATTTATACAATGTATACGGAAGATCAATCCAACGTTTTATCACCTTACCAGGCAGGCGACAAGCTTTATATCAACGGTCGGCTTATTTTTACTTTGGGATTCTTAAATCCCGTTATCCTGTCTGCCGGTAACAGAATAAGAGCTGAAAACAGTTCGCGCAGTCAAACATTTCAAAATGGCAACGAATTCGAAGCCAGAATCGCTGCGGTTGTGCCTGTCGGTGGAGACAATTTCGGATTGAAGTTTGTTTACTTGATGCGAAATTATGGAGACAGTAACCAGGATGTAGGCGGTGCTACCATCAATGGTTTCGGCGGCGGCCTGGTTCTTAAAATCTCGCAGCATTTTACATTCGATCCAACCTTTATCTATTCGACCGGAAGCTTCAACACCGGTAAGGACACCAAAGCAGATGTCACCGGCTATGAATTGACGGGAGGTTTCGCGTTCCGGTTTTAGCACAGGTTAAACGGAGGATGAGACAATCATTTACTTAAGAAATGAGGGTTTTAAAATGAAAACAGGAAAGCGAGGTTTTAATTTATTAATCACGCTATTGCTGGTGGCAACCTGGATGGGCTGCAGTTCGGACAAGCAGTTAACCGGCCCGTCCGGAAGCGCACAGGTTAGCCTCAACATTCAGTTCGCTCCGTCTGCAGCCAAGCAAAACTTTGGCCATAATATTAATAACGCTACTCGGATCATCCAAGAGGTGACCGTTTCGGTCCTGGAGGCCGGCAGCAATGCGGTGGTGATTAAAGAACAGCAGCTCGAAATATCTGGAACACCGCCGAACCGATTTGCTGAAGGTGAATTAAGCATTCCCGTAAGAGATGAGAATCAGCCATTCATAATCGTCGTTTTTGCTAGTGATCCCGTTAACCTTTTCTTCTTCGTTGGGACTGCCAATGTGACCCTGGAGTCAGGTGAAACTCGTGATCAACCGGTCGACATTCTTTTGCAACCGGCAACTTCAATTGCAAGCGCCGGCACCGTCAACGCATCTTCAACATTTCCGCTACAAGGCTTTGGGCCCACAAGCGCTATCGACCGAAACTTCGGCACGTCATGGTTTTCAGCCGGTCCCAGTGTGGATGGCAGCAGCTCAACCTTTACCTGGACTGCGCCGCAACAGGAATTTCTCGGCACAATCGGCATCTTCAATAATCAGTTTCACAATAACGATCTCTATCGAACGGACTTTGGCTTCCAGACAGTCACATTTCAAGTCTATGACGGACCTGACGCTTCCGGGACAATGCTGTATGAAGAAACGGTTGATTATCCCAAAACCTTTCCGGTCGTAAGGGTTTCGCCATTTGTTTCCGGGCGGTTTATTCGGCTTCTCCTCAATGAACATGAAAATCCAGACTGCGGAGGTTTTAGTGAGCTTCTGGTAGTAGCCTTTGACCTCTCAACCGGCGAACCCGTGAAGACTTTGCTGGCAATTGACATAAGTCCGCTTAATCCGACAATCAATGCTGGGCAAACTGCTCAATTTCAAGCAACGGGGAGATATTCAGATGTCTCGACAAGCCGCATCTCAAATGAGGTCATCTGGGGAATCAGCGATACAACTGTGGCTTCGATCAATGTCGCGGGTTTGGCAACCGGCGCAGGTCCTGGAACTGCAACAATTACCGCTACACAAGGAGCAATCACCGATCAAACAACCCTCACAGTGAGTTCAGCTCAGTTATTAGCGCCAACCATTTCAAATATGCTAACAACTCTTCTCTCACTAAATGACAGCACTAGCTGTTCAAATGGAGGTAGTCTCATAGAAATCAGCTTTAACTACACCGACCCAGACGGCGACGTTACAGATAACGCAGGCGGAACAGTGATTGATAATTCCTTTGCTTTTGACCCCGAAGGATCTACAGGAGGGGGAACCATCACTAGTTTTACTCATAATGGCGATGGTTTCAGCGGCTCAATTTCATTTCGCCGGTGCACAGTTTTTGGGTCCACCAGTACAAGCATC
>SMVA01078548.1_pt1 | contig 11264 bp, 12 predicted proteins | sample 2456451 | NCBI WGS metagenome assembly SMVA01 (sample SAMN11095933, study PRJNA526329) | marine sediment metagenome | biome: Marine sediment; feature: Surficial sediment; material: Deep marine sediment; isolation source: Hadal surficial sediment | place: Pacific Ocean | collected 2014-05 | depth...
TCACGGCGGCCGATGACGTGATGCCGAAGTGTCTCGAGGAAGACGAGATCGGCCCGGCGAAGGTGAAGTGGGACGTCGATCCTGCGCTCACGGCGAAGATGTACACGCGCTTCGCTCCCCGCGAGGAGCTCTTCACGATGAAGGCGAGCGGCTGATTCCAGCAGCGTTCGCACCACATCACGGGCAGGGGGGCGACGCCTCCCTGCCCCTTTCGTTTGATGGATGGGTTGGGAGAGGAGGTGAACGGTGCGCGACGTCCGCATGCGAGGCTTTGCCGAGCGGGCCGACGTCGAGGAGGTCGAGGACTTCCTCGTGAAGCACACCCGTGTCCTCGGTGCGGAACCGGTCGGGCTGCTCGACTGCGTCGGGCGGGTCCTGGCCGAGGACATTCGAGCCGAGGTCGACGTGCCGGGCTTCGCGCGCTCGGCGATGGACGGCTACGCCGTGCGCGGAGAGGACACCTTTGGCGCCACCGCCTACGATCCGGTTTCCCTGGAAGTGTTGGGCGAGATCTTGCCCGGCCGGCGCTTCGAGGGCCACGTCGAGCGCGGCCAGGCGGTGCGGGTCATGACCGGAGCGCCGATCCCCAATGGAGCCGATGCCGTGGTGATGGCCGAAGTGTGCACCGAGTCCGACGGCAAGGTCGCGGTCACCGAGCCGATCTCACCTGCCAGGCACGTGGCTGCGATCGGCGAGGACATCCGGTCGGGGGATCGGGTGCTGTCCCGGGGCCGGCGTCTGCGGCCTCAGGATGCCGGACTGCTGGCTTCGATCGGCCTGGCTTGGCCGAAGTGTGTGCGCCGCCCGAAGGTGCAGCTCCTCATCACCGGCGACGAGCTGCTTCCCGCAGGCAGTCGAGCCGACGGTCCGCGAATCGTCGACAGCAACTCGGTGGTACTGCGGGCGCTGGTGGAACGCGACGGGGGTGAGCTGCTTCCCTACGAGATCCTGCCCGATCGCGTCGAGCGGATTCGCCAGGCGCTCGAAGACGAGGCGCCCGACGTATTGCTGGTCTCGGGCGGCAGCAGCGTCGGCACCGAAGACCATGCTCCCGGGTTGCTCTCGGAGCTGGGCAGTCTCGACTTCCACGGCATCTCCATGCGTCCATCGAGTCCTGCGGGGCTGGGTCGTCTCGGAGCGGCGCCGAACCAGCGCTGGGTATTCCTGCTGCCGGGGAACCCGGTGAGCTGTCTGTGTGCCTACGAGTTTTTTGCAGGGCCGACGTTGCGGAGCCTGGGCGGAAGGCCGCGCAGCTGGCCCCATCGCCGCGTCCGCCTGCCGCTGGCCCGCAAGATCGTCTCCGCCATCGGCAGAACCGATTACGTGCGGGTCGCGATCGAGCAGGGACGGGTGGTTCCGCTCGCGGTGTCGGGGGCTAGCATCCTGTCGTCCACCGTGCGTGCATCCGGGGCCGTCATTGTCCGCCGCGAGCTGGAGGGAATGCCCGAGGGAGCCGAGGCCGAAGTGCTGCTCTACGACGCCGAGGAACCGTTGGCATGAAGCAGCAGCAGTTCTTGGAGGTCGTCGACCGGGACGAAGCCGAGGAGCGCTGGCGCGCCGCGATCGACACTGCGCCTCTGCCCGCCGAAAACGTGCCCTTGTCCCAGGCGTTGGGCCGGGTGCTGGCCGAGGACGTGCGATCCGAAGTGGACGTTCCCGGCTTCGACCGCTCGAACATGGACGGCTTTGCGGTTCGTGCCGAGGACACGTTCGGCGCCAGCGAAGAGGATCCGGTCCGCCTGCGGCTCAACGACGAAACGATTCCCACCGGCGTTGCGCCCCGGTGCGAAGTCGGCCCGGCGACTGCAACGACGATCGCCACCGGTGGGATGTTGCCGCGCGGCGCCGATGCCGTCGTGCCCGTGGAGTTCACCGACGTTGAGGGTGACGAGCTGATCGTGCGGCGAGCCCGGGTGCCGGGAGCCGCCGTGTCCTTTGCCGGCACCGATATCGGTGCCGGGGAGACGCTGCTGTTTCGCGGTGCGCGACTGACGTCCCGCGAGACTGGAGTGCTCGCCGCCATCGGTCGCGACCGGATCGAGGTCGTCCGGCGCCCGCTGGTAGCGATTCTGTCGACAGGCGACGAGATCGTGCAGCCGGGCGAGGCCATGCGGCCGGGTCTGGTCTACGACAGCAATGGCCGGATCCTGTCGGACGCTGTTGCCGAGCTGGGCGGCGAGCCGCGCTTCATGGGTGCCTTCCGCGACGACCTGGCGACCCTTCGCGACGCCCTGGCCCAGGCGCTGGCAGAAGCCGACCTGGTTCTGCTTTCTGGCGGCACCTCCAAGGGGGAGGGAGATCTCAACAGCCGGGTCGTCGAGGAGCTCGATCCGGGCATCCTGGTCCATGGTGTCGCGCTCAAGCCGGGCAAGCCCATCTGTCTGGCAGCCAGCGGCACCCGTCCGGTCGTGATCCTGCCGGGCTTCCCGACATCGGCGGTCTTCACCTTCCACGAGTTCGTCGCCCCCGTGATCCGGGAGCTCGGCGGCCGGGCGCCCGAGCACCGGCAGACGCGGACTGCCGCGTTGGCCCGCAAGACGGTCTCCGAGCGCGGGCGACTGGAGTACCTGCTGGTGGGCCTGGTCAAACGGGTCGACGGCGGTCTGGCGGCCTGGCCCATGGGCAAGGGCAGCGGCAGCGTCACGGCCTTCAGCCGCGCGGACGGCTTCGTGCGGATTCCCCGGAACACCGAAATCGTCGATGCCGACGCCGAGGTCGAGGTGACGCTGATCGGCCACGAACTCGAGGTGGCCGATCTGGTCGTGATCGGAAGCCACTGCGTCGGCCTCGACCTGATCGCGGGCGCCCTGGCGCAAGAGGGCTTCTTGGTGAAGATCCTGGCTGTTGGGAGCCAGGCTGGACTGGCGGCGGTGCGGCGCGGCGAATGCGACCTGGCGCCCATCCACCTGCTCGATCCCGAGACCGACGTCTACAACGAGCCCTTCTTGAAGGCCGGGTCGGGCCCCGAGCTCCGGCTGCTCCGCGGCTACGGTCGTCGTCAGGGCATCGTGACCCGGCCCGACGAGTCCCGTGACATCAGCGAGTTGCTGGAGGATCCGGCGCTCCGCATGGTGAACCGGAACCGGGGCAGCGGAACCCGGATCTTGATCGACGAGCTGCTGGGCGAGCGCCGACCTCCGGGATATGCCTACGAACCCCGCTCCCACTTTGCGGTGGCCGCCGCCGTCGCCCAGAAACGCGCCGACTGGGGCCTGACCATCGAAACGGTGGCGAAATATGCGGCGCTTCGGTTCCGCCCGCTACGAACCGAGCACTATGACTTCGTGATTCCCGCCGACCGCTGGGAACGTCCGCCTGTTCAGGCTCTGCGCCGACTGCTGGAACCGGGTAGTGACTTGCGCGCCCGACTTCGGGAACGAAATTTTTTCGAGCTGGAAGACTGATCGCCTACCGGATTCTGGTTGGTTCCCTGTATGGTGTGACGACCGCAGCGGACAGGGGTGATGGTGGCGGTTCTGCGCAAGGGATCTCGACTCGGAAAGTACCGGCTGGAGCGCCGGGTCGGGAAAGGTGGGTTCGCAGAAGTCTGGCAGGTACGGGACACCGTTGAAAACCAGCGGCTGGCACTGAAGGTGACCCACCCTGAAGCGGTGGCCGAGTGGGGCCGGAGCGCGATCGAGCGCGAGGCCCAGATCACCGCCCGGCTGCATCACCCGGGCATCGTGGTGGTTCGCAACGCCGACTGGATCGACGGCCGCTTCGTGATCGCAACGGATCTCGCACAGACGAACCTGGCTCGTTACACGCGTGCCCGCCGCTCGGCGAGCACAGCGCTCACGGTGATTCGCGACATCGCTGCGGGCTTGGCCCACGCCCATTCCCAGCGTGTTCTGCACCGGGACGTGAAGCCCGAGAACATCCTGATCTTCAGCGATGGCCGGGCTGCGCTGTGCGACTTTGGTGCCTCGCGTATCGCCGCCAATGCGACCCAGACCTATACGGACGCCGGGACCCTGGGGTACATGGCACCGGAGCAGGCCTACGGCCGCGCTCGCTTCGCATCGGATGTCTTCTCCCTGGGGCTGATCGCATACGAGATCCTGACGGGCTACTTGCCGACCTGGCCCTTCGACTGGCCGTTTCCGGCCTATGCACGCTTCGCGGCGAAGGTGCCCGAGCCGCTGCGCCCAGTGCTGCGCAAGGCGGCCCAGTTCGACCCACGCAAACGCTGGCCAGACGCGGTCGTGTTCCACCAGGCCCTGGAACGGGCGATCGAACGGGTCAAGGACGAGCCACGGCGGCGCACGATCCGGCGCAAGCGCAAGCGGGTCACGATGCCATCGCCCCTGGAAGTCCAGGCCAAGGCGTTTCGAAAGGTGCATGGGAAGGCCCTGGGACTGCGGTTCGATTGCCAGCGCTGCGACGGGCCGATTGCTGAATCCATGACATTCTGCCCGTGGTGCGGGTCGTCGGAAAATTCGTTCCGCGAGGTGACGACCTTCCCCCTCGTGTGTCCCGAATGCGAGAAGGGGGTTCGGCCCGAGTGGAGCTATTGCCCCTGGTGTTTCCAGGGGCGCTTCGAGCCGAATGGGCGCAAGCCGCGCCGGGACCCGAAGGCCACCCGGAGCTGTGGACGACGGGACTGTGAGGGACAGCTGCGTCCGTTCATGCGCTACTGCCCGCTGTGTAAGTGGAAGCCCAAGCGGGTCTGGAGCGATCCGGAGCTGCCGGACCGCTGTCCGCGTTGCCGCTGGCCGACCCACCATGGCTTTCTGCGCTTTTGTCCGTGGTGCGGGCGCCGGGAGCCGCGGGCGGGGACCTTCATGCGGAGCCGCAACGGGCGGTCTTCTCGCTGATCCGCCTCGCTGACCGGCTAATCACCGTCTGCGCGCGGGAGGGAATCGATTGCCTGACGCCGAGAAGATCGATGCTCCGGTCGTCATCACCGGACTGGCCGCAGGCGGAGACGGGGTTGGCCGCCTCGCCGACGGTTGCGTGGTCTTCGTGCCGTTCTCCGTGCCCGGCGACCAGCTCCGGATTCGCGTCGTCGAGCGCCGCAAGCGGTTTGCCCGGGGCGAGATCGAGGAGATCCTGGAGCCCGGCGAAGCGCGCACCGAGCCCCGTTGCGCCGTGTTCGGGGAATGCGGCGGCTGCGCCTGGCAACACCTCGAACACCAGGCCCAGCTGGCGGCCAAGGCCCAGATCATCGCGGACAGCATCGGCCGGATTGCGGGGCTGGCGCTTCCGGGCGAGGTCATCCTCACGCCCTCGCCCAGCGCCTACGGGTATCGGGCCCGAACGCGCGTCCTGGTCGAGGGCGGGCGCGTGGGCTACCGGAAGAAGCACTCCCATCGGCTCTGCGCCATCTCGACCTGTCCGATCCTGACCCCCGAGCTCGATGCGCTGCTCGCCGAGATCGCCAAGGGTCCGCCGCTCGCAGATGGAGAATGGGAGCTGTGCTCCGCTGGGGGCCGGGTGCGCAGCGTTCGCCTGTCCGAGCACGCGGGCAACCGGCTCAGTCTCGACGTCGGTCCCGACCGGGTGGCTTTCTCCGCCGGCGTCTTCGCCCAGTCGAACGGTCTGCTGATCGAGACGCTGGTCGAACACGTGCTCGCTGCTGCGGGTCGGGGTGGCCAGCTGCTCGAGCTCTTCTGCGGCACAGGTCTTTTCACGCTGGGACTCGCCCGCAATTTCGACGTCGTCGTCGCGATCGAATCAAGCGCTAGCGCCGTTGCCGACCTGCGCGCGAATCTTCGGGCGGCGGGCCGTGACAACGTCGAGGTCGTCGAGGGCCGCGTCGAGGAGGTGCTCGCGACCCGCGACCCGCATCGGCCCGCCGTCGTCGTACTCGACCCGCCCCGACCGGGGCTGGCCCCGTCGGCCATCGAGCGGCTGGTCGCGCTCGAGGCCGGGCGGATCGTCTACCTCTCCTGCGACCCGGCCACCCTGGCTCGCGACCTGGGCATCTTGTCCGACCACGGCTACGTCTTGCAGCGCGTCGAGTGCATCGACCTCTTCCCGCAGACCCCCCACATCGAAACCCTCGTCACCCTCGAAGCGGACCCAGCGGTTTCGGACGCTTCTGTACTGCTTGGCCGGGAGGCTCCGGTCGGTGGTAGGCTGTCCAAGCCACGGCCAGCTGCATGCCCGACTGCGCCAGCACGGACCGTGGAGACCGTCCATATCCCGTCTCTGCCGGGGACCAGGAGAGCAGGATGCTCCGCTTCGACCCGAGTCGAGCCGCCAGCGGATCCGAGTCCAGGGCACGCTGTTTTCTCTACCTCGAAGGACCGGGCGACCGCGGTGTGCTCCAGGCCTGGGCGCGTCAGCTGCTGCCGGGCGCCGGCAAGCGGATCTCCGAGGCTGCCGTGATCCTGGGGGGGAGACAGCCGCAGCGAGCCATCGAGCACTTTCGTGCCATGGGAGGAGCGCAATCGGGTGCGCGGGCCTTGTGTGTCCTCGACCGCGACGATGGCTCGACGCCCACGCTCGACCCGAGTCCGGAGCCGGGGCTCGAGTTCTTCACCTGGGGCCGCCGCCACATCGAGAGCTACCTGCTGATCCCCGAAGCCATTGGCCGTGCCCTGCGCCTTCCGCACGCCGATGGACGCCTCAATCGAGTCTTGCGCGAGCACCTGCCCGCCGCAAACGACGAGGACGCATTCCGGCAGCTCGACGCCAAGCGGATCTTGCGGCCTGGTGGGCCCCTGACCCGGGCGCTGGGAGTGTCGATTCCGCTGATCCATGTCGCCCGCGCGACACGCGCGTCGGAGCTTCACGACGACGTGCACGCCTGCTTCGACCGGCTTCGCGACGCGCTGGGGATTCCGCACACCCAGGTCGTGCGCTCATCGCTATGATGCCGGCCGTGCGATGCACGGCCGAGATCCTGCTGGGGCTGCTCGGACTCGATTGCCGCGGCGCTAGAGACCGCTGCAACGGAGGCCTCGAAAGGCCGCGTCTCTCGACGCAGACCGCCAGCGAGCCGTTCGGGGTCCCGCTGGACACAGGAGAAGACGCTTGACCCGGTTGAGTCTGTTGCTGGGCGTTCTCGTCCTGTCTGTGAGCTGCGCCTCGGAAATGGTGCTGCGGGCCGAGCCGGACCGGAGGCCGTCGTCCCGCTCGGGGCTGGCGTCCATCGATCCGGTCGCGGTCCGGCTGAGCGTCGAAGCGGCCGGGTTTGGCTCCGATTCGACCGTTGGCTTGCGCGCGGCCGGATTGGGCCAGCCCGAAGCCGCGATCTACCTGACCGAGGACGCCGGCGACGTGCTTCGCCAGCTCGTCGCCCAGGAGCTTCGCGCAGCCGGACACCGGCTGGTGACCGAGGATCCCCAGGTGGAGGTCACGGTCCACGTGCTCGCATTCGAAGTACAGATGGGACCGCGATCGCTGCTGTGGGATGTGAGCGCCGAGATCCGGATGGCCCTCGAATGGGTGGGAAAGCAGGGCTCGACAACGACCACCGGGAAGTTCATCTACACGGTGGAACGGCGCGGCAGCTCGGTGCTCTGGCCCGCCATCGGGACCGCCGAACGCATCTTGGCCGAGTGCCTGGCCGACCTGGCCGAGCTGGTCGCGGAGCGCGACGCCTTCGGCGCGGCGCTGGCCAAGGCCGCGTCATCGCGTCCGTGAATCCGGACTTCGGAAGGACCGCCGATGACTACGCACGTCACCGCGCCGGATTTCCCGACAGTCTGTTCAAACGATTGAGCGAGCTCGGCATCGGTCTCGAGGGCCAGGACGTGGTGGATCTCGGGACGGGGACGGGCACTCTCGGCCGTGGGTTTGCAAGGCGCGGCTGTCGTGTCGTCGGCATCGACCCGGCGGCCGAGATGCTCGAACAGGCGAAGGCCCTGGACGCCAAAGAGGGCTTGCAGACCGAGTATCGGGTCGCGCACGCAGAACAGACGGGTCTCGAGACCGCTTGCGCCGATGGGGTCGGCGCGGGCCAGTGCTGGCACTGGTTCGACCGTCGCGCTGCGGCCGCCGAGGTGGTGCGTCTGCTGCGACCCGACGGATTCGTCGTGATTGCCCATTTCGACTGGCTGCCGCTGACGGGTAACGTCGTCCGAATGACCGAAAAGCTCATCGAAGCCCACAATCCGGACTGGAAGCTGGGCGGCGGGGTCGGCGTGCATCCCGCCTGGCTGCGGGATCTGGGCGAAGCCGGATTCCGTGAGCTGACGAGCTTCTCCTACGATGTGAACCTTTCGTATACGCCCGAAGCCTGGCGTGGGCGGATTCGCGCCAGTGCCGGCGTCGACGCGAGCTTGTCTCCTGACCGTGTCGCGGCCTTCGATGCGGAGCTTGCGGTTCTTCTGTCCGATGCATTCCCCGGCGAACGGATCTCGATTCCTCATCGGATTTTCGCCGTCGTCGGGCGCAGACCCGAAGCCTGAGGACGAATTGGATCGATGCCAGGGTCGAGCGAGCATGATCACCAGAGCCGCCGGCAGCAGCGGCCGCGCCACCCGTCAGACGCTGGCGCAGCCGGGCGGCCAGCGGCGGACCTCGACGCCACCGCTCTGACCGAGACGGCGAGCCGCGTCGAGGTTCTCTGGGAAGGCGGGCCGCCCCGCCGATCGACTCATTGCCCGGAGCTTCCGGAGGATGCAGAATGAGGCGCAGGGCGCTGCTGCCATGGGGCGGTCTGACGGACCGTTGCTCGGCCGCCCTCTCGGCCGGGCGCTCTGGATCGGTTTGCTCTGGATCGATTGAACTGGAGATCGGAGGACGCGGAATGAAAGTGGATTGGCGGACGGTCGCGCGCGATGCGCTCGTCGTCACCCTGATCCTGTGGGCCGGTACACGGGCCTTGGGAATCACAATGCCAGACGTTGCTGAAAACTCCTCTGGGGTCGTCAAGGTCGTCTTGATGAGCATCGGCTTCTGCATCAGTGGTTGTCTCTTCAAGGCCCGTTCGGGACGCATCAAGCAGATCGGCAGGGTCGCCTTGCTGGCCTGGGCCATCAGCTTCGTCAATCTCTTCACGGCTCCGGATCGCTACCTCTTGCACTGGATGCTCAGTTTGGGGCCGTTCGCGCTCGGCGCCGCAATCGGAGCCGGCGCATCGTTCCTGATCGTCAAGGACTCGGGCGGCCACAGCGCCCAGGCCCCGACGGCGCCCGAGGCCTGACCGTTTCCTGATGGACCCGAAGCTTCTCTATTGGACCGGTGCGTTTGCCAACATGGGAGTGGTTCTCGTGTTGGCCGTGTTGGGCGTGCGACGGCTGCGCGCGGGTGAGGTTGCCCGCCACCGACGGAGCATGCTGACCGCGGGTGCCCTGGTCGTTGCATTTCTGGTCTCCTACGTCTTCAAAGTGACCTTTCTCGGTAAAGAAGATCTGTCGGTGTGGTCCGCTCCCGACCGCTGGATCCTGTGGACCCACGAGTTCTGTGTGGCGACACTGCTGCTCTCGGGCGGCTTTGCCGCCTGGCGGGGTCGAGCGCTCAGGCGCAGCCGCCGCGTGACCCGGAATCCCGAGGATCCCGTCGCACCGGCTGCGGTGACGCGCCAGCACCGGGCGGCGGGAAAGGTCGCCCTGCTGGCGGTGGGTCTCGGGTTTTTGACGGCGGCCTTCGTCCTGCTGGGGATGTTTCGGCGCGCGGGATTGGTCTGAGGCCCGACGGCCTTGCGCGTGATGGCGCTTCAGACACCGGCTCCGGCGGAGTCGCATCCGCTGATGCTGACCGATCGCCCCACGCCCGAACCCGCAGCCGGCGAGATCCGGGTTCGGGTCGAGGTCTGCGGGGTCTGCCGGACCGATCTCCACCAGATCGAGGGCGATCTGGAGGTCCGGCGTCCCGGCGTCGTTCCGGGACACGAAGTGGTCGGCCGCGTCGAAGGCCTCGGCTCCGGGGCGAGCCGCTTCCGCGTCGGAGACCGGGTCGGGATCGCCTGGCTGAACCAGGCATGCGGCGAGTGCCGGTTCTGTGTGAAACAGGCGGAGAATCTCTGCCTCGAGCCGCGCTTCACCGGATGGGACGTGGACGGGGGCTACGCGGAGTCGGTGGTCGTACCCGAGGCGTTCGCCTACGCCCTCTCGGATCGGATGTCGGCCCGCGACGCGGCCCCGCTGCTGTGCGCCGGAATCATCGGCTATCGGGCGTGGAAGCGTTCCGACGTGGAGCCGGGCGGGCGGCTTGGCATCTTCGGCTTCGGGGGGTCGGCCCACATCACCCTTCAAGTGGCCCGCCACTTCGGTTGCGAGGTGTTCGTGTTCAGCCGGGGCGGCGCCCACCGCGAGCTGGCCAGCGAGCTCGGCGCCGCCTGGGTCGGTGACAGCCTGGAACGGCCCCCTCGCCCCCTCGACGGTGCCATCTTGTTTGCGCCGGCGGGGGAGTTGGTACTGCCGGCCCTGGCATCGCTCGACCGCGGCGGAACCCTCGCCGTCGCGGGCATCCACCTGTCGGAGATCCCGGCCCTCGATTACGCCCGCCATCTCTTCCAGGAGCGCCGGCTCCAGAGCGTGACGGCCAACACCCGTGAGGACGGTCGCGAGTTGCTCGAACTCGCCGACTCGATTCCGATCCGGACCCAGACGGTGACCTATCCGCTGGAGGCCGCAGGAGAGGCGCTGGTCGACCTCAAGCAGGATCGGATTCGCGGCGCCGCCGTGCTCGAGATCGCCCGAGACTGACGCTTGCGCTCACGGCCGGAAGCCACGCCGCTTGGGACCGAGTTGGGACTCGATGAGGGGTCGCGTGCAGCTTGGGTTGCGGCGTTCGAGCTCCTCGAGTTCGGGCTTCCAGCTCATGGCGGACCATTCTACTTCGCTAGGTGTGGTGCCTCAGGAGGTTGTACACACCTGAGGGCTCTGTCTGAGAAGATGGGGTTGTCAAAGACCTCACCACTCAGAGAGGAGACCCCCCGGGTGCACCTTCATCCTAACGCGAAGCTGACGCCGAGGACGCGTCGGTTGTTGATCGATCGAATTCAGACCGAACGCTGGCCGGTAGCACGAGCCGCGAGAGCGGCCATCGCGTACTTTAGCTCGACGACTTCGAAGCTCAGCTCTTCGGCACGGGCGGATAGACCTGGGACGCCCCGCCGTCGCGGTCGATGCGCCAGCGCGACACCAGGGTCGGACCGATCCAGAAGTGGATCGGATAACGCGGCACGGTGAAGAGCGAGACCTCGAGGTGCTCGCTGCCTCCGGCTGCCAGCAGATCGACCCGGGCGAAGCCCGTGGTCTCGATGGCGTAGTGGCGGCCGATGAAGGGAGGCTCGCGCAGGGGCCTGCGGTTGGAGCCGCCTCCTGCGATCACGTGAACCATCGGTCGGGGTTCGCTCACGACCATCA